>Ga0066644_10000294_pt1 | contig 32505 bp, 28 predicted proteins | sample CryGeyCG2114_020_FD_62735 | JGI IMG/M metagenome (GOLD analysis project Ga0066644, IMG submission 62735) | Groundwater microbial communities from aquifer - Crystal Geyser CG15_big_fil_post_rev_8/21/14_0.20 | ecosystem: Environmental > Aquatic > Deep subsurface > Groundwater | place: USA: Utah...
GCCCGCTATTTCGAGTTTCGCCGCAGGCTGTCGCGCAACGTCAAGGGCGGCAATCTCGGCTTCGATATCGCGTTGCTCGGCCTCACCGGGACGGCCGCGATGTTCGAAAAGGCAGCCGATGAGTTGGCAGCTGCGGCGACGGGCGTTGCCGGCGCTCGCGCCAGCCTCAATCGCGAGCTCTATTTCGAACGCACGCTGCCCGCCCTGATCGGCCTGATGGATGCCCAGCGTCTCGAGGTCCGGACCGCCATTCTGCGCGGCCTGAAGGAATCCGAGGACCGCTACACCGTGCAGGAGCTGTTCGCCGATCTCGCCCGATACGAGGCGGCGGCCAGTCTCGACGGAGCCATCCAGAAGGTATCCCAGATCGCCGGGGTGGAGGCGGCAAAAGCCGAGCTGGACTTCTCCGACACCATCGAGCTGTGCGAAGCTCCCGACGATGTGGCGGAAGCGCGCATGGCCTATGCGAAAGAGCTGCATCTGGGGCGCACCACGCCCGCCGGCCAGGCTCGCAATGCCCGCGCGGCGGTGGTGGCGGGTCTCGCGGGGGCAGAACCCACGACCGACGCCAGTGCCTATGCCGCCCAGCAACAGGCCATTGCCGATGCCCTGCTCGAGATTTGTACCGCCGAAACGCTGGCGACGTTCAAGCAGCAGGTCGATCAGGACCCCTGATCGCAAGCCCGATTTCGCAGGGAGGACGGTAGAGGAGCGGCGCGATGAGCGAGGACCGAAAAGTATTTCTCAACAACAAGACGCTTGAAGGAATGGCGAGAGAGGCAAAGAAGCTCGAAGTTGCGTCGAGCCTCTCCGGCCTGCAGACCTCTGGCGGCCGGAACCGGGCAATCTTCAAGCGCGACGGCAGCTATCCGGACGGCGAGCTGGTCTTTCTTCCCTCGCCGGCCGTACCGCCCGCCGGCGCAACCAAGATTTGCGATGGCCGCCTGACGGCGGAGGGACAAGCCATCGACATCACCGCCTTTCGCAGATCGGTTTGACGCACACGAAAATGGGGCGACGGGATAGACCCGCCGCCCCGGCAAGGCCGCGATACGGGGCTGGGAGGGGCTTCCCCGCCGCGGCCTCTCGCGATCGTGACGATCAGCCTTCGGGCTTGGTGTCGGCTTCGGCCTTCACCCCGGCGTCGACCGAAGCGTCCACGCCCGGTGCGCTCGCCGAACCCTTCGCGCCGGCCTCGGCGCCGGCTTCGATGTCGGTCGCCTTGTCAGCCCGCGTCTGCGCCTGTTCGGCGGCCATCTCGACCTTGTCCTGCGCCTTGGCGGTGGCGGTCTCGACACGGGTCTTTGCCCGCTCGGCGGCGCGCGTCGCGGTGGTTCCGACGCGGGTCGTGGCGCGCTCGGCCTGGTTCAGCACGGGCTGCGGGTTAACGCGAGCCTGGGCGGCGGCGTTGACCGTACCCGACACGGGCCCGGCGAGCTGCGCGCTGGCGCCGGTGGCACCGGCGGTGGCGAGAAGGGCGGCGGCAATTGCGGTAAACTTGGTCATATGTGCGACTCCTTTATCACTTACCGAGACCCGAACTACGGCGCGGCGCCCGATCCGGCTCCCGCGGATGCGCCGAAATGTGCAATCCGATTGGCGAATTGACACCCTTCATCGGCGGTTTAGCGCAGGTTTAGCCGGCGTTCATCCAGCGCCCCGCCTAAACCTTTGCCTCGCGCGCCCGGCACGGCTATTTCGCCGGCGATGAGCACCACACCCGACATCCACGCCAAGGCCGAAACGCTGATCGAGGCGCTGCCCTATTTCCAGCGCTATGCGGGCAAGAGCTTCGTCGTGAAGTACGGCGGCAACGCGATGGGCGACGAGCGCGCGGCGCGCGAATTCGCCGAGGACGTGGTGCTCTTGAAGGCGGTCGGCATCAATCCCGTGGTCGTCCATGGCGGCGGTCCACAGATCGGCGCCATGCTCGAAAAGCTGGGGGTCGAGACGAGCTTCGTCGACGGCCTGCGGGTGACCGACAAGCAGACCGCCGATGTCGCCGAAATGGTCCTCTCGGGCGCGATCAACAAGGCGATCGTCGGTTCGATCGCGCGCGCGGGCGGCCGGGCGATCGGCATTTCGGGCAAGGATGGCGGCCTCGTCACCGCGACCAAGCTGCAGCGCACGCAGAAGGATCCGGGGAGCAATATCGAGAAGGCGCTCGACCTCGGCTTCGTCGGCGAGCCCGCCCGCGTCGATACCGCCATCATCGAGACGGTGACCGGCGCCGGCATGATCCCGGTGGTCGCGCCGATCGGCGTGGGCGAGGACGGGCATACCTACAACATCAACGCCGACACCATGGCCGGCGCTCTCGCCGCGGCGCTGGGTGCGGCCCGGCTGCTGCTGCTGACCGACGTCGCCGGCGTGCTCGACAAGCAAGGCCAGCTGCTGACCGACCTGACCCCGGCTGACATCGCACGGCTGCGCGACGACGGAACGATTTCGGGCGGCATGATCCCCAAGCTCGAAACCTGTGTCGAGGCGGTCGAATCGGGCTGCGAGGCGGCGGTCGTGCTCGACGGGCGCGTGCCGCATGCGATGCTGCTCGAATTCTTCACCGCGCGTGGCGCGGGCACGCTCGTCAGCCGCGGGGTGTAACCCGACGGATGGGGGTGGCGCGCGGCGTGTCGCGCTTGTAGGACGCGCGGCAGGAACAGCTTCAAGGGAACGCTCGACCACATGCAGGCGCTCAGCACCATCTACCAGATCATCGCCATGCTCACCAACGTGCTGGTGATGCTGATCATCATCCAGTTCATCATCGGGCTGCTTTTCGCCTTCAACGTGGTGAACCGCTCGAACGATTTTCTCGCCAGTTTCTACATGGCGATCAACCGCTTCCTCGAGCCCGTACTGCGCCCGATCCGCAACATCCTGCCCAATACCGGGGCGATCGACTTCTCGCCGCTGGTGCTGATCATCCTGCTCAACATCGTCCTCATTGTCCTCGGCAACGTGATCTACGGCTGATGGCTGCGGAGATCATCGACGGGAAGGCCTTTGCCGCCGGGCTGCGCGAGACTGTCGGCGTGCATGCCGCGGCTTTTGCCGAACGGGCCGGGCGCAAGGCCGGGCTCGCCGTCGTGCTGGTAGGCGAGGATCCGGCGAGCCAGGTCTATGTCCGCAGCAAGCACAGGGCGACGGTCGAAGCGGGGATGGAGAGCTTCGAACACCGCCTGCCCGCCGATACCGCCGAAGCCGCCCTGCTCGCACTGGTCGAACGGCTCAATGCCGATCCGGCGGTCGATGGCATTCTCGTCCAGCTGCCGCTGCCCGGCCATCTCGACGAACAGGCGGTGATCGCCGCGATCAGTCCCGACAAGGATGTCGACGGTTTCCACGTCACCAACGCCGGGCGCCTCGCGGTCGGGCAAGACGGCTTCGTGCCCTGCACGCCGCTCGGCTGCATGATGCTGCTAAGCGACCGGCTGGGCGATCTCTCGGGGCTCGAAGCGGTGGTCATCGGGCGCTCGAACATCGTCGGCAAGCCGATGGCGCAGCTGCTGCTCGGCGCGAATGCCACCGTCACCATCGCGCACAGCCGGACGAAGGATCTCCCCGGCGTCGTCCGGCGCGCCGATATCGTCGTTGCCGCGGTCGGCCGCGCCGAGATGGTCAAGGCCGACTGGCTCAAGCCCGGCGCAACGGTGATCGACGTTGGCATCAACCGCCTTCCACCCGCACCGGGCTCGGACAAGGGCCGGCTGGTCGGCGACGTCGATTTCGCGGGCGCGCGCGAAGTGGCTGGCGCGATCACTCCGGTGCCCGGCGGGGTCGGCCCGATGACGATCGCGGTTCTGCTTCGCAACACGCTGGTCGCCGCCTATCGCAACGAGGGACTCGATCTGCCCGAGGGCGCGCTGTGAGGCTGGCGGCGGCCCTGCTCGCGCTCGGCCTCGCCGCCTGCACCTCGCAGCCGGGGCCGCGCGACCGCTATGCTCGCCTGTTGACCCCGAGCGCCAATCCCTCGCGCGTGGTCGCCACCGAACTCGCCTTCGCCCGCGCGGCGCAGGAAGACGGGCAATGGACCGCTTTTCGCGACTATGCCGCCGAGGGCAGCGTGATGTTCGTCCCGCAGCCGGTTGCCGCGCGCGACTGGCTCAAGGGCCGCGCCAATCCCGCGCAGGCGGTCACATGGCAACCGCACCACGTGTGGTCGAGCTGCGACGGCTCGCTTGCAGTCACGCGTGGCGCGTGGCAGCGCCCAGACGGCTCGAACGGCTATTTCACCACCGTCTGGCAACGCCAGCGCGACGGCTCCTATCGCTGGACGCTCGACCAGGGCGACGTGCTCGGCTCGCCGCTCGAGGCGCCCGAGTTCGTCGGTACCGACATCGCCGAATGCCCCGAAAGCGGCATGGCGGCCGAATTGCGTTCCCAGGCCGAACGCTCGCGCCCGGTCAGCGGCGGCTCCTATTTCGACCAGGTCAGCGCCGACAGCAGCCTGTTCCTGACTTTCGTCGTCTCGCCCGACCTGTCGCGCCACTGGAAGCTGATGCTCCACCGGGACGGCAGGATGGTCGATGCCATGGCGGGCGACGTCGCCGCCCCGGGCGAGGAGTAGGTCCTTGACGCAGCTGTTCATCTCGGCGTTCATCACGCTCTTCGTGGTCATCGACCCGCCGGGCTGCGCGCCGATCTATGCGGGCCTGACCAAGGGCGCGACAGCCCCCCAGCGCCGCAATATGGCCATTCGCGCCTCGCTGATTGCGGCGGCGATACTGCTGGTCTTCGCGCTGTTCGGCGAGGAACTGCTCGGCGCGCTCCATATCGAGCTCGACAGTTTCCGCATCGCCGGCGGGCTGATGCTGTTCTGGATCGCCTTCGAAATGGTCTTCGAGAAGCGCACCCAGCGCCGCGAGAAGCGCGCCGAGGAAGTCGCCGCCACGCCCGAGGTAGAGGACGTCTCGGTTTTTCCCATGGCGATCCCAATGCTCGCGGGCCCGGGCGCGATCGCCGCGATCATGCTGCTGATGAACGAGGCGCGCGGACTGGAAGAGAACCTGACCGTCCTCGGTGCGTTGGCCGCCGTGCTGATCCTGACAATGTTTGCGTTGATCGCGGCCGGTCCGATCATGCGGCTGTTCGGCGACAAGGTCGAAGCGGCGATCACCCGTGTGTTGGGCGTGCTGTTGGCAGCGCTGGCGGCGCAATATGTAATCGATGGCCTGAAGAACAGCTTCGCGCTGTAACGCCGGGCGATCCGGCGGCTTGCTTGCCTAAATCCCAAAATTCGCTATAGTAGCTACTTCAAATAAAACGGTCGTTGGTCGCGCTTGTTACTTGATGGCGGGAAACGACATGCCGGAAAACGAACCGAAGGACGTGGTGGACAAGGCCCTGGCTGCGCTCGATGCGGCCGGCGTCGACGTCGAATCCTTGCGCTTCCGCCTTCAGGATCAATCTATCCGTAGCGTGGTCGTCGGCCCTTGGCCGCCCGAGACTGCGAGCCGCGACGATGTCAACGCGCTGGTCAAGACTCGCAGCCTGTTGCTCGAATCGCTCGACCTGCTCGAGGCCAATGCGGCCGATCCGCAGCTCCTCACACCGCTGGCCGACTATGTCACCCAGGCTTCGGAATTGTTGAACGAGAAGGAGGCCGGGATCGGCAAGGGCAATCTGCCCGGCGCACTCTATCGTTCCATCGTCGGGCGCTGGCCGCCCGATTGAACGCCAAAAAGGGGGCGAGACATGAATGGCAACAGGGGCGAACCCATCGTCGGTGCCGGCGAAGCTGCAGAGGACGCCGCCCAAGACCAGGCTGGTCAGTCCGATGACGAAGCGGAAGCTGCGGACCGAGCTGCCACCGAAGGCAATGGCGGATCCAATCCTCCTCCTCCTCCGCCGCCGCCTCCGACACCTCCCCCGCCACCGGTGCCGGGGCCCTACAAAATTGCCACCGCGGACAGCAACGGCAAGGCGCTCGATCCACCTGATCGGTTCAACCCCGCTGCGGAGGAAGCGGTGCTCATTTATTTCGGGCTCGTCGGGCCGACTCCGACGCCTGAACAGTCCGACCTGCAAGATCAGATCTCGCAAGTTCTGACGACTGCCAAGAAGCTCTATCTCGAAGACGGTGGCAACCAGAAGGAGCCGTTCCGGCTACTCTACACCAAGCTTTTCCGGCTCGCGCAAATCGGACTCGAAGGAGACAATCCCAAGCCCGACGTGGCCCGGCTGACCCTGGCGCGCGAGATCGACGATCTGATTTGCAGCGAAGGGCCGAGGATCAAGAACGCGCACCTGCGCCGTCTCGGCAGGTGGGCGGCACTTATGTCTTCGATTTTCCTTGTCCTCTACGTGCTTCTTTCGGTCGCCGAAGAGGTCGCAGTCTTTCCGCTACTGGGTATTGCTCCGGCCGTGGCCCGCAGCTTCATGATCCTGTGGGTCGGCACCTTCTTGGGCGTTTGGCTGTCCTACGCCATTCGCAAGGCCGAATTCCAACTACGCGACCTGACAGTGGCGGAGGCCGATCTCCTCGAACCCGCGATCCGGCTGGTGTTCAGCGGGTTGCTCGCCAATATCGTCGCGCTGTTCCTGCTGCTCGGCATGATCGAGGTGCGGATCGGGTCGATGGAGCTCGACAGCTTCGCCCGCGATCCGGTGATCGCGCTGCTGCTGGGCATGGTCCTGGGATTGAACGAGCTGCTGTTGCCTGCCTCGATTGCCAGGAAGTCGCGGGACGCAATGGCGAAGATGCCCTAGCCCCCCGGCGGGCATCATTGCAGCGTGACGATCTCGTCGCCGTCGTCGCGCAGGGCGAAGAACTGCATCAGCTGGATCATTACGTCGCAGCGCGTGCGCAAGTCCGTAGCCTCGAGCAGCGCCTGCTTGGATGCCGGATCGAAGGGGGCGATCTGGGCGACACCGTTGATCAGCGTCTGGTCGTCGAGCCGCGCGACCGAATCCCAATCGACCGAATAGCCCTGCATGTCGGCGAAACGCCGCGCCTCGAACTCGAAACCGGCCCGCTCGACATGCGAAAGCGTCTCGTCTTCCGGATCGTCGAGCAATTCGGCTTCGACCTGGCGGAAGGGCGTCGAGGTCTCAAGCTCGCGCAACACGCGGAACCGCGCCTCGCCGTCGAGCACGATATTGTAGCGCCCGTCTTCGAGCGCCTCGACATCGCCGATCCGGCCGACGCAGCCGATGGCGTAAAGCGGGGCGCCCTCGGCCGACTGCTGGGGCTGGATCAAGCCGATCCGCCGGTCCTTGGCCAGCGCATGGCCGACCAGCGCGCGATAGCGCGGCTCGAAGATGTGGAGCGGCAGTTGCAGCCCGGCAAACAGGATTGCTCCCGGCAGCGGAAAGATGGGAATGCGCTCGGCCAAGGCGCCCCCTAACCGAACAGCAGGCGCGAAAGGCGGCGGCGGGTGGCGACCACCCAGGGGTCTTCCAGCCCGACGGCTTCGAACATCTGCAGCAACCGTGTTTTCGCCGCGCCCTCGTTCCATTCGCGATCGGTTTCGAACATGGCCAGCAGTTCGTCCGCCGCGGTATCGCGTTTCCCAGCGGCAAAGGCTGCTTCGGCATAGTCGAAGCGCGCCTGCATGTCGCCCGACGCGGCCTTGTCCTTCAGTGCGGCCAATTCGCCCTCGTCGACCTTGTTGCCCGCCAGCTCGAGTGCGCTCTTGGCCTGTTCGATCTGGGGGTCATTGGCGACCGCCGGGTTGGTCTCCGCCGCCGTCAGCGCGGCCTGCGCCTGCTCGGTATGGCCTGCCTGCACCAGCGCCCGGACCAGTCCGGCATGCGCTGCGGCGTTGTCGGGCGCCATCTGGACGACCTGTCCGAACACGCCGGCGGCACGCTCGGCATCGCCCTCGGCCAGCACCTGTTCGGCCATCGTCACGAATTGCGAGACATCCTGCTGCTGCTGGCTTCCGGGCGCGCCTTCGCCAGCGGCGCCTTCGATCGGTAGCTGCGAGAGGATCTGGTCGAGCGTCTGCTTCATCTGCGATTCGCTGCGCGCATTGGTCAGGTCGGCCACGGGTTGGCCCTGGAACAGGGCATAGACAGTCGGGATCGACTGGACCTGGAACTGCGCGGCGATGAACTTTTCGGCATCGACATCGATCTTCTTCAGCACCACGCCCTTGTCGGCATAGTCTGCCGCGACTTTCTCGAGCATCGGCGCCAGCGCCTTGCAGGGGCCGCACCAATCGGCGTAGAAATCGAGGATGACGAGCTTCGTCATCGACGGCTCGACCACCTCGGTGCGGAACCGGTCGACCGCTTTCTGTTCGTCGATGCTCAAACCCATGCTTGCCACTGCCACACCTTTCTCGCTGGAATTGCTTGCGCCCCATGTGGGCCTTTTCGCGCGAATGTGAAGGAGCCGGTGGGTCCGTGCAAGCGGAGCGAATTTTCCGTATTTTTTGGGCTTGCGGCATTCCGGACTCGCTGCTAGTTGGCCGCCTCCCCACCGGGGTCACACGGTTCCGGTAGCGCCAGTGAGCGGGCGTAGCTCAGGGGTAGAGCACAACCTTGCCAAGGTTGGGGTCGGGCGTTCGAATCGCCTCGCCCGCTCCATTTTCCTCCCATCGACGACATGGCCCGGCGTAAAGGCTCGGGCGAATTGCACGCCATCGCGCGTCGTCCTAACCTTGCTCCGATTCGTTGCGGGAGGGGCCGATGCGTGGACTGGCTGTTGCGGGATGGATGCTGGGGATGCTGGCGCTGGGCGCGCAGGCCCAGGCGCAGGACAGGCCGATCACCGACCGACGGCCCGACGCGGAGGACGTGGTCACGACGCCGCTGACCGATCTCAACCTCAAGCAGGGCGAAATTCCCGAATTGCTGAACCGCGCGGTAGCGGAGCCCTACGATCTTTCGGGGCTGGAGACGTGCGGCGCGCTGATTGCCGAAGTCGAGCGGTTCGATATCATGCTGGGCGACGATTTCGACCTGCCCGCCGAGGACCGCGACGGACTGAGCGCCGGTACGGTCGGCAAGATGGCGGTCGGTGCGCTGATCCCCTTTCGCGGTCTGATACGCGAAGTTTCGGGTGCACGGCGACAGGAGGAGAAGCTCGAAACCGCGATTCGCGCCGGATTGGCCCGGCGGGGCTTTCTCAAGGGTGTCGGCGCCCGGCGTGGGTGCGCCTATCCCGCGCGGCCGGCGCGCGAGGCCGATATCGCGCGCATCCAGGCCGCACGCGAGGCGGCGCAGCAAGCCGAGCGCGACTAGGACGCGCGATCACCATTCGTCGCCGATAGCGGGGCGTTCGTCGACCTGACGGTGCGGCGGCGCACATCGGACTTGCACGTGTCGGCGATCGCTGTATGGGGCGCGGTTATGTTGTATCATTCTCGTCATCGCCAGCTTCTCGGCCTTTCGCTCTCCGCCCTCGCCATGGCGGCCTCCCAGCCCGCGCTCGCCCAGGAACGGGCGGCGCCCGACCCGCAGGACAAGGCGGGTGAGACGAACGCGGCGGACCGCGCGCCGCAGGACGATCTGCACGACCGGCGGGTCGACTATACCGGTCGCATCGTGGTTACCGGTCACAGCCTCGAGCGCGCCGATCTCTTCGCCGGCAAGTCGGTGATGGATGGGGAGGCGCTGCAGGAGAACCCTGCCGGGCAGATCGGCGATGTGCTGGCGAAGCTGCCGGGCGTTTCGGCGACGAGCTTCTCTCCCGGGGCCTCGCGTCCCGTGTTGCGCGGCTTTTCGGGAGAGCGCGTGCGCGTTCTGGTCGACGGGATCGGTTCGATCGACATCTCCAATACCTCGGCCGACCATGCGGTGACGATCGATCCGCTGACCGCCGAGCGCGTCGACGTGGTCCGCGGCCCGGCGGTTATGCTCTATGGCAGCTCGGCGATCGGCGGCGCGGTCAATGTCATCGACAAGCGCATCCCGCGCCGCGTGCCGAGCGAGGGCTTCCACATCGATGCGCTTGCCGGCGTCGACAGCGCCAGCGACATGCGCGAGGCGGGCGGCTCGCTCGATGTGCCGATCGGCGATGGCTTCGTCGGCCACGTCGATGCCTCCTGGCGCAAGACCGACGATCTCTCCCTGGCCGGCTACCAGGTCGCGCCGGCGCTGCGGAGCGAGCTTTTCGCGCGCGCCGATGCGCTGGCGGCGGCGGGCGACACGGACGAAGCCGATGCGCTGCGCGCGGCGGCAGACCATCGCGGCAGCCTGCCCAACAGCGCCACCGAAACCTGGAGCGCCAACGCGGGATTCGCCTATTTCGACGGCGAGAGCAATATCGGCGCCGCGGTCGGCATCTACGATACCGCCTACGGCGTGCCCACGCGCCCCGGCGGCGAGGAGGATGCCGAGGTCTCGATCGGCTTGCGGCAGTATCGCGGCGACATGCGCGCCGAGGTGGTGACCGGGGGCGGCTTCCTCGACCGGCTGCGCCTGCGCGCCGCCTTCAGCGACTACACCCACACCGAATTCGAAGGCGCCGAAGTGGGGACGACGTTCGACGTCCAAGGCATCGAAGGCCGGCTCGAGCTGATCCAGGCGGATCGCGGCGGCTGGCGCGGATCGTTCGGCGCCCAGTATTACTTCCGCGATTTCGCGGCGGCGGGCGAGGAAGCCTATCTCCCGCCCAACCGCACCGAACAGATCGCCGGGTTCGCGCTCGAGGAATTCGACCTGGGCCCGGTCCAGCTCGAACTCGCGGGGCGGTTCGAGAACACCCGCATCGATTCGACCGAGATCGGCTTCGCGCGTAGCTTCAACGCGGCTTCGGGCGCGCTCGGGCTGTCGCATGAGTTCGGCGACGGCCTCAAGATCGGCGCCAATCTGTCGCGCGTCTCGCGGGCGCCGAGTGCCGAGGAACTGCTGTCCAACGGCGCGCATATCGCCACCCAGTCGTTCGAGATCGGCAATCCCGACCTGGCCAAGGAAAAGGCCTGGGGTGCCGAGCTCTACCTGCGCGGCGCGCGCGGCCCGGTCCAGTTCAACCTCGCCGCCTTCAAGAGCTGGTTCGACCAGTATATCTACCAGGCCGCCACCGGCGAGGTGGAGGACGGCCTGCCGGTCTATGCCTATCGCCAGGGCGATGCGACCTATGCCGGGCTCGAGGGCGAAGCGAGCTGGGCCTTCCTCGACGCCGGCCCGCTATCGCTGCTGCTTGACGTGAAGGGCGACTACATCCGCGCGCGGCTCGCCGACGGCACGCCGCTGCCGCGCATTCCCCCGCTCAGCCTGACGGCGGGCCTCGAGGCGCAGACCGATCCCTGGGATGCGCGCGTCGAAGTCGAATGGGCCGACGACCAGACGCGGACCGCCCCGCTCGAGACGGCGACCGACGGTTACACCCTCGTCAATGCGCAATTCGTGTGGCGTCCGGTCCGCGGCAACGAAAACGTCACCCTGGTATTCAAGGCAGACAATATCTTCGACGCGACCGCGCGCCGCCACGCCAGCTTCACCAAGGATTTCGTGCCCATGGGCGGGCGGAATTTCACCGCCAGCCTGCGCGCCAGCTTCTAGTCGGTCGAGGCGGGGGGCGTGGTCGGCGCAGCGGCCAGCCCCTCGGCCTTGCCCTCGGCGTGGGCGGCCTTGACTTCGGCGTCGAGCCGCTTGGCGCGCTCGTCGATTTCGCCGATCCGACCGCGTAGCTGACCATAGGCGAACACCATCAGAAGCCCGCCGATGATCGCGAGGTTCTTCAAGGCCATCGCGGCCTGCGTGGGGTCGGTGACCTTCTCGTGGAAGAACAGCGTCGCCAGCGCGGTAAAACCGACCAGTGCGAGACTGGCGATGCGGGTCATGAAGCCGCTCGCAAGCACCAGCCCGGCGACGATCTCGAATACGCCGACCGCGAGCGCGAAGCTGCCGGGGAAGGGCGATTCGGCTTCCATGTAGGCCGCCGTTCCGGCGGGATCCATGACCTTGCCGAGCCCGGCGAAGACGAACAGCGCGCCGAGCAGGATGCGCCCGGCCAATGCAGCGATGGTTGCCATTGAATTCTCTCCCCTGTGTCCCTCTTGAATCGCTTCGGCGGTCGGGCGTTCCCTAATCCTCGACCGCGAAGGTGATCTCGGCATGGTTGCGCAGCCGTTCGACCAGCGCTTCGCCGAGGAAGGCGCCCGGTGTCCCCACGCCGCCGCCGGCCGTGCAGTCGAGCAACGCCACGCCGGTTTCGGCGAGCATCCTGCTGGTCGAGCCGTAACCCGGATCGTAGCGCCCCTTCACGCCATAATGCAGCCGCGTGCCGTCGGGCCATTCGCCGACGAACAGAATGTCGTAATGGCCGTTCTCGCGCTCTTCCTTGCTCGGCCCTTCGCCCGGCTTGGGCGGCTTGGCGCCGAAGGGGTTCTCGAGCATCTCCATCACCGCATTGGCGGCGGCCTTGCCCGCCTCGCCCGGGCTGGTGAGCATCATCTCGTCGTAGCGGAAATCCGCGCCATAGGGGTGCCCAAGCAGGAAATTGGTGCGGTGGACGTTCTTCACGTTGATCGTCGCCATGATGAAAGGCGCAGCCCACTTGCCGAGTTCGTCCTCGTAATGCGGGACCATGCCGCCCGGCTGGTCGGGCCCCTCGAATCCGGGCGTCAGACCGAAGGGATCGTTGAGGACCTTGATGATCGATGGGTTCCTTGCCGCCGCCTTCATCGTCGCTGTCAGGCTCGCCGCAGTGCCGCCCGAAAAGGTGCCCTGCATCGACCGTACGCGCCCCTTTACCCGCGGGGCCGGCGAGCCGTGGCGCTTGATCGCCTCTTTCTGCAGCATCAACACCCCGAGATCGAAGGGGATCGAATCGAACCCGCTCGAAAAGCAGATCCGCGCGCCGCTCGCCTGCGCTTCTTCGTGATGCGCGTCGATCATTTCGCGCATCCACGCCGGTTCGCCGCACAAATCGGCATAATCGGTGCCGGACCTGGCGCAGGCGGCGACGAGCCTGTCGCCATAGAGCTGGTAGGGCCCGACAGTGGTGAGCACGACCCGGGTGCGGCTGCACATCGCCTCGAGGCTGGCGGGATCGTCGGCATCGGCAACCACCAGCGGGGTCGATCTGGGCGCGCCGATCACGTCGCGCACCTCCTCGAGCTTGTCCATGCTGCGCCCCGCCATCGCCCATTTGGGGCCGTCGGCGGCACTGCCGTATTCGCGCACGAAATGTTCGGCGACGAGGCGGCCGGTATAACCGGTGGCGCCATAGACGATGATGTCGAACTCGCGGTCAGCCATGGGATTGCTCTCCTTCGCGCCTAGGTGTGCGCGCGGGCGAGGGGAGAGTCAAAGCCGTTACGGCGCCCGTGGTATCCTCGGCAGCACGCCGGTCTGGCTCGAGATCGCGAGCAACCGCCCGTCCGCGGCGAAATGACGGGCCGCACCGTGAACCACGCCGCGGTCGAAGGCGGCCAATTCGGTTACGCTCAAAACCCACCCCGGATCGCATCCCTGCACGAAGCGGAACATGGCATCGAGGCTCGATCCGCCGCGTGTCGCCGGATGCGCGCCGAGGAAGAGGTCGGAAATGATCGCCAGCCAGCCGGCATCCACTGCGAATTCGGCGCGCGAACGGGTCCAGACGGCCTGAAGGCCGCGCGCCTCGTCCTGCAAGGCGATGCGATAATCGAACTGGTCGGGCAGGCCTCCGGGCGCCGAATGGCTGATCTCGACCGCTGTCGCCGCATCGGGGCCGGGTACATCGGGCATTTCCGCGAATAGCGTCTGTTCGCTCGGCTCGCGCGCGCCCAGCGCCCCGCTCGCCCGGTGCGTCGGGCGCCCGTTGACGCTGGCGGAGGCGGCATATTGCGCCACCGCCTGCCCGCCGCCGCACTGCTCGACCTCGATAGCGAGCTCCTCGGCATGCTGCGTGGGTCCCAGGAACTGGACCTGCGCCCACAGCAGCGGCAGCTCGCTGTCGAGCTCCATCGAATCGACGATCGCCGCCAGCGCGACCCCGCCCATGACATGCGGTGCGCCTTCGGGCCCGGCGGTTGCCGGCGGCATGACGGGGAGGGTGAACCTGCCGCTTCGCTGGCCGCTCCCGTCCTTGGGCACCACGCGCCAGAAGGGGAAGCGGCCCACGCTCATAAGCGGGGGAGTGTGACCCCGCGCTGGCCCATGTACTTGCCCGCGCGGTCGGCATAGGTCACCTCGGGCCGCTCGTTCCCCTGGAGGAAGAGGAACTGGCACGCACCCTCGTTGGCGTAGATTCTCGCGGGCAGCGGCGTGGTGTTCGAAAACTCCAGCGTCACATGGCCTTCCCAGCCCGGCTCGAGCGGGGTCACGTTCACGATGATCCCGCAGCGCGCATAGGTGCTCTTGCCGAGGCAGATGACCAGCACGTCTTCGGGAATGCGGAAATACTCGACCGTGCGCGCCAGCGCGAAGCTGTTGGGCGGGATCACGCAGACGTCGGTGTCGCGATCGACGAAGCTGTTGCTGGCGAAATCCTTGGGATCGACCACCGCGCTGTCGACATTGGTGAAGATCTTGAACTCGGGTGCGACGCGCGCGTCGTAGCCGAAGCTCGACAGCCCGTAGCTGATCACACCCTCACGCCGCTGCGCTTCGACGAAGGGCTCGATCATCCCCTCGCTCATCGCCTTGTCGCGGATCCACTTGTCCGAAAGAATCGCCATGGAGGAGGGATTCCCCAACTGGGGGGCGGGGGCAAGCGCAGGGCGGCGAATATCCCCTTCTGTTGCGATGGGCTTTCGACAGGCTCAGGCTGAGCGGATGGTGTGTCCGGCACACGAAGATGGACAATTTTGGGTCTACTCCCGCTCAGCCTGAGCGGGGTGGGTGGCTTAGTATCGCTTGCCTCAACTCGCCAATAGCGTCGCATTGCCCCCGGCCGCGGTCGTGTCGATGCATACCACGCGTTCGGTCGCGAAGCGCTGGACATAGTGCGGCCCGCCAGCCTTGGGGCCGGTGCCCGAGAGGCCCTCGCCACCGAAGGGCTGGCTCTCGACCACTGCGCCGATCTGGTTGCGGTTGACGTAGAAATTGCCGACCGTGGCGCGCGCCTCGACGAAGGCGCGGACATCGTCGTTGCGGCTGTGCAGGCCCATCGTCAGGCCGAAGCCGGTGGCGTTGATGTCCTCGATCACGCGCTCGAGATCGGAGGCCTTCCAGCGCACGACGTGGAGGATCGGGCCGAAATTCTCGCGCTTCAGGTCGAGGATCGAATCGATCTCGATGATCGTCGGGGCGACGAAACAGCCGGCATTGGCCCCGCGATGCAGCTTGCGCCGCCACACCGGGCGGCCCCCCTTCTTGCGCCGCGCGACGTGGCGTTCGAGCGAGGATTTGGCGTCGGGATCGATCACCGGGCCGACATCGGTCGACAGGTGTTCCGGGTTGCCGATGGTCAGCGCCTCGAACCCGCCGCGAATCATCCGCAGCATCTCGTCGTAGACGTCGTCCTGGATATAGAGCACGCGCAGCGCCGAGCAGCGCTGGCCCGCGCTCTGGAAGGCAGAGGCGACGACATCGCGCGTCACCTGTTCGGGCAGCGCGGTCGAATCGACGATCATCGCGTTCTGCCCGCCGGTTTCGGCGATCAGCGTGGCGATCGGTCCCTCGCGTGCGGCGAGGCCGCGGTTGATTGCCTGCGCGGTCTGGGTCGATCCGGTGAAGGCGACTCCCGCGATGCGCGGGTCCGAGGTAATCATCTCGCCGACATCGCCCGCGCCGGGCAAAAGCTGGAAAGCTTCCTCGGGAATGCCCGCCTGGTGGCACAGCCGCACTGCCAGCGCGGCGATCAGCGGGGTTTGCTCCGCCGGCTTGGCGACCACCGTGTTGCCCGCGGCGAGCGCGGCGGCGGGTGTGCCGATGAAGATCGCCAGCGGGAAGTTCCACGGGGAAATGCAGGCGAACACGCCGCGGCCATGCAGGCTCAGCCGGTTCTCCTCGCCGGTCGGGCCGGGCAGGATGATGGGCCGCGTGAACTGGCGCCGCGCCTCGTTGGCATAGAAGCGCAGGAAATCCACCGCCTCGCGCAATTCGAGCACCGCATCGACCAGCGTCTTGCCCGCCTCGCGCTGGCACAGGCTGAGGAATTCGTCGGTGTGCTCCTCGAACAGGTCGGCCGCCGCCTCGAGTAGCAGCGCGCGCTTTTCGCCGCCGAGACGGTCCCACCCGGGCTGGATCGCCTGCGCGCGGGTGATCGCTTCCTCGACCTCGAAGTCGAGCGTGTCGCGGCGCGTGCCGACTTCGGCGGAAAGGTCGTGCGGCTTGTTGATCGGGGCGCTCTCGCCCTCGGCGCCCGACTTGAAGGTCGGCTCGGCGACCCAGTGGCGGCTCTCGAGCCTGGCGAGCCGTTCCTGCAAGGGTTCGAGTACCAGCGGGTCGCTGAGATCGATCCCGGCCGAATTGCGGCGATCGGGAAATATGTCGGTCGGCAAAGGGATCGCCGGATTGCGATGCGGTTCGAGCGCGGCAAGGTCGGCCACCGGATCGGTGGCGAGCTCTGCCGCCGGCACATCGGCATCGGCCATCCGGTTGACGAAGGAACTGTTCGCGCCGTTTTCGAGCAAGCGGCGCACCAGATAGGCAAGCAGGTCCTTATGCGTTCCGGTCGGCGCATAGATGCGCACATTGGTGCGCCGGTCGCCCTCCATCTGGGCCAAGGCGCCATAGACGTCCTCGCCCATTCCGTGGAGCCGCTGGAACTCGAATTGCTTGGGACCCGCCAGCGCCTTGATTGCACCAATTGTATAGGCGTTGTGCGTGGCGAAGGCAGGGTAGATCGCGTCGTCCGCCGCCAGCATCTTCTCGGCACATGCGAGATAGCTGACGTCGGTCGCGAGCTTGCGCGTGAAGACCGGGAAGTCGGTGAAGCCGCCGACCTGGCTCAGCTTGATCTCGGTATCCCAATAGGCCCCCTTGACCAGCCGGACGAAGAACCGGCGGTCGTATTTGCGTGCCAGCCGCGCGACCCAGTCGACCATCGGAACGCCGCGCTTCTGGTAGGCCTGGATGGCGAGGCCGAAGCCATCCCAGCGGCTTCCGTCGGCACGGGTGAAGAGGCTGTCGTCGCGCGCCAGCGCCTCGATCAGGTCCATCGAGAGCTCGAGCCGGTCGGCTTCTTCGGCGTCGATGGTGAAGTGGATATTGGCATCCCGCGCGGAACTGGCGAGATCGCGGACGATCGGCAACAGATCGGCCACCGCGAGATCGGCATGGAGGAAGGTGTATCGCGGGTGCAGCGCCGACAGCTTCACCGAGATGCCGGGCGAGCTCCACACGTCGCCGGTGGCTTCCTTCACCAGCCGGTCGATCGCCTTGTGGTAATTGACCCGGTAGCGTTCGGCATCGTCATAGGTCATCGCGGCTTCGCCGAGCATGTCGAAGCTGTGCGTCAGCCCCCTGGCGCGCTCGGGCTTGGCGCGCTTGAGCGACTCATCGATCGTGCGACCGTAGACGAACTGCCCGCCGAGGATGCGCATCGCCTGCAGCGTCGCCTTGCGGATCACCGGTTCGCCCAGCCGCGTGACCGCGTTCTTGAGGCTGCGGCGCATGCCCTTCTGCGCTTCTTCGGGCCGTTCGAGCACTTCGCCCGTCAGCATCAGCGAGAAGGTCGCGGCGTTGACGAAGGTCGAGGAGCTTTCGCCCATGTGTTCGGCCCAGTCGATGTCGCCGATCTTGTCGCGGATCAGCGCATCGGCGGTGGCTGCGTCGGGCACGCGCAGCAGCGCCTCGGCCAGGCACATCAGCGCCACGCCTTCCTCGGTGGCGAGGCCGTATTGCTGGAGGAAGGCGTCGATCCCGCTCGCCTTGCGCTTGCGCGCCGCCTCGATCAGCTGGATGGCGATGCGTGCCGCATCCTCATGCTTGGCGCTGGCCCCGGCCGCCTGCGCGATGCGTTCGGCCACGCAGGCATTCTCTTCCGCGCGATAGGCTTCGCGGACGGCCTGGCGGGAAATGGGGGACAGATGCGCTGGATCGTGCAGGGCCATACGACTCCGTTAGGCAGGTAAGTATTTGCGGGCCCCTTGGACCCGGGCGTCTATCCTTTCAAGCTTTGTGAAAGGCGCTTGTTCCGTACGGTCGCCTAGGCGCGCGCGGCGAACCAGTCGGCCACCGCCTGTTGCGACTCCTCGGCAAGATGCAAGCCCAGCTTGCTACGCCGCCGCAACACATCCTCGGCGGTGCGCGCATACTCGTGGGCGACGAGATAGCGCAGCTCCGCCTCGTAGAGCGTGCCGCCGAAGTCCTCGCCCAGCTCGGAGAGGGCGGTCGCCTCGCCCAGCAGGTCGACGATGCGCGTGCCGTAGGCCCGGGCAAGGCGCTGGAGCATCTCGGGCGGAACCCAGGGCCAGCGTTCGCTCGCGCCCCACAAGAAGCCGGCGAAATCGCCGTCGACGTCTCCACCGGGCAGCGGGGTGCCCGCGGTCCAGGGCTTGCCCGGCACGGTCATCGCCTTGCCCAGCCGCTCGAGGGCATGCTCGGCGAGCCGGCGATAGGTTGTCAGCTTGCCGCCGTATACCGACAGGATCGGCGCGCCGCCCTCGGTCTCCAGCTCGAAGACGTAATCGCGGGTGACGGTCGAATTGCTCTTCGCATTATCCTCGTAGAGCGGCCGGACCCCCGAATAGCTGGAGACGATCTCGTCCTCGGTCACCGCGCTGGCGAAATAGCGCGAGGCGGCAGCGCACAGATAGGCTGTTTCTTCGGGAGCGATCGCGACGTGGTCGAGATCGCCATCGTAGCGGACATCGGTCGTGCCGATCAGCGTGAAGTCGCGTTCGTACGGTATGGCAAAGACGATGCGCCCGTCGGGCTGCTGGAAGATATAGGCATGTTCGCCCGGATAGGCGCGGCGCACGATGATGTGACTGCCCTTGACCAGCCGGAGATGCGCGGGCGTTCCGGCGCCCAGTGCCAGCCGCGCGACGCGGTCGACGAAGGGGCCGGTGGCGTTGACGATCGCGCGCGCGACCACTTGCTCTTCGCCGCCCTCGCCACGGAGCATCGCGCGCCAGTGGTCGCTGTGGCGTTCGAGCGCCGTGCATTCGCAGCGGGTGCAGATGGTCGCGCCGCGGTGCTCCGCATCCATGGCGCTCAGCACGACCAGTCGCGCATCCTCGACCCAGCAGTCCGAATATTCGAAGCCGCGCACGAAGCGGCCCTGCAGGATCGAGCGATGGGGGGCCTGGCGCAGGTCGATCGCGGTCGAGCCCGGCAGGCTGCGTGACCGTCCTCCCAGCCGGTCGTAAAGCATCAGGCCGAGCCTGAGCATCCACCGCGGCCGCATGCTCGGTTCGTGCGGGAGGACGAAGCGCAGCGGCCGGATGATGTGGGGCGCTGCGGCGAGCAGGATTTCGCGTTCGTGCAGGCTCTCGGCGACAAGCCGGAAGTCGTATTGTTCGAGATAGCGCAATCCGCCGTGGATCAGCTTGGTGCTGGCCGAGGAAGTGTGCGAGGCGAGATCGTCTTTCTCGACCAGCAGTACCTTCATGCCGCGGCCAGCGGCGTCGCGGGCGATCCCCGCGCCGTTGATGCCGCCGCCGACGACGAGCAGGTCGTAGTCCGCGGTCATTCCTGCCGGAACAGCCGCCCGGCGACGGCATCGAGCTTGGTCAGGACCGCCTTGTCATGCTTGGCAGGGGCGGTGATCACCGCATCGTCCAGCGCCCGGTCGATGGGCGATGGAGTACGCTTTTCGGGCAGGCCCTTGCAGAAGGCTTCCACCGCCTTGCGGGCGAGCTGCGAATTCGCCTCCATCTGCGTGACGACATGCGCAACGTCTACCGCCTCTCCCTCTTCGCGCCAGCAATCGTAATCGGTGACCATGGCAAGCAGGGCGTAGGGCAGCTCCGCCTCGCGCGCCAATTTGGCCTCGGGCATCCCGGTCATCCCGATGACCTCCGCCCCCCAGTGCCGATAGAGCCGGCTTTCCGCGCGTGAGGAGAACTGCGGTCCTTCCATCGCGAGATAGGTCGCACCCTCGGCGCATTCGCCGCCGGCCTCGACAACTGCCCTGGCAGCATATTTCGAAAGGCGTTCGCAAACCGGATCTGCCATCGAGACATGCACGACGAAGCCATCGCCGAAGAAGCTCGAAGGGCGTCCCCTGGTGTTGTCGATGAACTGGTCGACGCTGACGAAGCGTCCGGGCGGCAGGTCCTCGGCCAGCGAGCCCACCGCGCTGATCGCCAGAATGTCCGTGCAGCCTGCGCGCTTCAAGGCATCGATATTGGCGCGCGCGTTGAGCGTCGAAGGCGCGATCCGGTGTCCGCGGCCGTGACGGGGCAGAAAGCGCACGCGGACATGGCCGATGGTCCCGCACAGGATTTCGTCCGACGGCTCGCCCCAGGGTGATTGTACGGCAATCCATTGCGCATCCTCCAGCGCATCGATGGCGTAGAGCCCCGATCCTCCGATGATGCCGATGGTCCATTCGCTCATGTGCAGTATCTCGCAAACCCGGGCAGCTAACGTGTGACGAGGGGTGGCCGTTGGCGCTAAGGCTGTCCACCCCCGAGTGCATGATGACCGCAGCCGATCGCTGCGAATGCGCTGCCCGCATGCGTATTCACGCTCGCCCAGTCGACGCTCGTCTTGACAGAATTGCCCATTTGTCGCGGAACCGAGACCTTTGGCGGGGCATAAGGTAGAGTGATGACCGAAACGACAATCGAACCGACGCTGGCGAGCCTGAGCGAACGGCTCCGCGTGCTCCACCGCCAGACCCGCGAGACACCGCTGTTCAACCCGGTCTTCCAGCTTTCGCTGGATATCTCGCGCAAGCTCGAGAGCGGCGAACTCGATATCGGCGCGCTCGCCGGGTTGGTCGACGAACTCGAGGCGCAATCGCTCGACGCGCGCGCCGCGCGGCTCCGCAATCTGCTCCGCCCCGACGCCGCGAGAGAGCGGCTGTCGAAGCTCGCCGAGGCGGGCGAGGATTTCGAGGCCTTCCGCTCCTTCTGGGAACAGCCGCACATGCATGCGGTGTTTACCGCCCACCCCACCTTCCTGCTGTCGCCGCAGCAGAGCGCGGTCGTGGCCGAGGAAGTGGCCAGCGGGGATAGGGCCGCGACGCAGCAGCCGAGCGAGAAGCCCGAGATCACGCTGCGCTACGAACACGAATGCGCCATGGAGGCGCTCGTCAACGCGCAGGATGCGCGCGACCGGATCGTGAGAAGCGTCCTGCGCCGCGCCCGCGACGCCTTTCCCGATCGCTGGACCGAACTGAAGCCGCTGCCCTTCCGTTTTGCCAGCTGGGTCGGTTACGACATGGACGGGCGCACCGATATTACCTGGTACACCTCGATCGCGTTCCGCCTCGCCGAGAAGGCGCAGCGGCTGGCGCGCTATGCCGCCACGCTCGAGGCGATCGATCCCGCACATGCAATGCTCGATACGCTGCGCGGCGCCCGGCAGCGCGCGCAGGCCAGTGCGGAGGAGTTTGCCGGCGACCTGTCCGACCCTTCCGATCTGTCGGCCGCAGCCAACCGGCTGACCGCCGACCATCCCGACAAGCTGCTCTCGCTTGCCCCGCTGATCGACCAGCTCGAAGACGAGGCCGCCGGGAGCGATGCCGATCGGGCCATCGCGCTGCGGACGCTCGCCGCGGCGATGCGTGCCGACGGGCTCGGCATGGGCTGGATCCATTTCCGCGTGAACGCCAAGCAATTGCACAATGCGATCCGCGCGCGGCTCGGCGATGCGGCGGATATCGATCTCTCCAGCCGCGGCGCGATCGCCGCCCTGCGCGAACTGCTCGCCGAGGTCACGCCGCAGAGCGCCAATTTCGCCAGCCTTGCTGTCGAGAGCTCGACCGCTGTGCGCCAGTTCCTCGTCATGGACCAGATCCTCAAGCACGTGGATGGCGATGCGCCGATCCGCATGCTGGTGGCCGAATGCGAACAGCCGGCGACGGTGCTCGCCGCGCTCTATTTCGCGCGCGCTTTCGGTATCGCCGACAAGGTCGATGTGTCGCCGCTGTTCGAAACCGAAACCGCGCTCGAACACGGCGGGCGGTTCCTCGACCTGCTGCTCGCAGAACCCGACTATCAGGCCTACGCCAAGCAACGCGGGCGGGTGGCCATCCAGACCGGCTTTTCCGATGCCGGGCGCTTTGTCGGGCAAATCCCCGCGAGCCTCGCAATCGAACGCCTGCAGGGCCGCCTCGCGGAGGCCATGGCCGAAAACGGGCTCGGCGACGTGTCGGCGCTGATCTTCAACACGCATGGCGAGGGCATGGGGCGCGGCGCGCACCCATCGAGCTTCGAAGACCGGATCGAATGGGCGCTCAGCCCATGGGCGCAGCGCCGCTTCGCGCGCGCCGGCATCACGCTCGAGCCCGAGGCGAGCTTCCAGGGCGGGGACGGCTATTTGCTCTTCGCCACGCCCGATATCGCGCTCGCCACGCTGACGCAGATCGTCGCGCACAGCCCGGCGCATACCGATCCCGACGTGCCCACCGATCCTTTCTATCGCCGCACCGATATCAGCCTCGATTTCTACCGTGCGATCAAGGAGCACCAGCGCGACCATCTCGAAAGCCGCACCTACAGCCGTGCGATCACCGCCTTCGGGCTGGGCCTGCTCAACGAGACCGGCAGCCGCAAGTCGCGTCGTCAGAGCGACCTTTCGGCCGACCGCGAGATGAGCCTGCGCCAGATTCGCGCGATCCCGCACAACGCCATCCTCCAGCAGCTGGGCTATCCGGTGAACATCATCGCCGGCGTCGGCAGCGCGGCGGAGAGCCAGATCGAGGAAGTCGGCGCCCTGCTCGCCGAAAGCCCGCGCGGGCGCCAGATCATGCGGCTGGTGCGGGCCTCGAACGCGCTTGCCAGTATCAAGACGGTCGCGGCTTTCGGCGAGCTGTTCAATTCGGCCTATTGGGCGAGCCGCACCTATCGCGGCACCGAAGAGCATCTGGCACAGGCCTGCGAGGCGCTCGCCGAGTACCTCATCAAGGATGATCGCAACGGCGTCTTCCGCCGGCTCGCCTCGCGTCTGCGCGTCGATGCCTTGAAGCTGCACCGCCTGTTCGAGTTCGTCCCCGACGAGGATCCCCATCCCGAGCGCGAGAGCACGCGTCGCGCGATCGGCGTGCTGCAGGCGGTACGCCTCGCACTGCTGCAGCACATGTTCCTCAAGATCGTCTCGGTTCCCGCCTTCAGCCGGGCCAACGATATCAGCCGGACCGATGTCATCGAAATGGTCTTCACGCTGCGCGTGGACGAGGCATTGGCGCAACTGCGTCGTGCCTTCCCCACCAGTTTCCCGCGCAAGGAGGATTTCACGCTCGACGAGCCGGGCGAATACCCGGTTGGCGTGGGCGAGGGCTATGCCGCGATCCGGGCAAACTATATCGACCCGATCGAGCAGGCCCATGCCCTGTGCTTGCGCATCTCCACTGCGATTGCCAATGAGTTCGGCGCACACGGCTGATTGAATTTACAGCCTTTTGCGCGCAAGGTCCCGCCCTGTTCGACCGGGGGAGGACGAGTCGATGGACAATTTCCTGTGGGGCGTCGCAGCCGGGATTCTGGGCGTGGCGGCATTGGTATTCTTTGCCTTCACGGTATTTCGGCGCGGGCCGCTCGCCTTCCGGGTCGACGGGTTCTACACCCATGTCGTCGACGGCGATGTGGGGCCATTCATCCGCGACGTGCAGGCCGACGTGCCCGATGGCGAAATCTGTCGGCTGGACGATCGCATGTCGTGCTCGATCCGCGATGCGGTCCAGCATCACAACCAGGCTGACCGGCCCGATTGCAACGTCCTGTTGCTCTCGGGCGGGGGGCAGTGGGGTGCCTATGGCGCCGGACTGTTCGATACGCTGAGCCGCAACAGCCCCGACGAACTCGCACTGCCCGGTCTCGGCGTCATCACCGGCATTTCGACCGGTTCGCTCCAGGCGCTGATGCTGATGGTCGCGCTCGATCCCAAGCAGGCGCCCGCCATGCGCCGTTTTGCGCTCGACCGGCTGGTGTGGGGGTATTCGCCCCGGCGAGAGCGCGACGTGGTCAACAACACCGGGCTGATCAGCGTGCCGCTGTTCGGTTCGGCCGCGGGCACTGCGCCGCTGCGCCGACGGGTGATCGAGGCGCTGATGCCCGGAGGCGACGAAAGCCTGATCGAGGCGATCGGGCAGTCGAGTATCGACGGCTTCGTCGGCTTCGTCGAAGCCGAGCGCGGCGTGTTCCGCTATGCCGAGGTCAAGGAGTTGGTGAACAGCGCCCCGAGCGCCGCCGCTGCGGCAGAGGCGCTGGCGGCAGCCACCATGGCCTCGTCCGCCATGCCGGTGTTCCACCAGCAGCTGCGGGTTGCGGGCAGCGACGGCAAGGCCCTGTCGCTCTACGATGGCGGGGTGCGCCGCTCGGTCTTCTTCGACCGTGCGATGGCCGCCGTCGACCAGGAGGTGCGCGCAATGATGACCAGTGCGCACAGCGGCGAAACGGCGCTGGCAAGCATGGAGCAGGCGAGCTTCGCGCAGGAATACGAGGGTATGGCGCCGACCGTCTATGTCGTGCGCAACGGGCCAACCGCACGCAAGAAGGATAGCCGTCTCAACGCCAGTTCGGGCCCGCTCAAGAATGGCCAGCGCGGATACGACCTGCTCGTCAACGAAAGCGAAATCGGCGCGATTGCGGGCCTGCGGCTCAACAACCCCTATGGCCGGATACTGCTGACCAGCGCCGACCGCTACGACACTTTTCCCAGCGATGTGGGCGAGAATTTCAAGAAGGACGAGATGTTCAAGCCCGCATTTATGGCCCGGCTGCGCGATCTCGGACGCCACAAGGCCGAAAGGCCCGAGGGGCCATGGTGGCCGCTCAGCCCGATTGACAGCATCTGACGGAATCGGGTCCCAAGTTCGGGCTGCGGGCCGCGCTTGCTCCGCGACAGTGGGTAGGGCTGGCCGCTGGCCTACCCGTTGTTAACGGGCGAAATGGTCGAGAAAGATCTTCCTCGATCGCTCGAGTAAGGTCGCAACCATGATCTTCTCGGCGCCATCGGGACTTCCACTGACGAGCCACAGTGCGATGGCAGCGATTCCGAAAATTGCTGCGCCCGCCGGTGCCTTGATCGCCATGGATGCCAGCGGTCCCAAGGAACCCGAATCGATGGCTTGCACCGCCACCATCATGAGCGCAGCAGCGGCGAATGGTCTCGCGACTGCGGCGAGCAAGCCTGCAAGGCCGGTTTCAGCCTTATGCGAAAGCAATAGCAGCCCGCTCGTAAGAAGCGCGGCGGTGGTGATGAGGGCACCCACGGCCACGTTGCCAGCGCCATAGCCGTTCACGCCAAGCGTCGCCGCGACCGTGACCATTGCCGCTGCGCCGGCCAACGAGAGAAATGCAGAAGCGCGGGCGTCTCCGGCAGCTTGGAGCGTAATGATGATCAGCTTGTAGACGGCGTAGAGCGCGCAGGTCGGGGCGATGATCGCAAGCAGCGGTGCCGCGGCCGTCCATTGCGAGCCTAGCAGTAGCGGCAGGACCTCGTTCGCCGTTGCGGCCAGTCCGAAGCCGAGCGGGGCGGCAATGAGGCCGTAGGCGCCCAGCATCGCCGGCAACCGTTCCGGATCAGCGCTGAGTGGCCGCCCCGTCCGCGCAGTCGTCACGAACGATACGCGGTTGAGCGCGGTTCCGATCTCATCGGTGAATATCGACGAGAGATCCCTCGAAACCGAATAGAAGCCCACGGTGTTGCGGCTTGAGATGCGGCCCACCACGATCTTTTCGATCTGGTTGTGCACCGTCTGGCCTGCCGAGGCAAGGAACATCCACAGGGAGACGCCGAGCAATTCCCTGCGCTTGGCTAGCGAAAAGCGGGGTCGGAAGGGGTGGAAGACATAAGATGCTACCGCGTTAAGCACCGACTGCAGCACCGTGCCGATGACCAGTGCCCAGTAGTTCCGAAGAATCAGCGCGGCCGCCAGCGTGACGACGAATGCCGTCAGCCGCACGCTGAGCCGCATCCTCAGGTCCCGCCCGAAATCGAAATGCCGTTCGAAATCGACGACCCCGATGTTGGCGAGCCCGTCGATGACGAAGCAGCTCGCCAGCACAGCGATCAGAAGGCCGAGCGCGGGCTCCTCGTAAAACCAGGCCGCCACGGGGGCTATGACGACGAGAACACCGGCCAGCACGGCGAGGACCAGTAGCTGGATCGTCCAGGCGGTATCGTAATGGGCGCGTTCCGGCACGGCGATCCTCAGCAGCGCCTGCCGCAGCCCGAGCGCGGAAAAGATGTCGACCAGCGCGAGCACCGAAGTGGCCAACGCTACGATCCCGAAGTCTTTCGGCGTGAGCACGCGTGCCAGCACGAGCACCGACATCAGCCCGATCAGGCGGAGGGACCAGGCAAGGGCGATGGCGGTCGCGGCGCTGCGGTATACGCCCCTGACCGGCGGAGGTTGCCCTTCGGGTGGCAGGGATCCGGAAGGAGGATAGTCGACCGTCACTTTATGGCCCGGAATACTCGATGGTTTGTAGAATCACTGGTGCAGACTGGCGCGCGGCCTGCTGTCGCAGCGTTCCGCTCAGCTGGCAAACTCGCGTAGCTTGCGAACCATTCTCCAGCCATAGGCTTTTGCAAGGTTTCGTCCCGGCCAACGCTCGGGTGCCTTGGGCTTGATGCCCACCCGCCGCACCATGCCATTGAAACAGCGGGCATCGGATTCGATGTAACTCCATTCGGAACGCCAGGTAATCGATGCCGAGATCGATATTTCCGGCCCGTTAGTGACGTAGTGGGGTGCCATGACGGGGACATAGACCGCCTCGCCGGCACCGATCTCGAAATCGGTGCCGTGCTGCGCCATTTCGTCTTTCCACGGCAGTTCGGGCCTTCCGCCGGCGTGAAATGTCTCGTGGATTTCATCGGGTGCGCAAACCGGATTTCCTGCCGGAAACACGGTCATCACCTTCGACCCGCGCAGCTGCAAAAGGATATTGTGCTCGGGGTCGAAATGATAGGGTGTCACACCGCCGGGGGAGGTCGCGAATAAAAAGCTCTGCAGGTTGATCATCGGCCCCGTCTTGGCCTCGATCTCCGGGCGCAATTCGGCGAGCAACTGCTCCAGCAGCTCCGCATATTCGGGTTGCTGCTCGACATTGCGGAGGCAGACCCAGCGCCCTGCTTCCGCGATGTCGAGAATGGTATCGGCGGCCTGTTCGCGCAATTGCTCGGGTACCTGGTCCACCCCGATCGGTTGGTCCCCGCTGTTGCATTCGATCGACCCAAGCGGAAGGCGTCTGGCAAGGTCGGCGAGCGCATCGAGTTCGAGCAGGGGATGATGGTCGAGGCCATGCTGCAAAATATGCGGGACCTCGGGATAGTTCTCGGCGAACTTTTCATGGGTGGATTGCGGAAATATCGCCATCGCTAGACTCCTGAAGGGGCGTTGGCCATCTCGCGTCGCAGGACCTGGCCAAATGTTGTGCGGCGCAGCGGGCCGCCGATAGAGATCGAGATCCGACCAAGCCGTCGGCGTTCCTGCCACATGCGGTTCATGACACTGTGGTTCGGGGCGGCGCAGCTGTCGCACCAATCGATATCGAAACGTTTCAAGGCGTTGAGGAATTCGCGTTCCAGCAACAGACCCGGAGAAAAACGCGCATAGTTTTCATCGAAGGCGGTCTTGAAACCGAATGCGCCGGGCGGCGTCAGAAAGGTGGAAAGCATGGCGATCGGCTTGCCATCTACCCTGAGCGACAGGCGCACCAGCCGCTCACTTTCGGCTGCACCGATGAGACTCTTGCGAAACATCTGGTTGGTCGAGCTGTCGCATGCCAGCGCCGAAGACGCCTGACCCTTCCAGCCCGAGGCCTCGAGCGCGAGGAACTCGTCGGTCCATCGCTCGATGCCGGCGATGCCGGTTTCCCATTCGAATGAATATGGCCCGATCTCGGACAGCCGGCGCGCGCGCCGGTTGAGATCCTTGCGGGTCCGGGCCGAGACCGATCGCGCCAGATAATCGGTCGCAGGCAAATCGGATGCCAGCAGCGCGCGCTCCTTGTCTTCCACGACACCCCAGTTGCGCCCCTCACTGGCGAGGACCGCTGTCAGGCCTTCAAAGACCGGCCCCGAAAGTGCGAACTCCTGCAGATGCAGGAACAGCGACATTCTTGTCTGCCGGTCAGCCCACTCGAGCATGGCGCGCCAGAACTGGGTTTCCATGCCCTTGGCGATCAAGGGCGTGCCGAAGAAGATATTCGAATGGAGCCAGTTGCGTACATGGACAAGCGGCCAGCGCTCGTACTTCGACTGCCGGACGATCGGCATAAGCGCGTGCAACTTCCCGTTCCGCTTGAGCCGGAGGATGGTAACGGTGTTGTCCCGGTCGAAGCTGGCAAGTGAGGGCAGCAGGTACCAGCCCTCGTAGAACGGATTGGGTTCTGTCGCGCAGCGAGCCAGCTCCTCCCACGCCGCGGTTTCTGCGGACATGGCACGCCAAGGCACGCAGTCCAGCTCCGCGCGAGAGACCGGCTGCTCGAACATTCTCGATTTTGATCGTGCCCTGTTGCCCACGACCTCCCCCAGCTTGAATCGTACGATGTGGGAAGGATCCTAGCAAGCAGACCTCAGTTTATGGTTAATGCCGGACGGGCGCGTAGATGCGCATCCATCCAGAGGGTCGCGGGGCAGGCAGGTGGAGCTGGCCGTGCATGTCCGGCCGACAGGGCGTGCTGCGCGGGCAGTACCGAGGAACCGGCCATATCTCGGGCCGTCTCATCCGCCGTGCTGGAGATGCCACATTTCAGAAGATTGGTGCGGTCGAGAAGACTCGAACTTCCACGGCCTTGCGGCCACAACGACCTCAACGTTGCGCGTCTACCAGTTCCGCCACGACCGCACACAGTCTGCACCGGGAGCGAATCCGCGAAGGGCGGCTCCCGTCGGTAGGAGCGCGCCACTAGCAGCGAGGCTGCGCCCCCGCAAGCATCTTTATTGCGCGAATGCGAAAGCTAGCGCGGGGCCCAGCCGATATCGGCGAATACCGCCGATTTGGGGACGTCGGTGACCGCCTCGTTGATGGTCAGTTCCTCGCCCGGAGCGAGGCTCGACTGCGGCGGCTGGACCACCCAGCTGTAGACCTGCCGCTCGCGCTGGTCGCGTAGCACGATCAGGATCGGCGGTATGGCGCGCGATTCGCGCGCGGTGTTCTTGACGATGATCCGCGCCCCGAAAAACTCCGTACCGTTGGGCAGCGTGCGCCGTTCCTGCTGTTCGACCGGAAAGCTCAGCTCGAGGTCGGGCTGGGCCGCGCCGAACAGCGGGCGCGAGACCGGGACCCAGTCCGGCAGGCCGACAAAATTGACCGCCGCCACTGTCGCGAGCGCGACCACCGCGAAGACCGTTGCCGCCCAGGTCCGCAGCCGGGTGAGGTTGCGTCGCGGGCGGAAGGGCGGCGCGTGGTCGAAGCGCGATGGCCCAACGTCTTCCTGCGGCTCGGGCGGGGGCGGGAGATCGTCCTGGACCTCGCCATAGGGCGGCGCGGCCTCATCGAAATCGGGCCCGTCGCGTCGCGCATCCGCTGGAGCGGTATCGTCGTAGGTGAAGCCGGGCTTGGCGTGCGGCGCAGGCTGCTCCGGCGCTGGGGGCGGTGCCGGCGGGGGTGGCGGCGGAGCGGGAGTGACCGGCACCTCTTCGAGCGCGGCGAGCCGTTCGGCATCGGGCCCATCCTGAAACCAGCTGTGCTTGCATTTCGCGCAGCGCACGGTGCGCCCTTCGATTCCGATGGCGCTGTCGGGCACGACATAACGCGTGGAACAGGCGGGGCAGGCAATGATCATGGTGACCCAAGGCCTTAGGCCGCGCCGCGAATCACGACAAGCGACAGCCCTGTTCGCAAACCCCGAGAGCGGCTTTTTTCCACATGCAAGCGCGGTTATAGGCTGTTCGCGACGATGACGGGCGCCTCTTTCCTCTTGATCCACCGGGCCGGGCGATGAGCGCGCCCGAAGAGGAGATCGTCCGCTTCGACAATGTCGGCCTGCGTTACGGCACCGAGCGCGAGGTACTGTCGAACATCTCTTTCACACTGTTTCCCGGGCGGTTCTATTTCCTCACCGGCGCCAGCGGCGCGGGCAAGACCTCGCTGCTCAAGCTGCTCTATCTTGCCCAGCGCCCTTCGCGCGGGGCGATCCGCATGTTCGGCACCGACGTCATCACGCAACCGCGCGAGCGGCTGCCGGCCTATCGCCGGCGCATGGGAGTCGTGTTCCAGGACTTCCGGCTGGTCGACCACCTCTCGGCCTTCGACAATGTTGCCCTGCCGCTCCGCGTGTCGGGTGTGCGCGAGGCCGACCTGCTCGGCCCGGTCGCCGACATGCTCGAATGGGTCGGACTCGCACACCGCGCCGATGCCCGTCCGGCGACGCTGTCGGGCGGCGAGCAGCAGCGCGTCGCCATCGCTCGCGCGGTAATCGGGCGGCCCGACATGCTCGTGGCCGACGAACCGACCGGCAACGTCGACCCGGAAATGGCGCTCAAGCTCATTCGCCTGTTCGAGGCGCTCAACCGGCTGGGAACCACGGTGGTGGTGGCGACGCACGATGTCCACCTGCTGCGCAAGGTGCCCGATTCGCTGATCATGCGGCTCGACAAGGGGGTGCTCTCCGATCCCACCGGCGCGCTGCGCTATCCGCCGCGCCGGGTGGGGGCGGGCGAATGAAGAAGCCACCGGTGCTGAGCCGCCCGGCGGCCCGCGGTCCCGCTCCGCTGCGCGGCAAGCGCGCGGCGCACCTGCTGCCGCAGACCCGCCTCGGCGGACCCATGCCCTGGGTGATCGCGATCATGGTCGCGCTGACCGTGCTGGCGGCGGGAGGCGGGCTGGCACTGGATAACCTGGCCGATCGGGCGCGTGGCGAGCTCGCCGGCAGCGCGACCGTGCAGATCCTCGCCGTCGATCCTGAGAACCGCGCTCGGCAGGCCGAGGCGGTGGCGGAGATTCTGGTGCAGGACCCGGACGTCGCCGGGCTCGCGCTGGTGCCGCAGGATACGGTCGAGAGGCTGCTCGAACCCTGGCTCGGGTCCGGCAATCCCGAAGATGCGGTGCCGATCCCGGCGCTGATCGACCTGCGTCTGCGCGGCGGTGCCGACAAGGCTACGCTCGATCGATTGCGCGGCCTCCTCGCCGAGCGTGCACCCGACGCGCGCATCGATGCGCAGGGCAAATGGCTCGCTCCGGTCCTCGCCGCATTGTCGGCACTGGGATGGATGGCGCTGGGGCTGATCGCGCTGCTCGCCTTCACCGGCGCGGCGGCGGTGTGGCTGGCGGCGCGCAATGCGCTGGGCAGCAATCGCGACACGATTGAAATCGTCCACCTGCTCGGCGGCAGCGACCACCAGATCGCGCGGATCTTCCAGCGCTCGATCCTCTTCGATGCGCTGCTCGGCGGCGTGCTCGGCCTGGTCCTCGGAATGGCCGCGGTGTGGTTGATGGGAGCGCAGTTCTCGGCGCTGGATTCGGGCCTGGTTTCGGGCGGCGGGCTCGAAAGTAGCGACTGGCTGGTCTTGGCCCTTGTCCCGGCGGGGGCGGTTGTTCTAGCGGTCTTCACGGCGCGGTTCACCGTCCTCGCGTCGCTCAGGAAAATGCTGTGATCCTCCGCTTCTTCGCCGCCGTCGTGCTGATCTATGCGCTGGGCTTCCTCGGCTTTGCGGTTGCCCTGCCCAAGCCCGCCGCCGACGAGAAGACCGATGCGGTGGTGGTGCTGACCGGCGGACCGGGACGGATTTCGCGCGGGCTCGAGGTGGTCGGGCAAGGGCTGGCCAGGGAAATGTTCGTTTCGGGAGTCGATCCCGAGGTCAAACCGGCCGAATTCGCCGCCGAATTCGACGTCTCGCGGCGGACGATGGAATGCTGCGTCAAGCTCGGCTACCTCGCGGTCGACACCCGCAGCAATGCGGGCGAGGCGGCGCAATGGCTCAAGGAAAACGACTTTACTACCGTGCGATTGGTGACGACGGACTGGCACATGGCGCGCGCGGCATCCGAGTTCAGCGAGACGCTGCCTTCCGATGTCGAGGTCATCAAGGACGCGGTTCCCTCGCACCCCGACCTCGCCACGCTCTATCTCGAATATAACAAGCTGCTGGCGGCGGCGGTTTCGCAGGGACTGCCGCGGTGAGGGGGCCGATGCGTCTGCTGCGAAACCTCGCCTTCTATCTCGCCTTCTATCTCGGAAGCCTGCTGATCACCACGGCCTCGCTGATCGCACTGCCCTTCAGCGTCACGGCATTTCGCGCGCGGGTTCGCAACTGGGCGCAATGGCAGCGATGGTGCCTGACCCACCTGCTCGGCTGCGAGATCGTGCACGAGGGCATGCCGCTGGCCGAGCCGGTGCTCTACGCGATCAAGCATGAAAGCTTCTTCGAGGCGATCGATGCGCCGGCGCTGTTCGATACGCCCAGCGTCTTTGCCAAGCAGGAACTGTTCAACATCCCGCTGTGGGGCCGCGCGGCGGCCGCATTCGGGCTGGTCCCGGTCGAACGCGATGCAGGCGCCAGGGCGCTGATGACAATGATCCGGTCGGCCAAGGCGCTGGTGGCCGACGGACGCCCGCTGGTGATTTTCCCCGAAGGCACCCGCGTCCCGCATGGCGAGAAGCGCGAGCTGCA
>Ga0066644_10000298_pt1 | contig 32411 bp, 28 predicted proteins | sample CryGeyCG2114_020_FD_62735 | JGI IMG/M metagenome (GOLD analysis project Ga0066644, IMG submission 62735) | Groundwater microbial communities from aquifer - Crystal Geyser CG15_big_fil_post_rev_8/21/14_0.20 | ecosystem: Environmental > Aquatic > Deep subsurface > Groundwater | place: USA: Utah...
TTCCTCGTCATCCATGCGCTCGAACAGAAGCGCCGCCTGGTCCTGGTGCAGGGACAGCAGGAAGATCGCCGCTTTCTCGGTGCCGGATAGGGCGCGGTAGTCGTCCTTGATGCGGGCCATGAACCTGCCTTTCCTTGCCTTCGCGTTTCGTCGGCGGGGGCCGCGTCGGAAACCGGAGGCTTGCGCTTACGCTTCCTGGTACATCCAGGCCCGGATGATGGACAGCGCCTCTTCCGGATGTTTCTCGACGATCTCGCCGACCTTCTTGACCGAGGACGCCTTGACGCGGCCCTCGACGCGGTCGATGTCGATGAGTTCCTCGAACTGCTCTTCTTCCATCTCGGCCGGTGCCGGCGCCGACGGCCCACCGAGCAGGCCCGCGGCATGGGCACTGGTATCCGCCAGCAGGCGTCCGGCGGCTTCCTGCGCCGACGGGATCGATTCGAATGCCCGGCTGACCAGCGGCCGGACGACCAGCAGGATCACCAGGATGCCCAGGATACTCAGAACCAGGATTTCCGCCAAGCGCAGCAGGTCGTTCTTGCCCAGGCCGAAGAACAGCTCCAGGGGCTCCTCGAACTTGACCGGAGAGGCGAATTCCATGTTCACGACCTCGACCGAGTCGCCGCGGTCGGCGTCGAAGCCGATCGTGCTGCGTACCAGGGTTGCCAACAGTTCCATCTGTTCCTTGGACCGGGGCGTATAGGTCTGATTGCCGTCCTTGTCCCTGTCTTGGACGCCGTTGACCAGAACGGCGACGGTCACCCGCTTGACCTCGCCATCCGTCTTCACGTGATTGACGACCTTCTTGGATATCTCGAAATTGACGGTTTCCTCGGTCGAGCTTTCATCGGATTGGGCCCGTGCCGTATCGCTGCCGCCGGGCGCGGCGTCGGGCAGGTTGGTGCCGACGGTGACGGAGTCCGCCTCCTGTTCCTGGTTGCGGGCGGCCCGCTCCACGGTTTGCGTCGAGCGTACGACCTGACCGTCGGGGTTGAAGATCTCTTCCGTGGTAGAGATTTTGTCAAAGTCCATATCGGCGTTGACTTCCGCCCGCACGTTGCCGAAACCGACAGTCTTTTCAAGAAGTTCTTCGATGGTGCGGGCCATGCGGGCCTCGAAATTGCGGCGCCGCTCCTCGTTCTTGGCGGCGATGGTCTGGACGTTCTGTTCGTCCTCGAAACCGGGGGAAAGCAGCTTGCCCTTGTCGTCGATGATCGTGATGCGGCCCGGCTTCAGGCCCGGGACGGCGGAGGCCACCAGATGCTGTACGGCGGAAATCTGTTCATGGTCCAGGCGCTTGTTGCCGCGCATGGCGAGAACGACCGAGGCGCTCGGTTGCTGCTCCTCGCGCGAGAAAAGCTGACGGCGCGGCATCACCAGGTGAACGCGGGCGCGGTGGACGATGTCCATGGACTGGATGGTGCGGCCCAGTTCGCCCTCTAGCGCGCGGCGCAGGTTCACGTTCTGCAGGAAGTCGGTGGTGCCGAGGGTATCCGTCTCGTCGAAAATCTCGAAACCGACCTTGCCGCCCACGGGAAGGCCGCGGTCGGCCATCTTCAGACGCAGTTCCAGGGCCTTGTCGGCTGGCACCCACACCGACTTGCCCTGGTCGCGGACCTCGGCGGGATGGCCCAGACGGCCGATCTCGGCGGCGATGGTGTTGGCGTCCGAGGCCTCGAGGTCGCTGAACAACAGCGCCATGTTGGGCTGGCCCAGCTTGGTCAGAAGGAAGATGAAGAACCCGAGCATCAGGAACAGCATCCCGCCCATCATGGCGAGACGAACTGGTCCCAGGCCGCGCATTGCTTGAGTGAGTGCTTCCACTTGCGTCCCCCGTGGCTGCAGGAGTGTGAACCGGCCGGCTTTTCCCCAACGATTCCGGGCGTTTCCAAACACCCTGAAAGATCAGGAATTCCGTTGCTTGCAGGTTATTTGGGGGCGGTGAAGAAGTGGTTAACGGTGGGCAATTTTTGCCCACTCGCGAGAGCGTCGATCAGGCGCGGGCGGCGAAATCCGAACGGCCCGCCTTGCGCTGCGCGATGTTGCGGTAGACCTGGGTGCGGGTCGTATGCAGGCCCTTGAGGCCGTGGTCGTCGATCAGGCGTTCCCAGGTGCGGTATTCGTCCTCGGACAGGGAGTAGCGCCGGCACGCGTCCTGGAGCGAGATCAGGCCCCCGCGCACGGCGGCGACCACCTCGGCCTTGCGCCGCGCGACCCATCTCTTGGTGCCGGGCGGCGGCAGGTCCTCAAGGCGCATGGGCCGGCCCAGCGGGCTCAGCGGTTCAACGTTGCAGCGGGCAGTGGTGCCGCGGCCCGAAGCATCTCGGTTGTGGCGCTTGAGCAAAGTCATGATGGCAGCTCTAAGTTCCGTCTTCCCTGGCGGTTATCGGTTCCGCTTGTCGTTCCTGGAACCCAGTTTAAGGACCGGACCTTTAATGAATGGCTAAAGAGCAGCGTTAATTTTTCCTGAATCGAGACCCTGTGTCCATTTTCCGAGGAGCAAAGGAAAAGGCCCCGGAAACCGCCATATCTGGGGTGCCGGGGCCTTCATCGATTGCAGGTCGTCAACCGGGCTGGAATCGGTTAGCGGAGCCGGACCAGTTCCTCGAGCATGTCGTCCGCCGTGGTGATGATCTTGGTGGCGGCGGAAAACGCGCGCTGCACGACGATCATTCTCGTGAACTCCTCGCCGATGTCGACGGTCGAGGCTTCGAGCGCCGACTGCGTGATGGCGCCGGCAGGGCCGGAGTTGGCGGTGCGCAACGTCGGGTCGCCGGAGGCCTGGGTCGAGTTGAACACGTTGCCCGTGCGCGAGCCCAGTTCGTTGACGTTGACGAAGGTGGCGATCGGGATCTTGAACACCGGGCGCGTCTCGCCGTTGTCGAACAGCGCCGTCATCAGGCCGTCGTCGGCCACCGTGATGCCGGCAAAGGTGCCGAACTGCGAGCCGTCCTGGCTGATGAACACCGGCGTGAACTCGCTGCCGAACTGGGTCAGGCCGTCGGCGATGCCGATGGAGCCGAAGTCGAGTGTGATCTGATCCGCGTTCGCCGGGTCGTCGTCGAAGTTGGCGGCACCGTTGTTGAAACCCAGCATCTCGATCTCCTTTACCGCGATGGACGACGGCAGGCCCGAGGAGTCGAAGACGATGGCGTTGGTCTTGTTGATGGTGAAGGCGTTGCCCTGCGTCAGGTCGGAACCGGAGTGATCGACCAACGTGTTGCCGTCCGGTCCGGTGGGCAGGGTGGTGGAACCGCCGGAGTTGGCGAAGCCGTTCGAGAAGGTCACGGAGTAAGAGCCGGAGGGCAGCGTATTAAGGACCAGCGTGTCGACGGTCGTGAAGCTTGCCGTTTCGCCGGAGGCGCTGGCACGGCGCAGGCGGACGGTCGAGGCGCCGGAGGCAAACTCCGGATCGTTCGCTTCGATTGCCGCCTCAAGGCGGCTCAGCATGGTCGAAATATTGGCCAGGGTCGTCGAGCCGGGGATCGTGCTGATGTCGACGCCGACCGCGCCCGATGTGTTCAGGGCGGTTGCGCCGGCCGTGGTGTCAAACTCGTAGACGATGCCGTTGATGGTCACGGTGTCCTGGTCGTCGGGCACGCGGGTGAACTTGAACTGGAAGTGGTCCTGGTAAAGGTTGTCAATCTGCTTCACGGTGAACGATGTCGTCTGTTTCGTCGCCGCGGTACCGGATGTCGTCAACAGGCCCGAGGGGTCGACCGTGATGGCGCCCGTGCTGTCTTCGGAAAACAGGACGGACGAGGCGTTGAAGGCGGACACGGCGATGCGGTTATTGGTGAAGCCGCCGTGGTTGGCGAAATCGGAGTCGGCGGCCTTGACCTTGGAAACCAGAGCCGAAACGTAGTTGGCGGTCGTCGTGGCCGAGCTGGTGTTGACGATCTTCAGGGTGTTGGTGTCTTCCGGTGTGATTGTCGCGGTGCTGGTCAGCGGGCCTTCGTTGGTCGGCGCCACGGTCGTCGTGATGGTGGTGCCATCGGAGCTGACCGAGGCGACGATGAAGGTGGTGTTGTTCAGTGTCGTGCCGGCGACAGTGATCTCGTCGCCCGCCGCCAGCTTGGAGAACGTGCCGTTGGTGACTGCCGTGATGGTCGACGCCGCGTTGTTGAAGGTCAAGGTGTTGGTCGTGTCGGCGGTGAAGGTGCCGAAGCTCTGGAAGCGGTACTGGACACCGTCGATGGTGATCGACGAGCGGTTGGCCGGAATGGAGTCGAATTCGACCTGGCCGCGGCTGTCGAAGACGTTGGCATTGGTGTCCTCCAGGGTCAGCACGTCGTTGCCGGACGGCGGGTCGACGGCGAGGTCCCACTGATTGTCACGCCCGGAGCGCGTGTACTGAAACGAAATCGTCCGCGCCGTGCCGAGCGAGTCGAAGAACTGGACGTCCGAGCGGTGGGTCTGGCCAGCCGTCGCGTTGGCCGGCAGGTTGGCACCGACGGCGATTTCCGACGTCGCCGTCGCCGTGCCGCCGACGCGGTTCAGGTTCACCGTCGTCAGGAAGTCCGTCGAGATGACGTTGGTGTTGGCGATCAGGATGTCCGAGTTGTTGGGGATGATTTGGCCATCAGGGTTCACGGGGAAGGCCTGCAGGAAGAAGCCGGCCGTGTTGCGCAGGAACCCGTTGTTGTCCTGGAAGAACTGGCCGGCGCGGGTGAACAGGAATTCGTTCGACAGCGTCGGCACGGCCGCTTCGTTGACCACGAAGAAGCCCTGCCCCGAGATGCCCAGGTCGGTCTGCGACGTCGAGGATTGCAGCAGGCCCTGGATGCCCGCGTCGGTGCGGGGACGGGACTGCACGCCGCCGGCCGAGAAGAACGTCGACGAGGTCTGCCGGGTGACCAGGGTCTGGAAGTTGACCTGCGTGCCCTTGTAACCGATCGTGTTCACGTTCGTGATGTTGTCGGCGATGGCGCCCATGGCGCTGGACTGCGCGGTAAGGCCCGACACGCCCGAACTAAGTGCACCAAAAAGACCCATTTTCTTCCTCCTTAACAATGCCGGTCGGTCACATGTCCATTCCGGCGGTCGTCAGTCCTTTGAATTCGTCCATGCCCCGGTGGCGGGGCCGCTCATTGCAAACCCTAGGCCGTGGGTTCCGGAACCGGAACCGTACCAGTCCCGCCGTCACTGCTGGTCGGCGTCGATTCCGGTTTCTGGACCGACAGCACGCTGTCCTGATCGACGCGCAGCGGACCCATGAACAGGGTCGTCTTGCCGTCCACCACGCCGCCGCCCGTGACCCGGCCGAAGGTGGTGTGGAGCACGTCGAGCAGGTTGTTCTGGCGGTCGAAGGTCGTGACCTGCACCCGGTAGAGTCCATCGGGTTGCTGCTGGCCATTCTTGTCGGTGCCGTCCCATTCCACGGAATGGATGCCGGGCTGGGTCTGGCCGTCGGCGGTGAAGACCTGCAAGCCCGCCGCGTCGGTGATCGTGATCTTGGTTTGCACCGCGCCGATCGGGATGCTGTAGGTGAAGCGTGAACTGCCCTGGTCCAGAACCAGGTCCTGGCCCTCGACCTCGACGACGTTGTCGATGAAGCCGACCAGGCTGGACAGCTTGTTGGTTTCCTGCACGGCGAGCAGCTTTTCCAGGTTGGAGTTCTGGAATATCTGCTGTTCGACGCTGGCGAACTGCACGAGCTGCGACGTGAACTCGGTCGCATCCATGGGATCGAGCGGGTCCTGGTGCTGCAGCTGGGTGGTCAGCAGGGTAAGGAAACGGTTCAGGTCCTCCTCGAGCGACTGGGCGTTTTGCGCCGACTTGCTGTTCGGATCGGTATTCACCGTACTTGAAATGCCGTTGATGATGGACATCGCTTCGTTTCCTATCCCTTAGCCTGGCGCGCCGGGACGATCCCTTTATGCCCTGATGTCGACCCGGCCGTTGTGGAGGACGCCCATCTCGTGGGCGGCCATGGCCGTGTCCATGACGTCGGAAGAAAGGGTGTCGTCCTCGAATTCCTCGCCGCCGGTCCTGCCCGAGGCGATGTTCTGCTGCTTCTTGCCGTCTTCCTGACCCTTCAGGTTGTAGTTCAGGTCGCCGGACTGCATGTCCAGGCCCGCGTCCTGCAGGGCCTTGGAAAGCTGGTCGGAATCGCGCCGCAGCATTTCCAGGGTTTCCGGCTTGTCGGCGGTCACCATGGCGACCGTGCGGCCGTCGTGGGCAACCTCTAGGCGCACCTCGACGCGGCCCAGGTGCTGCGGATACAGCCGGATGTTGATCTTGTCGGCACCGGCCTTGATCGCCTTGTTGATCTGCACGGTGACCTGGTCGACCACCTTGTTCCGGGCGGCCTGATTGGGTTGATGCTGTTGCGCCGTCTTGTGGGCCTGCTGCGCCTGATGCGACGACTGGGCCTGGTTGGCGTTGGCGTTGGCGTTGGCCTGGGCGGCGTTGCCGTCGCCCGACGTGTTGGAGCCGTGCGTGCCCGCGTTGGACGCACCGGACGACGCCTGGACCGGTCCCTTGGCTTCGGCGGTGATCTGCGCCGCGGTCTGGGCCTGGGCGGCCTGGCCTGTCTGGGCCTGGGTCTGGGCGGCCTGACCCTGCGCCGGGTTCTGGTGGCTCTGGAGCATGGCGGCCTGGGCGATCGGATTCTGGATCTGGGCCTGCTGCGCGTTCTGCGCCTGCTGGCCCGGTTGTGCCGACTGCTGTGGGCCCGAAGCGACGGCGGACGCGGCACTCAGGGCCGACAGCGGCCGGCCGTTGAGAAGGGCCGCGTCGTCCCGAACGTTCACGTTCACCACCAGCTTGGCGTCACCGCCCACGGCTTCGGCAATCTTGCCGGCCTGGGCCTGTAGCAGCGACTCGGCCTGTTTTGCGCCGTCCCCGTTGGCTTGGCCGTTGGTCTGAAGATTCGCGATGTTGCGGATGTGCTGCGCCTGAAGGTTGGCGCGGATAAGGTCGTGGTTTACGCCGCGCTGGTCCCTGCCGGCCTGCGGGTCGGCCTGCACCGTCTCCACGACCTTGTCGCCAATGGATTGGGCAATTTGCGACACCTGCTTCGCCGTTTCCTGGCCCGGCGTCTGGGAGGCCAGCGTGCTCAGGATGGCGTCGACCTGGCTGCCTGCGAGGGACGCCTGGACCAGGGTCGCGTTTTGTCCCTGGTTCTGGGTCTGGGGCTGCGTGCCCGATTGTCCGCCGTTGCCGGCGTTGGCGGCGGCTTCCGGTTTCTGCGTGCCGGACTGTCCGCTCGCGTTCTTGGACGTGTCGGCGGTTCCGGCGTCTCCATCCCGGTTGACGGCGTCCTGGCGGCGGCCGTCGGATGCGCCGCGGTCGTTTCCGGCCTGGGTGCTCTGCTCGGTGGCGGCGACGTCGGTCTGGTCGTTGCGTCGCTTGTCGCCATAGTCGGGGCCGTCGTCGGCGCGCGGAGCGACCGAATACTCGTCGGCGAACCGGCGCTGCCGTTCGTCATACCGCGACCGGGGTTCCGTCTCGACGCGGGTCACGTCGCGGGCGGCAAAGCGCTCGCGGTAGCTGTCGCCACGGTCGTCGGACGGGCGCTCGATGCGCGCGACGTTTCGGGTTTCCACCAGATGGGTTTTGGCGGGATCCAGGATCTTGCCCTGCATGTCCATGACCAGGGCATGGAAGGAGTCGAAGAGCTGCGCATGGGTGGCGAAACGCCCCGCCTGCTGCTGTCTCGCGGCTACCCCGGCGATACCTGAACTTGTGGCCGTTACGTGATCCATCGTGCTCGTTCCTTACGCTTCGTTGGCTGTCGATCCAAAAAACGGGCGTTCTGCTCCGCCGAAGTCATGAGCAAGCATCGGGCCAATTGGCGATCGGATATTAATGCTTTGAAAAATAAGGAAATTTATTTCGAGGCACTGACCATGCACCGGGCAGAAACGGCATTGCCCGGCAATTTTTGACCGGTTGGGGGGAAGAAATTACGCCTTCGGCCGCCAATCCCGGGCCTCGCGGCAAGCGTAGATCATTTCCATTTCGCGGCCGTCGACGGGGGTCGGACCGGGGCGGCGGTGGGTCTCCCGCATGCCGGATTTTTCCATGATCCTCCGCATGCCCGTGTTGCCTGAGAGCGTGCCCGCCGTGACGCGAGTCAGGCCCAGGTCGTCGAACAGATGAGCCATGACGCGCATCCATGCCTCGGCTCCCAAGCCGGTGCCCCAGGCGCTCCGCTCGCCGATCAGGATGCGGATGTCGCCGACGCCCGCGTTGGGGTCGACCTCGGTCGAGATGTTGCCGATATGGCGAAGGTCCGCCGCCTTCTCGCGGATCGCCCAAAGGCCATGCGGCGTGCCGGCGAAGCTTTCGATGAATGCGCGGCAGCTCTCGATCGTATGGGCTTGGTGGCGTTGTTCCGAAAAGCGGACGACCTCGGGGTCGTTCAGCCAGCCCACGTAACGCTCGGTCAACAGGCCGTCGGGGAACGGCTCCAGCACCAGGCGCGGCGTTTCCAGGACCGGGGGCGCATAGGGCAGGGTGCCGTCGGGCGGCGGTGTCTCGCCGCGGGCGACGGCGCAAATCGCCCGGGCGATGCGCGGCGCGGCGTTCGAGCGTCGGGCGTTCGCCGTACCCGACGCCATGAAGCTTGTGGGATCGGCAAGCGCATGGGCCACGGCGCCATGCAGTGCGGCGCGGGCGGTGACCTGGGGAATCCGTCCCGTCTCGGTGTTTGCCAGCCATCGACGCTCGCACTCGCGCGGCAGCACGGACAGCGCGGTGCAGCCCATGACCGCCGCTTCGGTGAGAAGCGCCGTCGACAGGCCAATCACCAGGTCGGCCGCGAACAACGCGGGATGGGGGCTGTCGCCTGCGCTGACCGCCGCGACCTCGCCCGCGTAGGCAGCGTACAGGCCGGCCGGCGTCTTGGGGTGCAGGCGCAGGGCGACGTGGGCACCCGGCGCCACGCGGGCGGCGGCGTCCAGAACCTCTTCCAGCACGATCTCCGTGCGCCCGTCGGCGCCGCCGCGGCCTTGCAGGGTATAGTCCGGGCGGCGCTGGAACTGCGCCGTGTCCAGGCCGTCGGAAAGTTCGGTCAGGAACAGGATCAGGGGGCCGTCCGCAGGCAGGCCGGGGAAGATCTCGCGGCGAACGGCGGCGCGGCCCCGCCGGGCAAGATCGCGGGCCGTATCCCGGACCCGGTCGAGCGCCGGATTGCCGACCACGCGGATGCGACCGCCGTCGACGCCCAGGGCCTTGAAGGCGGCCTGCGTTGCCAGGTCGGCGACCAGCAGCCAGTCCGTCAGATGGGCCAACGGGTCGTCGCTCCGTCCTTTCAGCCGGCGGTCCGCGTTGGCCGGACCGTCGACCAGGCAGATGGTCGGGGCGCCGCGCCGCCGCGCTTCCTCGGTCAGGGCGAAGGCGGAGGTGTCCGGGGCCTCCGACGTGCCGATGACGCAGACGGCCGGATTCATCGCTTTCAGCGCCACCGCCGGGTCGTTGTCGGGCGGCAGTTCCTCCGGCATTTCGCCGCGGGCGCGCAGATAGGTCACGGCCGTGCCTCCGGCCAGCAGGCGGGTCTCCGCACCAAGGTCCCCGAGCGCCGCCGCCAGCCCCAGGACCATGTTGGCCGCGCCCGGGTCTTCCACGTGGATCAGGATCACCGGCGCCGGCATGGTGTCAGTCCACCGTCAGGCGGGAGCCGCCCTCGGCCGCCGAACGCAGAATCAGGTCGACGATCCGCTCGTTCACGGCGGCCGATGCCAGCGGCGACCAAGGTTCGGCGCGCCCCACCGCCGCGTCGGCCAGGTTGTCGTACATGCGGAACAGGGCGTCGGAGACGGTGGTCTCCAAAACCTCGCCGGTGTCGCAGTCGATCTCCCGTTCACCGGAAAGCCCTCGGTTGCCGGTCATGGGATAGGTGCGGGTGACAAGCCCTTCCTGGAGGATCGTAAGACGGCCCCTTTCGCCCCAGATATCCATTCCGACCTCGCGGTAATGCGCGAAGTCGAGCGGCTGCACGGTCGCCACGAAGCCTTCGGCGAAGGTGAGGGCGAAGGGCAACTGCACGTCTCCGGCAAGTGGCCCCGCGGCGGCGGGCTTCGCCGGACCGAGGGCCTGCACGGCGACGACGGCGCCCAGCAGCATACGCAGGAAGTCGATCAGATGGCCGCCGTTGTTGGCAAGTCCGTTTCCGTAAAGCGCTGATACCGCCTGGGCGCGTCCGATGGATGCGGCCACGCCGCCCGCCGCCAGGTTCCGGAACAGGCGATCGGACCGCCGCCAGTAATTGACGATCACCGGGATGCCCCGCTCGGCGGCAATGGCGGCAAGGCGGGCGCCATCGCCGTTCTCCCCCGGGGCATCCAGCGGCTTTTCCACCAGCACGGCCTTCAGGTCCGGCATGCGGTCGATCATGTCGGCGCGCCCGCCCGGGGGGGTGGCGAGGACGGCGATTTCGGGCCGGACCTCGGCCGCCATGCGCCCCAGGTCCGTGCCGCAGAGGGGGACCTTCCAGGTGTTCCTGGCGTTGTCGAGGGCGGCCGTGTTCGAGTCGACGACCCCTTGCCAGTCGAAAGCGGGGTGGTCGGCCAGCACGGACGCGTGGGACGCATATTTGAAATGCGCGGCCATGCGCGGGTCGTTGGACAGGCCGGACGCAACCTGACCGAACCCGACGATGAGGGCGCGCAGCGTCGTCATCGCACCGCCTTCTCTTGGCAATGGGCATTGAGGGCGGCCAGCGCCGGTTCGGCGGCCAACAGGTCCAGGATATCCCGCACGCCGAAGCCGTCGCCAAGGCGCGGCTCCAGCCGGCCATAGACGGCGCGGATCAGGTCCAGGTCCTCGGCGTAATCCAGTTGCAGCCGCACGTTCGGCGCCGTTTCCTCGGCCGGCGCGGAAAGGTGATGAATGCGGTAGGCCTCGGGGTGTTCGTAGAAATACAGCGACACGTGCTCGCGCACGGCCGGGTCGGACTGGGCTTGCGCCACCTTCTCAAGCGCGTCGAAGCGAAACACCTGGGCGTCGATGCCCTGCGGCCAGGTCAGCTTCGCGGTGTTGGAAACCACGTCCACGCCCCCTTCCAGGAATCGGTTCACGGCGGCGTCGATCACGTGGGGGTCGAGTAGCGGCGTGTCGCCGCAGACTTCGACGACGATCTCCGACCCCATCATGCGCTGGGCCTCGACCACGCGGTCGAGCACGTCGTCCTCGGACCCGCGATAGCAGGGCAGGCGCCGGGCTTCGGCCCATTGGGCGAGCACATCATCCGCCGGGTTGGTGGTGGTGGCGAGCACGATGGCGTCGATTGTCTCCGCCCGGGCCAAGCGGCGCACCAGGCGCTCCAGGGCCGGGACCCCGGCCACGTCCATCAGCACCTTGCCGGGCAGGCGCGACGCCGACATGCGGGCCTCGATGCTGGCGACGACACGGGGGCGCAAGACCGGGGCGGGACGGCCGCTCATGGCCTCAGGTTCCGGTCTGCAGCTGGTCCGCCGCCGCGTTGAGGTCGGCCCGATGGGCGTGCACCTTGCGGATCGCGGCGATCATCTTGTCGGCCAGATCGTCGTCGACGTCATAGGCGCAGGGCTCGAACAGGATGGCCTCGCGCTCGTGCAGGCGCTCGGTCACCGGGCACTGGCCGTCGGCGTAGGTCCGGTCCGTCAAGGTGAAGGGCCAGCCCTCGCGACCGATGGCCGTGCGGCGGCGGAACAGCGGCAGGCGGTACAAGGGCGGCAGGTAGGCGGGGAAGTTGGGGAATCCCTCGGCGTTGAGCGCCTTGCAGAACAGCTCGCGGCTGACGCCGACCTTTGCCTCGTCATAGCGCACCAGCCAGACATAGTAGTTGTGGCGGCAACCGTCCCGCACCTTGGGGACGGTCCAGCCCGCGAGATCTCGGGTGCCGTCGGACAGGCGTTCCGCCAGGCGCTCGCGCGCGGCCACGTGGCGCTCGATGTCGGCCAGTTGGACCAGGCCCACGGCGGCCGACAGCTCGGTCATGCGGAAGTTGAACCCCACCATGTTGACCAGGTCCGTAATTCCCTCGTGTACGGCCGCGTTCTCCGCGTGGTTGCGGATCAGCCGCAGGCGCTTGGCCAGGTTGTCATCGTCGGTGACGCAGACACCGCCCTCGCCCGTATGGATATGTTTGTGGAAGTTCAGACTGGCGACGCCGATGTGCCCCACCGTGCCCGTGGGCCGGTCGTGCTCCACGCCCAGCGGCGCCTGGGCGTTGTCCTCGATCAGGTAGATGCCGTGAGCGTCGGCGATGGCGCGCAGGTCGGCAATCCGTGCCGGATGGCCGAACAGGTTGACGGCGACGATGGCCCGTGTTTTGGGCGTAATCTGCGCCTTCACCTTCTCCGGATCGATGCAGAAGGTCTCGTCCTCGATATCGGCGAACACGGGGATGCCGCCGTAGATGAGGGGCGAGACCACGGTCGCCGACATGGTCCAGGGCGGCACGATGACCTCGTCGCCGGGGCTCAGGCCGATGGCGCCCATGGCGGCGTACAGCCCAGACGTGTTGGAATTGACGCTGACCGCGTGCTTGACGCCGAAGCGGGTGACCCAGGCGTCCTCGAACATGCGGACCTTGGGCCCGCCCAGGAATTCCGGGCCCGGCGAGCCGAAGAAGCCGGAAAGACAGCCCGAGGCGACCACGTCGCGTACGGCCTCTTCCTCCGCCTTGCCCATGGAGGGGTAGGGCGGCAGGTTGCCCTCGATTACCGGCTTGCCGCCAAGGAGCGCCAGTTCGCTCATGTCGCGATCCCTTCTTCGGAGGTCTTCATATCATGTTCCCGGGCCAAACGGGCGATCTCCGCGAGCCCGGCGTCGCGCGACGGCAGACGCCGGGCGATCCATTCCGCGCGGGCGAAGTCCGCCGGGGTGTCGACCGCAAGGTGTAGGCCCGCATGGCCGTCTTCCCTATAATCCGGGCCGTTTGCCGTAACGTTAACGATGCGGTAGGCCTCGGGCGCTTCGTAGATGTGCAGTGTGACGTGTTCGCGCAGGCCCGCGTCGGCGACCTCGGCATCCAGGCGTTCCAGGGTCGCCAGCGGCAGAGCCTCGGCGCTGATGCCGGGCGGGAAGGTGCGGGGAAAGACATTGGTCGTCAGGTCTGGGCATTCGCGAGCATGGACTCGCGCCACGGCGGTAACCACGGCCGGGTCGATGAACGGGCTGTCGCCGGACACGCGAATCAGGGTTTCCAGGCCGAACGCCCAGGCGGCGGCGAGGGCGCGCCCCAGGACATCGTGCGTGTCCCCGCGATAGATCTCCAAGCCTGCGCCGGCTGCGAACCCGGCGACGGGATCGTCCAGTATGCGGTCCGTGGTCGCCAGCATCACCGGCATCCCGGCGGCGCGGCAGCGGCGGACGGTCCAGTCCAGGATCGGCGCGCCGGCGAGGTCGATCAGAACCTTGCCCGGCAGGCGGGCGGAATCGAGCCGCGCGAAGATGACGATGCCGGTGCTCACGGTGCTACCGTCGGATTGATCCAGTGCAGGGTGGCCTCCCGCGTCTCGACCGTGAACCCGGCTTTTTCATAGAGACGGACGGAGGCCGTATTGTCTTCCTGGGTGCCGACGCGGATGCCGTCGATGGTGCCGCCGAAATGGGCGAAGGCGGCTTCGATCATCTGTGCCGCGAGGCCGCGGCGGCGAAAGTCGGAGGCCACGGCGATCAGGTCGATGACCGCCGTGCGTCCGTTCTGAAGGCAGAGGTTGAATCCGGCCACCCGGCCGCCCATGCGTGCGACGAGCGGCGCGGCGGCGCGGCCTGCCATGTCGTTGCGGACCCATTCCGCGCGGATGGCGTCGGCCACCGCGTGGGGCACGCGGGTGTCGCGGTGCAGGCGGTCATAGGTGAAGGCGGACAGCGCCAGGTCGACGCAGGTCTCGATCTCGTCCGGCCGCGCCAGGCCCGTTTCCGCCGTCAGTCCGCGCGGCGGGCGGGTGGCCTGATAGAAGGTCACCAGGGTTTCGACGGGGACAAATTCATTGTTTTCAAGAAGTTGAATAAGGTCCGCGCATCCGGCCGGCATGCGGCAGGACACCAGCCATGTGCCTGCTTTCCGCCAGGTTTCCACAAGTTGAATGAGGTCGTCCGCCAAGTTCGGTCCGGCATCGGCGGGAATGATAAGCTTGGCGACGGGCGCGCCCGCGACCCCGGTCTCGAAGGCCTGTTCCCGGCATTCGAGGGCAGCGGTCGCGGCGGCCCGGGCGGCTGTCATGGATTGGGCCCGTCTTCCATGTAGAAGCCCCGGGTTTCCTTGTCCCAGCGCTCGAAGAAGCCGAGCACGGCCGTGGCATTGTCGCCCTGCCAGGAGATCGGCGCGGTGCGGTCGGTCTTCTCGCCGACCATGACCAGATAGTCGGAATCGATGAAGCGGTTGACGTCCGTCTTGCGGAAGCCGGCCTGGGCCATGTAGCCCTCGAGCGTGCGGGCCGAGAAGTGGAACGGATGCACGTCGGCGTTGGGGCCGATGTAGTACTGCAGCGGCTTCTTGAAGGGCACCAGGATGCGCGAGCCCGTGGCCACGGCCACATGGCCGCCCGGTTTGCACAGACGCCAGGCTGCGTCCATCACGTCGCTCGCCTTGTGGCAGTTCTCCAACGTCCAGATGATGGTGACCAGGTCAAAGGAGTTCGCGCGGTCACCCGCCTGTTCGATGAATTCCTCGGCGATGCCGACGAAGTTGGGAATGCCGCGCTCGTCCAGCAGGCGGCAGTTGGCGGTTGAGGGCTCCACGGCGAAGGCCTCGGCGGCGCCGTAGTCGGGGCCTTGAACCAGCGCAAGGAAATCACCTTCGCCTGCACCCAGGTCGCACACCGACTTGCCGCGGAACGATACCGCCTCGTCGATGAAGTCGGCGGCGAAGGTCTGGCGGGCATGGACTGCCGGCATGCGGGCGGTGTAGGTGGTGTCGGACAGGCGCGTCTTCTGGTCGGCGCGGTACATCTCGTCGGCCCAGGCGGCCTTGACCTCTTCCGGCGTCTTGCGGTGGGCGACCTGGACCATGCCGCAGGCGTTGCACACGTGGAGGGGGCGTCCGGCCATGTAGGTCGGGGCGCAGACGATCTCGCTAAGATCGTCGCTGCCGCACAGGTTGCAGGGATAATCGCGCATGATCGGAGTCTCCGTTCGCGGGGGTTGCAGCCGCCTATTCCACCGGGGTCTTCAGGACCCACTCGTTGCCGGGCCGGTCCCAGATCTTCGGGTCGCGGTGCTTGTCGATGGCGTCCTGGAACTCGGTTTCGGTCAGGGACAGGTATTCCAGGTGTTCTTCGTGGTAGGTCTTGGGGAGTTCGGCGTCGTACTTGCGCGCAAGTTCAAGGCCCTCTTCGCGGGTCATCTGGTTGTTCTGGATCATTCTGCAGGCATCGCGTACGGCACGGCCGAAGCCGAACTTGATGAACTGCATGTGGTAATAGAGGTTGTCGATCTTGTCGTCGAGGCTGTCGAAGTTGGTGAAGGTGCCGTCCGTACGGCCGTTTTCGGCCAGGCGAAAATCGATCTTGTCCTTGATGAAGTCATAGTTCTCCTTCATTGACCAGCGGAAGAAATAGGCGAAGTAAAGCGCCTTGACGCCCACTTGCTCGACCGCGCTCGGCTCGGGATAAAGGTAGGGGGCGAGGTCCCGTTCCTCAACCACGTCGTCCATCCAGTTGTAGGGATCGTCGCCGATCTGGTGCTCCAGGACCTCGGCGAAATCGCGGATTTTGCGGTGCTCTTCCGACAGCACGCGGCCGCCGTATTCGCTCTCGCCGTGCTCGGCGTAAAAGATCAGCGGGACCTTGTAGTTCACCGCAGCCTGCACGGGCACCGAGTTGACGCCGGCATTCCAATGGATCTTGGGATCGCCCCGTTCGATGAAGAAGCGCTTGGCCAGATGGCGGGAGACCTTCTGGTTGGCGCGGACCATCAGGTGGTCGAACCCCGCCTTCAGCATTTCCTCGCGGTTGTGCACGGCGATGTCGTTGGGCATCAGGGGGGAGAAGGTAACGAGCAGGGGATTCAGCCCGAACTCGAATTTCAGCTTCCAGGCGATGGCGCTGGAATCCTTGCCGCCGGACCAAGGCACGATGCAGTCGTATGGACCTTCCTCCGGGCGGAGCCGTTCGACGTAGTCCAGGAACTCGGCGCGTCGCGCGTCCCAGTCGATGGACGCCTTCGCCGCCGCCGTATGGCAGGCGTTGCACACGCCGTCGGCGTCGAAAACGACGCGCGGCCGGGTGTCCGGCATAAGGCAGGTTTTGCAGTATCTGACCATGTCTTCCCCGTGTTCCCGGGCTGTCCCGATCCGCCCGGGGCCGATTGCGGGCCGGCGCCTACAGCCTGACCGGAATACCTTTCTTTTCCATGAATTTCTTGGCGCTGGCGATGGAGGTTTCCGTGAAATGATAGATGTTCTGGGTGCACACGGCGGACAGGCCTCCCTGCTCGACGCCCTCGACGAAATGCTTCCAGTTGCCCGCCCCCGCCATGCCCAGGACGGGAACCGAGACGGCGTTGGAAACCAGGCGGCAGAGGGTCAGGTCATAGCCCTGTAGCGAGCCGTCCCGCTCGACCGAGGTGATCATGATCTCGCCGGCGCCCAGCCTCTCGCCTTCGCGCGCCCAGTCGCCCGGCGTCATGCCGGTGGGATTGCCGGCGAAATGGGAAAAAACCTCGTAGCCGCCGTCCAAGGCGTCGGACTTCCGTGCGTCGATCGACAGAACGACGCATTGGCTGCCGTAGGCTTCGGCGATCTCGGTGATCAGTTCGGGCCGTTCCACGGCGCCCGTGTTGACCACGACCTTGTCGCCGCCGACGGCCATCATCCGCCGTGCGTCGTCGAGCGTGCGGATGCCGCCGCCGACGGCCAGCGGCACGAAGCATTCCCTGGCAAACTGGGTGACGACGTCGTAGAACGCGCGCCTGTCCGCCATGGGGTCGCGGGTGACGTCGAGCATGACGATCTCGTCGACGGACCAGGAATCGACGAAATTGTGGGTATAGCGGTAGTCCGGTTCGAACAGCTTGGTGCGGAACAGGGTGCCGTCATTGAAGGTCAGGACCGTGATCAGGCGGTTGCGCAGCATCACGCCTTCTCCAGGAAGTTGTTCAGAAGCGTCAGTCCCGCCTGCTGGCTTTTCTCCGGATGGAACTGGGTGCCGAATACGCTGCCCTTCTGGACCGCCGCCGTGAACGGGCGGCCGTAGTCGCAGGTGCCGACCTGGGATCCGTCGGGCGGCGTCTCCATGCAATAGCTGTGGACGAAATAGAACAGGGATTGGTCGGCCACGCCGTCGAACAGGATGCAGTCGGGCCGGGTCTGGGTCAGGTCGTTCCAGCCCACGTGAGGCACGCGGAGTTCGGGGTCGCCGGGCTTCAGCCGAGTCACCGCGGCGTCGATCCAGCCGAGGCCCCCAGTGTGGCGGAATTCTTCGCTGCTCCGGCCCAATAGCTGGAACCCGAGGCAGATGCCGAGGATCGGCTTGCGGCGCTTGAGGACAAGGTCGTTCAGAACGTCGATCAGGCCCCGCTCCGCCAAGTTGGCCATGCCGTCCGGAAAGGCGCCGACGCCGGGCAGGACCAGCTTGTCGGCACTTGTCAGCGCGTCCGCGTTCGATGTGATATGCGGCTCGAAGCCCAGTTTGGAGACGGCCCCGGCAACCGACGTAAGGTTGCCGAGGCCGTAATCAACAATCCCGATCATGGTTCCGGTCGGTCAAGGCGGGCGAACGTGCCCGGAGGGTTGCGTGGTCCGGCGGTTAGGCCAGGTTGGCACCCATCTTAGCCTGAACCCGTTCCCATTGCTCGACATACCATTCGCAATAGCGGCGGTATCCGGTCTCCAACGACCACTTGGCTTCGAAGTTCAGGTGCTCCTTGGCGCGCTGCGTCGACAGGGTGCCGCGGATCGGCTTGATCTTGTCGCGCGGGACCTCGCGAAGCTCCGCCGTCGGCACCACGTCCTTCACGATGTTGGCCAGTTCCAGGATGGTGCGGGCGTTGCCGAAGGTGATGTTGAAGGTATGCGACGCACCCGGCACGATTTCCACGGCCATTGAACGGATGATGCCGTCCACCAGATCGAGGATGTAGGTGAAGTCGAGGCGCCCGTCGCCGCCGCCTTCGAGCAACAACGGCTTGCCCATCAGCGCGTTCTCTATGAAGGCCTGACTGACGCGGCGCGAGATGCAGCGTTCGCCGTACAGCGCGGACGGGCGGATGATCGCCACGTTCAGGCCGTACTGTTCATTGTAGGTGCGGACCAGCCGTTCGCCCATGAACTTGGTGTTGGCGTAGATGCCGTAGGGCTGCGGGCGGACGCTTTCGTCGACGGTCTGGGTCTTGAAGTCGCCATAGACGGTCGAAGACGACATGAATACCACCTGGTTGACTTCGTCGGGGCGAAGCTGGGTGTATTCCAGGACGTTGCGTAGTGTGATCAGTTGCAGGTCGAAGCAGTGACCCGGAACCTTCTTTGCCTCGACCGCGCTGGAAATCGCCGCCAGATGGACGATCTTGGTCGGGGAGAATTTCCTGAACGCGTTCTCCAGGTCGATCATGGAGCGCGCATCGGCACTGGCGATTTCGACCCCGGCGTCGCGCAGCATTTCGAAACGTTGGCGAAGGAAGTTGAAATTCAGTTCCCGGCGGAAGGGATCGATTTCCATATCCGAGATATTGGCCAGCAGGTTGTTCTGCATCAGGTTGTCGATCAGCAGAACGCTGGCCCCGTACTCGCGAAGGCCGAGTGCGAGATTGTGCCCGATGAATCCCGCGCCGCCGACAAGCGCTACCCGCTCGCCGGCCAAGGCGGTTTTAATCGCTTTGGGAGTCAGGATTGCAGACATGATGGTCTCCTCTTTCTGAGCCGTCACCGCCGTTCTTGGCGGTCAAGCGTACCTCGACCTTTCGGAATTCATCCGACACTGATCCGAGCGTAGCTTTCAGGCTCCAACAATAGCACGATATGTGCCATTTCTTAAAGCCCGATTAACTGCCGGCGCGCGCCCTCGGAAAGTCTGTGGCTGCCGTCACGTAAGAGTTTGCGCCAGTTCACGGCTGGCTCTCCATAGAGGTGGAATTTGTTGACAAATTCGCGCTGAGCCGGATTCTCGACCGTGACAATGTCGGACGGCACGGGGTCGTCCCGAGGGTGTTTCATGCAGATCGCCGATTTCCCTGATTTACCGGCCGTTCTGCGGAACGCAGTCGTACGGGCCTTGAGCGCGCAACACGAAGGACGGTTGTTCGAGGCCGACCGCCTGTATCAGCAGATGGCCCGGCGCAAGCCCCTGCACCCGCTTCTTGCCCATACGATCGCAGGGTTCCTGCTGTTGAAAGGCGACTTGCTGGGGGCCTGGCCGTTGTTCGAGCGGCGCCTGGATCTGCCCTATTACACGCATCGGCCGTTCGAGAAGTTGTCCCAGCCGGTGTGGACGGGAGACCCCATCCCCAATGAACGGTTGCTGATCTTTGCCGACCTCGGCCTGGGCGACACGATCTTGGCGGCCAGGTTTCTGCCCTGGGTACGGCAGCGGGTGGGCGCGTTTTCAATGCAGGTGAAACGAGGGACGGTTCCCTTCTGGCGGCGTCTTTTCCCGGATGCGGAGATCAGTGCGCTCGGTGATCCGCTGCCGGATTGCGACTGGCGGATAAACCTGTTTTCACTTCCCGCCGTGTACGGCGCTCAGCCGCAGAACATGCCGTTGCCGCCCTATGTTGACGTCGATGAGGATGAACGCGCCCGGTGGCGGGACAGGCTTGGCGGCGGCTTCAAAGTCGGTCTGAGTTGGCAGGGGAATCCCGATCACGTCCGGGATTTTGAACGCTCAATCCCCTTGGACAAATTCATTCCCATCCTTCGAGACAAGGACCTCCATCGCAACGATGTCCGTTTCTTTTCCCTGCAGGTGGACCATGGCCGGGATCAGTTGCACGAGTCTCTTACCGATATCGCCGTGGAAGATCTCGCTGCGGAAATCATGGAGAACAACGACCCGTTGAATTCATCGGCTGCCTTGGTCGCGGAACTCGACCTCGTCATCGCGGTCGACAGCGCGCTCGCCAATCTGGCGGGGGCCATGGACGGGCCGTTCTGGCTGCCCACCTATAAAATTCCGGACTGGCGATGGACAACCTTCCCAGACCTTGACGCCGACAATCCACGGCCGTCATCGTGGTACTCGTCGGCGCGGATCTATCGCTGCGGCGAGCGCGGTAAATGGGAGCCTGTCATCGAGGAAATGCGCTCTGACCTTGTCGCCCTCACGACAGCCCGCTAGCCGGGGATGCCGCCGATCTGTATTTTGCGGTGATACGCGGATAAGTTACAGGAAAGGCGGCAATTCAGCCGTCAGCGGACCGGTGGCCAGCGAATGAGCGGGCAGGCCTTGCCATCCCGTTAGATCAGAGGCTCGAAATTCATTGAAGTCGATCTATCTCCACATCGGATTACCGCGCTGCGCGTCGACTCTGATCGAGGAAGTGTTCAACGGTCCGCAATACGATCTGTACAAGGCACTGCGCGCCAGCGGCATCAAGCCGCTCACGCATCTTTACCGGGAATTGCGCAAGGGCGTCGCCCGACCGAAGTGGGGAGAAACCCTGCTTACGAAACTTCGTGAGCAATACATCCTGCCACTGGTCAATGACTCGGACTACGGAGATTCATCGCGCGGGTACTTCGTCACCGACGAGGGACTTACCTTCGTCAACGACAAGAAAGGAAATCGCGGTGTCCACGGGGACCGGGCCCCCTTCATGGCGCGTCTCCTGGAAGGCTTTCAGGCGCGGGTCATCCTTATCGTCCGCAATCAGGTGAGTTACATTGAATCCTGCTACGGACTGCATATCCAGAACGGCGGCAAGCTGGATTTTGAAACCTATTTCCGCGACTTTCCGCTCGAGAATTTGGACTGGCTCGATGTCGCCGACACGTTCGCCCAAGTGTTCGGCGAACAGCAGGTATCGGTGTTTCCATTCGAGCCCCGATGTTACGACGCGGAAGACGTTCCTTATGCCAATTTTATGGACGCCATCTGCAAGGCCATGGGCATCGAACAGCCGGTGGATATGGAAAGACTTCCTTTGGCCAATCCGAGCCTGGATCCGAAACTTCTGCCTGCGCAACTGGAGATCAACCGAACGTTCGAACCGGAAACCGCAAGCGAGATCCGCAAAATACTATGTCGGGCGGTGCCCAAGCCCAGGGGCGCGTCCCCGTCGCTGCTTCGCGGCGAAGAGATCGAGAGCGTGAGGCGGCGCTATGCGGAAACCAATAATCTGATGTTCGATCGTTACATGCCGCAGTTCGACCGCACCCCCTATATGCCGGCTGGTTGAATCCGGGTGGAAACGATCGCGGAACCAGGCTCTGCCGGAATTGACTTCAATTAAGTTGAAAGGGTGCTAACCGCGTGCTGCGTCAATCCAGTTGGGCGGGGCCATCTTGAATTCGCGGACCCATTCCGGGAGTCCGAAGTGATCCCATTCGGGCTTGAAATGGGCGAACGGATCGGTGAGCGCATTCAACCCGTGCATGGTGACGAATATCCTCGGGTAATTGTGCTGGAGTGTGAGCCGCCACGGCGACGGGCAGGGGTGTACGACCGCCAGAATCGCGTCCCGGAAACCCGCGTTCGGTTGGGCCCCCTTGTGAAGCACGCGGTTCGGCGTGAAGATCAAGGCATCGCCAGCATTCGCCGAAACGCGATACGGCGCATACGGTTTATCCACCGATTTGAACAGCTCGCCCAAGTCCGATTCCCGATCCTCCAGATAGGGAAAATCATATCCGGCCGCGGCGGCGGCCTTCGTATCCTCAAGAGACAACAGTTCGGTGCTGCCATGCTCCGCCGATAGTTCCGTCAGATAGATGATGACATGTACCTGATGCGGAATTTCCGAATCCCGGTGCCATAAATAGCTGTTCATCGACTCGTCTGAAGGAAACAGCCGCGAAGCTGTCACGGTTCGAATGAAGAAGTGGCTTTGGAAATATTGGTGCAACAGCGTTTCCAATCGGCCGCTGATGGCTTCCGTCAGGATATCGGCGGCTAGTTTCTTGTCTTCGTCCTGCCAGGGTAAAAAGTAGGCCGGGATTTCGGGCGTCGGCGAAAACGGGGGGGGTTCGCGCGATATCATGCGGTCGATCATGTCCCGAATTTTCCTCACGGATTCTTGACGGAGCACGCCGTCGAGCGTGGTGAATCCCGTCTCCGCCAAATCCGTCTGGCCGTCAGGGACGGTCCCGCCCTGCACCTTGTAGGCCTGCTGGCAGCAAAGGCGATACAGGGCGTGCCGGGAAAACGGCCCCATCCGTCCGACCGCCTCCCGCATGCTCGGGGACATTTCTATCCAGTTGTTTTTAATGGAAAATTCCATATCCGTACCAGACCCTGTCCTGATTGGCGCCCTGCCGTCCGTTGCGTCCAACGTAGCACCAGTCGGTGAAAGGGGGGTTAATTACGGCTCAGGTCCACTATCGGCGACGGTCAGCGGGCGGCGACGATCTCGGCCACGCACGCGACGATGTCGGCCATGTCCTGGATTGTCAGGTGCGGGCCGCAGGGCAGGGCGATGGCGTGGTCGGCAAGCGCTGTGGCCCCCCTGAATCCGTTGGCATCATAGCCGAACCTCTCCCGGTAATAGCGCAGCCGGCCGATAGGATGGGGGTAATAGACGGACGTTCCGACCCCCCGCGCGTTCAACGCCAAGGCGATGTCATTGCGCCAGGGCGCAAGGTCGCCCTTGAGCAGCGCAATGGCGCAGTAGAAGCTGGATTTCAGCCGCTCCTCGCCGCTGTCCAGCACGTACACGCCCTCGACGGCATTCAGGCCCGTCTGAAGGGCGCGGAAATTGGTCTCGCGCCGGGCCATGATCTCGGGCATGCGGGTCAGCTGCACGCGGCCGAGCGCCGCCTGCATCTCTGACATGCGGTAGTTCATGCCCAGCCCCTTCACGTCGTAGAGACCTGGAACCTTCGGTCCCGGGCCGGAGCGATCGTAGTTGAAGGCGCGGAACTCGCCGATGCGTTTCACCGTTTCCGGGTCCTTGGACACCAGCATGCCGCCCTCTCCGCAGGTGATGTGCTTGACCGGATAGAAGGAATAGCAGCCCGTGTGCCCGAACAGGCCGACATGGGTGCCGTCGACGCGGGCCTCGACGGCGAGCGCGCAGTCCTCAACGACCTTCAGCCCGTGTTTCTTCGCCAGCGCCATGACCTTCACCATGTCGATGGGGATGCCCGCGTAATGGACGATGCCGATGGCCTTGGTCCTGGGCGTGACCTTGGCCGCCATGTCGTCCAGGTCCATGTTGCCCGTGGTCACTTCGCTGTCGACGAACACGGGGGTCGCGCCCGTCAACGTCGCTGCGTGCGCCGTCGCCACATGGGTCATGGCCGGCAGCAGGACCTCGTCCCCCGGGCCGACGCCGAGGTCGATCCACGACAGGTGCAGCGACGCCATGCAGCTTGAGGTCGAGACCGCATGTCCGCCGCCCATCATTTCGGCGAAGCCCTCCTCGAAGGCGTGACAGTTGGGGCCGTGGGTCAGGATGTGCCCCGAGAGCACCTCCATCACCGCGTCGCGCTCGGCGTCATCGATCCAGGGGCGGCCGAAGGGTATGTCCAGCTTGGTCATGGCTGTGTCCTGATGGGTTGCGGCGATCCGACGGCGAGCGCCGTGTCGGCGGCGGCGAGGACGCGGATCAGGGCGAACTCTCCTTCCGCCGCCGGGGACGGGTCGACGCCCGTGCGGATAGCCTGGATGAAATCGGGGATAAGCACGCCCTTGCCGGCGGGTAGGGGGGCGAGGTCCAGTTTCTCGGCCTTCGCGCCGTCCCTGCGGTCGCGGAACAGGCGCGGGCCCTGGTCGTCGTAGATGAAGGTCGCCTGGGTGCCGAACACCCGGATCACGTGGTGATGCGGGTGGACGCAGCCGAAATTGGCGGTGATGCGGCCAATGGCGCCCGAGGGGAAGGCAAAAGTCGTCGCCATGAAGTCGTCGTAGCGGAAATCCGTTCCCCGGGTCGCGATCTTGGCGCCGACAGTGGCAACGGTTTCGGGAGTCTCGTCCATCAGCCGCAGCATCAGGTCGATGATGTGGATGCCGCCACCCTCCATCACGGAATAGTCGGGCACGTCCTTGCGCCAGCCTGCGGTGATCTTGTGAATCCGGCCGTAAAGGTAATCCCCATCGAAGGCATATACCTGGCCCAAATCGCCTGCCTGGATCGCTTTCCGGAGCCAGACGTAGACGGGTGCCGCGCGCAGCACCAGGTTGGAGCGCAGGTGCAGGTTTCCGGCCTTGGCCCAGTGCGCCGCTATCTCGCTTGCCTCCGATTCCGTGCGGCACAACGGTTTTTCCACGAACACGTGCTTGCCGGCGTCCAGCGCCCGGCAGACCTCGTCGAAATGCAGGTGATCGAAGGTGGCGATGGAAACAATGTCGACGGCGGGATCGGCCAGGATCTGGTCGAAACTTTCCGCCACCCGGCCCTGGCCCAGGTCGCGGGCGACGCGCTCGGCCTTGGCGGCGTCAAGGTCGTAGAGCCAGGTAACCCGGCAGCCCGGCGCAGCGGCGAAGGCGCGAGCATGCTGTTCGCCCACGCCCAATCCGATGACGGCGACGCCAAGGGTCATGTCAGGCCCCCCGGCTGATATGCAGTCGCGTCGAAATCGGGCATGTAGCGTGCGAACAGTTCGCGGTTTGTGTCTGCGTAACGAGCCATGATGGCCTTGGCTTGTTCCGGGCTCAACGGAGATTCCTTCGAGGCGCTGTAATAGGCGGCGTCGCCCTCCGGGATCGTTGCCGCGGCGCCTTCCGCGTCGTCGCCCTGGTTCGCTCTCAGCTTCGTCGCGTGGTACTTCGGGACAAGGCTGGGATTGACGAGCGGGAGCGTTTCCAGTTTCACCGGCCGGCTGATGGCCATGGCGTTTTGGAACGCCTCAAGAAAGTTACCGTTGGACGATCCTGACGCGGGGTAGAGTTCCTTCTCGAAGGGCATTACCGTGACTGCGTCCGTGCCGACAAATTCGGCAAGGGTATTGGCGACCCTCAGCCAGTCCAGATGGGCATAGGGAAACGCCGCCACGTAATCATTGAACCCGGTTTGCCCGCCGTTCTGCAGGTGAAGTCCGTACATGGACACCACGTAACGGGCCTGATTGCGGACTAACAGGAGCAATCGAAGGTCGAAGCCCTCGCATAAGCGACGAAGGACCATTACACGGTTTGCGTAGACCAATGGTACACCGGGTCGGTCGTTTATTCCGGTCAGGCCTTCGTCGCTGGTGAAAAAGCCACTGGCATCATGATGAAGCAACGGCGCGACATGGTAGTCGCGCAGGCGGGTGCAGAGTTCGTCGGACCAGACAGGCACATCAACGTTGCGACGGAATTCCTTGTAAAGGCGCGGCAGCGGCAGAATGTTGTCATTGCGGAGGGACTGATACCCTTCGTGTTCCGGGAATAGAAAGATGTTTTCGATCAAGGTCGATGCACATCGCGGAAGCCCTACATGAACGTAAAAAGGCTTCATCATTGATTGGTCCCCATGGCGATGCGATGGGTGGGATCGAACAGTTCCGGCCGCCGCTCGGCCAGCGCTTCCAGTTCGCTCACGCCGAAGTTGGGTGTTTCCGGATACAGGATGTCGAATATCTGCGAAATGCGGCGGTAGTCGTGCTGTGTATCCAGCAGGCATTTCAGATGGTTGCGGTTCGGCGTGCGGCGGATTTCCAGCATGGGGAAGCGCTCGGGTCGCCGCGTGAAGAAGGGCAGCATGTTTTCCCGCTCGTACATGTCCTCGGACTCTGCGGCCAGGTCGCGCAGGGCGTCGACGCGCAGGACGTGGGTCTCGACCCCTTCCGGATATCCTGAATCGTTCGGATAGTGCGCCCAGGCGACGCCGGTGTTCAACACCGCCTGAAGCAGGCCCGCCGCCAGGTCGGGATCCGTCACCGGGCAGTCGCCCCACATGCGGACGAGGACGTCCGCCCCCGTCAGGTCGGCGGCCATCAGGAAGCGGGTCACCAGGTCATCGTCGGGGCCGCGCACGACCTTGATGTCGGGGTACGCGGCGGCGGCATCCTCCAGCGGGTCGTTGGCCGCACCCGTGGGGATCGCCAGCACCAGATCGTCGACGCCGCGGATGCGCAGGGCCCGGTCGAACAGATGGTGCATGACCGGCCGCCCCGCCAGCGGCAGGATCGCCTTCTGGGCCAGGCGGATCGAGGTCAGGCGGGCCTGGATGACGCCGGTGACCTTGGTCATGGCCGGGACTTCTCCCATGGAGAGGCGTAGAAAGTCATTGGCTTTCAACAGCTTGTTGGTCAAGGAAGATACGCGCGGAGATAAAGCTGAACAAGAACTTCGAGAAGCTGTTCGACGCCATGTCGTCCTTGAGGAATGCCTCGAACCGGGATCGATCGATCAGGTCGAAGATCGGCCCGGGCGCCAGCAGGCGGTCGCGGGTGTCGCCGTCGCCGCGGTCGACCAGGGAGTTGATGGAAGCGTTGAAGCCGCGCTTGCGCTTGTCCAGGCGCACGCTGTCCGGCACCAGGCCGTCGCCGGCCTGACGCAGCAGCAGCTTGGCGAAGCCGCCGCCGATCAGATACTCGGAGGGCACGCTATAGAGGAATTCGGCGAGCGGCCGATCCAGATAGGGCGACCGGTTTTCCACCGACCAGCGCATGGAGTTGCAGTCATCCTCGTGCAGGATGACCGGGATGGATTCCGCGAACAGTTCGTTCATCATGCGGTTGCGCAGCAGTTCACCGGTGAAGGCCGTTTCCTCGAAGTCTTCGTGGAACGGCCGGGCGAGCAGGCCCTCGAACACGTCCTGATCCAGCGTGATATGGCCGCGCTGGCCGGGTTCGCGCACGAAGGTCATGGGATCGCGCAGCAGCGGGTTCTGCACGTGGGCACCGAACCCGCCCTTCCAGTCCGACAGCAGGGTTTCGAAGTCGACCGCCGGATCGATCTGCGCGCGCTTCCACATCTGGGCGAGCCACATGGAATAGTGGTCGTAGTAGCCGGTGTAGAGTTCGTCCGCGCCGGTGCCCGATACGGCGACCTTGTAGCCCGCGTCGTGGATGGCTTCCGACAGGAAGGAATGGACGTAGTAGCTGATGGTCGCCACCGGCGCGTCGTGATAGGCGACCAGGTCGGCCATGCGCTCGAAGAAGCCCTCGGTCGAGGTATGGGTGACGTGGTGGGCGCAGCCGAGCGCCTCGACCATCGCCTTGATGTTGGCGCTTTCATTGTAGCGCTCGTCCGCGTCGATGACCGAGAAGCAATGGATGTCGGCGCCCAGCTTGCGGGCGGCGATGGCGGCCAGCGTCGAGGAATCGATTCCCCCCGACAGGCAGAAGGCGACCGGCACGTCGGCGCGCAGGCGCAGTTCGACCGAGCGGAACAGCCTTTCGCGCGCCCCCTCGAGCGCCTCCTCGGCCGACATGGGCCGGGGGATATGCTTGAGTTGCCAGTAGAATTCCGGCTGTTTCAGGTCGGGCGAGGACAGCGTCAGGTAGGTGGACGGCGGCAGTTCGAATACGCCGTCGAAGAACGTGTCGCCCGACTTGTAGAGGGACTTGTAGCCCAGCGTGAGATAGCGCAGCACCTGGGTCCGGTTGACCGGCGGGGTCTCGCCGGCAAGGGCGGCGAGGGCCTTGATCTCCGAGGCGAAATGCAGCGTTCCGCCTCGCGGCCAGAGGTACAGAGGCTTCTCGCCGAAACGATCGCGGCAAAGCGTCAGCGTCCCGGCCTTGGTGTCGGCGATGGCGAAGGCCCACATGCCTTCCAGCCGGTCGAGCGCAGCCGGGCCCCATTCGCGCCAGGCGGCGACCAGGACTTCCGTGTCCGACGTTGTGGCGAAGGCATGCCCCAGGGCCTCCAATTCGGCCTTCAGTTCCAGGTAGTTGTAGATTTCGCCGTTGTAGGTGACGACCAGCCCGTCGCGTTCGAACGGCTGGTCGGCGCGGGCATCCAGGTCGATGATCGACAGGCGCGTGTGCAGCAGCGCCGCCCGGTGCCCGCCCAGGTCCAGGACGCGGTGGCCCGAGGCGTCGGGGCCGCGCCGCGCCAGGGCGGACAGCGCCTTTTTGATGCGTCCGGCGTCCGGCGTGGCCGGGCCGAGGGTTCCCGCGATACCGCACATGCTCCGGGCCGCCTAGCGCTCGCCGCGCGCCCGTCGGGCGTACTGTTGGACGCAATAGTCCTTCAGCGCCGCGGGCATGGGTGTATAGACCTTGCCTTGCCGCTGCAACCGGTTGACGGACAGCATGCCGCCTTCGTCGAAGAACTTCAGGACCTTCATGGCGCCGGCGATGCAGCCGTCCGTCACTACCTTTCGCAGGCCGTCGAGGGGCAGGCCCGAGGGGAGGTCAGCGGGTGCGTTGACCAGGATCGCTCCTGTGTTGACCTCGGTCGCGGCGTACTGCACGACGCATTCCAGGCGCGCTTCCTCGCCGTGGTAGACCGCCCACAGATGCGTATCCGCGCCCCGATAGTCCTGCGGGTTTCCGGCATGCAGGACGATCGCCCGCGTGCCCATCATGTCGAGAATCTCCTGGCCGAGCCTGCCGGTGCTCAGGGCGACGACGGCGTCGGGCCCCAGATCCCGAATTGCCGCGGCGGCGTCGATGCCGGCCATGTTGGTGACCGGGAAAACCGGGGCGAAGTCGGAGAGGGCGGGGGCCTTGCCGCCGAACCATGTCTCAGCCTCGAACGCCGCTTGTTGATCGTCAAGGGCATGGGTTGTCGCGAAGGGCAGGGATGGGAACGCCGTGCGCACCAGGATGCCGCACAGGTCATAGGCGGCCGCCAGGGTGCGGGCGCATTGGACCGCGGGCACGGACTTGGTGGTCAACAGGGCGATCCGCACGGCCACGATCAGCCTTTCTCAAGATATTCCGGGAGGATCATATTTCCGGCGGCGACCGCCCGGGTCAACTTGCGGGACAGCACGTCAACCTCCCGCCCCGGGGCGAAACCGCCGCCGGGACGAACCCAGATGATATCATCCTTGCCCAGAACGTGTCCCGCGGGCAGGTCGCGTCCGGCCGCGATCGACCGGCGTACCGGCGTCACCAGTTCGCGTTCGCAATCCATGCACCCCAGCGCGCCGTCCCCCATCATGGATTCCACGGTGCGGATGTGACGGACAAGCGTCGTCATGTCTTCCGGGTTCGCGGAAAGCTGATGGTCGCGGAAATCCGAATAGTCGTTGGCGAGCGTGAAGTGCTTTTCGATGATCCGCGCTCCCATGGCCGCGGCGGTCACCGCCGCGTCCAGGCCTACGATGTGGTCCGAATAACCGATGGCCAGTTCAGGGAACGCCGCCTGCAGCGTTCGGATGGCGCCCAGGTTGGCCTGCTCCGGCGGCGCGGGATAGCTGACGATGCAATGGAGCAGCGCCAGCTCGCCCGCGATGCCCTTGGCGGACCACACGGCGGACACCCGGTCGACGGCCTCCTGAATCTCGGCCTCGCCGGAAATGCCCGTGGAAATGATCATCGGCCTGCCGCTTTCGGCGCAGCATTCGATCAGCGGCCAGAAGGTGTTGTCGCCGGAGGCGATCTTCAATGCGTCGACGATGGTCGCCAGGAACCGCGCGCTGTCGAGGTCGAGTGGCGTGGAAATGAACATCAGGCCCCGCTTGCGGGCTTGTTCGGCCAGTTGCGCGAACTGGTCGAAGCTCAGTTGAAACTTCTTTAGGCGTGCGAACCGGGCGGGGTCGGCGGGGGCGGTGAATTTCTCGGCGATGAAGGTCTGGAACTTGACGGCATCGACACCCGTTTCGGCCGCGCGGTCGATCAGTTCGCGGGCGACGCCGAAGTCGCCCTCGTGATTGTTGCCAACCTCTGCGATGACGTAGGTGCGTTTTAGGTCCTTTAACAAGCTCGGGACTCCATGTTGTTGGTAGAGGCGGGCTGCGGTCGACACCCGCAGCCTAGTACTGAAGGTTTAATGATTGTTTTAACGCGCGGGACTGCGGGCAGTGTGGATCGCGGACGATGACTGTCCCCCTTGCGCCCTATGTGCTTCTAATGACGGTAGGGCGGAATTTGGTCCGCAATTGATGTTGACCGGGGCGATGCGCTCACTTCCTAATGGCCGCAGCCGAACAGTGAGGAAGGTTGAACCCGCGTGCAATTTGTTTTGAACGTAGATCTGAACCAGGGGCGTTCCAAATTCGCGGCAATCGAAGACGTCGGCTGCGTCATCCGGTCGTTCCTGACCACGTTTGAAGCCACGAACGAGGTTACGCTCCATATTTTTGTCGCCGACGACGGTTTCTCGAATTTCAAGGTCCACGCTCTGCTCAGAGAATGGATCGACCAGGAGAGGCATCTCTATAAAGCCGACGGGCGGGTGGAAATACATGCGCCCGGGGATGATGCGGTCACGGTCGGAGAACCGGCGGTCACACTCGATCAAGCGACGACTTACAGTCCCGACGACCTTTTCCGCATGTATCGCGAGGAGGGTGGCCGTCTCCGTGCCGCCTACGAAAAATCGACGGTTTCGGACCGGTACGACCCGGATATCATCAGTCTTCACAAGCAGGAAGGCGATACGAATTTCGGAAATACCCAACCGGACTGGGTATGGGACTACACCACGTACATCGTTGATCCCGACAACGGAATTAGCAGTGTTCTCGATGTCGGATGCGGTGTCGGCATCATTTACGACCAGTTGCGGCGCTCGGAACTGCGGTCGGGCCGGCGCATGCCTCTTTACGCGGGGGTGGATTACAGCCGCTCCCAGATCGAGCGCGCCCGGCGCAAATATCCGCGAGCATTCTTTCAATACGGCGATGCCGCGGATCTGCCTTTTCCCGACAACAGTTTTGACCTGACGGTCGCCTACAGCGTCCTGGGGTTCATGCCGTTGGACAGAATTCCCACCGCCTTGTGCGAGATGCACAGGGTGAGCCGGAAAGGCATGATCGCAAGGGTGCTCTGCTCCTCCAAGGACGACGACTTTCCCTCTGAACCCGTGCGTGAGACGGTTTTGTGGGGCAAGGAATATCCCCTGGTGACCTCAAGCCCGGATTTCCATGAAATTTCTGAACTGATCAGCGGTTTCGATACCGTGGAGACTCAGGTCAACGACCTGATCATGCTGGAGATGGTGCGGAACCAGACGACGTGCCCGTTGAAGCCCGGTACGCAGGAGTACGACATTTATCTCGCGATTCTTACGAAGATAACGGGCGGCCTTGCCGAGAAGTATGGCAGCAAGGACGACGTGCCGCGTGACGAAGTCGAAAACCTGATGATGGCTGGCGGCAAGGTGCAATTTCCAGGCGGAATCGAGGCCGAATTCAAACCGGGCATGCGGTGGGTTCAATTCAAGGAGATATTGATCCGTCCCAAGAATTGGTGCTGGACGCAGCCCGAAAGCAAACTCGAATCTTACTGGACGGACCCGTTCGTGGTGAACAGGTCTTAACGACCGCACCGGCGCCTGCCGGCCGAAATTCCGGTTCGCCGACGGGCGAAAGGGACGGTCACGAGTTCTCGTTCGCGCTGTCCATCCGCTCGGCTATTTCGGCGGCTTCCAGCTTGTCGGCAAAGTCGCTGAAGGTGTCGGCTTCGTGGCGGATCAGTTTCTGGGTCGCCTTGAGCGCGCGGTACAGCTTCGCTTCTTCCACGAACTTGGAGATTTCGTCGCCGATGGGTTTGGCGCTGGGGGCGGCGGTCACGTAATCGTTCAAAAATTCGCGGAACGTTTTCAGGTATTCTTCTTCATGCCGTGGGAACATGTAGGCGCATTGCAGCGCGAAATATACGCGTGCGGCAGGGGTATTGGATTCGCCCTGAGACAGTATTTCCTTTTCCCGGATGATCGCCGATTCGTTATGGATCAGCAGCTTAGCGTTGCCGCCCACGTTTTCCAGAACGGCACCGTTGATGACAAGCTTTTCACCCGCCTTGATATCAAGTTTTAGCGGCATCTTGCTGATTCCACCCCACTATGTAGCACTCATGCTATTTATCAAATGTGCGCCAATTGAAGGAGACAGACAAGACCCTGTCTCGCGCCGCGAACAGGGGCGGATCAGAAATCGCGGAATATCGGGGGAAATATATGCCTGGATAAAAATGAAAACACCTCTCCGGGAAAGAAATTGTTAACTCTCCCGGGTTAGATTACCGTGCGATTCGTTGGCAGAAAGCACGACGTGAATGCCATCGCGGCGTTGGCGAGTATGGCCCGCTCCGCGAAGAAGCGAGGCAATGAAATGTCTGACGTGGCACTTTCTGCTGCAGTACGCAGCTCGCTGCTTGCTTTGCAGCGCACGACCGATCTGATCGACCGCACAAACAACCGATTGGCGACGGGGCTTCGGGTTGCCGGCCCTGTCGACGACCCTGTCGCGTTCTTCTCGTCCAAGGCGCTGCGCGACCGCGCCTTCGACTTCACCGAGCGCAAGGGCGGCATCGACCAGGGCATCTCGACGGTGACGGCGGC
>Ga0066644_10000303_pt1 | contig 32140 bp, 23 predicted proteins | sample CryGeyCG2114_020_FD_62735 | JGI IMG/M metagenome (GOLD analysis project Ga0066644, IMG submission 62735) | Groundwater microbial communities from aquifer - Crystal Geyser CG15_big_fil_post_rev_8/21/14_0.20 | ecosystem: Environmental > Aquatic > Deep subsurface > Groundwater | place: USA: Utah...
CGGCCGGTTTGGGACCCGGGGCCGGTGCGCGGGCATGGGCCGCCTGACGCGCGGCGTTGGCCAGGGCCGCGGCCATGTCGGGCATGGGCGGCTTGGCCGCCGGGGCGCCCGCCGGCTTGGCGGGGGCGGCCGTGGCCGCTTTGCCGTCCGTCGTGGGCGGCGTTCCGGTGGTCGTTTTTCCGGCGGCGGCCTTGGCTGTGTCGGGCTTGGCAACGGCGGCGGGCTTTCCGGCGTCGGGTGTCGCGGCCGGTTTCGGCGCGGACTCAGGGGGGCGCTCAAGCGGGTTCTGTCCGAACAGGCGCGGCAGGATCTCCGCCGACGGTCCGGCAAGCGCCACCCGGCCTTGGTCGAGGGCGACCAGGTCGTCGCAGGCCGCCAGCAGGATCGGGCTGTGCGTCACCAGGATGACCGAGCGGGTCTTGGAAATCGCGCGCAGGGTCTCGCGCAGGGCCTGTTCCGCCTGGCGGTCCAGGTTCGCCGACGGCTCGTCCATCATCAGTACGGACGGATCGCCCAAGAGGGCGCGGGCGATGGCGATACGCTGACGCTGGCCGCCGGACAGGCGGGAGCCGGCTTCGCCGATGTCCGTGGCATAGCCGTCCGGCAGGTCGATGATGAATTGGTGGACCCCGGCGTCCGTCGCCGCCCGGATGACCTCTTCGTCCGTCGCGTCCGCATGGCGGTGGGCGATGTTGTCGCGCACGGTACCGGCGAACAGCACGCATTCCTGCGGCACGTAGCCCATCCAGTCGGCCAGTTCATGGCGCGTGAACTGGGCGATGTCGGCGCCGTCCAGCAGCACGCGTCCGCTGGTCGGCCGGTAAAGGCCCTGCAGCACCTTCAGGAGCGTCGTCTTGCCCGAGCCGTTTCGCCCGACGAGCGCATGGATGCCGCCGGCGGGCAGGAGCACGGTGACGTTGTTTAGGATCGGCTTGGCCGATTCCCGATAGCTGAATACGACGTTTTCAGTGCGCAGTTCGCCCTTGGGCGCCTCCAGTTCGATTTCCGATTCCGTGCGTTCGCTGAGCGTGTTGAAGGTCTGGCCAAGGCGATCGGCGGACTGCTTGAAGGAGTTGAAGGTGCGCCATTGGTTGACCAACTGGTTGAGCGGACCCAGCAGGCGGCCGGACAGCATGTTGGCGGCGATCAGCGACCCCATGGTCAGTTCCTGGTTGACGATTGCGAGCGCGCCGACGGTGGTCATCAGTAGCGTCGTCGCCATGGTCAAGGAACCGCCCAGGTTGGAATAGAAGTCCGTCTTCGCGCCGCGCAGCATGGCCTTTTCGATATTGTCGGCGTGGCTTTCCTCCCAGTGCGGGCGCATGGCCTGGTCGAGCGCGAGCGCCTTGATGGTCGTACGCCCCTGGATCATTTCGGCGATCAGCTGGTCGCGCGAGATCGAGGACTGGCGTTCCTCCTGGTTCGCGGCGGCCATGACGTTGCCCGACTTCCAGGCGACGAACATGAACAGCGGCAGGATGACCAGCAGCACCGGTGCGACCGGCGTGGCGATGACGACGATCAGGACCAGGAACATCAGGACGAAGGGCAGGTCCGTGACCAGCACCGCGGCACCGCCGGACAGCGTGTTGCGCACCGTGTCGACGTCGCGGAACAGCCCCTGCCAGTAGCCGGAAGGCCTCGATTCAAGCTCCGCGAGCGGCAATGACATCAGTTTCTCGAACAGCTGACGGCCGACCAGAACGTCGACGCGCAGCGCCACCGTCTGCATCACGCGCGAGCGCGCCAGCTTCAGAACGAGGTCGAAGATGATCACCGCGATCATGCCGATGACCAGCCCCCATAGCGTGCTGATGCCCTTGTGGAACACCACGCGGTCGTAGACCTGCATGGTGAACACGGGCGTCGCCAGCGCCACCAGGTTGATGAACGCCGACATGACGATCACCTCCCGGAAGGTCGGCATCAGTGGCCTGATGAAGGGCTTCAGCCACGCGCGATTGTCGCCGGATTCCGCCATGGAATTCCCGCTGCTCCTAATTACCCAGCGTCAGACTAATGTATGATGGTAAACAGCCGATGAACAGGGGATCGGCGGGTTGGGCGCTTGAAAGAGATGCCGCCTCGGCTTGGCGCGCTCGAAATCCCATACGCCCGGCTTTCGGGACTGGCGGCGGCGACCGGAACCTGTGATAATGGCGGCAAAACTTCGCCGTTGCGGGCGCGGTCGACGCTGCGGGTTCCGAAGGGACTGCGCCGCCGCCCGGGGGGATCGGAGTGGGCTGGCGGCCGGTCATGTGCGGCGCCGGGCCGTGAATGGGGAGTTCTAAAGTGCCTGACGAAGGCCGCGCCGACGTCGTTCCACCGACGGTTCCGAAGGGGCAGCAGTCGCCTAATCTGGCGATACGGGTGTTGCGCGCCGTCGGCCGCGGAGTCTACCGCTTTTTCCGCGGCGCCGTGCGGCTTGAGCGTATCGTCGGCTACGCGCTGCTGGTCGGGTTCATTGCGCTTTATATCGCCGACCCCAAGCCCGTGCAGTTCATGCGCCTCAAGGGCTTTGACTTCTATCAGCAGATCAAGCCGCGCGAGCTTCCGCCGCCCGAAAAGAAGCCCGTCACCATCATCGATCTGGACGAAAAGAGCCTGGGCGAGGTCGGCCAATGGCCGTGGCCGCGTAATATCATCGCGCAGATGGTCGAGAATCTGATGAAGATGGGTGCCGTTGTGGTGGCCTTCGACATCGTGTTCGCCGAACCGGACAGAATGAATCCGGCCGCGATCGCCGACGCACTGAAGGGGCTGGACGAGGATACCAAGAACAAGATCCGCCAATTCAAGTCGAACGACGAAATCTTCGCCGAAACCATCAAGCGCTCGCGCGTCGTGCTGGGGCAGTCGACGGTGGAAAGCGAATGGGAAGGGGTCAAGGCCAAGCCCGTTAAGAAATCGGTCGCGGTGCGCAAGTACGGAGCCAACGTACCCGACCCGCTCGATATCCTGCCCAGCTTCCCGGCCATGGTGCGCAACGTGCCGATCATCGAGAACGCCGCCGGCGGCCGGTTCGGCGGGCACGGCATTTTCTCGATCATCCCGGAACAGGACGGCATCATCCGCCGCATCCCATCGCTGTTCGTTCACGAAAAGGCCATGTTCCCCGCCCTGAGCGTTGAAATGCTGCGTCTCGCCACGAACCGGCCGACAATCCTGGTCAAGGTCGATCCGGCGGGCGTGCGCTCGCTCGGCATCGCCCGCGGGCTGGAAATTCCGACCGACCGGAACGGCCTCATCTGGCCCTATTTCTCCAAGTCCGACAAGGCGAAGTACGTTTCCGCGGTCGACGTCCTGAACGGCACCGTCGACCCCGCCATGATCAAAGGCAAGTTGACCATCGTCGGGACCAGCGCCATCGGCCTCAAGGATATTCGCTCCATCCCGACGGAAAGCAACATTCCGGGGGTCGAGGTCCATGCCCAGATCATCGAGACCGTGCTGAACCAGGCCTATCTGAACCGGCCCAACTTCGCCCAGGGGCTGGAACTGTCGGTCATCCTGTTCGGCGGTCTGGCGATGATCGTTCTGGTGCCCTGGGTGGGGGCCCTGTGGACGTTCTTGGTGTTCGGCGTGACCACCGCGGGCGTCGGTTTCGGAAGCTGGTACGCCTTCGACGAATACCGCATGCTGATCGACGCGGTCTACACGCTGATCGCCATCTTCCTTCTGTACTCGACCCTGACCTATCTCAACTACGTGCGCGAGGAGGCCAGCAAGAAACAGGTACGCGGCGCGTTCTCCCACTACCTGTCGCCGGACATGGTCGAGCGCCTGGCGGAAAACCCGGACAGCCTCAAGCTGGGCGGCGAGATGCGCGATATGACGCTGCTATTCTGCGACGTGCGCGGGTTCACCTCGATCTCGGAGCAGTTCGATCCCGTCGGCCTGACGTCGCTCATCAACAAGCTGCTGACGCCGCTGACCAACGCCATCCTGCAGCGCAAGGGCACCATCGACAAATACATGGGCGACTGCATCATGGCGTTCTGGAACGCGCCGCTCGACAACCCCAACCACGCCATGGACGGCTGTCGCTCGGCGATCGCCATGCTGGCCGAGATGGAGCCCCTGAACGCGCGCCTGGAACAGGAAGCCAAGGACGAGGGCCGCAAGCACATCCCGCTCAAGGTCGGCCTGGGCCTCAACTCGGGCCCCGCCGTCGTCGGCAACATGGGGTCGGACATGCGCTTCGACTATTCGGTCCTGGGCGACACGGTCAACCTGGCCTCCCGCCTTGAAGGGCAAAGCAAGACCTATGGCATGAACGTGGTGCTCGGGCCGCAGACCTACGAGGCGGTGCACGACGCGCTGGCCTGCATCGACCTGGACTTCATCCGGGTCAAGGGCAAGCTGGAAGGCGTCCGCATCTACGGCCTCCTGGGCGAAGAAGAGGTTGCCCGAAACCCGAAGTTCCAGGAAATCCGAGGGCTTATCCGCGATGCCCTGAACGCCTATCAGCACCGCCGTTTCGACGAGGCCGCGGAGATGTTCAAACGGATCCGCGTCATGGGCAACGACGAGAACAAGCCGTGGCACCTGGAAGCGAACCTGGACGTGCTGTGCGACATCTACGAGGAGCGCATCGCGGAATACAAGGAGAACCCGCCGCCGGAAGACTGGGACGGCGTGTTCGTGGCGACTTCGAAGTAAGCGCGGCCGAGGCTTACGCCGAAATTTCAGGACAACTCCTCAAGACAACTCCAGCGTCGTCTCCATCACCGGCTCGTCCGGCAACCGGCGGACGCGGAAGCCCAGATTGCGCACCATGTCCAGCATGGGATGGTTCTCCGCCATCACCTGGCCCGTCATGGTCCGGGTGCCGCGCGCCCGGCAGTAGGCGATCATCTTTGCCAGAAGCTTGTGGCCGAGGCCCAGGCCCTTGAGGTCCGAGCGGACGATGACAGCGAACTCGCAGGTTTCGTTGTCCGGGTCCGTCACGGTGCGCACGACGCCGAGCGTCTCGCGGCCGCCACCCTCCTTGGGCGCCGAGGCGATGAAGGCCATCTCCCGGTCATAGTCGATCTGCGTCAGGCGGGCGATTTCCGAATGGGGGAACTCGCGAACCAGGCCGAAAAAGCGGAAGCGGATGTCCTCGGGCGTAAGCTGGTCCAGGAAATGGCGGTGCTCGGGTTCGTCCTCCGGCCGGATCGGGCGCAACAGGACCTTGGCGCCGTTGGTCAGGGTAAACCATTCCTCCAGCTCCGCCGGGTAGGGGCGGATCGCCAGGTCGCGCGAGCGGTCGTCGGCGGGGCTGGCCACGCGGATGCGCGCGTCCAAGGCCAGCACCCCGTTGGCGTCGGCGAGCAGGGGATTGATGTCCAGTTCCATCAGTTCCGGAATGTCGACGACCATCTGGGAAATCTGCACCAGGGTCAGGCACAGGGCATCCATGTCCACGGGCGGCGTGTCCCGGTAGCCCTGCAGCAGGCGCCACACGCGGGTCCGTGTGATCAGATCGCGCGCCAGGTGCATGTTCAGGGGCGGCAGGGACACGGCCCGGTCGGCGATGACCTCGACCGCCGTGCCGCCCTGGCCGAACAGGATGACCGGCCCGAAGATGGGATCGCAGGTGACGCCGACGATCAGTTCGTGCGCGCCCGTCCGCCCGGCCATTTTCTGGACCGTGAATCCCTGGATGCGAGCGTCCGGGAATTTCTCGCCGATCGCCCTCAGCATGCGCTCGCCGGAGGCGGTCACGGCCTCGGGCGTGTCCAGGAACAGATCGACGCCGCCGACGTCCGATTTGTGGCTGATGTCCGGCGACAGGATCTTCAACGCCACGGGAAAGCCCATGGCTTGCGCCTTGGCGGCGGCGTCGGGGGGCGTCTTGACGATGTGGGTCTCCACCGTCGGCACGCCGTACGCGGCGAGCACCGATTTGGCTTCGGGTTCGCTCATCATGGTGTCGCCGCTCGCCAGGTGACCCTCGATCACCAGGCGCGCCACCGCCGTCGCCGGATTGAACTGCGCGGGCAGGGAGACCGGCGTTTCCGTCAGCATCTCCTGGTTCCGCTTGTAGGTGATCAGATGCATGAAGGCGCCGACCGCCTCGCCCGGCGTGTCGTAGGTGGGAATGCCGGCGTCGCGCAGCATCTTGCGCGCGGGGGCCACCGCTTCCTGGCCGACCCAGTTGGCAAGGACCGGCGCCTTGGTTTCGCGGGCGATGTCGATGACAGCCTGTGCCGCGGCGGTGCTGGACGCCGTCGCCGTCGGCGCGTGCATGACCAGCACGGCGTCGGACTCCTTCGTATCGATCAGGGTCCGCATGGCGGCGGCGTAGCGTTCCGGCGGCGCGTCGCCGATGATGTCGGCGGGGTTGCCGCGCGACCAGGTGGGCGGCAGGACCTTGTCCAACGCCGCCAGCGTGTGTTCGGACAGTTCGGCCAGGCGTCCGCCCAGTTGCGCCAGGCGGTCGACGGCCATCACGCCGATGCCGCCGCCGTTGGTGACGATGGCCAGGCGGTCGCCCGGAAACTTCGGCGCGCGGGCCAGGGTTTCGACGGCGGCGAAGATTTCCTCGATGCTGTCGACGCGCAGCATCCCGGCGCGTCGGAAGGCGGCGTCGTAGACCGCGTCGGCGCCGGCCAGGGCGCCCGTATGGGACCTGGCGGCCGCGGCCCCCGTCGCCGAGCGCCCGGCCTTGATGACCAGAACCGGCTTGTTGCGCGCCGCGGCGCGTCCCGCCGACATGAAACCGCGCCGCTCGCGGATCGATTCCACGTACAGCAGGATCGCTCGCGTGCCCGGGTCGCTGCCCAGGTAGTCGAGCACGTCGCCGAAATCGGTGTCGAGCGCGTCACCCATGGAAATGAAGTGGGAAAAGCCGATGCCGCGGGCCCGCGCCCAATCCAGCACCGCCGTGCACATGGCTCCCGACTGGCTGGCGAAGGCGATGTTGCCGGGCAGGGCCGGCAGGTGCGCGAAGCTGGCGTTGAGCCCGATCCCGGGCACCAACAGGCCCAGACAATTGGGGCCCAGGATGCGCATGCCGTACTTGTGCGCGATGGCCAGAACCTGATCCTGGGCCGTGACCGCGCCGTCCGCCGCCGGCGTCGACCCGAGGCCCGCGGTCAGCACGACGGCGGCACGGGTTCCCCGGTCGCACAGGTCCTGGACGATCCGGGGCACCGCGTCCGGCGGTGTGCAGATGACGGCCAGGTCCGGCGTTTCCGGCAGGCTGGACACGCCCTTGTAGGTCAGCACCCCGGCCACGGAGCGGTGGTGGTTGACCGGCATGATGGGGCCGTCGAAGCCGCCTTCCAGAAGGTTGTGCATGACCAGGTTGCCGACCGATCCCTTGCGCTCGGAGGCGCCGACCACGGCGACGGAGGTGGGACGGAACAATTTGTCGAGATGTCGGACGGTCATGCTTGCGCGTTTCGTCTCCATGCCCGCGCCGGGGCGGCGATGGGCTCCGACGCCAAGGTTAGCCTTGTTCCGTCACAAGGCAATCATGAATTTTTGCATTGCAGCATGGCGGCGCTCGCGCCCGCAGAGGGGGCTACTTCGACGTCATCACCCAGACGCCGTTCCAGTCGGCGGGCGGCTCGGCCTTCAGGTGCTCGCAGCGTTCGATGTAGGTCTGGGCCAGCTTGTCGTGGGGATTGAGCGAGATCGCTTCGCCGAAAGCCTTGACCGCCTTGTCCCACTCCCCCTTGTTGTAGTACTGGCGACCGGACTTGAAGTAGTTCACAGCCTCCATCAGGTTGGGGAAGGTCTCGTCCGTGTGGAAGTCCAGAACCTCGTAGACCTCGACCGGTTCCGTCTTGCCCTTGACGATGACGCGGTCAATGTCGCGGATGCGGTAGGTGCCCTTCAGTTTCTTGTAGGTGAACTCGGAAATTAGGATCTTGGCCGAGTACTGCTTGCACGCACTTTCCAGGCGGGCGGCCAGGTTCACGCCGTCGCCGATCATGGTGAAGTCCATGCGCTTGGGCGAGCCGATGTTGCCCGACACCACGTTGTCCGTATTCAGGCCGATGCCCATGTCGATGGGCAGGTCGCCCTTCTTGACGCGCTCGACGTTCCAGTCGGCCAGTTCGCGCAGCATGGATATGGCGGCGCGCACGGCGCGGTCCTCCTGATCCTCGAGCGGCAGCGGCACGCCGAACCCGGCCATGATGGCGTCGCCGATGAATTTGTCGAGCATGCCGCCCTCGCGGGTGATGCAGTCCACCATGATGGTGAAGTACTCGTTCAGCATCTGTACCGTGCCCTGCGGACCCAGGCTTTCCGTCAGGGTGGTAAAGCTGCGCACGTCCGAGAACAGGATCGTCGCCTCCAGGCTCTTGCCGCCCAGGATGTCCTCGCCGCCCTTCATCAGCTGGTCGGCCAGGCCCGGGTCCATGTAGCGCGACATGGTCGACTTCATGCGCTTCTCGGACGAGATGTCCTCGATCATCATCATGGAGCCGAGCTTCTTGCCCTCTTCGGAGATAAGCGGCAGGAAGTGGACGTTGACGGAATGAGTGTCCTCGCCGCGCTTCAGTTCCTGGTCGACAATCACGTCCGGCTCGTGGGTCTCTTCCAGTTCCTCAAGCCGCTCGTTGATCCAGGCGTTCTCGATGGCGAAGAACTCCTTGGCCTCCTTGCCGATGATATCGTCCTCGTCCTCGCAATGCAGGATGCGCAGGCCGGCGGCGTTGCAGGTCACGACCTTGCCGTCCTCGTCGATGGTGGCGACGCCGTTGGACATGCTCTCCAGCATGCTTTCGTTGTAGTTCTTCATGTTCTGGACGTCTTCGAACAGCTTGGCGTTCTCCAGGGCGATGGAGACCTGCGCCGTAAAGGCCTTGAGCCGCGTCTCGTCCTCTTCCGAGAACGGCCCGCCGCGCTTGTTCAGCACCTGCGTGACGCCGATCATCTTGCCCGCCTTGTTGACGACGGGAACGCACAGAATCGAGCGCGTGAAGTACCCGGTCTTCTTGTCGAAGGCAGGATTGAAGCGCAGGTCGGCGTAGGCGTAGGGGATGTTGATGGTCTCGCCCGAGGTGAATACGGCGCCGGCGATGCCCAGGTGGTTGGGCAGGCGGATTTCACCCAGGCTGTCGCCCATGGCGACGCGCGAGAACAGCTCCTTGGTCTTCTCGTCGTTGAGGAACAGGGTCGAGCGGTCGGCATTCAGCATGCGCGTGGCCTCCGACATGACGCGCGACAGCAGCGATCCCAGTTCCAGGTTCGACGTCACGTCGGACACCATGTCCAGGAACTTCATCTCCTGTTCCCGGCTCTTCTTCATGCTCTCGACGAATTGCGTGCTTTGCAGGGCGACGGCGGCCTGGGTGGTGATGGCCTCCAGGAGCGCCAGGTCGTCCTCGTTGAAGGTCTCGCCGTCCTTTTTGTTCAGGCACTGCACGACGCCGATGATCTCGTCCTTCACGGTCTTCACGGGCGCCGCGCAGATGGTCGTGGTGCGGAAACCCGTCTGTTCGTCGACGGATCGGTTGAAGCGTGAATCATGGTAGGCGTCGTCGATGATCTCGCCTTCGCCCGATGTGAACACGTGGCCCGCGATGCCGGTGCTGTTGAGAATGCGGATCTCGCGCTGGAAATTGCCCTGGGCGACGCGGGAGTAAAGCTCGCCCGTCGCCGGGTCGTTCAGGAACAGGGTACCGCGCTCGGCCTTCAGTTCGTAGACGATGACCTCGACCAGGGTTTCCAGCACCTCGTCGAGGGACTCCATGCCGGCCACGCGGCGCGACACGTTCAGCAGCATCTCCGCCTGTTTCAGGCGGCGGTCGGCCTCGTGCAGCTTGCGGTGGATTTCCTCGACCGTCGCCGCGGCATCCACGGGCGGGTGCGCTTCCGCCTTGGCCGCAGGCGGCCGGCCGGGGGCTGCGCCCGAGCCCTCGCGTTCCAGCGCGCCGGTCGGCGACAGGGTGCTGCTCATTGACGCGCTCCGGCGCTGGCCTGGGACTTGATCTCAAGCGTCCGGCGCAGCGTGACGATTGCCTGCTGCAGTTCGCCCACTTCGTCTCGCCGCGCGCGGTTCAATTCCTGTAACGTTTCCTGATGCCTGAAGGACAGTTCCTCCATTTCCTGGCGCAGGGTCGCAATGGTCGCCTTGAGTTGCTGGATCTCGTCGCGTCCGGCGGAAACGGCCTCGTTCAATTCCTGCTCCTTCTGGAACTTCAAGGCCTCCATCTCGTCGCGCAGCGCCTGGATGGTGTTCTTCAACTGGGTGATCTCGTCGTTGCCGGAAGCGCGTTCCTCCTGAACCTCCTTTTGGCGCTGGAAGTTCAGGTTCTCCAGTTCCTCGCGCAGCGCCGCCGCCGTATCCTTAAGTTGCTTGATCTCGTCGACGCCTTCCGCGCGCGCCTCCTGCTCGACGCGTTGCATGTCGAATACCCGGTTCTCGAGTTCGTCGCGAAGCGCGGCGACCGTCTCTTTCAGTTGCCGAATCTCAAGCTGCGCGTCCCGCAAGTCATCGGACTCGACGGTGGGTGAGACCGGGTCACTCATCCTCCAACACCTTTCCGCCTATGGCGGCGCTTTTGGACTGCAACTAACATAGTCGCGCCCTTCGGGGGCGGGCGTCAAGATTGCTTGTCGTTCAATTGCTTACGTCATGAAGGCCGATCGCTGATGACAACCGTATGCCGGGACTGCGCGGCCGTATGGCAGCCGCCGTCCGGAAGTGCGCCCGGGCGCTGTCCGGAATGCGGCGGGCGGCGGCTGTTCAGCCATGCCGAGCTTGCGGCTCTCGCCCTTGCCCATATCGACTGCGACGCGTTCTACGCCAGCGTGGAAAAACGCGACAACCCCGCCATTGCCGGCCGCCCGGTGATTGTCGGAGGTGGGCGGCGGGGCGTTGTCGCCGCCGGCTGCTATATCGCGCGAATCTCGGGCGTGCGCTCGGCCATGCCCATGTTCCAGGCTCTCAAGCGGTGCCCCAAGGCCGTGGTCATCCGCCCCGACATGGAGAAGTACCGGCGCGTCGGCGCACAGATCCGCGCCATGATGCAGGACCTGACGCCGCTGGTCGAGCCGCTCAGCATCGACGAGGCGTTTCTCGATCTTTCCGGTACCGAAACGCTGCACAAGGGGCCGCCCGCGAAGACCCTGGTGCGCCTGGTCCGGCGCATCGAAGACGAGGTCGGGGTGACCGCCTCCATCGGTCTCAGCTACAACAAGTTCCTGGCCAAGGTGGCGTCGGACCTGGACAAGCCGCGCGGTTTCGCCGCGATCGGCCGGGCCGAGGCGGCTGACTTCCTGAGGGACAAGCCGGTCGGCCTGATCTGGGGCGTCGGCAGCAGCCTGCGCGCGCGCCTGGAACAGGACGGCATCGTCCGTGTGGGAGACCTTCTGCGTTACGACGAGCGGGATCTGACGGGGCGCTACGGCGCCATGGGCGGCAGGCTCTATCATTTCTCGCGCGGCGAGGACGATCGCCGCGTGACGCCGGGCGGCGAGGCCAAGAGCGTGTCCGCCGAAACCACCTTCGACGAGGACATTGGCGATTTCGACGGCCTGAAGTCCGTGCTGTGGCGTCTCGCGGAGAAGGTGTCGGCCCGTCTGAAGCGCAAGGGAATCACGGGCGGCACGGTGGTGCTCAAGCTGAAGACCCATCGTTTCCGCCAGTTGACGCGCTCCAGGCGTCTCGACCGCCCGACGCAGTCGGCCGACGCCGTCTACCGCGCGGCCCTGCCGCTTCTGGAAAAGGAGGCCGACGGGCGGCTGTACCGCCTGCTGGGCGTCGGCGTGCAGAACATCGCGTCGGCGGGCGCGCAGGCGCCCGAGACGGGCGACCTTCTGGCCGGCGCGGGCGACCGCACGCGCAAGGTCGAGGAGGCCATGGACCGCGTGCGCGGCAGGTTCGGCGCGGACGCCATCAGGAAGGGGCGCTCGCTCGGCCCCGCGGGGGATGAATAGAATGGCCTACCAGCCGTCGCAGCGGGCCTGGGTCGCGCGGTAGCTGTCGGCGGTGTCGAGCCGGCGGTCGGCGGCCGCCATGTCCGCCTGCATCCGTTCGATCAGCGGCGTCAGGCGCTCGCGCAGCAGGTTGACGAAGTATCTGGCGCCCGCGTTCATGGATCCGGCGGCGACGGGGGCGGCGGCCGCGGCCTCGTCGGCGAGGCGGCGGCGGATCGTCGGCAGGTAATTTGCCAGCGTCCCCTGGAAGTTGCGCACGTGCTGGTTCTCGTGCTCCAGGATCACCTTGTACTGGCAGGTGCCGGGGCGGTAGCGGCGGTCGACGTAGACGTCGATGCGATCGTAGCCGACGGCCATCTCGGCGGTCTTCAGTGCGATGCAATAGCGGTTAGCGCGGCGTTCGCCCTGGACCTCGACCTTGAACTCCCACTTCAGGTCGCGGCCCATCAGGCCGACGGGATGCCATTCCGGTCCGGGGGCCGCGAACCCGCCGGCGCGGCGCTGCTTGTCCTCCAACTGCCGGCCCGAATACCCGTTGGAGAAACGGATGTCGCCGCGCGTCTCCTTCAGGCGCGTCGTCACCTCCACGCCGGGCAGGCGGCAGTCCGCGGCCCGAGCCGGCGCCGGGGCATACAGAGCCGCGGCCAAGCCGGGCAGCAGCCAGACGATAAGGACGGCGGCGCGGGGCAGGGGGGCTCGGGTCAGCTTGGCCTCCGTGATCGAGGGGGCGATGAGCAGGCGTTCCGAAAGGTAGGGCGGGCGGATGAAAAGGGCCAGCCCTGGATCAGGACTGGCCCTTTTAATTGGCTCCGGCGGCAAGACTCGAACTTGCGACCCGACGGTTAACAGCCGTCTGCTCTACCAACTGAGCTACGCCGGATCAGGCGTGGAGGCGCGGACCGGAATCGAACCGGTGTACACGGCTTTGCAGGCCGCTGCGTAGCCACTCCGCCACCGCGCCCCAGTAAGGCACCAAACTGTGCCGGGGCTTATCCCCAGGGAAGCCCCCCTTGCGGGGCCCTTTCCCAAGGGCCAGGCTGACCGGCTTCGGCCCACAGAGGGCGGGACATTACATACTGACCTCCTGGCGGTCAAGCAACTGTTCGGGCGTTTTTTCAAGCGTCGCCGGCGGCTCCGTTCGGGCCTCCGGAACGCGCGCAGCCATTGTGTTTGGCGGCGGCTGGGACTATACAGATTTCAGCCTGACCGGGGCCCCGGCGGCCCGTTCCCAAGCGAAGGAGACCCGGCGATATGGATTTCGCTGCCGCGCGCCGAAACATGATCGATTGCCAGATCCTACCCAACCGGGTGACGGACGAACGCGTGATTGACGCCATGGCGGAGATGCCGCGCGAAGTCTTCGTGCCCGCCTCCAAGCGTTCCATCGCCTACGTCGACGAGGCGCTGTCCGTCGGCGGGGGCCGCCACATGATGGAGCCCATGATCACCGCGCGCCTGTTGCAGGCGGCGCATATCGCCGCCGACGACGTGGTGCTGTGCATCGGCTGCGGCACCGGCTATTCGGCGGCGCTGTTGTCCAAGCTGGCCAACACGGTGGTGGTCGTGGAAAGCGACAAGGCCCTGGCCAGGCAGGCGCAGGAAACCCTGGCGTCGCTCGGCATCGACAACGTCGCCGTGATCGACGGCAAGATGGCCAACGGCTATCCCAAGCAGGCCCCCTACGACGTCATCTTCTTCGACGGCGCCGTGCCCCGGCTTCCGGAGAAGATCGAGAAGCAGTTGGCCGAAGGTGGACGTCTGGTGGCCGTCTGTTCGAAACCCGGCACGGCCGTCGGCAGCGCCGTCCTGGCTGTGCGGTTCGGCGGGCATCTCTCCCACCGCGACCTGTTCGACGCCGGCACGCCGGACCTTCCCGGATTCGAGTTGGAGGAAGCCTTCACCTTCTGACCGCGCCGAATCCGAAAAAGTTCGGTGCCGCGAGGCTGCAGGAGTGTGTTTATGCAAGTTTTTGAATTATCTGTATTTTTGCAGGCAATTTGTTGAAATCTGGACGCGGCGCGTGCAGATAGTATGGTATCCGGACACAACCACAGGCGAGTAACGGCCTTGAAGACGCGACTTCGACCCACTTTTCGTATCGTTCCCGGAATTTCCCGTGTCGCACTCGGCGCCGCCGCGATTGCCGGCGCGCTGGCCTTCGGCCCGGCAACCGCCCGGGCGCAGACCCTGACCGACGCCTTGATCGCCGCCTATTCCAACAACCCGACCCTGGCGGCGCGGCGGGCCCGCTTGCGCGCAACGGACGAACAGGTGCCGCAGGCACTGTCCAACTGGCGGCCATCGGTTGCCATCACGGGGTCTGCGGGCAAAGAGTACAATTCAAGTACTCTAAGGGCTGGCGGTACGGGCGGACGCTCACAAAATCGCAGCCCAACCGCCTATGGGTTGGCTGTAACCCAGCCGCTTTACCGCGGCGGGCGCACGACGGCCGCGACGGAAGGGGCGGAAAACTCGGTGCGCGCGGAACGGGCGCGCCTGATCGACACCGAGCAGGACATCCTGCTGGCCGCGGCGACGGCCTATCTCAACGTGTATCGCGACGAGGCCCTGCTGGCGCTCAACGTCAACAACGAAAAGGTCTTGAAGCGCCAGATGGAAGCGACCAAGGACCGCTTCGAGGTCGGCGAAATCACCCGCACCGACGTGCACCAGGCGGAAGCCCGTCTGGCCCGCGCAACGGCGGACCGCATCCGCGCAGAGGCCAACCTGGAGAACTCGCGCGCCAACTACGAGAACGTCGTCGGCCTTCCGGCACCGAAGAATCTGGAACTGCCGGGCGACCCAAACGGCCTGCCGCAGGACCGCCACGACGCCATCAAGCTGGCCGCGACATCCAACCCCAACGTCATCGCCGCCGAGTTCGCCCGCAAGTCGGGCCAGAACACCGTGCGCCAGGTGAAGGGGGAGTTGCTGCCCGAGGTCGACATCACCGCGGGCTTCGACCGGGCGTTTGAATCTTCTTCCGACAAGGGAATCTCGAATTCCGCCGACATTAAACTCAACCTGACGGTTCCGATCTATCAGCAGGGGGCGGTCTATTCGCGCCTGCGCGCGGCCAAGCAGGACTTGGCCGAGCTGACCCGCAACATCGACCAGGCGCGCCGCGACGCCATCGAGGATGCGACCAGCGCCTGGGAGAACCTGCAGACGGCGCGCGCACGCGTGGTGTCGTTCAGCGCCCAGATCGAGGCCAACGTGGTCGCCCTGGACGGGGTCGAGCGCGAGGCCGCCGTCGGGTCGCGCACGGTGCTCGACGTTCTCGACGCGGAACAGGAACTGCTGGACTCGCGGGTCGGCCACACCGAGGCTCAGCGCGACGAACGGGTCGCCGCCTTCGAACTGGCCACCGCCGTCGGGCGCATGACAGCCCAGGACCTGAAACTGGCCGTCGACGTCTACGACCCGCGCAGCCACTACAACGAGGTGCGCGGCAAATGGTTCGGCGGGTCGAGCGCCGAAGAAGGCAAGTAGGCGGGGGCAAATAAGCGGGCTGGACGCTTCGGCGCCGGCCCGGTCCGCCACGAGCGGTTTTCGTAAGGCGGCGCGCCTTTCGCCGCCGGACAATAAATTCCTATGATATACCAAATATTAACGATCAACGTGGGTTAATGACTGGTGTATCTTGGGAAAGTGGCGTGATTCGGTCCTGCGTGGGAGTGGGGAGCCGGAGAGTGCTACGAATAAATGATGGGCATGCGGGATTATGAGCGAAGAAGCTGAAGCCGCTGAAGGCGGCGAACCTTCGATGGAGGACATCCTTTCTTCCATCCGCAAGATTTTGGCGGAGGAGGAAGACGAGGAAGGCGGCGCGGCGCCGGCCGAAAAGACCGCTGCGCCCGAACCCGAGCCCGAACCGGAGCCCGCGCCGGCCCCTGAACCGGAGCCCGAGCCGGAACCCGAGCCCGACATCGAAATGACCGACATGGACGAGCCGGAGCCGGAACCGGAGCCCCTGCCGGAACCGGAAGACCTGTTCGAACCGGAGCCGGAGCCCGTGGCTGCCGCCGCTCCGCCGCCGCCCCCACCGCCACCCATGCCGGAGCCGGAGCCCATGGCGGACATTATGGAATTGACGCCTGACATGGTCGCGCCCGACGCCATCATGTCGCGGCCGACCTCGCTGCACGGTTCGGACGTCCTGGCCGAACTGGCCAAGGCGATCCTCGACCGCCGCGACCTGCCGGTGATGACGTCCGGCGACGCGACGCTGGAGGGCATCGTGCGCGAGATGCTGAAGCCGATCCTCCGCGAATGGCTGGACCGCAACCTGCCCTACCTGATCGAGCGCCTGGTGAAGAAGGAAATCGATACCATGGTGAACCGGGCGGAAGGGCTCGACAACTGGGGGTGAGCCGCAAAACCCGCGCGGCCCAAAGGCCGCGAAGGTCGTTTTGCGCGAGATCGGTAAGCCCGGGGCTTGCGGCCTGAAAAAGATTCAAAATGATGGCCCCGGGGGCTTTGTTCCCCGGGGTTTTTCGTTGTATACCCCCCACTCCCCACCGACCGACAAGCCGTTCCGAGGATTCCGCTTCCATGGCCGAACTGGACAAGACCTACCACCCCGAAGAGGTGGAAGCCCGCCGCTACCAGGAATGGGAACGGAGCGGCGCCTTCGCGCCCGGCCAGGGGGGCGGAGGCGGCGCCAACGGCCAGCCCTATACCATCGTCATCCCGCCGCCCAACGTGACGGGCAGCCTCCACATGGGCCATGCCCTCAACAACACGCTGCAGGACATCCTGATCCGCTACCGCCGCATGAAGGGCGACCAGGCCCTGTGGCAGCCGGGCACGGACCATGCCGGCATCGCCACGCAGATGGTGGTCGAGCGCATGCTGGAGGCCGAGGGCGTCAAGCGCACGGACCTGGGCCGCGACAAGTTCGTCGAGCGGGTGTGGGAGTGGAAGGCGGAATCGGGCGGCACCATCACCCGCCAGTTGCGCCGGCTGGGCGCGTCCTGCGACTGGTCGCGCGAGCGCTTCACCATGGACGAGGGCCTGTCCAGGGCCGTGCTCAAGGTCTTCGTCGACCTGTACAAGCAGGGCCTGATCTACCGCGACAAGCGCCTCGTGAACTGGGACCCCAAGCTGCACACGGCGATCTCGGATCTGGAGGTCGAGCAGCGCGAGACCAAGGGCAAGCTGTGGTACTTCAAGTACCCGATCGAGGGCGAGAGCGGTCGCTTCATCACCGTCGCCACCACGCGCCCCGAAACCATGCTGGGCGACACCGGCGTCGCCGTGCACCCGGACGACGAGCGCTACAGGGATCTGGTCGGCAAGTTCTGCGTGCTGCCCCTGGTCGGCCGGCGCATCCCCATCGTCGCCGACGCCTACGCCGACCCGGAAAAGGGTTCGGGCGCGGTGAAGATCACTCCGGGCCACGACTTCAACGACTTCGAGGTCGGCAAGCGCGCCGGGTTGGAGATCATCAACATCTTCGACGCCGACGCCCACCTGAACGAGGACGTGCCCCTGAAGTTCCAGGGCATGGAACGGTTCGCCGCGCGCCAGGCCGTGCTCGCCGACATGGAGGAACTGGGCCTGCTGGAACGCGTTGAGGACAACGCCATGACCGTGCCGCACGGCGACCGCTCGGGCGTGGTCATCGAACCCTGGCTCATGGACCAATGGTTCGTCGACGCCAAGACGCTGGCCGGCCCGGCCATCGAGGCCGTGGAAAGCGGCAAGACGAAGTTCGTGCCCAAGTCCTGGGAGAACACCTACTTCGAATGGATGCGCAACATCCAGCCGTGGTGCGTATCGCGCCAACTGTGGTGGGGCCATCAGATCCCGGCCTGGTTCGGTCCCGACGGCGAGGTCTTCGTCGAACGGTCGGAGGAGGAAGCCCGGGCCGCGGCCAAGGCCCACTACGGCAAGGACGTGGAACTGACGCGCGACCCGGACGTGCTGGACACCTGGTTCTCCTCGGCGCTGTGGCCGTTCTCGACCCTGGGCTGGCCCGACGCGACGCCGGAACTGGCGCGCCACTATCCCACCGACGTGCTGGTCACCGGCTTCGACATCATCTTCTTCTGGGTCGCCCGCATGATGATGATGGGCCTGCACTTCATGGACGAGGTGCCGTTCCACACGGTCTACATCCATGCCCTGGTGCGCGACGAGAAGGGCCAGAAGATGTCGAAGTCCAAGGGCAACGTCATCGATCCCCTGGAGCTGATCGAGAAGTTCGGCGCCGACGCCTTGCGGTTTACCCTGACCGCCTTCGCCGCCCAGGGACGCGACGTGAAGATGTCGGAAAGCCGGGTCGAGGGCTACCGCAACTTCTGCACCAAGATCTGGAACGCGGCCCGCTTCTGCGACATGAACGAATGCCGCCCCGATCCGATTTTTAATCCGAAATCGGTTAACTCGACCCTGAACCGCTGGATCGTCGGCAAGGTCGTCGAGGCCGAGGCGGCGATGAGCGTGGCGCTCGACGCCTACCGCTTCAACGACGCGGCGGGCGCGCTTTACGCCTTCACCTGGGGTACCTTCTGCGACTGGTATCTGGAGTTCGCCAAGCCCGTGTTCTCAGGGTCGGACGCCGCCGCCACGGCCGAAACGCGGGCGACGGCGGCCTGGGTGCTCGACCAGATCGTGACCCTGCTGCACCCCATCGTGCCGTTCATCACCGAGGAGCTGTGGCAGACCCGGGCCGAGCGCGCGCAGCCGCTGATCACCACGCCCTGGCCCGAGTACGACGCGGCGCTGGTCGATGCCGCCGCCAACGCGGAAATGGACTGGGTCGTGCGCCTGATCACGCAGATCCGCGCCGTGCGGGCCGAGATGAACGTGCCGCCGGCGGCCAAGGTTCCCATGCTGCTGAAGGACGCGGGCGAAGCCGCACGGGCGGCGCTGGAAACCCACCGGGATCTGATCCTGCGTCTGGCGCGGCTGTCGGACGCCGGGGTGCTGACCGGTGAGGTCCCCAGGGGGGCGGTGCAGGACGTGCTGGACGAGGCGACGATCATCCTGCCGATCGCCGACGTCATCGACCTGGAGGCGGAGAAGGCGCGGCTCGAGAAGGAGATCGCCCGGCAGGACGCCGAGATCAAGCGCTTCGAAGGCAAGCTGGCCAACGAGAAGTTCGTCGCCAACGCGCCGGCCGACGTGGTCGAGACCGAGCGCGAGAAGCTGTCGGAGGCCCAGGCCACGCGCGCGCGGCTCGACGAGGCGCTGAGGCGGCTCGCCGCCGTCGCGTGACCCCGGCGGGACCGTCCGCCGGTTTGGTCCGGCGGCAATGATCCTTTTCTCCTATCGCGCCGCCGGGGATAGGAAATTTGAGGTTCTGGTATGACCGGGGGTGCCTCCGCTAGGCTGTCCGCAACAAGGCTAGGGAGGTTACAAAGTTGGAACCACCGACGCATTTGCCCGACATATCGACCCAAACCCCATTTACCCGGTGATCATCGGGTGGGATCGGGTGCGACGCCGATCCCGAAAGCGAACCAGGAAAGCCCCGCCCTTGAAACCGGCGGGGCTTTCACCGTTTGCGGCAACGTATTCCGCCATATTGGGGCCTTGTGAGGGCCCGCCCGCGCCGACATAATCTGCCTTTGCCGCCCAAAGGCGCGGACGTTTCGCAACGACATGGGGACCGATCATGGACCAAGCCGGGAAACAGATGGCCGACGCGCAGAAGACGGTGGAAGCCATCCTGCAGACGTTGATCGACAACGGCACGGAATACGGGATGAGCGTCCTCGGCGCCGTCGTCATCCTGATCCTCGGCTGGTGGTTCGCCGGCTGGGCCAAGCGGGCGGTGACCAAGGCCCTCGACCGCGTGAAGTCCCTCGACGACACGCTGACGCCGTTCCTGTCCTCGCTCGTCCGCTACGTCATCCTCGCCTTCGTCGTCGTCGCGGTGCTCAACCAGTTCGGGGTCCAGACGACCTCGATCATCGCCGTCCTGGGCGCCGCCGGCCTCGCCATCGGCCTCGCCCTGCAGGGCACCCTGCAGAACGTCGCCGCCGGGGTCATGCTGCTGGTCCTGCGTCCGTTCAAGGCGGGCGACTTCATCGACGCCGCCGGCCAGGCCGGCACGGTGGTGGAGATCGGCCTGTTCACCACGGAACTGAAGACCCCCGACGGCATCTTCAAATCGGTGCCGAATTCGTCGCTGTGGAACGCGACGATCACGAACTTCTCGCGCAATTCGACGCGGCGCATCGACTTCGTCGCCTCCATCTCCTACGGCGACGACCTGCCCGGGGCCATGGAACTTCTCAAGGGCATGCTCGACGCCGATCCGCGCATTCTGAAAGACCCGGCGCCCGAGGTCATGACCTGGGCCATGGCGGCCAGTTCGGTCGACATCAACCTGCGCGCCTGGGTCGCCACGGCCGACTATTGGCCGACCCTGTTCGACCTGCGCAAGACCGTGAAGCTGGGCCTGGAACAGGCAGGCTTCACCATCCCGTTCCCGCAGCAGGACGTGCATATGCATCAGGTGCCGGCCAAGGCGGCGGAGTAACCCCCCGCCAAGGCGGTAACCGCCCGTTAAGCGTGGTAAAATAAGCTGATCGTCGGAGACGTATGATGACCGACCTTCAAGCACCGGAATTGCCTCTGAACCCGTCGCCGGAACAGCGCGCGGAATACATCATGATGCGGCTGGAGCAGTTCATCCGCGAGGGCCGCACCATCGACGAGGGCATGTCCTTCAAGCAGTGGCAGGCCATGGCCAAGGCCGAGATCGCCATCGCCATCGCCGCCGCCCAGAACGAGGTGCAGAAGGACGACCCGGTGACCCGGCGGCTGCTGTTCATGACGGCGGCGTGTCTCACCACCATCGGCTTCTGGGGCACGGCGGTCAGCCTGCACAAGACGGCCTACCTCGTGGGCGCCCTGGTGTGCGCCGGGGCGGGGCTGCTGCTGCTGCTCTGCGTCGGCGAATGGCGGTTCCGGAAATGGCGGCGCAAGAAGGACGCCGAACTGCGCATCGAACGCCTCGCCAACATCGAGGCCCTGAACAAGCGCATCAAGGGCCTGGAGCGGGCGCTCGAGAAAGAGGAGAAGATGCTCGAGAAGAAGCTGAAAAAGACCCGCAAGGCGGTCGACCAACTCCACGCCGCGCAGATGAAGGAACCGCCGGTGCCGAGCGGGGCGGGGTAGTCAGGCGATAATTCTGGGACGGTTCCCTTTTTTTCGATCCCTTTTCCTCAGTGTCCTCTGTGCCCCCTCTGTGATCTCTGTGTCGAATAAGTCAGTTGTTCCCGGAAAGGCTGGTGCCTGGATTGTCTTGGTAATGGGACACAGAGGGCACGGAGAAGACACAGAGCGCACAGAGAAGGGATGATTGTCATGGCCGGGCTTGACCCGGCCATCCACGTTTTTGCCCCGCCGATGTTTAAGAAAGGCGTGGATGCCCGGATCAAGTCCGGGCATGACGGATTAAATCGTTTGGTCCAACGCCCCCACCAGCCGCCCCACTTCCTCCTCCGTATTGTAATGCGCCATGGAGGTGCGGACCACGCCGTCCGTGGTGTCCGTGACGCCGACGGCCTGGAGCAGGCGCGGCGCGTAGAAGTCGCCGTTCCAGCAGGCGACCTTCTGCGTCGTCAGGGCGGCCACCACCTCGGCCGAGGATTTCCCTTCGACGGTGAACGAGAAGGTTGGTGCGCGGTCGTTGGCGCCCGCGGAGTGGCGGCCGAGCAGTCGCAGGCCCGGCCGGTTCAGGGTGAAGTCGAGGAACGTCTCGGCCAGTTTCTGCTCGTGGGCGGCGATGAGACCGAACACCTGGGCCGCGCGGGCGTGCAGGGTATTGGCGGGCTGGTCGAAATGGTGCGCGGCGAGCGCCTCGAAATAGTCGGCGATGCCGGCCAGGGCCGCGATGGTTTCGTGGTTCGGCCCGGCCGGGTTCAGCTTATGCTGGACGTCGTCCTCGGCGAAGAACAGGTGACCCTGGCCGCGGGCTTCCAGAAGCCGGTCGCGCTTGCCGTAGAGGCAGCCGATATGCGGGCCCATGACCTTGTAGAAACTGTAGAGGTAGAAATCGACGTCCCAGGCCTTCACGTCGATGGCCCGGTGCGGCGCGTAGGCGACGCCGTCGACGCAAACCATCGCCCCCGCCGCGTGGACCTGTTTGGTGATCGCCGCCACGTCGTTGATGTCGCCGGTAATGTTGGAGACATGGGGGAAGGCGACCAGCCGCGTGCGGTCGGTGAGCAGGGCGTCCAGCATGTCGGTGCGCAGCGCGCCCGTTTCGGCGTCGACCGGCCAGTCCTTCACGACGATGCCGAACTCGGCCAATCGCCGCCAGGGCGAGGAATTGGCCTCGTGGTTGAGGACCGCGACGATGACCTCGTCACCCGTCCGCCACAACGGGCGCAGCGCCTGCGTCAGGACATAGACGTTCATCGAGGTCGAGGGGCCGATGACGACCTCGCCGGGCTCGGCCCCGATCATGGCGGCCATGGCCGTATGGCCCTCGGCCATGCGCCGGGCGGCGAGCTGCGATTTGGGGTAGGGGGCAAGGGGCTGGACCTGGCATTCGCTCATGTAGGCGGTCATGCGCGCCACGACCGACTTGGGCACGTAGGAGCCGCCCGCGTTCTCGAAGAACGCCCAGCCGTCGTTGAAGCAGGCGTCCGGGAACTGCGCGCGAACGAAGGGAAGGTCGAGGGATCGGGTCATGAAGGAAGTTTAACCACAGAGGCGTCGAGGCAGTGAGGAGATTTCAGATTGTCCTGGCCGGGCTCGACCCACGGCTGTCCGGGCATGACGATTTGGAAAACAGCAGTCCAATCGGCTTCTTCCTCTCACCGCCTCTGTGGTCGACCCTTTTCGCTCAGCCCGCGTGCGCGAGGGCGATGACCAGCTCGGCCATGATTTCCGGGTCGGCCACGAACTTCAGGCCCAGGCGGCCCTTGCGGCACCAGGCGACGGTTGCCGAGACGTCGCCGAAGGCGCCGAGGTTGAGGGTCAGGTGGCGGCCCTTGGACATGTCCAGCGAGGCGATGATCTGCGCGCCGCCGGGGGAGATGTCCTCGATCGTGCATTTGGTGGAGGCGTCGCCGACGGTCACGCGCGCCTGCAGGCCCGTGGACTCCCGCTTGTGTTCGCGGCGGTTCAAGGCAAAGGCGTCCGCCATGGCCGCATTCTTCCCGTCTGCGTCGCAACCGGATAAAAAGGGGGACGCCATATTTTCTTAACGTCGTTAAAAAACATGGCCTCCCCTTTTTTGTCGTCCCCTAGATGTCGGCGTAGACGTGGGTTTCCGCCTTGGCGCCCGGATGGGTGACGGCGCCGTCGCAGGCCGGGCCCACGAGCTGAGCATACTTCCAAAGCACGCCCGACTGGTAGTCGTGTTTGCGCGGCTTCCATTCCTTGCGCCGCATCTCCAGCTCTTCCGGGCCGAGGTCCACGTCCAGGGTGCCCTTGTCGGCGTCGATGCGGATCACGTCGCCGTCCTTCAACAGGCCGATGGGCCCGCCCACGGCGGCCTCGGGCCCGACATGGCCGATGCAGAAGCCGCGCGTGGCGCCCGAGAACCGGCCGTCGGTGATGAGCGCCACCTTTTCGCCCAGGCCCTGGCCGTAGATGGCCGAGGTGGTCGACAGCATCTCGCGCATGCCGGGGCCGCCCTTGGGTCCTTCGTAGCGGATGACGACGACCTCGCCCTCGTTGATCTGCTGCTTGAGGACGGCGTCAAGCGCGTCCTCCTCGCAATCGAAACAGCGCGCCGTGCCCGTGAACTGCAGCTTGTGCAGGCCGGCGACCTTGACGATGGCCCCTTGCGGGGCGAGCGAGCCCGTGAGGCCGACCACGCCGCCCGTCGGCGAGATCGCCTTGGACACCGGATAGATGACGTCCTGGTCCTCGGGGAACACGACGTCGGCAAGGTTCTCGGCGACGGTCTTGCCGGTCACGGTCATGCAGTCGCCGTGCAGGAAGCCGGCGTCCAGCAGCGCCTTCATCAGCACCGGCACGCCGCCCACGTCGAACATGTCCTTGGCCACGTACTTGCCGCCCGGTTTCAGGTCGGCGATGTAGGGCGTCGACTTGAATATCTCGCAGACGTCGGCGAGCGAGAAATCGATGCCGCATTCGTGGGCCATGGCCGGCAGGTGCAACCCGGCGTTGGTCGACCCGCCCGAGGCCGCGACGATGCGGGCCGCGTTCTCGAACGACTTGCGCGTCACGATGTCGCGCGGGCGCAGGTTCTTCTCGATCAGGTTCATGACCGCGTGGCCGGACGCCACGGCGTATTCGTCGCGGGTCTCGTAGGGGGCCGGGGCGCCGGCCGAGCCGGGCAGGGCCAGGCCGATGGCTTCCGACACGCAGGCCATGGTGTTGGCCGTGAATTGGCCGCCGCAGGACCCGGCCGACGGGCAGGCGACGCATTCCAGTTCGTGCAGGTCGTCGTCCGACATGGAGCCGTTGGCGTTGGCGCCCACGGCCTCGAACACGTCGATCACGGTGACGTCCTTGCCCTTGAACTTGCCGGGCAGGATCGAGCCGCCGTACATGAACACCGACGGCACGTTGAGCCGCAGCATGACCATCATCATGCCCGGCAGCGACTTGTCGCAGCCGGCCAGGCAGACCATGGCGTCGTAGCAATGGCCGCGCATGGTCAGTTCCACCGAGTCGGCGATCACGTCGCGCGAGGCCAGCGACGACTTCATGCCCTGGTGGCCCATGGCGATGCCGTCGGTCACGGTGATGGTGGTGAACTCGCGGGGCGTGCCCTGGGCTTCCTTGACGCCGGTCTTCACCGCCTGGGCCTGGCGCGACAACGCGATGTTGCAGGGCGCGGCCTCGTTCCAGCAGGTCGCGACGCCGACGAAGGGCTGGGCGATCTCGTCCTCGGTCATGCCCATGGCGTAGTAGTAGGAGCGGTGCGGCGCGCTTTCCGGGCCGACGCTGGTATAGCGGGACGGCAGCTTGGATTTGTCGAACGTCTTATTGGTGGGTGACTGGGCCATGGGGCTCTCCCTGGAACGGCTGGATATCCTGAATTCGGGACCGTTGGTTTAATGCCGTAAGGCCCCGCAAGGCAAGGGCGCTTGCGGGAAAAGGTGCTGTGCCCGCCGCCGCCCGGACTCAGGGCACTGTCGTCCCGTTCATGACGCGAGCGTCTCCAGAACCGGACATTCCGGCACCCGATCACCGGAGCATTGGGCGGCCGTCGTCGCCAGCACCTTCTCGATGCGCCGCAAGTCGGCGATTTTCGCCCGCACATCGGACAAGTGCCGTTCGGTCAAGGCCTTCACCTCGGCACAGGTCTGCGTGCCGTGGTCGACCAGGCCGAGGAGCCCGCGCAGTTCGTCGAGGGAGAAACCGAGTTCCCGCCCGCGCAGAATGAAGCGCAGGCGCGCCACCTGGGCTTCATCATAAATACGGTAGCCGGCGGCCGTGCGCGGCGGCTCCGGCATCATGCCGATCTTCTCGTAATAGCGGACGGTCTCCAGATTGCAGCCCGTCCGCCGCGCCAGCTCCGCCCGCCACACCCCCCTTCCGATTACGTGACCGTTCATGCCGTCGATAAACCTCTTGAGTCTGTAGTAACTACAGAGATTACCTTATTTCCGGAGCAAAGGCGAGGACAAGGACGGATGAGCCCGACACGAATGGAAACAGAGATACCGCGCGCAGCGGATGATCCGGCATCGGTTAAAGGCTGGGGCCAATGAAGGATGCGGCCATACTCAAGACCGGCGCCGTCGGTTCGGTCATCGTTGCGGTCTGCTGCTTCACGCCGGTGCTCGTGGTTCTGCTTGGCGCCGTCGGGCTATCCGCCTGGCTCGGCTGGATCGACTATGTGCTGTTCCCGATGCTGGCCTTGTTCCTCGGCGTCACGGCCTACGGTTTCTGGCGGCGGCAGCGCGCGGCGGCCCGCTGTGCGCCTGAAACACAAACGAGCAAGGAAAGCCTCTGACATGACGGAATGCCGCCCGCCCGGCGGAAGACCGAAGAATGGCTATGACATCGTCGTCATCGGCGCGGGGTCGGCGGGCTTTTCCGCCGCCATCACGGCCGCCGACGAGGGTGCACAGGTCGCCCTCATCGGGCATGGGCTGATTGGCGGCACCTGCGTCAATGTCGGTTGCGTGCCTTCCAAGACCATGATCCGCGCCGCCGAAGCGCTGCACGGCGCCCGCGCGGCCAGCCGGTTTCCCGGCCTTGGGGGCGAGGCAAATGTCATGGACTGGGGGCGTCTGGTCGGGGCCAAGGACGATCTGGTGACAGCGCTGCGGCGGAAAAAATATGTCGACCTGCTGCCCGAATATGACGGCGTTTCCTATCTCGAAGGGGCGGCGCGGCTGAACGGTCAAGGCGTCCTCGTGAGCGGTACCGTTATCGCGGCGGACAAGATCATCGTTGCAACGGGGTCTTCGCCGGGTCTGCCGGACATTTCCGGCATCGAGAACGTCCCTTATCTCACCAGCACCACCGCGTTGGAGCTGATCGAGCAGCCCGTTTCGCTCATGGTTCTTGGCGGCGGCTATATCGGCTGCGAACTGGCGCAGATGTTCGCCCGCGTCGGCACGAAGGTGACACTCGTCACCCGCAGCCGCCTCCTGCCGGAGGCCGAGCCGGAAATCTCCGATGCCTTGGCCCGATATCTTGCGGATGAGGGGGTATCGGTTGTGACCGGGCTCTCTTACCGGGCGATCAGAGCCGTCGAGAGCGGTACCGAACTGACCTTCGAACGCGATGGCCGGGTGGAATCCCTCACGGCGCACCAGGTTCTTTTCGCGACGGGCCGCAGGCCCAACTCGGCCGGTCTCGGGCTTGAGGACGCGGGAATAAGGCTGTCCCCCAATGGCGGCATCCTGGTCGATGATCGCCTACGCACCTCCCGGCCGGGCGTCTATGCCGCCGGCGACGTCACCGGCCGCGACCAGTTCGTCTACATGGCGGCCTATGGCGCCAAGCTCGCGGCGCTCAACGCATTGCACGGCGACCGTCTCGTCTATGACAATGCCGCCATGCCATGGGTGGCGTTCACCGACCCGCAGGTGGCGGGCGTCGGCCTGAGCGAGGCTGCGGCAAGGGCGGCCGGTTTTGAAGTGAAGACCTCCGTTGTGCCGCTGGATCAGGTGCCGCGCGCCCTGGCCGCGCGCGATACCCGCGGCCTCATCAAGCTGGTGGCGGAGGCGAAGACCGACCGTCTGCTGGGCTGCCAGATTCTCGCGCCGGAAGGCGCAGATTCGATTCAGACCATGGTGCTGGCGATGAAGCATGGGATGACGGCGAAAGACCTCGGCGAGACGATCTTCCCCTACCTGACGACGGTCGAAGGGCTGAAGCTCGCCGCACAGGGCTTCGGCAAGGACGTCACAATGCTCTCCTGCTGCGCGGGATAGGAACTCCGCACGGACCTAACTGCGAAGTTCCCGCCGCACGATCTCGGCCCCGGCCGCCAGCGCCTTCAGCTTGCCCTCGGCGACGTCGCGGGGGAACGGGGCGAGCCCGCAGTTGGTGCAGGGATAGATGCGTTCCGGATCCACGTACTGCATGGCGGAACGGATGACGGCGGCGACCTGGTCCGGCGTCTCCACCGCCTTGTTGGCGACGTCGACGGAGCCGACCAGCACGTCCTTGTCCTTCAGCAGGCTCATCAGCGAATGCGGCACGTGCGAGCCCGCGCATTCCAGCGACACCTGGTCGATGGATTTGCTGGCGTTGAGCGCCGGGAAGGTCTGTTCGTACTGGCGCCATTCCTCGCCCAGGGTTTCCTTCCACTGGTTGTTGGCCTCGATCCCATAGCCATAGCAGATGTGCACGGCCTTCTTGACGGTGACGCCCTGGAAGGCGCGCTCCACCGCCGCGACGCCCCACTCGACCACGTCGTTCATGAAGACGTTGAACGCGGGCTCGTCCAGCTGGATCACGTCGACGCCCAGTTCCTGCAGCTCCAGGGCCTCCTCGTTGAGGATTTCGGCGAACGCCATGGCCATGTCGGCGCGTTTGCCGTAGACCTCGTCGGCGATGGTGTCGCAGATGGTCATGGGCCCGGGCATGGTGATCTTGAGCCCGTTTTGGGCGTGCTCGCGGCAGAAGGCGGTGGATTTCGTGTGGGCGGGACCGCGGCGTTTGACCTTGGACGTCACCGTCGGCACGTCGGCGTCGTAGCGGTTGTCGCGGATGCCCATGGTCGTCATCTTGGCCCAGTCGATGCCGTCGACGTATTCCAGGAAACCGTGCACGAAGTGCTTGCGGAACTGTTCGCCGTCGCTGGCGATGTCGATGCCCGCGTCCTCCTGGATCTTCAGCCAGACGAGCGCCGCGTCGCACTGGCCCCGCCACAAGTCATCGCCCTCCAGCTTCCAGGGCGCCCAGAGTTTTTCCGGCTCGGCCAGCCAGTTGGGTTTCGGCAGGCTTCCGGCGACGGTGGTCTTCAGCATGGATGTTCTCCCCAATGTTAAGGTGTTTGTGATTGCCTCCGTTATAACCGGTTTGGTCGCGCCGGGCACCCGGCGACTTGCCGCCCGGATTGGGCGGGGATAAGGTGCCGGGCGTAAGAAAAAAGCCACATCGACACCATCCCACGGGAGCCCATCCAGACATGAAAACCAAAGCCGCCGTCGTTTACGAACTGGGCGCCAAGCGTCCCTATGCCACGTCCCGCCCCATGAAGGTCGAGGAGGTGGACCTGGACCCGCCGCAGGCCAACGAAGTCCTGGTCAAGGTCGCGGCGGCAGGGGTGTGCCATTCGGACCTGTCCGTCGTCGCCGGCGTGCGCGAACGGCCCCTGCCCATGGTGCTGGGGCACGAGGCCTCGGGCGTGGTTCAGGAAGTGGGACCGGGGGTCGAGGGGCTTGAACCGGGCGACCATGTGGTGTTCGCCTTCCTGCCGTCCTGCGGCCAGTGCCTGCCGTGCAAGGAGGGCCGGCCGTCGATCTGCGAAAAGGGGGCGGCGGCCAACGGCGCCGGCACGCTGCTGGGCGGCGGCATGCGCCTGCATAAGGACGGGCAGAAGCTGTACCATCAGGCGGGGGTGTCCTGTTTCGCCGAATACGTGGTGGCGCACCGTTCGTCCGTCATCAAGATCGACAAGGACCTGCCGCTCGACATCGCCTGCACCTTTTCCTGCGCGGTCATCACCGGCGTCGGCGCGGTGCTCAACACGGCCAAGGTGCCCACGGGGGCGACCATCGGCGTGGTCGGCCTGGGCGGCACGGGCCTGGCCGCGGTCATGGGCGCCAAGATGGCGGGGGCGCGGCACATCGTCGGCATCGATGCGCTGGACGACAAGCTCGACTGGGGCCGGCGTCTCGGCTGCGACCAGGTGTTCAACGCGCTCGACAACGACGTGGTCGAAAAGGTCCGCGCGGCCACGGGCGGCGGCCTGGAATACGTGTTCGAATGCGTCGGCCGGGTCGAGGCCATGGAACTGGCCTACCGTGTGACCAGGCGCGGCGGCACCACGACGTCGAGCGGCCTCAGCCACCCGGCGACCAACTTCTCGGTGCAGCACGTCAACCTGGTGACCGAGGAACGCACCATCAAGGGCAGCTACCTGGGCAGTTGCATCCCGGAGCGCGACATTCCCCACTACATCGAGATGTACAAGCGCGGCGCCCTGCCGGTCGACAAGCTGATCTGCGAGAAGATACCGCTGGAAGACATCAACGCCGCCTTCGACCATCTGGCCGAGGGCCATACGGTGCGCCAGATCATCACCTTCTGACGGCCGGGGTCCGGTTTCTTGGTCGATTTCCGCGAACTCTACACGGATGCCGATCGGGCGCCCGTGCGCGTCGGCCTGGTCGGCGCGGGAGAATTCGGCGCCAGCCTGGTCACCCAGTCGCTGAGCCATCCCCGCATCGAGGTGCCCGTGGTCGCCGACATCGACCCCGACCGGGCGGTGAACGTGCTGCTGCGCTGCGGGGTTGCCGGCGAGGACATCGAGATATGCCGCGACGCCGCGAGGGCGCGGGCCGCCCTGGCGGCCGGGCGGGTCGCCGTGGTGCCGGACGGGCTGCTGGTCGCCGACACGGACGTGGAGGTCGTGGTCGAGGCCACGGGGGCGCCCGAGGCGGCGGCGGCCATTTCCGAGGCGGCGATCCTGTCCGGCAAGCACCTGATCCTGGCGTCCAAGGAGATGGCCTCGGTCTGCGGGCCGCGGCTGGCCCGGCTGGCGGCGGAGAAGGGCGTCGTCTACACCCTGCCGGACGGCGACCAGCCGAGCCTGCTGATCGGGCTGATCTCGCGCGCCGAGCTTCTGGGCCTCGAGGTCGTGATGGCCGGCAAGGCGAGCGAATACGACGTCGTCTGGCACCCGGCCATGGGCGAGCTGAGCTATCACGGCAAGACCTTCGCCGTGCCCGACTTCGCCGACTGCTGGAACCTGGACGACGCCGACATCCCCGAGGTGCTGGCCGACCGGGCGGCACCCCTGGGGGCCCTGGCGCTCAAGTCCGTGCCGGACCTGTGCGAGATGATGCTCGTGTGCAACGCCACGGGCCTGCGCCCCGATTTCGACGCCTTCCACGCGCCGCTCGCGCGCACCGTGGAACTGCCCGACGTATTCCGGCCCGAAACCGAGGGCGGCATCCTGCTGGAGGCCGGGGGCGGCGTGGTCGACATCGTCAACTGCCTGCGCCGGGACGACGAACTGAGCCTGGCCGGCGGCGTGTTCGTGATCGTACGTTGCGCCGACCGTGAAACCTGGCGGGTGATCCGGGGCAAGGGCATCCCGGTCAGCGCCTGCGGCACTTACGGGCTGTTGCACAATCCGGTGCACCTGCTGGGGATCGAAGCGGCGGCGTCCATCATCGCGGCGGCACGCGGCGGCATGCCGACCAGCGGGCGCGCGCCGAAACAGGCGTTCGACCTGGTGGGCCGGGCCACGCGCGCCTTCAAGGCGGGCGAGGTGCTGGACATGGGCGGCCATCACCACACCATCGACGGGCTGGAGCCCCTGGTGCGGTCCGCCCAGGCCGCCGTTCCCGGGGCGCCGGTGCCGTACTTCCTGGCGGCCAACAACCGGCTGGCGGCGGACGTCCGTTCCGGCGAGATCCTGACCGTCGAAATGGTGGAAGAACCCGGGGCCTCGGTCCTGTGGCGCCTCAGGCGCGACCAGGACGCCCGGGTCCCGGGCCGGTAACGCCGGGTCGACTTTAGACATAATTGATAATTGGTCGGAATTCCGACTGTAATTGGGAGGAGCAAAACACAGGGCGCCGAAGGACCGAACGTGCACATCGACGTAAAGGCCGTATCGGCGGAAACCGCCGAGCTACCTAAAAGGTTGAAAGACGTGCTCGATTATTGGGACGGCTTGCGCGGCGGCCGTTGGGCGCCGGCCTGGAAGGACTTCCACCTGATCGAGCTTGCTTCCGCGACGATTCCGTTCGTTATCGTTGTCGACGTCCAACGGGATCCCCTTGATTTCGTTTACCGGTTCTGGGGAACCGGCAACACGGCCTACATCGGCTATGACTGCACGGGCATGTCGGTGCGCCGGAACAGGCTGTTCGGCACCAAGGTATTCGGGGAATGCGAATACCTGCTGGAACAGCGGCGGCCGATCGTGTGGTTCTCCAAGGTCACGCGGGACGACGGAGTGTACCGCGAATACGCCCGGCTGCGCGCGCCCCTCTCCGACGACGGCGAGACCGCGACGCATATCGTTTCTGTCGTGCAGGTCGACGAGAAACTGGACGAAATTTTCGACGCCGCGGACCGCTAACCGGCGGTGTCCGGCGCCTTGGGGGCGATCATCCGGTATAGGCACATGGACAGGAGGTGGGCGCGCCCGCCCGCGTCGTCTTCCAGCGGCAGGTCGATGCACTCGAACGCCACGTAGTTGCGCTCGGGATAGACGCTGACGCCCCAGCGGCGCACGGGCATGTCGCCGGTCAGCGCCATGCGGTGAGCGGTCAGGATTCCCTCGCGTCCGGCGGCGGGGAAGTACTCGGACAGGAACCGTCCCGTGGCGTCGAAACGCAGCCATTCCGTTATCTCGGTGCCCCAGAAACGGACCCGGAAATCGCGTCCGCCCTCGACCGCGTCCTTGACCACGATATTGGGGGCGAATTTGTACAAGGCGGGCAGGTCGATGTCGCGCCAGCGCGGGCAGGGCCGCGCGCCCCGCTTTGCGACCCAATAATCGAGCAGCCACCGAAACTCCGGGACCGTGAAATCCCAGGTCTGTTCCGTGAAAGGCCCCTCGACCGCCTGCAAGTCAAAGCCGTCGCCGGCCATCGACACATCTCCCCGCGCGCCCCACAGGCACTGGTATACGTTAGACCATTCAAAGCCGTGCCGCCATGCGAACCGT
>Ga0066644_10000305_pt1 | contig 32072 bp, 28 predicted proteins | sample CryGeyCG2114_020_FD_62735 | JGI IMG/M metagenome (GOLD analysis project Ga0066644, IMG submission 62735) | Groundwater microbial communities from aquifer - Crystal Geyser CG15_big_fil_post_rev_8/21/14_0.20 | ecosystem: Environmental > Aquatic > Deep subsurface > Groundwater | place: USA: Utah...
AGCTTGGCCATCATGGTGCCGCCCAGTTCCTCGGCGTCGACGATGGTCACGGCGCGGCGGTAATAGCGCGTCACGTCGTGGCCGATGCCGATGGCGGTCAGTTCCACGTCCGACTTGTTCTCGATGAAGTGGATGACGTCGCGCAGGTGCTTTTCCAGGTAGTTACCCGGGTTGGCGGAAAGGGTCGCGTCGTCGACCGGCGCACCGTCGGAAATGACCATCAGGATGCGGCGTTGTTCGGCGCGTCCGAGCAGGCGGTTGTGGGCCCACATCAGGGCCTCGCCGTCGATGTTCTCCTTCAGCAGGCCCTCGCGCAGCATCAGCCCCAGGTTCTTGCGCGCCCTGCGCCAGGGCATCTCGGCGGCCTTGTAGACGATATGGCGCAGGTCGTTCAGGCGGCCGGGATTCTTGGGCTTGCCTTTCTCGACCCAGTCCTCGCGCGACTGCCCGCCCTTCCAGGACCGCGTGGTGAAGCCCAGGATCTCGACCTTCACGCCGCAGCGCTCCAGCGTGCGAGCCAGGATGTCGGCGCTCATGGCGGCGACGGTGATGGGCCGTCCGCGCATGGAGCCGGAGTTGTCGATCAGCAGGGCGACCACGGTATCGCGGAATTCCGTATCCTTTTCCTGCTTGAAGGACAGCGGGTGCAGCGGGTCGGTGACCACGCGCGACAGGCGCGCCGCGTCCAACAGGCCTTCCTCCAGGTCGAAGTCCCAGGACCGGGTCTGCTTCGCCATCAGTTTGCGCTGCAGGCGGTTGGCGAGGCGCGAGACCACGCCCTGGAGATGCGACAACTGCTGGTCAAGCTGCGCGCGCAGGCGCGACAGTTCCTCGGAGTCGCACAGGTCCTCCGCCTCCACGACCTCGTCGTAGGCCTGGGTGAAGGCCCTGTAGAGGGTCATATCGTCGGGTGAGTTGCGCAGCCGGCGGTCGTCCCAATCGGATGGGCCGGCGGGTTCTTCTTCGCCCTCGCCGGACATCACGTCGTCGTCGAAGCCCTCGGTCGAGAACTCCATGTCGTCGGACATCTCGGCCTCGCCGGATTCGCTCGACAGCGAACCGTCGGCGTCCATGTCGGCATCCGGGTTCTGGTTCTGGTCCTGCCCCTGTTCGGGATCTTCCTCGGACGAATCCTGCTGGTTCTCCGGCTCCGTGGGCGCCGGCGCGTCGGTCATCATGTCGAGCGCCACGATCATTTCGCGCACCAGGGCGCCGTAGGCTTCCTGGTCGCCCGTCCGTTTCTCGAGCTGGGACAACTGCGGACCGACCTTGCGGTTCAGTTCCTCGCGCCACAGGTCGACCAAGTGCTTGGCCTCCTTGGGCAGGGTCTGGCCGGGCAGGCGCTCGCGGGCCAGCAGCCCCAGGACCTCGGGCAGCATGGCTTCGTCCCGTTCCGTGACCCCGCCATAGCCCTTGGCCCGGCATTTCTCGGCCATCAGAAAATCCAGGTTCCCGGCGACGCCGACCATGCGCTGGGCGCCCAGGCTCTCGCAGCGCGCCTGCTCCAGGGCCTCGAACACGGCATGGCTGTCGGGGCCCGACGGGGCCAGGCGGCGATGCACGTCGGCGTCGTGATAGCGCAGTCTCAAGGCCAGGGCGTCGGCCACGCCGCGCAGCTTGGTAATGCCCTCGGCGCTGGGCGGACCCGCCGGCGCGGGCAGGTTGACGGCGCCCTCGCCGGCCGAGGCGCCGGATGCCTGGAAATGGACCTCAAGCTCCGGTCGATTGGCGATCGCCTTGACGGCGGCCGCTGTGACGCGTTTCAGAAGGTCTGCCGGGCGTTCCGATTGATCCATGCTCTCTGGCCCCGATCCCGCCCCGGACGGGGTCCGGACGGGTCTGGGTGTCCTACTGCATCACCGCGCGCATGGCGGAGTCGGGAAGTTCCTCGCCCATGCAGCGCTGGTAGTATTCAGCCACGACCGGGCGTTCGATCTCGTCGCACTTGTTCAAAAAGGTCAGCCGGAAGGCATAGCCCGGATCCTTGAAGATGCGGGTGTTCTCGGCCCAGGTGATGACCGTGCGCGGCGACATGACGGTCGAGATGTCGCCGTTCATGAAGCCGGCGCGCGAGAGGTCCGCCAATTCGACCATGGCGCTGACCTGTTCGCGGCCTTCCTTGGTGGCGAATTCCGGCACCTTGGCGCAGACGATCTCGACTTCCTCGTCGTGCGGCAGGTAGTTGAGGGTCGCGACGATGCTCCAGCGGTCCATCTGGCCCTGGTTGATCTGTTGCGTGCCGTGATACAGGCCGGTGGTGTCGCCCAGGCCGACCGTATTGGCGGTGGAAAACAGGCGGAAATAGGGATGCGGCTTGATGACCTGGTTCTGGTCCAGCAGCGTCAGCTTGCCGTCGACTTCCAGCACGCGCTGGATCACGAACATCACGTCCGGACGGCCGGCGTCGTATTCGTCGAACACCAGGGCCGTCGGATTGCGCAGCGCCCAGGGCAAAATTCCTTCGCGGAATTCGGTGACCTGCTTGCCGTCGCGCAGCACGATTGCGTCCTTGCCGACAAGGTCGATACGGGAAATGTGGCTGTCCAGGTTGACCCGGATGCACGGCCAGTTAAGGCGCGCCGCGACCTGTTCGATATGCGTCGACTTGCCGGTGCCGTGATAACCCTGGATCATGACGCGCCGGTTGTAGGCGAAGCCGGCGAGAATCGCGAGCGTCGTCTCGCGGTCGAAGCGGTAGGCTTCGTCGCGCTCAGGCACGTGTTCCTCGGCCTCGGAGAAGGCGGGGACCTCCATGTCGCTGTCGATGCCGAAGGTCTGGCGCACGGACACGGTGACGTCCGGCACCTGGTGCGCGGCATCGATCCCGGGAGTGGCGGTCGATTCCAAAGTTGTCATGCAGATATTCCAGTTTCTGAGGCCGCCCCGGCTGTCCAGGGCGAAAGGAGGTCATAGTTGGCAAACGTCGTAGGGGTTAAGCAGCGGGCCGTCAAGGGGCGAGGAAGTCGAGCAAGGCTTCGTAGGCCTCGGTCACCTTCTTGAATTCCTCTTCCGCCGCCTTGGTGCCGCCGTTGGCGTCCGGATGATGGCGTTTGACCAGTTCCTTGTATCTTGCCTTCACGTCGTCAATGGCGACAGGTGTTTCAAGGCCGAAGACGGCAAGCGCACGGGCGGTCCTGGGGGCGATCTTGCGGGCGTCGGGCAGGTTCGCGCCGGTATCGCCGCGCACCCGGGCGTCGGCGTCATGGGCCGCGTCGCCGATACCCAAGGGGTCGTTGATCCGCGCACGGGCGAATTTCGCCGCATCGCCCGCCCCCAGCTTCCATGTCGGTCGATGCCACACCGTGTCGCGCCGGATGTCGGCCTCGACCTCCTCTTCATCCATGCCGCGGTAGTAGTTCCAGTTGCGATTGTACTCGCGCACATGGTCAAGGCAGAACCAGCGGTAGTCGTTCAGCGCGTCACGCGAGCGCGGCGCCTTGAACGCGCCGGCGCCGTCGCAGCCCGGCCATTCGCAGACCGGCTCCGCGCTGCGCGATCCGGGAGTTTTGAGTAGTTCACCCATGCCGGACACTATGCGCGCCCGTCGGGCGGCAGACAAGACGCGTGAATGTTTCGATATAGTAAGTACGGCGGGGTTCCGTTGTAATCCGAAGGGTTGAAAAACGAACTTATTACCTTCGTCTAACTTGAATTTACCGATGGAATCTCTGATCCTGAACTCGTTCGGTGGATGACTCCGCCGGAGAGTCGGTAATTCGGTGCCCTGTCGCGGCGCGTTGAATACCGATGGGGGAGAATCGCGTGGGCAACAAAACGGATTCATTGTGCTGTGGTACATTACGCATTGCGCGTATAATTATACATGCATACAATAAAAGAGGGTGCTGATCATATCATGCAAAGTAAACTCATCAGCCGGAACGTGACCGTGAACAGGCGCAGGACCAGTCTCAGGCTGGAAAAGGCCACGTGGGCCGCGCTGGACCAGATCTGCGAGTGCGAGAAGGCAACGGTTCACGAGCTTTGCTCGATGATCGAAAGCGTGCGTTTCGGCTCGTCCCGAACAGCGACCGTGCGGGCGTTCATCGTCACCTATTTCCGTTTGGCCGCCAACCGCGGCGACATGGCGGGCGGGATTGCCGACAGGGCGCTGACCGCGTTCAAGCCGGGTTGATCGCGATTCCGTTTCAACCGGCCTTCTTTTCCCCGGCCTTGATCGGGCCGCTCTCAGGTTCTTCGTAGAATTCGGGCCACCGGGCCTTGACCACGGGGCCGCTGCTGCGGAACGCGTAGCAGCTGTCGATGAGCGGCGACTTCTTGCCGGGCCCCGGGTTGCCGCGCTTCTTGCGGGCGGGATAGATTGTCTGGAACGCGGTCACCGCGATCGGCCCCATCAGGAGGTCGCGCAGGTGGGTGCAGCCGTGCACGCCGCCCATGACTTCCTCCACGGCCTTGCGCCAGCCGGGCCCGATCTTCAGCCCGACCAGCCGGGAGAACGCGTCGGTTACCTCGCCGCACAAGGAAAAGGGGCTCGATTCCGTGTACGCTTCGGCTGCCTCGACCACCATGTCGCCGGTCAGCGTCAGGCGGATCAGCATGTCGTGGATCGGTTCGCCGGCGGCGATCCCGCCCCGGTCGTGGTTCTCGAAGCTGTAGGTCTTGGTGTCCGTCAGGCGGCCTTCGATGTCCCACAGTCCGTCGTCGCGTTCAAAGCCCATGCATTTGATGTCGCGGGTGTGGATGTGCTTGCGGGGCGCGGGTTTGCTTAGGGCCATGGGTGGTTTCCTGTCAGGCGGGAAGGGCGCCCGAACCGGTCGGCCGGGGGCGCCGGGTCCCGGGACTTTATCGGTTGAAGCCCGCGGGCGGCAAGGGGGCGCCAACGCTCCCGGGAAACAAAGAAGAATCGTTTGGCTGCAGCAAGCTAGGCGCTGTAACGGTCACCGAAGACAAATGCCTCCGTCTCACGGATGTTTTCTTCCAGGCCTTCCTTGACCGCCTCGTACAGGTCGCGGATCGACACCATCGCGACGCATTTGCCGTTCTCGTCGAGGACCGGCAGATGACGGTAACGCCGCGTCAGCATCAGTTCCAGGGCGTCCGACGCCCGGTCGCCGGGCGCCAGGGTGTCCGGATTGGCGGTCATGATGTCGCCGACCCTGGAATTGCCGGGCAATTTGTTCTCGGCGACGACGCGACGCGTCAGGTCGCGCTCGGTCAGGATGCCGATCAGCTTCGCCTCGTCGTCCATGACGACGATCGCTGCGACGTTGGCGGCGGCCATGGCCTTGGCGGCCTCTTCCGCCGACGCGTCGACCGTGGTCGCGGTCAGGTCCCTGGGCTGGACGATGTCCGGAATGATCCTGCGCTGCATCCGACGTTTCCTCTCGATCTTCCGCGAAATCCCAGGCCCCTGCCCGAAGGTGCCGGGAACGCTGCATGACCCCTCATTGTACGGGAATTGCGGCCCTGCGTTAAGAATTAACGGTCGTCGATGTTAACCCTTAACGGCCTTGCGAACGAGGCATCAATCGGTGACCGCATCGGGGTTCGGTGGGGTGATGCGCACGCGCGTGATCTTGTGCCGGTGACGGGCGACGATGTCGAAGCGGAAGTCGAACAAAAGGAAGGACTGCCCGACTTCGGGAATGCGCCGCGCCTCGTGAAGGACGAGCCCGGCGATCGTCGCGGCCTCCTCGTCGGGCAGGCCCCATTCGTATTCCCTGTTCAGGTCGCGGATCGTCACCGTGCCGTCGACCAGGTAGGAGCCGTCGCCCTGCGGCTCCACCCCGGGCACGCTCAGGTCGTGTTCGTCGTCGATCTCGCCGACGATCTCCTCGATGATGTCCTCCAGGGTCACGATGCCCTGCAGGCTGCCGTACTCGTCGACGACCATCGCGAAGTGTTCGCGCCGCTCGCGGAACGCCTCAAGCTGGTCGAGAAGCGGCGTGGTTTCGGGGATGAACCAGGGTTCGGCGGCGATCGCCTTGACGTCCAGGCCCGAGGGGTCGTCGCCGACGGCGTTGACGGCGCGGAACAGGGCCTTGGAATGCAGCACGCCGACGATGTTGTCGGGCTCGCCCTGCCACAGGGGAATCCGGGTGTAGGGGCTGTCCAGGACGGCGGCGATCAGGTCAACCGCGGGCAGGTCGGCGTTGAGCGCATGAACGCTGGAACGATGGACCATGATCTCGCCGACCTCTACGTCCGCCAGGTCCAGGACGCTGCGCAGCATCACGCGCTCCAGCCCCGTTTCTTCGTCGCCCGTATGCAGTTCGATGGCGCCGCGCAGTTCCTGCTCGGGTTCATGTTCGGCGTCGTCGGAGGCGCGGATGTCGACGCCGAACAGGCGGAACAGGCCGCGCACGAGGATTTCGACGGCATGGGTGACCGGCGACAGAAAGGACACCAGGACGGCGACCGGCCTGCCCACGGCAAGGGCCATGGTGTTGGCGTTCTTGATGGCGTAGGTCTTGGGCATGACCTCGGCGAAAATCAGCACGAGGAAGGTCATGACCAGGGTCGCATAGGCGACGCCGGCCTCGCCGAAATAGGTGATCAGCAGGCTGGTCGCGAGCGACGACGCGAAGATGTTGACCAAGTTATTGCCAAGCAGAATAGCGCCGATCAGGCTCTCTTTCCGGGCATACAGGCGGTTGACCACCGCGGCCCGCTTGTCGCCGGACAGTTCCAGGCGGTGCATCAGGGGCTGGGAACTGGCGGTCAGTGCCGTTTCCGAGCCCGAGAAGAACGCCGACATCAGCAGCAGGAACAGGATGGTGATCAGGCTGGTTTCGTCTTCCATGGTATCGCTCGCTCACGTATCCGGGGGGCGCGGCGCCCGGCGACCGGCCCCGGGGATCAGCCCCGGGCGTTCAGGAATTCGTTGAGGACGTCCGTCACCGGGCCGGTCGGCACGTCGCGTTCGATGAACGCGTTGCCGATGGCCCTGGCCAGGATGAAGGTCAGCTTGCCGCCTTCGGTCTTCTTGTCCTTCATCATGTGGGACAAAAGGCGGTCCGCCGTCCATCCGGCGGTGTTCAGGCGCGAAAGATCGGCCGGCAGGCCCGTCGCTTCGAGATGGCTGCCGAGCCGAGCCGCGTCGTTGCCCGGGCAATGGCCCAGGCGCGTCGACAGGGTTAGCGCCATGACCATGCCGATGGCCACGGCTTCGCCGTGCAACAGGCCGGCGCCGTAGCCTGTCTCCGCCTCGAGGGCGTGACCGAAGGTGTGCCCCAGGTTCAACAGCGCGCGCTGGCCCTGTTCCGTTTCGTCGGCGCTGACGATGCGTGCCTTGGCGCGGCAGCAGGTCAGGATCGCGTTGCGGCGGGCCGCGGCGTCGCCGGCCAGGAGGCCCGCACCATTGCCGTCGAGCCAGTCGAAGAAATCGGGCATGTCGATGACCCCGTACTTGACCACTTCCGCGTATCCCGCCCGCAGTTCGCGGGGCGGCAGGGTGTCGAGCACGTCCGTGTCGGCTAAGACCAGGCGCGGCTGGTAGAACGCGCCCACCAGGTTCTTGCCCTGGGGCGTGTTGATGGCGGTCTTGCCGCCGACGGAACTGTCGACCTGGGCCAGCAGGGTCGTGGGCACCTGGATGAAGTCGAGCCCCCTCAAGGTCAGTGCCGCGCACACCCCCGTCAGGTCGCCGATCACGCCGCCGCCGAGCGCGACCAGCGCCGTCTTGCGGTCGACACCGCCGGCCAGAAGATCGCCCGTGACCCGTTCCAGGTGAGCGAAGTCCTTGGTCTGCTCGCCAGGCTCCAGGACGATGACACGGCTTGCTATGCCGGCCGCCGACAGCGCCCGTTCCAGTGTCGCCAAATGACCCGCGGCGGCGACGTTCTCGTCCGTGACAACGGCCACCTGTCTGGAGCGCAGCACGGGCGCCATCAGGCGCCCGGCGTCGGCCAGGAGACCATTGCCGATCAGGATGTCGTAGCTGCGCTCGCCCAGATCGACGTCCAGGCGTTCGATGGTCGTTTGGTCGGTGGTCATGCCGTGCCGTCCGTCAATGCCTCGATGATCCTGTCGGCGGTCTTCTCCGGAGTTTCTTCGATGCTTTCTATGATGATATCCGCCTGTTCGTATACGGGATAACGCTCTTTTATCAATTGCTTCAGTTTCGCGGACGGATTCGCGTCCTTCAAAAGGGGGCGGCCCGCCGCGCGGCGGCGGGTGCGGCGTTCCAGGACCGACAGGTCGGCGCGCAGCCACACGCTGGTCGCCGCCTTGGCGATGCGCGACCGGGTGCGCGGGTTCATGAAGGCGCCGCCGCCCGACGCCATGATCTTGGGCGCACCCTTCAACAGCCGGTTGATGACCCGCTCCTCGACGTCGCGGAACGCGGGCTCGCCATAGATTTCGAAGATATCCTCGACGCTGCAGCCGGCAGCCTTTTCCACCTCGTCGTCGGAATCGACGAACGGCAGGCCCAACTTGGCCGCGAGGATCCGTCCGACGGAGCTTTTCCCGGCGCCCATCAGGCCGACCAGGACGATGGTTTTCTGTTGTTTTGGAACGGTTTGGGAGGACATGAACCTGCAACTTGCGGGAAGCGATCGGGACGCGGCGGGCGACGTTGAAAGCGGCGGGGCGAGCCGATAAACTCCGGCCTGCCCGCTGCCGCCGGAAAAATGCCACAGTCGCAGTCTAGCAGAAAGTCCGAAGACTGCGACAAACGGCAAACCGCCGGCCACCCGATCCGCCACTGAAGACGAATAGGTTCGCCCCGCTGATGAAAAGCATCTCCAAGATCATTGCCATCCTGGCCCTGGCGCTGGTTCTGGGCGGCGGGACATTCCTGGTGACCTGGGATTTCCCCGCGCCGTCCAAGGACGTGAAGAAAGTTCTGCCCGATGATCGTTTCCCGCGGTAGGCGCCGCGTCGCCGCGCTGCTGGCGGCGCCGCTGTTGGCGGCAGCGTCGGTTTCGGCGGCCCTTGCCCAGGCGCCCGCGCCCGACGCGCCGGCGGCGCTTGTGCCGGCCGCCGGGCAGCCCTTGCCGAGTGCCGCCCCCGTTGCCTTGAAACCGCCTGCGGCGCTTGCTCCGCCGCGCGACCTCAAGCCGCTGTCCGTGTCCGCCCCGGCCGCGGCGGCCAAGAACGCGGCCGAAGCCGCGCCTGGCGCAGGCGTTGGCGGCGAACCGGGCGTCGAGGTCGATACCCTGGAAAAGATCGATCCGGAAACGGCAGGGACCCTGGGTCCCGACGAAGGCGGCCTTGGTTTCAACCTGTGGCAGGGTACGGACAGGACGTTCGTGAGGGCGTTGATGGCGGAGCTGCCCGTGCGCGCCCCGTCACCGGTCATGCGCGACCTGATGCGGCGGCTGCTCCTGACGGCCGCCCAGCCGCCCGAGGCGGACAAGCCGGCAGACGGCGACGGCGGAGGAGATGCCGACAAGGCCAAGGCGACGCCGGCGAGCCTGATCTCCCTGCGCGTGCAGCAGTTGGCGGCCATGGGCGACGTCGCCGGGGTGGGCGACCTGTTGGCGGCGATTCCCGGCAGCGTCACCGATCCGGCGCTGCTGCAGGTCGAAGCCAACGCGCGTTTCCTCGCCAACGACAACGCCCGCGCCTGCGGCATCACGGCGCAGCAGATCCAGGCAGGTGACGACGCCTATTGGCAGAAGGCCATGATCTTCTGCCAGATCCTGGCGGGTGAACCCGAGAAGGCCGAGATGGGCATTTCCATGCTCAACGAACTGGGCGCGAAGGAGCCCGCCTTCTATGCCTTGACCGACCGGCTTCTGGGCGGCGCTTCCGGCGCGCTGACCACGGTGAGCGACGCCGACGGACTGCTGCTCGCCATGGCGCGGGCGGCCAAGACGCCGCTGCCCGCCGACGCCACCCGGTCGAACCGGCCGGGGGTGCTGCGCGCTATTGCCGTCAATCCGAACGTAGGCCCGGACATCCGGCTGGAGGCGGCCGAGCGCGCCGAAGCGGCGGGCGCCTTGGACACGGAAGCGCTGCGCCAGCTCTATTCCAGCGTCAGTTTCGATCCGGGCGACCTGAAGCGGCCGTTGTCCCGGGCCGAGGAGATCGGCGGACCGCTCGCCCGGGCGCTGCTTTTCCATTTGGCCCTGTCGCAGAACATTCCGACGGCCCAGGCGGAGATCATCGGCAAGGCGTTGAAGATCGCCGTCGACGAGGGTCGCTACGGCGCCGCCGCGCGGGTATTCCACCCGCTGGTATCGAAAATCCCGCCCTCGGCGGACCTGTTGTGGTTCGCGCCCGATGCGGTACGTCTGATGCTGTCGACCAACGACCCCGAGGGCGCCGAAGCCTGGTTCAAGCTGTTGCAGGCGAACGCCCAGTTCCAGGAGGACAGCCGCGCGCTTCTGATCCGCATGACGCCGCTGGTCCGGCTGGTCGGCACCATGGGGCTGGAAAACGAACCGCGCGACCTGAACCTCTGGTGGCGGACCATCGCGGGGGAAAAGGACGCAGCCCGCCGCGCGGCGCTGCTGTTTGCCCTGCTCGACGGCCAGGGCGATGAGATTCCGGCCGACACCTGGCGTGCCATGGGGCCGGTCACCGGCCGCACTGCGACCGAGACGGTGCATCCGGCGCTCTGGTTCCGCCTGCTGGCGGTGACCGACGCGGTCAACCGGTGGACGGCGCAAAACGAGGCCCGCGAATCGGCGGGCCCGCGGGCCAGCCTGCTGCCCGCTGCCGTGCCCGCCGGCGGCGAACCGCAGCGCCATGCGCAGCTTAGCGCGTCGGACGTGACGCCCGCGCCCGCACAGGCCGAGGACACACCGCTGCCGCCGCACCGGGGCGAGGTCATCCTGATGATTCTGGCTGCGTTGGGCGATGGCGGAACGGCGCGTGCCGAGGCACCCGTGCTGCGTCAGGCGGTCGAGAGCCTGCGCGCCATCGGCCTGGACCAGGAAGCCCGCGACTTGGCGTTGGAGGCGGCGCTCGCGGCGGGCCTCTGATCCGGGAACGACAGAAGGGGAGGCGTCTCCTGTCCCGTTACGTCAGTCTTTTCCTTGATATGCTGGCCGCCGAACGGGGGGCCGCGCGCAACACCATCGAATCCTACGGTCGCGACCTGGACGATTTCGCGGGCTTCTGCGCCCGGCGCAAGATCGCCGCCGACCAGGCGGGCGCGGACGAGATCGCGGCCTACATGAAGCGCCTGTCGGGCGCGGGCATGGCGGCCAGCACCCAGGCCCGGCGGCTGTCGGCGCTGCGTCAGTTCTTCCGCTTCCTGCAGGCCGAACGAATCCGCGACGACGATCCGACCCAGGCCGTCGCCGCGCCGCGCCAAGTGCGTGCCTTGCCCAAGTACCTGAGCGAGGATGAGGTCGAGCGCCTGCTGGCCGCCGCCCGCGAGCGGCCCGGGGCCGACGGCCTGAGGGCGACGGCGCTTATGGAAATCCTATACGCGACCGGGCTTCGCGTCTCCGAACTGGTCGGCCTGCCGCTTTCCGCCGTGTCCCGCGACGGCCGGGTGCTGATCGTCCGGGGCAAGGGCGGCAAGGAGCGCATGGTGCCCATCGGCGGCCCGGCGCGCGACGCCCTGGCCGATTACCTTGCCGTACGCAGCGGCTACCTCGGGACGGACAAGGATCCGCGGTCGGCCTTGCTGTTTCCGTCCCGGGCGCGCCAGGGGCATCTGACACGGGCCCGCTTCGGGCAGATTCTCAAGGAACTGGCCGTCGCCGCCGGCATTCCGCCCAGGCGCGTGTCGCCCCATGTGTTGCGTCATTCCTTTGCCAGCCACCTGCTGGCCCATGGCGCCGACCTGCGCTCGCTGCAGCAGATGCTGGGCCATGCCGACATCTCGACGACTCAGGTCTACACCCATGTCCTGGAAGAGCGCCTGAAAACCCTGGTCGATCAGGCCCATCCCTTGGCGAAGGTGCCCCTCGACTGAATGGGAGGTACGGTCATGGCGCCACCGCACGGCGGTAGAGGTGCCAGGTCGCGTGACCCAGCAACGGCAGGACCAGGAACAGCCCGAACAGCCCCGACAGCAGGGACAGGGCGATCAAGGCGGCGATGGTCGCGCACCACACCGCCATCACCCGCGGGTTCAGGGCCACGAAACGCACGCTGGTGACCATGGCGGTGATGAAGTCGACCTGGCGGTGGAACAGCATGGGGATGGAGACGACGGAATAGGAAAACACGGCGAAGGCGATGGCGGCCCCCGCCAGGTTGCCGACCACCAGGAACAGCCAGCCCGACGGCGTGGTGAAGATGTCGTTGATCAATTCCTTGAAGCCGAAGAACTGGAAGCCCATGAATCCGAAGGACATCAGCGCCGCGATATCCATCCAGAAGAACAGCGAGAAGCCGGTGACCAGCGCCATCCACCCCAGTTCGTGGCTGAACATGGACTTGACGGTGCCAAGGACGATGCCCCACGAAAGCGGCGCGCCGCCGTCCTTGGGGGGATTTTCAAGGCGCTGGCTGACGACGTAGAAGCCGCTGGCGATGAACGGCGCGATCAGGGCGAAGCCGGCTGCCAAGGGATAGACGAGATAGGGCAGGTCAAAGGCGACCAGCATCAGAATCAGGACCCAGCCGCCGACGGCATAGATGCCGGCAAAGAAGATGTCATAGGACGCCGCCGCCCGGAAATCGCGCAGGCCCATGGCCAGCACGTCGATGAGGTCGTTGATGCCGACCTTGTTGAGCCGCGGTGGCTGCGGGCGCGTTCCCCGCGGTCGCGGCGCGCCCAACTCATCGCGTGGTGCGTTCATTCAGGATGCCTCCCGGTCGTTTTGAAAAACCATATGAAAAATATGGTTTCATGTCGATGCCGATTGGGCCCCGATCAGGAGGAGGGAGACCGCAGCCGGAATGCCGCCACGCGGCACGGCCCGCCCGGATGGACTGACAGTTCTTGGAAGGAAGAAGAGAAGCTGCCGCGGGCGGCCTGGCGTCAGGCGCCGCGGTCGCCCACGTTCTGTCCGTTTTCCTTGCGCGCGAAGTGGCTGCCGCCCTGGCGCAGTTCGCGGATGATGAAGTAGGACGCAATCGTAAGCACCATGATGATGACCACCCACAGGTCCGGCTCCGCGACGAACTTCATCAGGATGTAGCAGAACAGGATTACGCCGGCGAGGGAGCCGATGGCGAGGATTCTGTCGAGCATCTGCATGATATTGGGTCCTTGGTTTTCCTATGGTGTCCATGATACCCGGGGCGGCGCCCGGATCAAAGCGCTTCCCCGTCAGCCGTCCATGGCGGCGACGGTTTCGACCAGCCAGCGCGCCGTGCGCAGAAGCCGCGCGTCGTCGTTGCGCGGCCCGATAAGCTGCACCCCGATGGGCAGGCCCCGGGCCCCGACCAGCAGCGGCACGGTAATCGCCGGCACGCCGCAGAACGACCACAGCGAGCAGAACGCCGGATTGCCCGTGGTGTCCAGGCCCTGGGGTGCCTCGCCCGTCGTCGCCGGGGTGATGATGGCGTCGCATTCCTCGAACATCTCGTCGAGGGCGGCGTTGAAGATTTTCTTCCAGGCCCTGGCCCCCATGTAGTCCACGGCGCGCGTCTCGCGGCCCTGTTCGATCATGCCCTTCAGGGTCGGGCTCAGCTTGTCCGCGCCCAGTTCGTAATAGCGCGCCAGCGAGCCCGCCAGGTCCACGTTCATGACCGTATTCTGGACCTTCACGGCGTCGTCGAACGGGCCCGGCAGGGCCTGTTCCTGGCAGCGTCCGCCAAGGGCGTCGGCCAGTTCCGCGAAGGCTTCCTTGCAGTCGGCGTCGGCAAGGTCCCAGGCGGCGGTCTTGACGAAAAACAGGTTCGGTTTCAGGGGAGGTTCCGAAGCCGCGGTTTCGGCCAGCCCGGCCTGGCCCTGGGGTGTCATGTCCGGGTCCAGGGGGTCGTAGCGCATCAAGGCGTCGCCGATCAGGGCGATATCCTCGATCGAGCGGGCGAACACGCCGACGTGGTCTAGGGCCTGCGACAGGAACAGGACGCCGCTTCGCGATATCCGCCCGAACGTCGGCTTGAAGCCGTAGACGCCGCAGAACGAAGCCGGGCGGATGACCGAGCCGTTGGTCTGCGAGCCGATGGCGAGCGGCACCATCCCCGCGGCCACCGCGGCCGCCGAGCCCGAGGACGAGCCGCCCGGCGTATGCGCCGGATTGTGCGGGTTGCGTGTCTTGCCGGGGCCGTAGACCGCCAGTTCCGTCGTCACGGTCTTGCCCATGATGACGGCCCCCGCGTGACGGAGAAGCTGGACCGCCGCCGAGTCCTGGCCAGGGCGCCGACCGGCGTCCAGCACGGTGCCGTTCTCCGTCGGCCAGGCGATGGTGTCGAAGATGTCCTTGACGCCCGCGGGTACGCCGTGAAGCGGCCCGACGGGCCGCCCCGAGGCGCGTTCGGCGTCGCGCATCCGGGCCTGCTCCAGGGCGTACTCGGGATCCAGATGCGCCCAGGCCTGGACGTCCGGCTCCCGTTCCTGGATGCGCTCCAGGCAGGCCGAAATCAGTTCGACGGACGTGATCTCGCCGGAGGCGATCTTGGCGGCCGCTTCGGTGGCGTTCAGGTCTGCCAGGCTCATGGTTACGTGTTCCCGTCCCTGCAGGGCCGATCAATCATAGGCTAGGGTCGGCAGCCACAGGGCGATCCCCGGGAAGTTGTACAGCAGCACCATGGACAGAAGGATCATGCCCAGATAGGGCATGACGCCGCGGAAGATGTCCATCAGCTGGATATGCGGCGGCGCCACGCCCTTCAGGTAATAGGCCGCCATGGCCATGGGGGGCGTGAGGAACGAGGTCTGCAGGTTGAGCGCCACCAGGATGCCGAAGAACAGGGGATCGACACCGAAGTGCGGCAGCATGGGCAGGAAGATGGGCACGAAGATGATGATGATCTCGGACCATTCCAGGGGCCAGCCCAGCAGGAAGATGATGATCTGCGCCATGATCAGGAAGGCGAGGGGCGACAGGTCCATGCCCAGCACCCAGTGCTCGATCAGGTCGTGGCCGCCCAGGTACGAGAACACGGACGAGAACGTCCACGAGCCGACGAACAGCCAGCACACCATGGCCGAGGTGCGGACGGACAGGTACACGGACTGCTGAAGGCCGTCCTTGTCGACGGCGTTCCACGCCATCCAGGCGACCAGGCCGACGAAGAAGCCGACATCGAAGGCCCAGGGGTTCAGTTCGTGGAAAATGAAGAACGACTTGTCCTGATCCGAGGCGACGATGACCGTGTAGAGGACGCCGCAGACCAGACCGACCAGGGCTCCCCAGCCGCCGAAGCCCATGAGCGGGCGGAGGAACGGCCTGGACGGCACGAACATGCCGAGGACCGGCAGATTGCCGTTCGTCAGCTTGACCGCGACGGCGAGGATCAACGCCAGCGCGATGCCGACGCCGGGCACGCCCGGAAGGTGGGCGGGCGGAACCGGCGCATCCAGGAAAGAGGTTGCCAGGGTGCGGACAAGGAAATAGGCCAGGAACAGGATCAGGGCCAGGATGCCGCCCGAGCCGATCGCGAACAGCCATTCGTTGGGATGCTCTTTCTTGGTGCCCATCCAGGGCGGCGTGACCTCGCCTGCGTACATGGCGCCGATGCGATAACTGATGGCCAGCACGATGCCGCCCATGGCGCCCATGGAGGCCGCTTCCGACGGCGTCGCCAGGCCGAACAGGATGGCGCCCAGCACCGACAGGATGAGGAAGGCCAGCGGGAAGAACGAGGTCAGCATGCGCCAGCACATGTCGACGAAGCTGATGCCTTCCAAGTCTTCGGCCTTGGGCTTGGGCGCCAGGTTCGGATTGATCACCGCCCGCGACACCACGTAGACCATGTAAAGGCCCGCCAGCATGAAACCGGGGATGATCGCCCCGGCGTACAAGCGCACGACCGAGACGTTCGCAGCAGCCGCATAGACGATCAGCATGATCGATGGCGGAATGAGGATGCCGAGACAGCCGCCGGCGCAGATCACGCCCGCCGAGAAGCTGGTGTCGTATCGCGCCTTGAGCATCGCCGGGAAGGCGAGCATGCCCATCAGCGTCACCACCGCGCCGATGATGCCGGTCGCCGTCGCGAACAGCGCGCAGGTCGCCAGCGCCGCCACGGCCATGGACGCGGGCAGGTTCTTCGCGGCCAACTGCAAGGTGACGAACAGGCGGTCGACGATATTGGCGCGTTCGACCACATAGCCCATGAACAGGAACAGCGGCACGGCCGTCAGCACGTCGTTGGCCATGACCGAATAGGTCTGGTTGACCAGAAGATCGAAGATGTTGTTGTTCAGCAGCGCCTCGAGGCTCTGCTCGAAGCCCTGCGCCTTCTCCCAGCCCATGCGGATGGGATCCCAGTAGGCGTAGTAGCCGAAGAAGACGCCCATGGCCATGAGCGTGATCCAGATGGGAAAGCCCAGCAGGATCGAAAGCACGAATACGGCAAGTTGCAGAACAGCGACTTCAGCGTTTGTCATTGTTGGTCTTCCCTTCAGGCCGCGGTTTGGCCGCGTTTTTCCTGTTCTTCATGCTGCTGCAGAAGGATGGTTTCCATTTCCTCGACGTCTTCCAGGTGGGCCGGCCACTGGCCGGTCCGCAGGCAGACGATGCAGCGAAGTATCTGGGCGATGCCTTGGATGAACAGCAGGCCCGCCGCCACCGGAATGATGATCTTGAACTGGAAGATGGGGATGTTGGCGGGGCTCATGACGCTGACCTCACCCCGGCCGCCGTTATAGGACCAGCTTTCGGCCGCGTAATCGGCACCGGCGAAGATCAGGGCCAGGATGCCCGGGTAGAAGAACAGGATGTAGAGCGTCATCTCCACGATCGCCTGGGTTCTTGGTTTCCACAGGCGGTAGATGACGTCGCCGCGCACATGGCTTTCGCGTGACAGGGCATAGGCGCCGGCCATCATGAACAGCGTGCCGTACATCATGTAGCTGACGTCGAAGGCCCAGGAGGTGGGATTACGCAGAACGTAGCGAACGAAAACCTCGTAGGCGACGCCGAAGGTCAGCAGCAGAATCGTCCAGGAGAAGGCCTTGCCGGCCCAGGCGGTCAACGCATCGATCGTGAATATAATTCGTTCCATGAATTCACCTTAAGGAACACGAAAAACGGATAATTGACTGCGGTAGGGGCGGTGCTGTTGGCACCGCCCCCGCGCAGTTACGTGCAAGCCTTTTAAAGGGCTGGCTTTTTTACCTTACTTGGGCAGCGCGCCCGGGAAGTAGTGCTCGTAAGCCAACTGGTAGTCCGCGGAGTTCAGCAGGTCGTAGAACGCCACGCGCTGCGACCAGGCCTTTTGGCTGTCGACGACCTTCTTGAAGAACGGATCCTTGTTCAGGCGTTCAAGCACCTTGTCCCAGGAGTTGAGTTCCGCCTTGAGGATGCTGGACGCGGTGCGATAGACGTTCACCTTGTCCTTATGGATCAGCTTCTGCAGGTCGGCGGAATACCGGTCCATGGCCATGCCGTAGCTGGCCGTGTTGGCCGCTTCGGCCGAGTATTCCAGGATCGCCTGATGTTCCTTCGGCAAGGAATTGAACTTGTCCTTGTTGAAGATGATTTCGAAGAACTCGGCGGCCTGGTGATAGCTGCCCATGTGATAATGCTTCGAAACGTCCTGGGCACCGAACTGGCTGTCCGAGGTCGGGTTGTTGAACTCGAACGCCTCGATGACGCCCTTTTCCAGGGCCGGCATGATTTCGCCGCCCGGAAGCTGGGTCACCTTGACGCCCATGCCCTGCATGATGTCCGTGGCCAGGCCGACGGTGCGGTATTTCATGCCCTTGAGTTCATCGGCGCTCTTGACGTGCTTCTTGAACCAGCCCAGCGGCTGCGTCGGCATCGGCATGGAGAAGAACCCGACGAGGTTGAGGTTCAGCACCTTCTCGACCAGTTCCGCATAAAGCTCCTTGCCGCCGCCGAAGTGGATCCAGGCCAGGATCTGCGAGGCATTGCAGCCGAACACCGGGCCGGTGCCGAACAGGGACGCGGCCTTGTTCTTGCCGTACCAGTAGGCGGTCACCGTATGGGCGGCGTCGAGCGCCCCCTTGTGCGTGGCGTCCTGCACCTGGAACGCCTTGACGACGGCGCCGGAAGGCAGCAGGTCGATCTTCAGGCGGCCGCCGGCCATGTCGGTGGCGCGCTTGGTGTACTGGGCGGCCATTTCCTGGAAGATGTCCGAGGCCCCCCAGGACGACTGCATTTTCAGGGTTGTCGTCTGCGCTTTGGAGACGTTGGGCATGGCGAGGGTGGCAGCCGCGGCTCCAGCCGCGACGGCACCACCTTTAAGGAATTTCCGCCGGTTCACATTCGTGGTCGTCATGTGTTTCCTCCCTGTTAATGGTCGACGGACAACCACCATCCGCCGAAGGGTATGTATTGCGCGATGATCGCACGTTTCATGAAAGGCCCAGTTTTGAAAGATAGAATTTCGGCAGTCCCCCGGGCCCGGCTACGACGGTTTCCACGCCGCGTGCGGCGAGGAACCATCGTATCCTGTGGGGAATCTTCCTAATACGCGGCGCGAAGGCAAGGGTTTTTCCCGGTGTTCGCGATCCTGTGAGCGGCCGGACGCGGACTTGTCGAAGTTTCGACCGCCGGTTCCCGTTACGGATTCCGCCCTGTTTGCGGCGGGAAACCTCACTATTTGTACGGAATTCCGGTCGCCGCAGCCGCGTATGTCCGGCGGTCAGGATTTTTCACGATACGGAATAGGGCTCCATTAGCGGCGCCTCAGGCGACCCGGTCGCCGGGCTCGCGGCCGGCGAAAAAGGCGTCCAGATTGTCGAGCGCCCGGAATCCCATGGCATCGCGGGTCTCCCGGTTGGCGCTGCCGACGTGGGGCAGCAGGAAGGTGTTGTCGAGGGCAATCAGCCTTTTGTCCACGTTGGGCTCGTTGTTGTAGGCGTCGATCCCTGCGGCGAACAGCTTGCCCGATTCCAGCGCGTCGACCAGCGCGTCGTCGTCGACCACGGCGCCGCGCGCCGCGTTGACCAGCACCGCCCCGTCGGGCAGCAGCGCGAAACGCGCCGCGTTCATGATGCCGCGGGTCTCCTCCGTCACGTTGCAATGCAGGGACAAGAAGTCGCAATGCGGCAGCATGTCGTTCAGGCTGTCGTGCCAGACGGCACCCTGCTCCTTGTCGGGGCTCAGGCGCGCGCGGTTGTGATAATGGATCTCCATGCGGAAGGCGCGCGCCAGGTCGGCGACGGCCTGGCCGACCCGGCCCATGCCCAGAATGCCCAGGCGCTTGCCGGTCACGGCGCGGCCGACCATGAAGGCCGGCGACCAGTCCTTCCAGCCGCCCGAACGCACCAGCCGTTCGCCCTCGCCCGCGCGCCGCGCGGCGCCGAGCATGAGCAGGATGGTCGTTTCCGCCGTCGCGTCGGACAGAACCTCGGGCGTGTTGGTGACGACGACGCCGTGCTTTTTGGCCGCCGCCACGTCCACATGGTCATAGCCGACGGAAAAGTTGGCGATGATCCTCACGCTTTTCGGAAGGCTGGCGAAGACCTCTTCCGTGAAGTGCTCCGTATGGCAGGGCAGGATGGCGTCCGCGCCCTCGGCGGCCCGGATCAGCGCGTCCTTGGTGTACAGCCGGTCTTCCGGGTTCAGGCGCGCGTCGTAATCGCGCATCAGGCGGTCGTGCACCGCGTCGGGCAGGCGGCGGGTGACCAGCACGGTCGGTTTTCCGGATGTGGCGTCCGCCATCGTTTCTTCCTCCAATTCCGTTTCGATGTGAGGTACACCAAGGGATCGCAGGGTGTCGAGTGCCGACGCCCGCTTTTCCATCGGAGCCTCCGCCATGACCAAAGACCGTTTCGGCAATGAATATGCGCCGGGCGTGCCCTACGCGCGCGGCGAAATCCTGTCCTCGACGTCCGATGACCTGGCCAAGCTGCGCGCCGCCTGGGCCCTTATCCGCGGGCGCGAGGCGAGGGGCGAGGCGACGGTCAACGCCTCGGGCCTGGAGCGCTGCATGTCCGTCGAGCCGGGCGAGGAACGCCTGCTCGACGACGAACTCGCGGCGGCGTTGCTGACCGACGAATTGAAGGAACTGGGGCTGAAGATGTTCGGCGGCGATGCGGACCGCCACGACGTCATGGTGACCAACCGTCTGACGGCGGGCCTCCTGGTCGCCGCCGACGTGGTGGTGCCCGAGGGCTCCCGCGTCATCGGCTTCTCGCCCACCTACAGCCATCCGGCGGTGCAGCGCGCGGTCAAGCACGCGCGCGCCACCTTCACGGACCTGACGGATATCGAGGAGTTGGAGGCGGCCCTTGCCGCCGATCCCAAGCCGGGGGCCCTGTTCCTGACGCGCCTGGCGGTCAGCTATCAGATCCTGGACGAGGCCGACCTGCGCCGGGCCGTCGACCTGGCCCACGGGCGCGGCATCCCGGTGATCGTCGACGACGCCGGGGGCGCGCGCGTCGGGCCCGCCTGCTTCGGCCATCCCCGGACCCTGGAACTGCCCGTCGCCGTGGCCTGCACCGGGCTCGACAAGTACGGCACCCTGGGCCCGCGCCTGGGCCTGATCGGCGGCGACAAGGACGTCGTCGCGCGCATGCGGGCGCGCGCCTATGAAATGGGGATCGAGGCCCGCGCCATGCTGTATCCGCAGGTCGTGCGCTCCCTGAAATACTACAGCGACGACAAGGTGCGCGACCTCGTGGACTGCACCATGACCGTGCGCGACGCGGTGGTCGAACGCCTGGGCGCCGACCGCGTGCATGTGACGCCGGTGACCGCGCAGTTGAAGGCCGAGGACATCCTGGAGATGGCCATGGCGCGGTCGGGCATCAACGAGGCGCCCCGGTCTTCCTATCCATGCGTTCCCTACGAGGCGACGGCGGCGCTCGCCATGCTGCTACTGCGCGACCACGGCATCCTGACCGTGCATTTCGCGGGTATCCCGCCGGGAACTTCGGCGCTGATGCTGAAATTCATCTCGCCCGAAGTGCTGGAAGCGGTCGGCGGCGCCGCCGCCTTCGCCGAGGCCGTCGACGCCTCCATCGGGCGGCTTGGCGAGATCATCGCCGACAAGGGGGCGCTCACCCGTCTATTGAAGGGAGCGGAGGCGGCGGTGCCGCGCGTCGCCGCCGAATAGGCCGCTTCCCGACCGGCCGGGAGGGGGATTTTCCGTACTGCGGTAAGGTTTCCATTCCTGCCCGATTATCCCTTGCGGCTAGTGGGGGGGATGGCTATTTTGCGCCTGCGAAATAACAAGCCATAATCGTAGGTGCCCCAAGGGTGCCGCACCGTTTGGACGCAGGAGATTCAGATGAGCTTTCATATCGTCGAGCAGGCGCCGGCGCGCCTGAACCGCAGCGAATTGGCCGTTCCCGGCTCCAACCCCACGTTCCTGGAGAAAGCCGCGAAAAGCAACGCCGACGTGGTGTTCCTGGACCTGGAGGACGCCGTCGCCCCGGACGACAAGGCGCCCGCCCGCAAGAACATCGTCGCCGCCCTCAACGACCTGGACTGGTCGGGCAAGACCGTGTCCATGCGCATCAACGGCCTGGACACCCATTACATGTACCGCGACCTGGTCGAGGTCCTGGAAGGCGCACCCGGCAAGCTGGACATGATCATGATCCCCAAGGTCGGTACCGCGTCGGACGTCTATGCCGTCGACATGATGGTGACCCAGATCGAGGACGCCACCAAGGCCGCCAAGCGCATCGGCTTCGAGCTGATCATCGAGACGGCGCTCGGCATGCAGAACCTGGCGGAAATCGCCGCCGCGTCCAAGCGTAACGAATCCCTGCACTTCGGCGTTGCCGACTACGCGGCCTCGACCAAGGCCCGGACCACGGTGATCGGCGGCCCCAACCGGGATTACGCCGTGCTGACCGATCCCGACGACGCGGGCAATCGCGACGTCCACTGGGGCGACATGTGGCACTATCCCATCGCCAAGATGGTCGTCGTCGCGCGCGCCAACGGCCTGCGCCCGATCGACGGTCCGTTCGGCGACTTCTCCGACCCCGACGGCTACCGGGCCCAGGCCATGCGCGCCTCGACCCTCGGCTGCGAAGGCAAGTGGGCGATCCATCCGTCGCAGATCGAACTCGCCAATGAGTTGTTCAGCCCCTCGGAAAAGGAAGTGACCCAGGCCCAGCGCATCCTCGACGCCATGGAGCAGGCGCAGAAGGAAGGTAAGGGCGCGGTGTCCCTCGACGGCCGCCTGATCGACATCGCCTCGATCCGTCAGGCCAAGGTCCTGGTCGAGAAGGCGGCGCAGATCAAGGGCGCCAGCTAACCCGTATCCGTACCGAAACGCCGGCGAGCGGCGGGCTTCGATGGTATCGGAGCCCGCCGTTTCCGCCTCCGCGGCGGTCATTCACCGGTTATTGCTAAAGTAGGGATGTTCATCGCCCGCCCAAGGTTCCTATAATGCCCGGCCAAAAAGCGAGGGCAGGGGCAGGCATGGCGGATGCAACCGCGCAGGGTGAGCAGGCGGCGCGCCGGTTTTCGGACCGCGAGCGTTTCATCGCGTTCTCCTTCTGCTGGGCGGAGGCCATCATCGAACTGGCCGACGACCGTACCATCACCTTCGCGGGCGGCATCCTGCCGCTCCTGACGGGCAAGGATCCGCGCGAATTGCGCGGCATGCCCATCCTCGACATCATCGCTGACGAGGACCGGCCGCTCGCCGAACAGATGCTCGACGCCATCGCCCGCGCCGGGCGGTTCGACAACATCCACCTGCGGTTCAAGGGGGCGCACGGCAATTCACAACCCCTGGTGTCCTCCGGCTACCGCAATCCCGAGCTGGAGAACCGCTATTTCCTGGCGTTCCACATCGCGGGCGGCCTGTCTGCCGACCGCTCGCTGAAGAAGTCCGGCAAGGAAGGCCTCTACGATGCCGACAGCTTCGGCAAGCTGGCGTCGAAGATGCTGGCCGAGGGTGTCGAGGGTGCCGACAAGATGACCCTCGTCGAGGTCGAAGGTCTGGACGAAGCCCAGAAGGACATGGACGAGGCCCAGCGCGAGAACCTGATGGGCGCGGTGGGCTCGGTCCTCAAGATGTCGTCCATCAATGGCGACGCGGCGGCCAAGCTGGGCGAGGGCAAGTACGGCGTGGTCCATGGCAGCGGCCTGGACGTGGACGCCATGAAGGCGCGCATCACCTCGCTGATCTCCAACATCGCCCCCGAGGCCGAGGGCATCAAGGTCGGCTCCGCCACCATCGAGACGGGCGAGGGCGAGGGCCTGACCGAGGAGAACCTGACCAAAGGCGTGATCCACGCCCTCAACGAATTCTCCAAGGCCCAGGGCGGGGCGGTGTCGCTGCAGGCGCTGTCGGGCAGCATGGACGAGCTGGTGAAGGACGCCCTGGAGACGGCGGAAACCTTCAACCGGGTGGTCAAGAAGTCCGACTTCCGCATGGCCATGCATCCCATCATCGGAATCAACGACGGCGTCATCCACCATTACGAGGCGCTGGCGCGGTTCCAGGGCAAGCACGGCGAAAGCCCGTTCAAGTACATCACCTTCGCCGAGGAGACGGGCCTGATCGGCGCCTTCGACCTGTCGGTCGTCGACAAGGTCATCGGCTGGATCGGCGAGCACCAGGGCGATCCCCTGTTCGCCTCGGTCGCCGTCAACATCTCGGGCAATTCCATCGTCGACCGGCGCTACGTCACCGGGCTGGAGGAGCGGCTCGACGCCAATCCCTGGCTGCACGGCAAGCTGATCTTCGAGCTGACGGAAAGTTCGCGGGTGGAGGATCTGGAGGGCGCCAACGAGTTCATCCAGCGCCTGCGTGGGCGCGGATATCCCGTGTGCCTGGACGACTTCGGGGCGGGGGCGGCGAGCTTTCAGTACCTTTCCGCCATCGACGTGGACGTGGTGAAGATCGACGGCCCCGTGGTCAAGAACGCCGAGGCCACGCCGCGCGGCCGCGCCTTCCTGACGGCGCTGGCCTCGTTCTGCCGCGAACTGGGGGTCGAGACCATCGCCGAAATGGTCGACACGCCGGAAACCGTCACGTTCTGCCACGACTGCGGCATCGATTTCGTGCAGGGCTTCCTGTTCGGCCCGCCCAAGTTCGACCTGGAGGAATTCAACGGTTTCCGCGACAGGCTGGCGGGCTCTTCGGCGCCGGGCGCCATGGCGACGGGGCCGCTGACCTCGACCCATGCGGCTGCGGCGCCCGCTCCGGCGCCGGCCGCCGCGCCGGTGCCGGAACCCGCGCCGTCCTGAGCCCGCGGCCATGGACATCTATCACATCTGGTGTGCGCTGAAGGACGGCGTCGGCGACATGGAATTCGCCGACAACGTCTCCGAATACCTGGGCCACCTGGAGGACGAGGGGCATATCGAGGGCTGGCGCCTGACCCGGCGCAAGCTGGGCCTGGGGCCCGACGACCTGCCCGAATTCCACATCATGGTCGAGGTTTCCGGCCTGGCGCAGCTTGACGACGCATTCGGTCGCGCGGCGGCGCGCGCGGAGCCCGTGGAGGGCCTGCACCATGCGGTCAACAGATTGGTCTCAAAGGTGAAATTCGCCCTCTACCGGGATTTTCCCGACCCCGGCCGCAAGACGGGCGAGGAGCGGTTCTAGGAACCATTTCCGCGATTTTCCGCGTCGCCTTGGCCCAATGGCTGTGCTAGAAAACGCACATGCACAATTACCTGGATTTCGAGAAGCCCATCGCCGAACTGGAGGGCAAGATCGAGGAGCTTCGGCACCTCTCCTCCGACGGGCAGATGAACATCGCCGACGAGGTCGGCAAGCTTCAGGCCAAGGTCGACAGGCTTCTGGTCACGACCTATGAGAAGCTGACGCCGTGGCAGAAGACCCAGGTGGCGCGCCATCACGACCGCCCCCACGCCATGGACTACATCAACGCGCTGATCGACGACTTCACGCCCCTGGCCGGCGACCGCCAGTTCGCCGAGGACCCGGCCGTGGTCGGCGGCATGGGCCGGTTCCGCGGCCAGTCGGTGATCGTCATCGGCAACGAGAAGGGGGCGGACACGGTGGCCCGCGTGCGCCACAACTTCGGCATGGCCAAGCCCGAGGGCTACCGCAAGGCACAGCGCCTGATGAAGCTGGCCGACCGCTTCAACCTGCCGGTCATCACCCTGGTCGACACGCCGGGCGCCTATCCGGGGGTCGAGGCCGAGGCGCGCGGCCAGGCCGAGGCCATCGCCCGCTCCATCGAAACCTGTTTCGGCATCAAGGTGCCCTTCGTTTCCGTCGTCATCGGCGAGGGCGGATCCGGCGGCGCTATCGCGCTGGCCGCCGCCAACGTGGTGCTGATGCTGGAGCATGCGGTCTATTCCGTGATCTCGCCCGAAGGCTGCGCCTCGATCCTGTGGCGCGACGGCGACATGGCGGAACAGGCGGCGGGGGCGCTCAAGCTGACGGCCCAGGACCTATCCGACCTCGGCGTCATCGACGCGGTCATCGCCGAGCCGCTCGGTGGCGCCCATCGCGAGCCGGACCGCGCCATCCAGCACGTCGGCAGGGAGATCGACCGCCAGCTGGCGCAGCTCGCGCCGCTTTCCGGCGACGCCCTCAGGTCCGCCCGGCGCGAGAAGTTCCTGAGGATGGGGGCGAACGGCCTAGCCTAACGTTTGGTGTCATTCCCGCCTGCCTTCGCCGAAGCGAAGCGCCGGCTTCGCGCAGGCAGGCGAAATCGGGAATCCATGACTGCTGCTGGACCCCCTCTTTCCGCGGGGGTGACGGCTTGGTTAGGATTGCGGAATGACCCCTGACCAGAAACAAACCCTTCGACTCAGTGCACTCGGCGGCGCCGGGCTGGCGCTCGTGCTGTGGGGATTGCTGGTCTGGCTGGACGGCTATCCGGGCCCCCTGCCGGACCCGGGCGAACGCATCGCCCTGGTCCTCAAGCTCTGCGTCTTGCCGGCCGGCTTCCTGCTGGTCGTCGTCCATGCGGTGGCGCTCGCGCGCCTGCTCACCGGGGCGGTCGATCCGCTGACCGATGCGCCTCCCGAATGGCGCAAAGTCGACATGCGGGTGCTCGCCAATACGGTCGAGCAGACGGTGATCTTCATCCCGTTGCTGCTGGCGGCGACCATGATCGTGCGCGCCGACGAGACCGCGTGGCTGGTCGCCCTGCCGGTCGCCTTCGTGCTGGCGCGCTGCGCGTTCTGGATCGGCTACCGCGTCAGCCCCATGGGCCGCGCTCCCGGCATGGCCGCCGGGTTCTTCATCAACCTTGGGCTGCTGGGGTTCGTCGTCGTCCGCTTCTTCGGCTGACGTCACGGGCTCGACGCCAACCTTCTCACTGCCTCATTGCCCCTGTGGTTATCCTTGTTTTTGAACCACAGAGGCGGTGAGCAGAGGAAAATGAGTTAAGCCATCTTCCCGTGGCAGTGCTTGTATTTCTTGCCCGAACCGCAGGGGCAGGCGGCGTTGCGCGGCACCTTGCCCCAGGTCGTGGGATCGGCGGGGTCGACCTCGGCGGCGGCCTGGCGGCTGACCACCGTCATGGTCGCCGTGCCGGTGTTGCCGTCGTCATCGTCGGCGAAGTACTCGGGGTCGTCGTGACGGGCCTCGCCCTCGGCCCCGGCGCGGGCGGCCAGGTATTCCTCTTCCGAGAAGTCCATGCTCAGTTCCACATGCGCCAGCATCATCGAGGTGCGCTCGCGCAAGGACACCAGCATCTCCTCGAACAGGGCGAAGGCTTCCTGCTTGTACTCGTTGAGCGGGTCACGCTGGCCGTAGGCGCGCAGGCCGATGCCGTGGCGCAGGTGGTCGAGCGTCAGAAGGTGATCCTTCCAAAGCTGATCCAGGAGCTGCAGGAGGACGGCCTTCTCCACCGAGCGGAAGATCTCCGGCCCGGCGTTGGCGGCCTTGGTGGCGATCTGCGCGTCCACCGCGTGGATCAGGCGCTCGCGCACCTCGGCCTCGGCGATGCCTTCCTCCTTGGCCCAGTCCTGCACCGGCAGGTCGAGCCCGAAGATGCGCATGATCTCCTCGTGCAGGGAGTCCATCTCCCACTGCTCGGCATAGGCCTTTTGCGGCATGGTCAGGGCGACCAGGTCGTCGACCACCTGGTGGCGCATGTCGGCGACGTCGTCGGAAACGTCCTCGGCGGCCATGAGTTCCTTGCGCTGTTCGTATATGACCTTGCGCTGGTCGTTCATGACGTCGTCGAATTTCAGCAGGTTCTTGCGGATTTCGAAGTTCCGCTCTTCCACCTTCTGCTGCGCCTTCTCCAGCGCCTTGTTGACCCAGGGATGGACGATCGCCTCGCCGTCCTGCAGTCCCAGCTTCTGCAGCATGCCGTCGATGCGCTCCGACCCGAAGATGCGCATCAGGTCGTCCTCCAGCGACAGGAAGAACGACGAGGCGCCGGGGTCGCCCTGGCGGCCCGAGCGGCCGCGCAACTGGTTGTCGATGCGCCGGCTTTCATGACGTTCGGTGGCGATCACGTAAAGGCCGCCGGCCCCCTTGACGACCTCGCGGTCCTTGGCGATTTCCTCGGCGATTTTCTTGTACTGTGCCTCGAATTCCGGCGTGCCGCGCTCGGCCTTGATCTCCTGGGCGGCGCGCATCTCCAGGTTGCCGCCAAGCTGGATGTCCGTGCCTCGGCCGGCCATGTTGGTGGCGATGGTCACGCCGCCCGGGCGGCCGGCCTGGGCGATGATGCTGGCTTCCTGCTCGTGATAGCGGGCGTTCAGCACGTTATGCTCGATCTTGCGCTTCTTCAGGCGCGCCGACAGGTCCTCGGACTTCTCGATGGACACGGTGCCGACCAGCACGGGCTGCCGGCGCTTGTGGCATTCTTCGATCAGGTCGAGGATGGCCTCGAACTTCTCGGCGCCCGTGCGGAACACGACGTCGTCCTCGTCCTTGCGGATGCAGGGCACGTTGGTGGGGATCTCGATCACTTCCAGGCCGTAGATCTGGTGAAACTCGCCCGCCTCGGTCATGGCCGTGCCGGTCATGCCCGCAAGCTTGGGATAGAGCCGGAAATAGTTCTGGAAGGTGATGGACGCGAGGGTCTGGTTCTCGTTCTGGATCTCGACGCCTTCCTTGGCCTCAAGCGCCTGATGCAGGCCTTCGGAATAACGCCTGCCCTCCATCATGCGGCCGGTGAACTCGTCGATGATGACGACCTTGCCGTCCTTGACGATGTAGTCCGTGTCGCGCTGGAACAGGATATGCGCGCGCAGGGCCGAATTGGCATGGTGGACGAGCGCTATGTTGTTGATGTCGTAGAGCGAGCCTTCTTCCAACAGGCCCTTCTCGCGCATTACCTCCTCGAGCTTCTCCATGCCGGCTTCGGTGAAGGTGACGGCGCGGGCCTTTTCGTCCTTTTCATAGTCGTCGGGGGTGACGTTCTTCACGACCTTGTCGACGGCGACGTAAAGCTCCGAATTGTCCTCGGTGGCGCCCGAGATGATGAGCGGCGTGCGCGCCTCGTCGATCAGGATGCTGTCCACCTCGTCGACGATGGCGTAGTTGAAGGGCCGTTGAACCATGTCTTCGAGCGAGAACTTCATGTTGTCGCGCAGGTAGTCGAAGCCGAGTTCGTTGTTCGTGCCGTAGGTAATGTCGCAGGCGTAGGCGGCACGCCGCTCGTCGTCGTCGAGCCCGTGGTGGATGACGCCGACGCTGAGCCCCAGCATGTTGTAGACGGGCGCCATCCAGCCGGCGTCGCGCTGCGCCAGGTAGTCGTTCACCGTGACCACGTGCACGCCCTTGCCCTCGATGGCGTTCAGGTAGACGGACAGGGTGGCGACCAGGGTCTTGCCTTCGCCGGTCTTCATTTCGGCGATTTGGCCGCGGTGCAGGACGATGCCGCCCAGAAGCTGGACGTCGAAATGGCGTTGGCCCAGGGTGCGCTTGGCGGCCTCGCGCACGGTCGCGAAGGCCTCGACCATGATCTTGTCGGGCGTTTCGCCGGCGGCCAGTCGTTCGCGGAAAGTCTCCGTGCGGGCCCTGAGGTCGTCGTCCGACAACCCCTGCAGTTGCGCCTCCAGGCCGTTGATGGCGTCGACGTCCTTTTGCAGGCCGTTTAAGTACCTGTCGTTGGCTGAACCGAACAGGCTCTTGGCGATGGCGCTGAACATTCGGGGGTCGTCCTTGAAAGAAATTAACGAATGTGAGAGGTATGAAGCGAATGTGGCGGTTCCTTGGCGGAATCGCTGGGGAAGAGATAGAGGCGTGCCCCGGTCCTGTCAATGCAGGGCGGCCTCGCGGACCCGCCCTAATTCGGCCCCACATTCAAATGATTTTCATTGTCCCGACGGCTTGGGTAGGGTGGGGCCCAATTCAGCGGCCGGCGGACGGCCGCGCTTCAGCGAAAAGGATCGGTTCATGACGTTTCAAAACGCCCTTCGGGCAGGCGGTGTCGCTCTGATGCTGGGCTTGGCGCCCCTGAGCTTCGCGGCCGTGCAGGCCCAGGCCGCCGAAGATCCCGTGGTCGCTACGGTCGACGGCGCCAAGATTCACCGCTCCCAGGTGACCGACGCGTACAGCCGCCTGCCGGCCGAATACCAGCAGGTGCCGCTCGACCAGATCTATCCGGCGCTGCTGAACAGCATGATCGACACCAAGCTGGCCGCCGCCCAGGCGCGCAAGGAGAATGTCCACGAGACCGAGGACTTCAAGCAGGAACTGGCGGCCTTCACGGAGCGGCTGCTGGGCTCGACCCTGATCCAGCGCCTGGTCGACGCCAAGGTGACGGCCGAGGCGGTCGCCCAGCGCTACGCCAAGGTGGTGAAGGACATGGGCCAACAGGTCGAGGTTCACGCCCGCCACATCCTTTTGAAGACCGAGGACGAGGCCAAGGCGGTGATCAAGGAACTGTCCGGCGGCGCCGACTTCGCCGACCTGGCGAAGAAGAAGTCGACGGGGCCGTCCGGGCCAAACGGCGGCGACCTGGGCTATTTCGGCAAGGGCCAGATGGTGCCCGAGTTCGAGAAGGCGGCGTTCGCCCTGGACAAGGGGGCGGTGACCAAGGCCCCGGTGCAGACCCAGTTCGGCTGGCACGTCATCAAGGTCGAGGACAAGCGCACGCAGCAGGCGCCGAGCCTTGAGGAGATGGAGCCGCAGATCCGCCAGAGCCTGACCCGCGAGGTCGGTGCCGAGGTCACCCAGGGCCTGCGCGACAAGGCGAAAATCGAACGCTTCAATTTGGACGGCACTCCGGCTAAGTAAGGGACCGTTGTTTGTCGGGGCGGCGGGCTTTCCCGGGGTCGGGAGGGCCCTTTCGTCCCCATGAGACCAGCGAGCCCGAACCCATGGCCAAGACCACCCAAGTATCGCCCCTGGCGCCCGAGACGTTTCCCGATATCCCGCCCATCGCCGGCGTGCGCGCGGCGACGCGCGCCTGCGGCGTGCGTTACAAGGGGCGCACGGACGTGCTGCTGGTGGCGCTCGACGACGACACCCAGGTCGCCGGCGTGTTCACCCGGTCCCTGACCGCGTCGGCGCCGGTGGACTGGTGTCGCAAGTCGCTGCCGGGGGGCGTCGCCAACGGGCTGATCGTCAATTCGGGCAACGCCAACGCGTTCACCGGGCGCCTGGGCGAGGACGCCGTGGAACAGGTGGTTGAGGCCGTGGCCGACCGGCTGGCCTGCCGGCCGTCCCGGGTGTTCGCCGCTTCCACGGGCGTGATCGGCGAGCCCCTGAACTTCAAGGCCATCACCGACAACCTGGAGGCGCTCGCCGGCGACCTGGCGCCCGGCAAGTGGCACGAGGCCGCCAAGGCCATCATGACCACGGACACCTTCCCCAAGGGGGCCGTGAAGGAAGCCCAGGTCAACGGCGTAAAGGTCACCGTCGCCGGCATCGCCAAGGGGTCGGGCATGATCGCGCCGGACATGGCGACCATGCTGGCCTACGTGTTCACGGACGCCAACATTCCGGCGCCGGTGCTCCAGGGCATCCTCGCCCCCGTCTGCGACCGTACGTTCAATTCCATCACCGTGGACAGCGACACCTCGACCAGCGATACCTGCATGCTGTTCGCCACGGGTGCCGCGGGCAACGCCGCCGCGTTCTCCGGTCCCGACGATCCCGCGCTGGCCGACTTCCGCGCCAAGCTGGAGGCCGTGATGCTCGATCTCGCCCATCAGATCGTCAAGGACGGGGAGGGCGCCACCAAGTTCGTCGAGATTACCGTGACGGGGGCGGAAAACGACCGGGCCGCCAAGCGCATCGCGCTCTCGATCGCCAACTCGCCGCTCGTCAAGACGGCCATCGCCGGCGAGGACGCCAACTGGGGGCGCATCGTCATGGCGGTCGGCAAGGCGGGCGAGCGCGCCGAGCGCGACCGCCTGAACATCGCCATCGGCGGCATCACCATCGCCGCCAACGGCCTGGCGGTCGACGGCTATGACGAGGCGCCGGTGACCGCTCACATGCAGAGCCCCGAGATCAACGTCGCCGTCGACGTCGGCGTCGGCAACGGCCGCGCCACGGTGTGGACCTGCGATCTGACGCACGGCTACATCTCCATCAACGCCGATTACAGGTCTTGATGTTGGCCCTCAGTCGCCGGGCGGCCGCGTCCGCGGCCTTGGCTTTCGGGCCTGACCGGCCCGCGGCCTCAATGGCCGTTGGTGAGTCCTAAAGGATGGTCACAGAGTCCAACCTTCCCGAAGGCGGGTGCTGGGACGCGCCGTTCCGCAAGGCCCCGGGCGGCGTCCGCACCGTCATCGTGGTCGCCGCCGTGCTGGTTGACGTCGACGGACGGGTACTCGTGACGCAGCGGCCCGAGGGCAAGGCCATGGCCGGCCTGTGGGAGTTCCCGGGCGGCAAGTTGGAGCCGGGGGAGCTGCCGGAAACGGCCCTGGTCCGCGAACTGCGCGAGGAACTGGGCATCGACCTGACGGAAAGCTGCCTGGCGCCGCTCACCTTCGCCAGCCACCTGTACGACGACTTCCACCTGCTCATGCCGGTCTACGTCGCCCGCCAGTGGAAGGGCGAGCCCCGGGGGCTTGACGGCCAGGCCCTGAAATGGGTGCAGCCGGTGCGCCTGCGCGACCTGCCCATGCCGCCGGCGGACGAACCGCTGGTCGCCCTGATCCGGGATTTCCTGGGCTGACGGGGTTTCTAGAGCGGTTCACATTTTATCTGAATCGAACCTGGATTCCCTTTGAGGGCGATTTGTGATTCAAGATGGATGCTGGATAAGGAGGCCAGCATCCATGACCCGACCTTATTCCAATGAC
>Ga0066644_10000315_pt1 | contig 31458 bp, 32 predicted proteins | sample CryGeyCG2114_020_FD_62735 | JGI IMG/M metagenome (GOLD analysis project Ga0066644, IMG submission 62735) | Groundwater microbial communities from aquifer - Crystal Geyser CG15_big_fil_post_rev_8/21/14_0.20 | ecosystem: Environmental > Aquatic > Deep subsurface > Groundwater | place: USA: Utah...
CCGCTGTTCCAGACGCCCGAAGAAACCCGCGACATGGCGCTCGCCGAAAATGTCGATGCCATCGGCGCGAGCAGCCTGGCGGCGGGCCACAAGACCCTCATCCCCGAACTGATCGGCCTGCTGAAAGAAGCAGGGCGCGGAGACATCAAGGTGATCGCCGGCGGCGTGATCCCGCAGAAGGACTACGACTTCCTCAAGCGTGCAGGCGTGCAGGGCATCTACGGCCCGGGCAGCAATGTCGTTGAATGCGCGGCGGACGTGCTGCGCCTGCTGGGTCACAACATGCCGCCGGCGGGTGAAGATCTGGACGAGGCGGCTGAGTAATCATGCGCAGGGTCGGGACAGTCGGCTTTTTCATTCTGCTGCTGGGAATCCTCACGTCCCCGGTGAAGGAGGTCGCGCTACGCTGCCGGTCTAACCCGTGGGGTTGGCTGGAAGCCGAGTGCCAGCTTTTCAAGGAGGCTCATTGGCCTTGGGGCTACGCGCTGTTGATTCTTGGAATTCTGCTGATTGCGGCCCGCCTGTTTGCACCTGACTTTGATCGAGAGAGAAATGACTGACATCCGCACCGACTGGACCCGCGAGGAGATCGCGGCCCTTTTCGATCTGCCCTTCACCGAGTTGCTCTTCCGCGCGGCCACGGTCCATCGCGAATACCATCCGCCCGAACAGGTCCAGCTCTGCACGCTGCTGAGCATCAAGACCGGCGGGTGTCCGGAGGATTGCGGCTATTGCTCGCAGTCGGTGAAGGCCGACAGCGGGGTCGAGGCGACCAAGCTGATGGAGGTGCAATCGGTCCTCCAGCGCGCGGCGCAGGCAAAGGATGCGGGCAGCCAGCGGTTCTGTATGGGCGCCGCCTGGCGCAACCCCAAGGACCGCGACATGCCCGCGATCGTCGAGATCGTGAAGGGCGTGCGCGAGATGGGGCTCGAGACCTGTATGACGCTCGGCATGCTGACGCCCAAGCAGGCGGAGATGCTCAAGGAAGCCGGGCTCGACTATTACAACCACAATATCGACAGCAGCCCCGAATATTACGAGCGCGTGATTTCCACCCGCAAGATGGGCGACCGGCTCGATACGCTGCAGAACGTGCGCGATGCGGGCATCAATGTGTGCAGCGGCGGGATCGTCGGCATGGGCGAAACGCGCGAGGACCGGGTGGGCTTCGTCCACACGCTCGCCACGCTCGAACGCCATCCCGAAAGCGTGCCGGTCAACGCGCTGGTGCCGGTCAAGGGCACGGTGCTGGGCGACATGCTCGCCGATACGCCGCTCGCCAAGATCGACGATATCGAATTCGTGCGCACCGTGGCGGTCGCGCGCATCACGATGCCGATGAGCATGGTGCGCCTGTCCGCAGGGCGCGAGTCCATGTCCGAAGCCACGCAGGCTCTGTGCTTCCTCGCCGGGGCGAACTCGATCTTCACCGGCGACAAGCTGCTGACCGCGCCCAATGCGGGCGACGACAGCGACGCGGCGCTGTTCGCGAAGCTGGGGATGACGGCGCTCCAGCAGGAAGAGCCGTTGCGCGCATGCAAAAACCTCGAGCCTGCCGAGTGACTTCACACCCTGACCGTCACCCCGGACTTGATCCGGAGGCCCACTTCACCTTAGGCGCAGCGCCAAAAGTAGCGGGATGCCGGATCAGGTCCGGTATGACGGGATTGGATAGTCGGTAAAGGCCACACAATGTTCACAAAAATCCTCATCGCCAACCGCGGCGAAATCGCCTGCCGGGTTATCAAGACGGCCAAGCGGATGGGTATCGCCACCGTCGCAGTCTATTCCGACGCCGATGCGCGGGCGCCCTTCGTGCGTATGGCCGACGAGGCGGTGCATATCGGCCCCGCGCCTGCGGCCGAGAGCTATCTGATTGCCGACAAGATCATCGCCGCCTGCAAGCAGACCGGCGCCGAGGCGGTCCATCCGGGCTATGGTTTCCTCTCCGAACGCGCGAGCTTCGTCGAGGCGCTGGCGAAGGAGAACATCGCTTTCATCGGTCCGCCGGCCAAGGCGATCGCGGCGATGGGCGACAAGATCGAATCGAAGAAGATCGCGCGCGAGGCGGGGGTGAATGTCGTCCCTGGCTTCGTCGGCGAAATCCGCGATACCGACCATGCCGTCGAGATTTCGAACGACATCGGCTACCCGGTGATGATGAAAGCCAGCGCGGGCGGCGGCGGCAAGGGCATGCGCCTCGCGTACTCGGAAAAGGACGTCCGCGAAGGCTTCGAAAGCGTGAAGCGCGAGGGGTTGAACAGCTTCGGCGACGACCGCGTCTTCATCGAGAAATTCATCGAGGACCCGCGCCATATCGAGATCCAGATCCTCGGCGACACGCACGGGAACGTTATCTACCTCAACGAGCGCGAATGCTCGATCCAGCGCCGCCACCAGAAGGTGGTCGAGGAAGCGCCGTCGCCCTTCGTCACGCCCAAGATGCGCAAGGCCATGGGCGAGCAGTGCGTCGCGCTGTCGAAGGCGGTCGGCTATCACAGCGCGGGCACGGTCGAGCTGATCGTCAGCGGCGCGGACAAGACCGGCGAGAGCTTCTACTTCCTCGAAATGAACACCCGGCTGCAGGTGGAACACCCCGTCACCGAGGCGATCACCGGCGTCGACCTCGTCGAACAGATGATCCGCGTCGCGGCGGGCGAAAAGCTCGCTATCACGCAGGACGATGTGAAGATCGACGGATGGGCGATCGAGAACCGGGTCTATGCCGAAGACCCCTATCGCGGCTTCCTGCCCTCCACGGGCCGCCTGGTGCGTTACCAGCCGCCGGTCGAACCCTGGGCCGATGACGGCGCGGAGAACGGTCGTCGCGGCGTCGACGGCGTGCGTGTCGACGACGGCGTGTTCGAGGGCGGCGAGGTGTCGATGTTCTATGACCCGATGATCGCCAAGCTGGTCACCTGGGGCGAAACGCGCGACGAAGCCGCCGACCTCCAGATCGCGGCGCTCGACGCCTTCCGCATCGAGGGGCTGGGGCACAATGTCGATTTCCTCAGCGCAATCATGCAGCATCCGCGCTTCCGCTCGGGCGAACTGACCACCGGCTTCATCGCCGAGGAGTATCCCGAAGGGTTCACGGGCGCCGCCACCTCCGAGCGAACGATCGGCGTACTCGCCGCGGTCGCAGGGCTCGTTTCGACCGCCGAAGCCGACCGGTCGCGCCGGATCGAGGGCCAGCTCAACGGTCCGCTACTGCCGCCGGGCGACTGGACGGTCCGCATCGACGGCGAGGACCATGCAGTCGTTCTCGAGGAAGACGGCGTTTATGTCGACGGCGACCAGGTGACGCTGGTCTTCGAATACACGCCGGGCGATCGCTTTATCGCGGTCGAACTGTTCGACAATGGTGCGGAGGAGGATGACGCGGCGATCGAAAGCTACGGCATCCAGATCGAGCGGACGCGCAGCGGCTATCGCATGACCACGCGCGGGGCCAAGCACGAACTGCGCGTCCTGCCGAGCCGCATCGCCCATCTCGCTTCGCACATGATCGAGAAGGAGCCGCCCGACCTTTCCAAGATGCTGATCTGCCCGATGCCCGGCTTGCTGGTGAAGCTGCATGTGGGCGAGGGCGAGGAGGTCCAGCCGGGCCAGCCGCTCGCCACGGTCGAGGCGATGAAGATGGAAAACATCCTCCGCGCCGAAAAGCAGGCGACCGTGGGCAAGATCAACGCCGCAGAAGGCGACAGCCTCGCGGTGGACGCGGTGATCCTCGAGCTGGAGTAACTTCGCGCGCTAGAGCGCGAGGTGATAGCACTGGTTGTGCGGGCCGTTTTCATAGCCCGCAAAGCCCTCGCCGGGCTTGAACCCGCGCTTTGCATAAAGCTCTACTGCCGGAACGAAGGTCTCGTTGGTGCCGGTTTCGAGGCTGATCCGGCGCAGCGAGCGGCTTCGCGCGACCTCGAGGATATGATCGAGCACGGCCTGCGCGGCGCCCCGGCGAAGGTGGTCGGGATGCGTGCGCATCGACTTGATTTCCGCCTGATCGGCGGACAGCTGCTTGAGCGCGCCGACTGCCAACAGCGTATCGCCATCCCAGGCACCGAAGATCGAGATGTCGGGGCTCGAGAGCCCGGTGAGGTCGAGCGCGAATGACGTGCCCGGTGGCGATGCCTCGTGCATGCCGCGCTGATGCGCTTCGAGCAGGTCGCGCACCTGCCGATCCTCCAGCGATACCGGTCCCACACGCATGGTCATTCCTCTAATATGGCCACTGCGCGGATCCAGCCCGCGCTGGCGCGTTCGATCTTCACCGGGAAGCAGCTGAACGTGAAGCCGTGGCTGGGCAGGCTGGCGAGATTGGTGAGCTTCTCGATCTGGTAATAGGGGCGGATGCGCCCGGCCTTGTGGCCTTCCCAGATGATCGACGGGTCTTTCGTCTCGGCCCAGCGTTTCGCGGTGTGGCTGAAGGGCGCATCCCAGCTCCATGCATCGGTCCCCACTACCTCGACGCCGCGCGTCGTCAGCCACAGCGTCGCCTCGGCGCCCAGACCCACACCCTGATCGGTGAAATTTGCAGTCCCGTAGACTGCGCCCGACTGGACGAGCACGATGTCGAGCGGCTGGAGATCGTACCCGATGGTATCGAACGCCTCCTCGACCTCTGCCGCGCTCACCACGTGGCCATGCGGGAGGTGGCTGAAATCGAGTTTGACACCCGGGCGCAAGAACCGGTCGAGCGGGGCCTCGTCGATGCTCGGGGCGGGGCGCGCGCCTCCATCCGTGGTCGAGTGATAATGCCACGGCGCGTCCATATGCGTGCCGTTGTGCGTCGAGAGTTCGAGCATCTCGACCGCCCAGCCTTCGCCATCGGGAAGATCGTCCTTCTCGAGGCCGGGAAAGAACATGGCGATCTGCTGCCACGTACTCTCGTGGGTCATGTACTGGATCTTCGGGCGCATCACTTCTGGGTCGGAGATCACCTCGTTGGTGATCGGGATCGAAAGGTCGATGAAGCGGGTCATGGGCTCTCGCCTAATGCGCCTGCAACTGCTCGTCGAGAAATGCTGCGACATCGGCGAGTTCGACCGTGCGATCGAGATAGGCTTCGCCGATGCCACGAAGCAACACGAACGGCAGCGTGCCGGCGTCCATCTTCTTGTCGTGCAGCATATGCGCGGTGAGCGCCTCCCCGGTGCAGGTCAGACCGAGGGCGGAGATTTCGGACGGGAGGCCCGCAGCGTCGATCGCTGATGTGACCCGTGCCGCATCATCGAGCGATAGGGTGCCGCGGCGCGCTGAATAGCGCGCGGCGAGCACCATGCCGAGCGCAACGCCTTCGCCGTGGAGCAGCCTGTCCGAAAAGCCGGTCTCGGCCTCGAGCGCATGGCCGAAGGTGTGCCCGAGATTGAGCAGTGCGCGCGCCCCGCTGGTCTCGCGCTCGTCCTCGGCGACGATCCGCGCCTTGGCCGCGACGCTGGTGGCGACCGCGTGTTCGACTGCTTCGGCCTCCAGCGCGAGCACCGCCGCGCCGTTTTCCGCGAGCCAGTCGAAGAACTGCGCGTCGCCGAGGACTCCGTATTTGAGCACTTCGGCATAGCCGGCGCGCAATTCGCGGGCCGGCAGCGTGGCGAGCGAGTCGAGATCGGCGAGCACCAGCGCGGGCTGGTGGAAGGCCCCGACGAGGTTCTTGCCCGCCGCTGTGTTAATCGCGGTCTTGCCCCCGACCGAGCTGTCGACCTGTGCCAGCAGCGTAGTGGGCAACTGGACGAAGCCGCAGCCGCGCTTGAGGATGGCGCAGGCGAATCCGGTGAGGTCGCCGACCACCCCGCCGCCGAGCGCGAAGACGTGGTCGCCGCGCTCGACGCCCTGTGCGAGCAGCCAGTCGGTCAGCCGCGCGAGGCTGTCCCAGCTCTTCGAACCCTCGCCCGGGGCAATATCGTACCAGCGCGGCTCGATTCCGGCTGCCGCGAAAGAGCGTGCCACCGCCGTCCCCCAATGCGCGCGGGCATTGGCATCGGCAACGATGCAGGCGTGGGGCTTGCGCAGGAAGGGCGCTGCCTCGCGCGCGATATTCGCGAGCAGGCCGCCGGCCACGCGCACGTCATAGCCGCGCCCGGCCAGCTCGACGGGAATCACAGCCATGCGTCGATCGCCTCCAATATCCGCTGTACGGTTTCGCCATGCGGGCCGTTGTCGGTCACGACATGGATCGGCGCCTCGGCATAGAAGGCGCCGCGCCGCTGCTTGAGATCGGCGAGGATCGCGCGCGGATCGCCGGTGCGCAGCAGCGGACGGTTGTCGCGCCGCCCGGTGCGTTCGACCAGCGTCTCGACGTCGCAATCGAGCCATACCGCGATGCCGTGTTCGAGGATCAGCGCGCGCGTGTCGGGATCGACGAAGGCGCCGCCGCCGGTGGCGATGACGCCGTGGCGTTCTTCCATCAGCCGCGCGATGACGCGACGTTCGCCGTCACGGAAATAGTCCTCGCCATGCGCCGCGAAGATCTCGCTCACCGAGCGGTCGGCCGCGCGCTCGATTTCCTCGTCGGCATCGACGAAATCGGTCTCCAATATCGCGGCCAGCCGGCGGCCCACGGTGGACTTGCCGACGCCCATCAGCCCGACCAGCACCACCGGGCGGTCGATCCGCCGCGCGATGCCGCCGATCTCGGCCGGGGTGAGGGTGGTCGCATGGGTCATTGCCGCCGTGCCTAGAACTGGGCTAGGGCGCGGGCAAGGTATCAGCACTTGAAGCGGGACGCGAAAAACTTGGCGATGAGCGGCAGGAAGATGGGCGGTGCACTGGCGGCGATCGTCGTGGCAGTGCTGGTCGCGGCGCTGGTCGATGGCGGCGAGGAGCCGCTGCGCCCGATCGAACAAGCCGTCGAACTGCCGGAGGCCGCACGATGAAATATGCCTGGCTGATCGGCGGGGCCACGCTGGCGCTGACGTCCGCAATGGTTCTGGCGCAGGAAGCGCCGGTCGACCTGCTTCCGCCGGGCTTCGACAGGCCCGCGCCGACGCCTACACCGACACCGGCGCCGCGCGCGACCCAATCTCCGGCGCCTGGCCCGGCACCGGCGCAGCCGGGCACGCCGCAGGCCGTGCCCTCGCAAGCGGGCGAGGTGGTCCAGCCGCTGCCCCCTGCGCCGCTGCCGGCGACTGCCGATCTCGACCTGTCGAACCTGCCGACCATCGAAGAGCTCGAGGCGATGTCGACCGACGAGCTCGACGAGCTTCTCGGGCTCAAGCCCAAATACGATATTCCCCCCGCCGCGCGCCGCTCGATGGAGCGCGTCGGCGTGCTTGGAGCAGGGGAAGGCGGGATGCCCTCGGCCTCGCTCGCACGCCAGCCGGCCGGGCTGGTCCGCGCCGTGCTTGCGGGAACCAGGGGGCCGCTGGTCTCGCGCTGGGGCCACATCCTCCTGCGCCGCGCACTCGCCAGCCGCCTCGAGACGCCCGAGGGCATGAACCCGGCCGAATTCGCAGCCCTGCGCGCACAGGCGCTCAACGCCATGGGCGAATATGTCGTCGCCCGCGCGCTGGTGCAGGATGTCGACACGGGCAATTATACGCCCGCGCTGACCGACGCCGCCATCGAGGCCTATGTTGCCAGCGCCGATATCGTGGGGGCCTGCCCCGCCGTGCGGCTGGCCGATGGCGGGCGCAACGATGCCCAGTGGCAGATGCTCACCGGTATCTGCAGTGCCTATGCGGGGGAGGAAACGCGCGCGCAGAACGACCTTCGCCGCCTGCTCAACCGGACCGAGGACGACCGCATCGATGTCCTCCTGGCGCAGCGTTTTGCCGGCGCCGCGGGCAATGGCCGGCGCGCGGTGACGATCGAGTGGGACGGGATCGACACGCTCTCGCCCTGGCGCTTCGGCCTGGCCAATGCGCTGGGCGAACCGATTCCGGAAAGGTTGCTCGACAAGGCCGGGCCCGAACTTCTGCGCCGTTCCGCCCTGATCCCGGCGCTGACGCCGCTCCAGCGCGCGCAAGGGGCGGGGATCGCGGCTGCGGGGGGGATTCTTTCCGCCGCCGCGATGGTCGATCTCTACAGCCAGATCTTCGCCGAGGAAGGCGCCGAGGGCGACGCGGTGCAGACCGCCGCGCGCCTGCGCGAAGCCTATGTCGGCGCCCCGGCGGCGCGGCTCGCGGCGATCAAGGATATCTGGGCAGGCGGTGGCGACTATGCCTATGGCCGGATGGTACTGACCGCCTATCCCGCAGCGCGAATGCCCGCCGACGAAGCCTATGCCGACGATGCCGCAGGGCTGATCGCCTCCATGCTCGCCGCGGGGCTCGACCGCGACGCCATGCGCTGGGCGGGCGTGGTCGACGATGGCAGCGAGGCGGCCATGCTGCTCGCGCTCGCCGCGCCCACTCGCTCGCAGGCGGTGACCGACGGCGAACTGGACAGTTTCAGCGATGACGACGATTCCACCGGCCAGCGTAAGTCTCGCATGCTGCTCGCCGGCCTGGCGGGGCTCGGTCGGGTGGGTGATGCGGAGATCGCCGAATACAGCGACCGACTGGGCATCGACCTGTCGGCACCGACGCGCTGGACGCGGATGATCGACAGGGCGGCCGAGGTCGATAACCGCACGCTCGTCGCCATGCTGGCCGGGCTCGGCATGCAGGGTTCCGGCTGGGACCGGATGACCGCGCGCCATCTTTATCACATCGTTGCCGCGCTGCGCCGCGTCGGCCTCGAAGCGGAAGCCCGGATGATCGCCGCGGAGGCGGTCGCCCGCGCCTGAGGTGAGCGCGCCGGGCACCTCGATCGACGATTTCCTGGCTATGCTCGCTGCCGAACGCGGGGCGGCACGCAACACCATTCTCGCTTATGGCCGCGATCTCGAGCAGGCCGAGGCCATGCTCGGCGGCGCGCTTGCCCACGCCAGCTCCGCACACCTCGCCAGGATCGCGCAAGGCTGGTCGGCGCTCGCTCCGTCGACGGTGGCGCGCAAGGTCTCGGCGCTGAGGCAATTCTTCGGTTTCCTGGTCGACGAGGGGCTGCGTGCGGACGATCCGACTCATGCGCTGCCGCGACCTGCGGCGCGGCGACCGTTGCCCAAGATCCTTTCGCATGGCGAGATCGAGACGTTGTTCGCCGCCGCGGAAGACCGGGCGAGCGGCAATACTCCGCAGGCGGTCCGGCTGCTGGCGCTGCTCGAAATGCTCTATGGCTCGGGCCTGCGCGCGAGCGAACTCGTGTCATTGCCGCTCTCCGCCGTGCCTCGCGACGCCCCTTTCCTGACGGTTGTGGGGAAGGGCGGCCAGGCGCGCATGGTCCCCGTGAGCCAGCGCGCGCGCGCCGCATTGACGCGCTGGCTGGCCTTGCGCGAGCCGGCATCGCCATGGCTGTTCCCCTCGCGCAAGGGGCATATTTCGCGCGTTCGCCTGTTCCAGCTGCTCAAGGACTTCGCGGTCCACGCCGGGCTGCCGCCGGAAAAACTCAGCCCGCATGTCCTGCGCCACGCCTTCGCCACCCATCTGCTCGAGGGCGGGGCGGACCTGCGCGCGCTGCAGACGCTGCTCGGTCATGCCGATATTTCGACCACGCAGATATACACCCATGTCGATGCCGCGCGGCTGGTCAGACTGGTCAACGAACGCCACCCGCTTGCGCGACCGCGATCTTCGGACTAGCGCGGGCGCCATGATTTCCTACCTCGAATTCGAGAAGCCGGTTGCCGAGCTCGAACAGCGTATCGCCGAACTGCGCAACGCAGCCGAGGGCGACGACGTCGATATTTCCACCGAGCTCCAGCGGCTCGAGCAGAAGAGCGCCACCCTGTTGGCGAGCACCTACGAATCGCTCAGCCCGTGGCAGAAGACGCAGGTCGCCCGGCATCCCTCGCGCCCGCACTTCCGCGACTATGTCGAACAGGCCTTCGAGGAATTCGTCCCGCTCGGCGGCGATCGCTGCTATGGCGACGACGAGGCGATCCTCGGCGGCTTCGCCAAGCTCGATGGCCGAAAGGTGGTGCTGATCGGCCATGAAAAGGGCAATGATACCGCCAGCCGCATCCGGCACAATTTCGGCATGGGCAAGCCCGAGGGCTATCGCAAGGCGATCCGCCTGATGGAAATGGCCGGACAGTTCGGCCTCCCGGTGGTGACCCTGGTCGATACTTCGGGCGCGTTTCCCGGGGTTGAGGCCGAAGAGCGCGGCCAGGCCGAAGCCATTGCGCGATCGACCGAAGCCTGTCTCGCGCTGCCTGTCCCGATGGTCGCGGCGATCGTCGGCGAGGGCGGTTCGGGCGGCGCGGTGGCGCTCGCCAGTGCCGAACGCGTGCTGATGATGGAACACGCGGTCTATTCGGTGATCTCGCCCGAAGGCTGCGCCTCGATCCTGTGGCGCACCGCCGAAAAGGCGCCCGATGCCGCCGAAGCGATGAAGGTTACCGCACAGGACCTCGCCAAGCTCGGCGTGATCGACCGGATCGTGCCCGAACCGGTCGGCGGTGCGCATCGCGACCCGCGGCTGGCGGCGACGACGCTGGGGGCGGCCATCGGCGAGGAACTCGACAAGCTCGGCCGTTTCGCCCCGCACGAGCTCAAGCGCCTGCGCGAAGAGCGCTTCCTGGCGATCGCCGGATAAGTGCCGGAAAAGGCTGGCGGGAACCAAGCACCGCCGGTCGCTGTTCTCCCTAGCGTAGTCAGATACGGCCCGTGGCTCGCCTGGTGCGGGCCATGACGGTCGCCAATCGGGGAGAGCCCTTCATGTCGCGCTTCAAACTTGCCGCCGCTTCGTCCGTCACCGCGCTATCGCTGGCCCTGGCCGGCTGTATGGGCACGGGCAACATTCCCAGCGCCTCGGCGCCGATCACGCAGAGCGAAGCGCAGATGGGGGCCGAGGCCCACCCGCAGCTGCTGGCTGAATTCGGCGGCGCGATGAGCGGCAGCCAGGCGCAGTATGTCGAGCAGGTGGGCAAGAACATCGCGGTCCACTCGGGGCTTGGCAACGCGCGTGAACCCTTCACCGTTTCGTTGCTCAACAGCCCGGTCAACAACGCTTTCGCGATCCCCGGCGGTTATATCTACACCACCCGCCAGCTGGTCGCGCTGATGAACAACGAGGCCGAACTGGCCGGTGTTCTGGGGCACGAGGTCGGCCACGTCGCCGCGCGTCACTCGCAACGCCGCCAGGCAGCCGCCCAGCGCAACACGCTGCTCGGTGCGGCGGGTGCGATCCTGTCGGGTATCCTCCTCGGCAATAGCGGCCTCGGCCAGCAGCTCGGCCAGGCCGCGCTGCAGGGTTCGCAATTGCTGACGCTCAAGTTCTCGCGCTCGCAGGAACTCGAGGCGGACGGGCTCGGCATCCGCTATCTGGTCGACGCTGGGTACGATCCGCGTGCGATGGCGACCGTGCTGAAGAGCCTCGCGATGCAGAATGCGCTCGATGCCCGGGTCCAGGGGCGCGACAATGCGAATATTCCCGAATGGGCTTCGACTCACCCCGATCCCGCCAGCCGCGTCCAGTCGGCGCTGGCCACGGCACAGGCGACAGGCGCCACGGGCGGTGTCACCAATCGCGACACCTTCCTCACCCGGATCGACGGTCTTACCTATGGTGACGATCCCAAGCAGGGTGTGGTCGAGGGTCGCCAGTTCATCCATCCCGATCTGCGGCTCGCCTTTACCGCGCCGCAGGGCTTCTACATGATCAACGGCACCCGCGCGGTCACCATCAACGGGCAAAGCGGCCAGGCGCAGTTCTCGATGGCGCCCTATAACGGCAATCTCGACAGTTACGTCACCAGCGTCTTCGCAGGGCTGAGCAAGCAGCAGCAGATCCGCCCGCAATCGGTCCAGAGGACCACGGTGAACGGCCTGCCGGCGGCCTATGGGACGGCGCGCGTCTCGTCGAGCAACGGGCAGGTCGACGTGACCGTCTTCGCTTATGAATTCGCCAACGACCGGGCCTATCATTTCCTCGCGATAACCCCCGCGGGGCGGGCTTCGCCCTTTACCCAGATGTTCGGTTCGATGCGGCGGATCGATGCCCAGACCGCGGCCAATGTCATTCCGCGCGTGATCGACGTGGTCACCGTGCGGAACGGCGATACGGTCGCCTCGCTGGCGGGCCGCATGGCCTATTCGGACAACCAGGTCGAACGCTTCCGCGTGCTCAACGGGCTCGATTCGAACGACGGGCTGAGCGCGGGCCAGAAGGTCAAGATCGTCGTCCGCGGGCGCTAGCGGCCAGAACCTCTGGCGCGCATAGAAAAAGGGCGGCGGGATCAACCCGCCGCCCTCTTCGTTTCGACCGGCCTGCGATTAGGCGTTCGACGTGCTCATCGTGGTCGAGACCTTGTTGAAGGTCGTGCTCAGCTCGTTGCCGAGGCTCTGCATCGCGGTGATCGCGGCGACGGCGATCAGGGCAGCGATGAGGCCGTATTCGATGGCGGTTGCACCTTCTTCGTTGCGGCGCAGCTTGCGGAAAAACTTCATCTGTCGTCTCCTGGTTCAGTCTTCGTACCCGGCCCGTTCCGACAATCCTGGTTCGGGCGACTTTGCTTTCTGCAGCGAAGTGGTTGAGAATTTCCTAACCGCTTCGTCCGTACCGGCCCGTTCCTCAGACGCTCGTCACTGCGACGACGGAGGTTTCGATATTCGACCACATCGTCGTCGCCGAAGTACCGAATGCCTGGATCCCGCCAACCATGGCGAGAAAGACCAGAGCGAGGATCAGTCCGTATTCGACAGCCGTGGCACCGCGGGTATCGCGTCCCAAATTGCGCAGGAATTTGCCCATTCTCTTTTGCCCCAATCGTCGCTTGCCTTGGCTGACCGCAGGGGCATACGGGCTACTCGGTTAAGGAAACGTTGAAGGATCGGGCGGACTTGGAAAATTTTCCGACATGGACCTGTGTCGTGGCGCTGGCGCTGGCGGATGGCGAAGGGCGCTGGCTGATGCATCGGCGCCCGCCCGGCAAGCATCATGGCGGGTTGTGGGAATTTCCCGGCGGCAAGGTCGAAGCGGGCGAAAAGCCGCGCAATGCGCTGGTTCGCGAGATTCGCGAAGAGCTGGGCATCGCGCTATCGGGCGATACGCTTGTGCCGGCCGGCTTCGCGGAAGAGGCGCAGGCCGAGGGGCGCGCGCCGATTGTCATAATGCTTTACAGATCGGTGTGGGACGGCAGCGCCCTTGCGGCGCTCGAGGGCGGTGCGATCGGCTGGTTCACCCAAGTGGAGATCGCGCGGCTCGACAAGCCGCCGCTCGATGTCGCGCTGGCGAGAGGCTTGTTCGAAAAAGTGTGATTTAGGGATTGCCAAGCCCACGGCACCTGCCTATTGGGCGCCCTCCAAGCGCGCCCGTAGCTCAGCTGGATAGAGCACCAGACTACGAATCTGGGGGCCGGAGGTTCGAATCCTTCCGGGCGCGCCAATACCCCCGATAGCGTGGAATCTGGCTAATTGGGCGCTGGCCAAATTTGTTCATGCGCCGATTCCCACATCCGCCCTTTGGCTCACGATCAGGGTGATCCGCCGCCACGGGCGTGTCATCGGCATGACCGCTAACGACCCGGAAGCGCACATCGCTTTTGAGCCCATCTTGCATCTATCTCCCGCATCGAATGGTCGATCACCGACCTTTCAGCCCATTTCCACGATGTGAGACCCGAAGCGGCGCCATCAGGTAGTTCTGTCATGTGCTCGATCCATAACTGGCCAAGCGTTCAGGTGAAGGGCTTCAATGTGACATTGACAAGCGAAGGCAACCTCTGTCTGTGCGGCTCAATAAGTGCATAATCCAAGGTGAGCCTGCTTCATGTTCTCTCGAGACGAAATCAGAAGTAAGATCGAGTCCGCTCTGATCGAAGTGTTTGAAGAGCGTTGCCCCGATAAACCAGTTCCCAATTTGGAGGCGGATACGATCCTCTTAGAAACAGGTCTTGATTCGCTTGGTTTCGCAGTATTGATTGTCGAGTTGGAAGATGGTTTAGGCTATGACCCTTTCGCCGAGGCGGAAGAGGCCTATTATCCGCAAACTTTTGGCGAATTTGTTGAATATTTCTTTCGAATGCAGCCGTGACTTGCCTGCGAAATCTGCTCGAGGAGACGGGGCCCAACGGTTTTCAACTCACACATGGCAATAGCGTCATTACCCAGGCCTCGCTCCTCGAAAAGGCCGATCATCTTCGCAATCAGTATCCCATCCAGAGCTTTCGTCCGCTGTTCTCGTTTGACAGCATTAGCGCGGCATTGCCGTGGTTGGTCGCTGCTGATGGGCTGAGCCATCGGATCGGATTGGCTAGCCCCCGCGTGAGCGTCGATACGCTCGATAAGCTGAAAAAGCTCGGCGGTTTTTATTTGGTAGTTCCAGGCGACGAGGCGGGCTTTCAGGCTGAAGTCGTACAACCTGATGCCGCTGAACGGGGCGTACAAGGTGCTACCGAATGGGTGCTTACGACATCCGGTACAACGGGCATTCCGAAACTAGTACCGCACACGCTGGATAGTTTGCTTCGTACCACTAAGCGCTCGAATCCGAAGGGAATAGTACCTGTTTGGGGCCTCCTCTATTCCTTTGATCGATTTGCCGGGTTGCAGGTTCTGCTACAGGCCGTCGCTTCGGGTTCAAAGCTAATAGTGCCACCGAATGATGCTTCGCTGAGCGATCAGATTCAGTTTATGGTTGAACATGGAGTCACTCATTTGAGCGCATCCCCAACCTTGTGGCGACGCCTGTTAATGGCGCCGGCCAGCCGGGAACTTAATCTCCGCTCGATTACACTCGGTGGGGAAATCGCCGATCAGGAAGTGCTTGACGCATTGTCGAGCCGGTTTCCGAGTGCAAGGCTTGTCCATATCTATGCCTCGACTGAGGCAGGGGTTGGGTTTTCAGTAGTCGATAAGAAGGCAGGGTTTCCTGTCGAGTTCATCGACAAACCGCCCGCCGGCGTCGAATTGCGGGTCCGCAACAAGTCGCTTCAGCTCAGAACACGTAGGCAGAGCGTCAGCTATATCGGGTCGGATAAGCAGGTTTCCGACGCGCAAGGCTGGGTGAACTCAGGAGATCTGTTGGAAAGGCGCGGGGATCGATACCTGTTCGTCGGGCGCGATGATTCGACGATAAATGTGGGCGGAATGAAGGTCCAGCCCGAGATTGTGGAGCAGGCGATTAAGAGCGAGCCCGGCATTGCCGAAGCAAGGGTTTTCGGCAAGGGTAGCGCAATCACAGGAATGTTGGTTTGCGCAGAAATTTGCCTCGATGCGCCCGTGACCGACGAGAAGGCATTCGTGAAATCCTTGAAGGGCAAACTTTTAAATCACCTCGCCGATCACGAAATGCCTGTGAGGATCAAGATAGTCGAAAATATCGAAATCAATGCATCGGGAAAGGTTGAGCGCAAATGAAGACGGTTCTGGTAACCGGTGCGGCCCGCGGACTGGGATTAGCAATTTCGCAAAAAGCAGCAGATAGTGGCTATGCAGTTTTAGGTATAGGAAGGAGGTCCAGCGACGGTTTCTCGCAGATACCGCATGCCAAATTCTACCAATTCGACCTCTCTAACCTCGACGGCATTCCTGGCATCATGCGCGAGATCCATCAGGAGCATGGCCCGCTCAGCGGTCTGGTCAACAACGCCGGGATTGGAAATGACGGCATATTGGGCACGATGCATGGCACCGACATTAGTGCGGTACTGCGCACCAATCTCGAGGCAGCAATCCTCGTCTCGAAATTCGCGTCAAGGCAGATGCTCCGCAGGCAATCCGGCTCTATAGTAAACATATCTTCAATCATCGCATCCACAGGCTATTCCGGGCTATCGGTGTACGCCGCGTCCAAGGCTGGGCTCGAAGGATTTACCCGCTCACTTTCGCGTGAAGTTGGCAAAGCGAATATCCGCGTGAATTGTGTTGCGCCGGGCTACATGCAGACCGACATGACGGCGGGGCTGGAAGGATCGAAGCTGGACAGCATTCGCCGACGTGCACCGCTGGGTTTGCCCACGATAGAGCAAGCTGCCAATGCCGTAGTCTTTTTGCTTGGGGATGAATCCAGCGCCATCACCGGTACCATTTTGACAGTTGACGGTGGAGCGACAGCTTAGGATCGATAGGCGGCAAGCCCAAGCTTTTCTGCTCTGAGAGGGATTGGAAAGATCAATGAACGTCCAAAAGAGCGAAACCCGTATCGTTCTAATTGGTTGTGGCGCGATGGCAATCGAGACCGCGCAATACATTGTGGCGCAAAGCGATCAACTTGGGATAACCGATAGCTCTTTAGTCGTAACGGATGTGGTGTCCACAGATTCAAAGAGGCTCGACCAACTGCAACAGGTGCTCGGTTATAAAGTGGAGTGCCATCGACATCTCTCTGATGTCGCAAATATTTCTACCAAGCGTTTTGTAATTGCGATCGGAAGCGTGAACGCAATTTACAGCATCAGTGCTCAAATAAGGGAAATATCAGGCAAATACTTCACTGTAATCCATCCGACTGCCGAAGTATCGGAATATGCGGAAATCCGCGAGGGTTGCATAATTGCGCCCTTTGCATTTGTCGGACCCTTCGCCAAGGTTGGCGCGAACTCGATCATCAACGTTGGAGCAACAATCGGGCACGATGTGGATTTGGGGCGCGGAGTGATTGTATCGCCAAAGGCTGACGTGAACGGCGGTGCAAGTTGCGCTGACTTCGCGTTCCTTGGGGCGGGGGTGACGATTGATCCCCGTGTTTCTGTTGGCCGCTTTGCGAAGATATCCTCCGGAACCGTGGTTTCCTCGAGCGTCGAGGCTGGGATGTTGGTGTTCCACAGGCATCAAACCAAATTTGTGAAGATGTTTGATCCAGATAACGGGACGGGCCGATTCAAACGCTGAAGATGCCCAATCTAAACGGTTAATTAGCAACTGCGAATGGGATTTAAGGGTGTACGCATCGAAGGGTCGCATTCCGCCCACATGGCGCCGCCTAGATATCCATCATGGTTTCGCGAGAAGCAGCCGTCCTCCCCAAAGCAGGTTTGGAGCGGCCAACCAAATCGTCGAGTTTCTGGCTGAGAAGCATCATTACTTCTGGGCTGTTAACCGAACTACGGTTTCAAAAAATTGACAAAATCCGGCCTTTCCCGGGCGCGCCATAAAAGGCCATCCTTCGCAAGAGGGGTGGCCTTTTGTGGTTTCGGGGCCGGTTGCCGCCTTGGGCGAAACCGCTGCGAACCTAGTCCGCCTCGTCCTCGAGCCAGTGCATGTCGTCGTCGCTGAAGCCGAAATGGTGCCCTGCTTCATGCACCACCACATGCCGCACGAGGTCGTCCATCCGCACTCCGGTCTCGCGCCATTCGGCGATCAGCGGTTCGCGGAACAGCCAGATACGCGGCGGCATCCTTCCGCTTTCCCAGATCGACCGATCGGGCAGCGGTTCGCCTTCGTAGAGGCCGGACAGGTGCCAGCGATCGTCGATCCCGACCGATTCGAGCTGTTCGGGCGTGGCGAAATCCTCGACCCGCAGGACGATATCGCCAAGCTGCTCGCGGAACGGCTCGGGCAATCCGGCGAGCGTCGCCTCGGCGAGCGCTTGCATCTGCGCTTGGGTGGGAGGTTGTCGGGCGTGCATGGTCCGGCTGACATGGGGCCAGGGGCAGACAGGCACAAGCCCGGAACCGCGCCGCCTGTGGCCGGTTCATTGGTCGAAGGAGACCAATTGCATCATGACCGACGCCACAGCCATCTTCGACCGCCTCAAGCAGGATCACGACAGGCACCGCGAACTATTGGACAAGCTGATGCAGACGAGTGGTGACAGCGACGAGCGCGAAAGCCTGTTCGAGGAGCTGACCAAGGAGCTGAAGGCGCATGCCGCGGCCGAGGAACAGGCGCTCTATTCGACCATGCTGCGCAAGCCCCCGACGACCGGTGAGACGCGCCATTCGGTGGCCGAACACCATGAGATCGAGGAAGCGCTCAACGACCTCGCTGCGACCGACATGTCGAGCGGCGGCTGGCTGACCAAATTCAAGAGTTTCGATCACCAGTACCGCCATCATATCGACGAGGAGGAAGAGGAGCACTTCCCCGACTTCGAGAAATATCTCGACGACGATGACATGCGGCACATGGAAAGGGTTTTCGAGCGCCGCAAGCAGGATGAGAAGGAAGAGGCCGAGATCACGCCCGAAAAGAAGGAAGACGCTAAGGAGTAATTCGTCCGGGGAGGGGCAAGTGAGTAACAAGCAGGATTGCGACCCGAGCCGCGTATCGCGGCTCGCACCCTCGGTCGAACCGGGGGTGTGGCGCTATGCCAAGGCATCGCGGGCCAGCGTCGTCATCGACGCGGCCGACTATTTCGCTTTCATGCAGGAGGCGATGCTCGAATCGCGTAGCCGCATCCTGCTCATCGGTTGGGACTTCGACACGCGCATTCATCTCGACCGCGGGCGTCGCTGGTGGCAGCGTCCCTGGAAGCGCGGCTACCCCTCGCGGCTCGGCAGCTTCATCGCCTGGCTTGCCCGCCACCGGAAAAAGCTCGACATCCGCATTCTCAAATGGAGTGTGGGGGCGTTGTCGACGATCGGCCGGGCTTCGATGTGGTGGGACCTCCTGCGGTGGCTGCGTCATCGCCGGATCACCTTCAAATTCGATACGGCGCATCCGGTTGGCTGCACGCATCACCAGAAGATTGCCGTGCTCGACAACCGGGTCGCCGTATGCGGCGGGATCGACATGACCGATGAGCGTTGGGATACGCGCGAGCACAAGGCCCACGATCCGCGCCGCAAAACGCCTTGGGGGCGCCCCTATGGTCCGTGGCACGACGCCGCGATGATAATGGAGGGGGAGATTGCCCCGGCGCTCGCCGAACTGGGCGAAGATCGCTGGATATGTGCCGGAGGCGCGGCCCTGCCCAAATGCGGCGAGCGACCGGGCTCGCCTTGGCCCGATGCGCTGAAAGCCCAGTTCGAAGACGTCGAGATCGGTATCGCCCGCACGCGAGCGGCCTATCGCGACTGGGATGCGGTTGACGAGATCAAGCAGCTTTACCTGCGCCAGATCGCGGCCGCCAAGCGCTTCATCTATGCCGAGAGCCAGTATTTCGCCTCACGCGCGGTTGCCGAGGCGATCATCGCGCGGCTGCAGGAAGACGAGCCCCCCGAAATCGTGATCGTCCACCCGCGTCATGCAGAAGGCTGGCTCGAGCAGCAGGCGATGGATCACGCGCGGGCGGAGCTGGTGCGGGCGATCGAGGCGGCCGACGACAAGGGTCGCTTCTCGCTCTGGTCGCCGCTGGTCGACGATACGCCGATCTATGTGCATGCGAAGATCATGATCGTCGACGACGAGGTGCTCCGCATCGGCTCTGCCAATCTCAACAACCGGTCGATGGGGCTCGACAGCGAATGCGACGTGTTCATCGACGCGGCGCGGCCTGGTAATGGCCACGCGGCGGCGGGTATTGCCGCGCTGCGCCACTCGCTCCTGGCCGAACATTGCGGGCTCGAGGATCGCGAAGTGGCCGAGCAGCTGTCGCGTCATGGCTCGATGGCGGATCTGATCGTCGGGTCGCAGGGCACAGGGCCGCGCAATCTGCAGCGTTATCATCCACCCGAACTCAACGGTGTCGAAGAAAAACTCGCGGATAGTGCAGTGCTCGATCCGGAGGATCCCGACGATATGTTCGAGCCGTTTGCAAAGGGCGGCCTTTTCCGCAAGGGGAGCAAGCTCGCACGCTTTCGCGAGCAGTTCAGGAGGATCAGGAAGACGTGAGCAGCCTAGTTGGACCCGACGAGGACGATCCGCGCGGCAAGCCGCCGGTGCCCGAGCATGTCCAGGAGGCGATTCGCACGCTCATCGAATGGGCGGGCGACGATCCCTCGCGCGAAGGGCTGCTCGACACGCCCGCACGCGTCGCACGTGCGTGGAAGGAATACTGCGTCGGTTATGAAGAGGAACCAGCCTACCACCTGAGCCGCGTGTTCGAGGAAGTCGGCGGCTACAACGAAATCGTGCTGCTCAAGGACATTCCTTTCCAGTCGCATTGCGAACATCACATGGCGCCGATCATCGGCAAGGCGGCGATCGCCTATCTGCCCAACGACCGGGTGGTCGGGATATCCAAGCTGGCGCGGGTGCTGCACGGCTTCGCCCGTCGCCTTCAGGTGCAGGAGCGACTGACTGCCGAGGTTGCGGACTGCATCTGGGAAAACCTCCAGCCGCAGGGCGTCGCCGTGGTGATCGAGGCCGCGCATAGCTGCATGACCGCGCGTGGCGTGCGAACGCCCGGTGTGAGCATGGTCACGAGCCGCATGATGGGCACCTTCCTCGACGATCAGCGCAGCCGAGAGGAAGTGCTCAAGCTCATGGGGTATGGCTAAAAGATCTCATTTCCCCTGGTGCGACCCGAAGGGAGTACGGGCCTTTCAGGCAGCGAGCGAGGAGGAGCTCCGGTCGGGCGCCTGGGACCGGGTATAGGAGGATTGCGGCTCGTCCAGCTTGCGATTGATCAGCACGCGATACAACTCCACCGTCCTCACGCTGAGGCCGAGGCTGACGCCGATTTCCCGGCTGGTGAAGCCGGCGATCAGGAGGTGCAGGATCTGGCTTTCCCGTTTCGAAAACCGTTCTTCGAGACCCTCCAGGGGAGCTGATCCCGCGTGCGGCCGCGCGAACGCAACCGCATCGCCGACAATGGTTCGAAATCGTGCCGGCATTGACCTGACCCTTGAAGTTGAAGCCTTGAAATACTTGTCGAACCTGGTCGTGTCGAAGTTCTTTTTCTCCACAATGGTGTAAGCGCTGCAGCCAAATATTCGGCCATACCCCCATCCGGGGCAAGCTGGCCGGTTCTACGGTCCGGACTATTCGCCGATTTGGCGAACCAGCGCCTCGGTATAGAGCTTCGGGGGGTCGGAGTTCTGCAGATAGGTGCACATCGCATCCATCGCATTGTCGGTCAGGAGCAGCTGGACGTTCCGCGACTCGGCCCGTTGCCGGGTGCGGATAAGATAGCCTTCCTTTTCCATCACCGAGATTGCCCGGAGCGCCGTGGTCGGGGGAACGTGGGCGGCATAGCTCGCCTTGGTGATCGACACCGGGGTTTCGGTTGCCGTGCGTTCGAACAGATGGAGGAGCAAGTCCCAGATCGGTTCGCCGAGGAACTTCTGCGGCAGAACCTTCTCGCGCTTGCGCCTGAGGGAAAACATCGCCTGGGCAACCGGAGCAAGTTCCGCGGGCGATACCGGGCGTGGAGGAACCGGTTTGGAGACCGGTGAAGCGAGGCCGAGATCCTGTTCGAGAGTATCGGCCAGCTCGTTCAGCTGTGAAGCCTGTCGGCGCAGCGTTTCGACGTAATCTCGTGATTTTTCTATCATTTGCCTCCGTCCATGTATCTCCTCCCTGGGCGGCACGACGAACGCGCATGCCCCGCGCAGATACCTTGCCGGAGGTGGCGGTCGGGTGTCCCCGGTCCGCGGCGAAGGGAAAACCCCGATCTATACAAAGAATTTTCGCCCTTCTTTGTATTCCTCGCACGGCATCGGATTTTATCGAGACATCGCCCAGACAAGGTGTCAAGGCCGGGCGGCGATATTCTTGAAGGCCGGGGAAGTAGCCAGCGCGGTGGGCGGCGGACTGCGCAAATGCGGCTCGGCGCACGAAAAACGCCCCGCGCGGCATAGAAGCCGGACGGGGCGTTCCTGGTAGTTTGCTAAGCCGAAGCCTAGAGCTGGCCGAGCATATGCTCCGCACTCGACACCGAGAAATCGCCCGGGGCTTCGACGTTGAGCTGGGTGACCACGCCGTCTTCGACGAGCATCGAATATCGCTGGCCGCGCTTGCCCATGCCGAAACCGGAACCGTCCATCGTCAGTCCGACCGCCTCGGCGAAGTCGCCATTGCCATCGGCCAGCATGGTGATGTCGTCGGACCCGGCGGAGCTCTTCCAGGCACCCATCACGAATGCATCGTTGACCGCGGTCGCGACGATTTCGTCGACGCCCTTGGCCTTCAGTTCGCCGGCCTTTTCGACATAGCCGGGCAAATGGCGCGCCGAGCAGGTCGGCGTGAAGGCGCCGGGCACCGAAAAGAGTGCCACCTTCTTGCCTTTGAAATAGTCGGCCGAGCTGACCTGTTCGGGGCCGTTCTCGGTCGCCTTGACCAGTGTCACATCGGGCAGCTTGTCACCCACCGAAATCGTCATGCTGGAAACTCCGTCTTTCCCGTCCGTGGTGTGAGGTAGGCGGCCGGGACAGGCTTCGCAACCTCCTGGCAATGGTTAAATTCGCTTTACCGCGCCGCTTCAACTTCCCGTAAATTCTTGGCGCGATGCTGGATTCCAGCGGGCCTCGGGATCGGCCCGCCAGGGAGACCAGGGACATGCACTTCGCCAAGATTTTCGCCGCCGCGGCCAGCGCCGCGGCACTCCTCTTCACGCCCGTGTCGGCCAGTGCCTCGGGTGCGAGCGACGCGGAGAACATCCGCCGGCTCGATATCATGCTGATGGTGACATCGCTGCGCTGCCGCATGGGGGCGGACAATTTCCAGCCGCAATATCGCCAGTTTTCGGCCAATCATCTCGCGACGCTGAACGGGGCCGCCCGGCAGCTCGAGGCGGGTCTCGTGAACCGGCACGGGGTCCTGGGAGCCAAGCGCGCGCTCGACCGGATCAGTGTAGGCATGGCCAATGAATACGGCCAGGGCCATCCTTGGCTGGGGTGCGGGGAACTCAAGCAGATTACCACGGATCTCGCCGCCTCGCACGATCCCGCCGACCTGCGCATCGCGGCAGTCGAACTGCTCGCGTCCGGGCCCAGGCGCGGCGGGCGCTTCGCCGCCTATTGAGGCGCCTGCCGGAGCGGCAAAAGCAGGGGCCGTTGCCCTCACATCGATGACGGGCTAGGGGCGGCGCCAACACGGCGGCCGCCCCTTTTCCCTGCGCGGCTTCCATCCCGCAAGCCGAGGACTTTATTTCGTGACCGAATTTACCGATTACGTCGTCAAGGACATTGCGCTGGCCGAATATGGCCGCGCCGAGATCGCCATCGCCGAAACCGAAATGCCGGGCCTGATGGCACTGCGCGAGGAGTACGCCACCAAGCCGCTCAAGGGCGCGCGCATCACCGGCTCGCTGCACATGACCATCCAGACCGCGGTGCTTATCGAGACGCTCGTGGCGCTGGGGGCCGACGTGCGCTGGGCGACCTGCAACATCTATTCGACCCAGGACCACGCCGCCGCCGCCATCGCCGCGCAGGACATCCCGGTCTTCGCGATCAAGGGCGAAAGCCTCGCCGATTACTGGGACTATGTCGGCAAGATCTTCGACTGGTCGACCGATGAGAACCCCGACCAGACCGCCAATATCATCCTCGACGATGGGGGCGACGCGACCATGTTCGCGCTGTGGGGCGCGCGCATCGAAGCAGGCGAGGAACTGCCCGAACCGCAGAATGCCGAGGAAATCGAATTCCAGCGCGCGCTGAAGGCCTTCGTAGCCGCCAAGCCGGGCTACCTTACCAAGTCGGTCAAGAACATCGTCGGCGTCTCGGAAGAAACCACCACCGGCGTCCACCGCCTCTATCACCTTGCCAAGCAGGGCAAGCTGCCGTTCCCGGCGATCAACGTGAACGACAGCGTCACCAAGTCGAAGTTCGACAACCTTTATGGCTGCCGCGAATCGCTGGTCGATGCGATCCGCCGCGCCACCGACGTCATGCTCTCGGGCAAGGTCGCCTGCGTCGCCGGCTTCGGCGATGTCGGCAAGGGCAGCGCCCAGTCGCTCCGCAATGGCGGTGCGCGCGTGCTGGTTACCGAAATCGACCCGATCTGCGCGTTGCAGGCAGCGATGGACGGTTTCGAGGTCGTGACCATGGAAGAGGCCGCCAAGGTGGCCGACATCTTCGTCACCGCGACCGGCAATGAACACGTCATCACTGCCGAGCACATGGACGCGATGAAGGACAAGGCGATCGTCTGCAACATCGGCCACTTCGACAGCGAGATCCAGATCTCGGCAATCGACAATTACGAGTGGAACGAGCTGAAGCCCGGCACCGACGTGGTGAAGTTCCCCGATGGCAAGGAACTCATCATCCTTGGCAAGGGTCGCCTGGTGAACCTGGCCTGTGCCACCGGCCACCCGAGCTTCGTGATGAGCTTTTCCTTCACCAACCAGACGCTGGCGCAAATCGAGCTGTGGACCAAGGGCGACGAATACGAGAATGACGTCTACGTCCTGCCCAAGCATCTCGACGAAAAGGTCGCGGCGCTGCATCTCGACAAGCTTGGCGTGAAGCTGACAAAGCTCAGCCAGAAGCAGGCCGATTACATCGGCGTGCCCGTCGAAGGGCCGTTCAAGCCCGAGCATTATCGCTACTGATTGCCGCAATCGGCGGAAATTCAATCGCATGAACGCGCGCGCGGGCATTGCACTCGCGCGCGCGTCCGCATAGCTGGCGGGTAATGGAAAACTCACCCGCACTGATGGCCGTGCTCGGTCTCCTGCTGGCCTTGTGGACTGCGGGGGCGGTATGGGTGATGCTGCGCGCCAGCACGCGCGAACAGAAATCGCTCTCTGCGCGCAAGACCGCGCAGCGCCTCTCGCGACTGATCGAGGAGGGGCCGGCGATCCCCCTGCTGGTCCGCGCCGACGGGCGGATCGAGGCGCCCGACCGCCTGGCCCGCTGGATCGGGCTCGACCGCGTCCCCGAATATCTCAGCGAGATGGCCGGGGCGGGGGGGCGCGGCCTGTCGGAGCAGCAGATCGACAATCTGACCCGCGCCGTGCGCCGAACGCAGAAGACCGCCAAGCCCTTCCGCATGGCGATTACCCTGTCGCCGGGAACTGGCAAGTCGCTGGCGCTCCACGGGACGCTGGCCGATCCTGCGGTATCGCCCGGCGGGGCGGCGTTGATCTGGGTGTTCGATTTCAGCGAAAGCGAAGCGGAACTGACGCTGCTGCGCGAAGAGGCCGCCCGCGCGCGCGAGGATTTCGGCGCGCTGGTCGGGCTGATCGAGGCGGCACCCATGCCGATGTGGTTCCGCGGCGGCGACATGCAGTTGCGGCTCGTCAACCAGGCCTATGTCGCGGCGGTGGGAGCGGAAAGCGCCGACCAGGTGGTCGCCGACCAGGTCGAACTGGTCGAGACGGTCAATGGGCGCACCGCGGCGCAGGTCGCCCAGCAGGCGGCCGATCGCCGTCAGCCGATCGAGCGCATCGTCAGCGCTACCATCGACCGCGCGCGGCGCACCATCCGCGTCACCGACCTGCCGCTGATGGGCGAGGGCATCGCCGGCTACGCGGTGGATATCGAGGAGATGGAGGAACAGGCGCGCGAATTCCGCGCCTTCCGCGAGGCGCAGCGCTCGATGCTCGACCAGCTGTCGATCGGCGTGGCACAGTTCGACGCCGGGCATCGCATGACCTTTGCCAACCAGCCGTTCCACCGCGTCTTCGCGCTCCCGCCCGGCGTGGTCAACGATCGCACCACTTTCGAGCAGATGCTGCTCATCGCGCGTGAAAACGGCCGGATTCCCGAAGTGCGTGATTTCCCCGCCTGGCGGAGCGAACTGGCCGAATGGTTCCTGCGCGACGAACCGCACGAAGAGCCATGGCCGCTTTCGGACGGTACGCATCTACGCATCATCGCGCAGCCGCTGCCCGATGGCGGTCTGGTGATGATCGCCGAGGATCGCACCGAGCAGCTCGCCCTATCGGCGACCCGCGACACGCTGCTGCGGACCCGCACCGCCACTTTCGACAATCTGTTCGAGGCGCTGGCGGTATTCGCGCCCGACGGCCATCTCGAGCTGTGGAACCGCGGTTTTCCCGGCGCCTGGGGGATCGATCCCGAAGTGCTCGATGGCCATCCGCAGGCCGAGGACCTGCTGGCCGCCATTGCCGCCAATCTCGCCGACCCGGCGGGCATCGCACGGATCAACCAGGTCATCCGCGCGGCCACGCTCGATCGCAAGAAGAGCGATGGCCGCATCGAGCTTGCCGATGGCCGGACGCTCGATTTCGCCGGGGTGCCCCTGCCCGACGGTAACGGCATGCTGACCGTCCTCGACGTCACCGCCTCGCGCCAGGCCGAAGAGGCGCTGCGCGAACGCAACCGGGCGCTCGAGGAAGCCGATGCGGTAATGACGCGCTTCCTCGCCAACATGAGCTATGAATTCCGCACCCCGCTGACCTCGATCGGCGGATTCGCGGAGTTGCTCACCAGCGGCATCGCGGGCGACCTGACGCCGCAGGCGAAGGAATATGCGCAGGCGATCTCGCTTTCGGTCGGCAAGCTGACCGAGCAGGTCGAAAACGTCCTCGATCTCTCACAATCGGAGGCCGGTCTGATGCCGCTGCGCAAGACGAGGCTGGAGCTGCTGCCCTTCGTCACGCAGATCGTCCGCCAGCAGGAGCGGCGGATCCTCGACAGCGGCCTGACGCTCGACCTCAAGGGCAATCCCGACAAATCGGTCAAGGCCGATCCGCACCAGCTGCGCCGGGCGATTTCGCAACTGCTCGACAATGCCATCAACGGCACTCCGCGCGGGGGGCGGATCGTGGTCGAAATCGGGCGCAAGCGCGAAGAGACCCGGATCGTCATCTCCGACAACGGTCGCGGGATGAGCCAGCATGAACTCGCCCGCGCGCTCGAAGGCATCCGTATGTCGCCCGACGGCAAGGGAATCGAACGCCGCCAGGGGCTCGGCATCCCGCTCGCCCGCCAATTGATCGAGGCGCATGGCGGCACGCTGGAAATCCATAGCCGCAAGAATGCCGGCACTGTTGCCACGATCATCTTGCCGTGAAGGTTCCGCTGCCCGATCTTGCCGCCATGGAGGCATTCGGCCGGCGGATCGCCGAGCTGCTCCTTCCCGGCGATGTGGTCGCGCTGTCGGGCACGCTCGGGACGGGCAAGACCACGCTTGCCCGCGCGATTCTCGCCGCTCTGGGGCACGAAGGCGAGGTGCCGTCGCCGACCTATACCATCGTCGAGACCTACGATGCACTTCGGCTGCCCGTGGTGCATGCCGATTTCTATCGCCTCGAGGACCCGGGCGAAGTCGAGGAACTGGGGCTCGACGATTACCGCGAGGGCGCGGTCCTGCTTGCCGAATGGCCCGATCATGCGGGTGGCTTTGCGCATGAAGCGGCCTGTCTGGCGATCGATCTCGAAAAAGTGGGAGACGGGCGGGAAGCCGTTGTAACCCCCGGCGCATCTTGGCAAAGCCGCTGGCCATGAGCGACGCGCTAATCGACGATATCCATCACTTCCTGGGCGAGACCGATTGGGAGGGCGCGGAAATCGCCCCGCTGGTCGGCGATGCCAGTTTCCGCCGCTATTTTCGTATCAGGCTGGGCGGTAAAAGCGCGATGCTGATGCATGCGCCGCCCCCGCACGAGGACCCCCGGCCGTTCCTTCAGGTGGCGCACTGGCTTGAAGCTAGCGGGCTGCGCGCACCGCATATCCTGATCGAGGATGCCGCTGCGGGCTGGGTGCTGACCGAGGATTTCGGCGACCAGCGCATGCGCGAGTGGATCGACGAGCACCCCGATGGCGAGCGCGCGATCTATGCCAAGGCGATCGACACGCTGGTCCAGCTCCATCGCCTGCCGCCCGGCCCCTTCGAACCCTACGACATGGCGACATATCTGCGCGAGGCGCAGCTGCTGACCGAATGGTATTGCCCGGCGATGGCGCTGACAGTCGACGAGCAAGGCTATCGCGCGGCCTGGACCGCGGCGCTCGAACCGCTGCTGGCACGCCAGAAACCCGGCGTCACCGTGCTGCGCGACTACCATGCCGAGAACATCATGCTGCTCGAACCAGGCAAGCTGGCGGGCGAACAGGGGCTGATCGATTTCCAGGACGCGCTGGTCGGCCATCCCGCCTACGACATCGTCAGCCTGCTGCAGGATGCGCGGCGCGACGTCTCGCCCGACCTCGAACGCGAAATGCTCGGTCGCTACCGCGCCGTCGCCGACCCCGGCGAGCACTTCGAGGCCGATTACGCCCGGCTCGGCGCACAGCGCAACGCCAAGATCGTCGGCATCTTCACGCGCCTGTGGAAGCGCGACGGCAAGGACCGCTACCTGGCAATGATCCCGCGCGTTTGGGAGGCAATGGAGCGCGATCTGGCGCATCCGGCGCTGCAGCCGGTGGCCGACTGGTTCGCCGCGAATATACCGCAGCAGATTCGCGACACATCCGGTGGGGAAATCCAGTGACCGACCTCGTTTCCGATACCGCGATGGTGATGGCTGCGGGGCTGGGCAAGCGCATGCGCCCGCTGACCGCGGCAACGCCCAAGCCGCTGGTGCGGGTCGGGGGCAGGCCGCTTATCGACCGTACGCTCGACCGGCTCGAGGAAGCCGGGGTCGCCAGGGCAGTGGTCAATGTCCACTATCTCGCCGACGCGATCGAGGCGCATATCGCCGCGCGGGCGGTGCCGAAGGTCGCCTTCTCGGACGAACGCGACCATTTGCTCGAAACGGGTGGCGGCATGGCCAAGGCGCAGGCCGCGGGGCAGCTTCCCGATCCCTTCTTCGCCTGCAATGCCGACAGCATCTGGCTCGACGGCCCGCGCAATGCCTTTGCCGATCTCTCGGCGCGGTGGGACCCCGAGCGGATGGATGCGCTGTTGCTGGTGGTCACGCATGCACGGGCGTTCAATTTCGACGGGACCGGCGATTTCTACATGGATCCGGCGGGGCGGCTCAGCCGCAAGAAGCCGGGGCGGATAGCCCCCTTCATCTACACCGGTATCCAACTCGTCTCGCACCGACTGCTGCGCGATGCGCCCGACGGTCCTTTCTCGACCAATGTCCTGTGGGATCGCGCGATCGAAGAAGGGCGCCTCTACGGCGTGGCCTTCACCGGGCAGTGGTACGAGGTCGGTACGCCGGAACACATCCGGCCGACCGAGCAGGCCCTGACGGGTGGCTGAGCGGGCTGGGCCCAGGCTCTATTCGATTGCCGCGCATCGCGGTTTCGCCGATGCGCTCGTGGCCGGGCTCGTTCCGCGCTATGCCGATCCCGAATTCGGGCTCGCCCGGCTGACACTGCTGGTTCCCAGCAGCCGCGCCCGGCGGACGATTTCCGAAGCCTTCATCCGCCATGCGGGCGAGACGGGCTCTCCCGGCCTGCTGATGCCGCGGATGGCTGTGGTCGGGGACCTCGACCTCGACGAAACGCTGGGCCCGCTGCTCGACCCGCTCGGTGCGGCCGACATCCCGCCTGCAGTCGATCCCCAACGCCGCCTGTTCACGCTTGCCGGGCTGATTGCCGACACTATGGGCGACGAAGCGCCCGGCGGGGCGACGCTGCTCCGCCTCGCGCGCGAAACCGGGGCCACGATGGACCGCCTGCTAGTCGAGGGCGTGGGGCCCGAGGAGCTTGTGGGCGAAGCGGTGCTCGATCTCTTCGGATCGCTGTCGGATCACTGGCAGCGAAGCCTCCACCTCTTTGCAACTGTCCAGTCCAAGTGGCTGGCGCAATTGCAGGAATACAATGCACTCGACGCGGCGGCGCGGCGCAATCGCCTGTTCGATTGGGCGGCACGGCAATGGAAGGAAAATCCTCCCGCCACGCCGATCGTTGCCGCCGGCGTAACCAGCGCGGCGCCTGCCTTGGCAAAGCTGCTGCGCGTGATTGCCGATCTCGAAAACGGGGCGGTGATCCTGCCCGATTTCGACCTGACCATGCCGCCCGCCGTGTGGGACGAACTCGGCCGCGCGGGGGCGGCGCCCGGACCGGGCGAAACGCCTTTCGCGCGCGAGGATGCGGTCACTCACCCGCAATATCACCTCAAGCTGCTGCTCAATCGCATGGGCGTGGCGCGCGAGGAGGTGCAGCCCTGGCATCGCAAGGGCCTTGCAGCCGCAGCGCCCGCGCGAAGCCATGCCATCGGTTCGCTCTTCCTCCCGCCCGAGGCGAGCAAGAACTGGGTAACGCTGCCGCCCGAGAAGCGCCGCCTGTCGGGCGTGCGGATCATGACCGCGGCCAATCCGGAAGAAGAAGCGCAGGCGATCGCGCTGCTGGTACGCGAGGCGGTGGAGCAACCCGAGAAGCGCGTGGCGCTGGTCACACCCGACCGCGCGCTGGCGCGGCGCGTGGTGCATCACCTCGATCGCTGGAACATCGCCACAGATGATTCTGCGGGGCGACCGCTGTCGCAGACCGCCGCGGGACGGCTGCTGTTGCTGCTCGCCGAAGTCATGGCCGATGGTGCCGCGCCGGTGCCGTTGATGGGGCTGCTCGGCCATCCGTTGGTCGATGGCGGAATGGAGCGCGGCGCCTGGCTACGCCAGCTGCGCCGGGTCGAACGCGCGTTGCGCGGTCCGAGAAAGGCGGGCGGGCTAGCACCGGTGGCAGCGATCGCGGCAAAGCTGGAAGAGCGCCATCCAAGCGTGGCCGAATGGTATGCGGCGGTCGAGGCGGCACTCGCCCCGCTGCTGGCGCTCGCAATGAAGGAGGGCATGGCGTTCGCCGACCTGCTCGATGCGCTCGTCGCAAGCGGCGAAGCGCTGTGCGGCGAGGCGCTGTGGAGCCGGGAGGACGGGCGCTCGCTCGCCACCTTCGTCGAGGCACTGCGCCTTCACGCGCGCGATGCCGGTTTCACGCTCGCACCGGGGGAAGCGGCCATCGCGCTGCGCGATGCGATGGAGCAGGTCGCGGTGCGCCCGCCCTATGGCGGCCACGCGCGCGTCCAGGTGCTCGGCCTGCTTGAAAGCCGGATGAACCGCGCCGAACTGGTCATCTGCGCGGGGCTCACCGAGGGCGTCTGGCCTACCCGCGGCGGGGTCGACGCCTTGCTCGCCCCGCCGGTATTGCGCGCGCTCGGCGTGCCTGGCGCCGACTTCCGCATCGGCCTCTCGGCGCACGATCTCGCCGGTGCGATGGGCGCCCCCGAAGTGGTGCTCTCCCATGCGCAGCGCGACGAGGCGGGGCCGGCGATCCCCTCGCGATTCCTGCTCCGCGTCCAGGCGTTGCTGGGCGAACAGCTGGGGGATCACGAGGAAACCGCTGCGATCGAACTCGCGCGCGCCATGACGCGTGCGCCCGCCGCCCCGCGCTATATGCGACCGGCGCCCGATCCCGCGCCCGAGCAGCGCGACGTCGACATTTCCGCCACCGCGCTCGACCGACTGCTGGGCGATCCCTACCAGTTCTACGCCGACCGGATCATGGGATTGAAGGATCTCGACGCGCTCGATGCGGAGCCCTCGGCGCCGTGGCAGGGCACGGTCGCGCACACGATTCTGCAACGCTGGCACGAGGCGCGCGAGAAGGATGACGGCGCAAGGCTAGCGCCGATCATGGAGACGGTGCTCGACGAGGAAAACGCCGATCCGCTGATGCGCGGGTTGTGGCGGCCGCGTCTCGAGGCGGCACTGCGCTGGATCGAGGATAGGGTCACGCATGCCGAGGACCGCACTGTGCTCGCAGTCGAGAAAAAGGGCGCAATGACTTTCGAGGGCGTACATGTCCATGGCCGCGCCGACCGGATCGACCGGCTCGCCGACGGCAGCCTCGCCATC
>Ga0066644_10000316_pt1 | contig 31405 bp, 24 predicted proteins | sample CryGeyCG2114_020_FD_62735 | JGI IMG/M metagenome (GOLD analysis project Ga0066644, IMG submission 62735) | Groundwater microbial communities from aquifer - Crystal Geyser CG15_big_fil_post_rev_8/21/14_0.20 | ecosystem: Environmental > Aquatic > Deep subsurface > Groundwater | place: USA: Utah...
AAAACTACCTCGCCCTCGTCAAACTCGCCGCCATACAAATATGGCTTCGAAATTATGAGTCGGTGACCTAGCCTAGCAAGCCGCGTTTCACGAGCTCGTCGATCACTTTTTCCGCCGCCTCATCCGCAGAAATGTCAGCGGTATGAATGTGCAGTTCGGGGGTTTCCGGCGGCTCGTAAGGGCTGTCGAGCCCGGTAAAGTTCTTGATCTGACCAGCCTGAGCCTTGGCGTAGAGCCCTTTAGGGTCGCGCTTTATGCAGACCTCGATCGGGGCATCAACAAAGACCTCGATGAACTCGCCCTCTTCCACCTGTTCCCGGACCATTTGCCGTTCTGCGCGGAAAGGTGAGATGAAAGAGCAGGTCACAATAAGGCCGGCATCAACAAACAGTTTCGCAACATCCCCGATGCGGCGGATATTCTCCACCCGGTCCGCATCCGTAAAGCCGAGATCACGGTTAAGCCCGTGGCGTATATTATCCCCATCCAGGGAATAGGTGTGGCGGCCATTTCCGGCGAGCTTGCCTTCCACCAGATTGGCTATGGTCGACTTGCCAGCCCCGGACAGGCCGGTAAACCACAAAATGGCAGGTTTCTGGCCCTTCAGCCCGGCGCGGCGCGCCTTGTTCACATCCATGGCATAGGTGTGAATATTGCTGGCGCGGCGGAGCGAGAATTCGATCATGCCGGCGGCGACCGTCTGATTGGTAAAGCGGTCAATCAGAATGAAAGACCCGGTTTCGCGCTGATCTGCATAATGGTCGAATGCAATCAGCTTCGATGTCGAGAGCGTACACACGCCGATCTCGTTCAGATCCAGTGACTTGCCCGGCTCCTTCTCGAAGGTGTTGACATTCAGCTTGTGCTTGAGCGTCGTCACCGAGGCCGGTGTGATCTGGCAACCTGCCTTGAGCAGATAGGATCGGCCCGGATGCATTTTCTCGTCTGTCATCCAGAGGATTTCGGCTGCGAACTGGTCCGAGACTTCCGGCGGCGATTTGGGATCGACCAACATGTCGCCGCGTGCAATATCTATCTCGCGATCCAGCACGAGGGTGACGGCATCTCCCGCGATCGCCTGATCAAGATCGCCATCCGCGGTGACAATACGTGAAACCACAGCCTCTTTGCCGGAATGCGCCACGCGGATGGTGCCACCCTTTTTCAGACACCCGCCGGCGACCGTTCCTGAAAATCCACGGAAATCAAGATTCGGACGGTTGACCCATTGCACGGGGAAACGGAAAGGCAATTCAAGAATATCGCCGGTGGCCGTATCGACCCGCTCGAGATGCTCCATCAAGGTCGGGCCATCATACCAGTTCAACGAGGCTGAACGCTCGAATATGTTATCACCGTAGCGGGCAGAAATCGGTATCGCTGTGATCGATTTGAAGCCGAGGCCCTCGGCGATTTTCATGTAATCAGAGACGATCTGATGAAAGCTAGAACGGGAGTGTTCGACGAGATCCATCTTGTTGACCGCGACGACGGCGTGGCGAATACCCATCATATTGGCGATATAGGTGTGCCGTCGTGTCTGGGTCAGAATCCCCTTGCGCGCATCCACAAGGATAATGGCAAGATCGGCTGTTGACGCCCCTGTCGCCATATTGCGGGTGTATTGTTCATGACCCGGCGTGTCGGCAACGATGAATTTGCGTTTCTCGGTATTAAAGAAACGATAGGCGACATCAATCGTGATGCCCTGTTCGCGCTCAGCCTCCAGACCATCCAGCAACAAGGCGAAATCAATCTCGTCACCAGCTGTGCCGTGCTTTTTCGAATCGTGTTCCAGGATCCGGATCTGGTCCTCGAAGAGCAATTTGGAATCATAGAGGAGCCGGCCGATCAGGGTTGACTTGCCGTCATCGACCGACCCGCAGGTGATGAAACGCAAGACCCCGCCCTCGCCGGCGCGTGTCAGGCGTTCCCGAAGATCGCGAACGACATCTCCATCCGCCATCAGAAATACCCTTCCCGCTTTTTCTTCTCCATGGATCCGGCCTCATCGAAATCGATCAGCCGGCCGGCGCGTTCAGAGGTTCGCGCTGTCAGCATTTCCAGAACAATGTCTTCCAGCGTATCCGCCTCGCTCTCGACGGCACCGGTCAGCGGATAGCAGCCCAGAGTCCGGAAGCGGATTTTTTTCATTTCGGGCGTTTCGCCTTCGGCCAGCGGCATACGGTTATCATCGACCATGATGAGTGTGCCCTCGCGTTCCACAACCGGGCGCTCAGCAGCAAGATATAATGGAACTATGGGGATTTCTTCCTCAAGGAGGTATTGCCAGATATCGGCCTCGGTCCAGTTGGACAATGGAAACACCCGGATCGATTCCCCCTGGCGGATTCGGGTATTGAAAATATGCCAGAGTTCGGGGCGCTGATTGCGGGGATCCCACGCATGCCTTGAATTGCGGAAAGAAAATATGCGCTCCTTGGCGCGGGATTTTTCCTCGTCGCGGCGGCCACCCCCGAAAGCCGCATCGTACCGGCCTGCATTGAGGGCCTGCAACAGACCATCGGTTCGCATCACCTGGGTATGCAGCGCTGACCCGTCGGTGAAAGGATTTATATTCCGGGCGCGGCCCTCCTCATTGACATGAACAATCATCTCGATGCCCAGTGCAGCAGCGAGTTCATCCCGGAAGACGCCCATCTCCCTGAATTCCCAGAGCGAGTCGATATGGAGAAAGGGAAAGGGCGGGCTGTCCGGATAGAAGGCCTTCATTGCCAGATGCAGCATGACTGTTGAGTCCTTGCCGATCGAATAGAGCATGACCGGACGTTGAAATTCTGCCGCCACTTCCCGCATGATATGGATGGCTTCAGCTTCCAGCTCTCTCAGATGCGGAGACAATTCACGCTGCGTTCGGCCTGGGTTTTTAAACCGTGCCGCATAGCGGGAGACAGTATCTTTGATGTCGGTCATACGGCTTGCTCTGTATCCGAAAAGTGTGGTGTGTCCTACATATTACTGGCCAGCACATCAACGCCAGAGGCAAAACGGATACGAAATCATTCGCGCCACCTTCAAAAACAAATTGCGGTGTGATTTGTGAGGCGGAAATGCCGGAATCCCTTGATCCGAATGGTCAGGCCCATCTGACCAAGAAATACTTGTACAAAATCGGATACTTCGCTCATGACAGGAATGCGTTGATCCGGAATTCAACCCGAACAGGTTAGCCATCTGAATCTGCTCCGTTTTCCACAAGCCACCTGCTGGCTCTCGTGCTTGATTCACGCTATGCCGTTGGCGATCACAAAGCTGGAGCGGCTTTCAGGCAAGGGAGAATGCCATGTGCGGTATCGTCGGAATCGTAGGGCTGAACCCCGTCACAGAGCGCCTCGTGGACGGTTTGCGGCGCCTTGAATATCGTGGCTATGATTCTGCCGGAATTGCCGTCATTCAAAACGGGGCCATCCATCGCTGCCGCGCCGAAGGCAAAATCAGAAATCTGGACAATGCCTTGCGCGAAAACCCGATTGAGGGCGTTACCGGCATAGCCCACACGCGCTGGGCGACACATGGCCGCCCGACAACGGATAATGCCCACCCGCATACCTCCGGCCCTGTTGCCATTGTGCACAATGGCATCATTGAGAATTTCAAGGAATTGCGCGACGCACTTTCGGCCAAAGGGCATGTTTTTGCTACCGAAACCGACTCTGAAGTCATTGCGCACCTGATTGACCATCACATCCAGGCGGGGCTCAGCCACGACAAGGCGTTCGCGAAAACCCTTTCCGAGCTGCGCGGTGCCTATGGTGTCGCCGCAATCTTTGCCGACACGCCGAACACGATGATGGCCGCGCGTCAGGGTAGCCCTCTGGCATTAGGACTGGCGGAAGATGAAACCTTCATCGGTTCCGATTCCATGGCACTGGCCCCTTTCACCCGTCAGATCGTCTATCTGGAAGAGGGCGATTGGTGCATTGCCACCCCTGGTGATGTCCGTATTTTCGATGCCTCAGGCAAGCCTGCCAACCGCGAAATCGTGATCTCAACCGCTGCCGCCGAGCTCGTCGACAAGGCAGGGCGCCGTCACTTCATGGAAAAGGAAATCCATGAACAGCCGGAATCTGTGGGCCGCACCCTTTCGCAATACATTTCTGCGGTTGATGAAAGCTTTGCTTTCCAGCCCGGCGAACTGGGCCTGTCAGAGGCAGACCGCCTGATATCTGTGGCCTGCGGCACTGCCTTTTATGCAGGGGCTACCGCCAAATACTGGTTTGAACGCTATGCCGGTCTGGCCGTTGAAACCGACATTGCCTCCGAATTCCGATATCGCCATCCGGTCATGCCGCAAAACGGGGCCGCCATTTTCATTTCGCAATCCGGCGAGACTGCCGACACGCTGGCGGCCCTGCGTCATTGCAAGCAGAATGATGTCCGCACGATTGGTGTTGTGAATGTCCCGGAAAGCTCCATCGCCCGCGAAGCCGATCTGACTCTTCGTACGCTTGCAGGGCCGGAAATCGGTGTGGCTTCGACAAAGGCTTTCACGGCTCAACTCACCGCACTGGCCTGCATCGCCCTGGCTGCCGCCGCGAGCCGCGGAAAGATGAGTCAGGAAGAGACGGCTGCGAAAGTCCGGGCGCTTCTGGAAATACCGCGCCTGATCAATGAGGTTATGGCGGTCGAGCCGCAGATTGAAGACCTTGCGCGGTCACTAACCCATCATAGTGACGTACTCTATCTGGGCCGCGGCCAGTTCTTTCCGCTGGCCATGGAAGGGGCGCTCAAACTCAAGGAAATCGCCTACATTCATGCTGAAGGCTATGCCGCCGGTGAGCTGAAACATGGGCCTATCGCACTGATCGAGGATGGTACGCCGGTTATCGTCATAGCGCCGTGGGACGAGTTGTTTGAAAAGACCATTTCCAATCTGCAGGAAGTTGCGGCCCGGGGCGCGGACGTCACCCTTTTCACCGACCGTAGGGGCGCAAAAGAGGCGGGTGAGGATATCCGCACAATTGTCATTCCCGATTGTGACCCGATTGCCCAGGCCATTGTGGCAGCCATCCCGATCCAGTTGCTCGCCTATCACACGGCGGTTCTGATGGGCACGGATGTCGATCAGCCACGCAATCTCGCAAAATCTGTGACCGTTGAATGAGCGTCCCTGCCTGTTGATTGCGGCTTAACTGAGCCACCAGGTATGTGCGGGCCTGTCAGCCAGAGTTCCTGTTATGTCAGTGGCAAACAGCGCAATCCGCCTTAGAGTTCCTGATCGAAGGCGCCGATTTCCGGGTGTTTGGCCAGCTCGGCCTGGATGTCGGTGAAGATTGCTTTCATATCCTCGGCTGAATTCGGGCTTTCCACCACGATCACCAGATTCGGCGTGTTGGATGAGGCGCGCACCAGCCCCCAGGCACCGTCCTCCAGTGTGAAGCGCACACCGTTGACGGTGACGACGTCGCGAACCTTCCGCCCGAGGATTTCGGTGCGGGCTTTATAGGCCTCCGCGATCTGGTCGACGATGCCGTATTTGGCCTCATCAGTGCAGGCTGGCGACATGGTGGGCGAGGAAAAGCTGACTGGCAGAGCGCGGCGCATATCCGCCATGGTCTGATCGGGGTTGCGGTCCAGCATGTCCAGAACGGCGCGGGCTGCGACAATGCCGTCATCATAGCCGCGTCCCAGTGGCGGCTGGAAGAAGAAGTGGCCGGATTTTTCAAAGCCGACCAACGCGCCGGTCTTCTTGGAATAGCGCTTGATATAGGAGTGGCCGGTTTTCCAGTATTCGGTGGTGGCGTTATTTTGCTTTAACACCGGGTCGGTCAGAAACAGGCCGGTGGATTTCACATCAACCACGAATTTTGCATTGGCATGACGTGCCGACAGATCACGGGCCAGCATCAGACCAACCTTGTCAGCGAAAATCTCCTCGCCCTCATTATCGACCACACCGCAGCGGTCGCCATCACCATCAAAAGCCAGACCCACATCGGCCTTGTGCTCAAGCACTGCATCGCGCAAAGCATGCAGCATCTTCATGTCTTCCGGATTGGGATTATAGTGCGGGAAGGTGTGGTCCAGCTCGCAATCAAGCGGGATGACCTCAACGCCCATTGCGGTAAGCGCTTTGGGCGCAAACGCCCCTGCCGTGCCATTGCCACAAGCAGCGACGACTTTGAGCGGGCGGATGATATTTGCATCTTTTGAAAGATCGGCGAGATAACGCTCAGCAACCCCTTCCTCGCGGACATATCCGCCACCGGGGCGGGTGACGCCCTCGCCTTTCAGAACGATCTCTTTCAATCGGGCCATCTCATCCGGCCCGAAGGTCAGCGCCTTTTCAACGCCCATCTTCACGCCGGTCCAGCCATTGGAATTATGGCTGGCGGTCACCATAGCAACGCAATCAATATCAAGATCAAACTGGGCGAAATAGGCCGTGGGCGACAGGGCAAGGCCGATATCATGAACCTCGATCCCCGCTGACATCAGACCGACGGTGAGCGCCTGCTTCACGCCCAGCGAGTAGCCGCGAAAATCATGGCCGGTAACGATTTTCGGTTCAACGCCGAGCTCGTGGATCAGCGTGCCAAGGCCGAGGCCCAGCGCCTGAATGCCATAAAGGTTAATCTCGGGAGTGTTGTCAGAGCCAGGATGGCCAAACCACCAGCGCGCATCATATTCACGAAAACCGGTCGGCTTGATCTGCGCGGAGGTTTCATAGTCCCAGCTATTGGGTACAAGATCGGCGCGCGGGGGCTGGCTCATGCAGACACTCCTTTGGTGTTTGGCCTAACGGCCAACACTGACATAGGTAAAGCCGCGATTTTTCATGTCATCGGGGCTGTAGATATTGCGCAGGTCGACCACGACATCACCTGTCATGATCTCTTTCAAACGCTTGGCGTCGAGAGCGCGGAATTCATTCCATTCGGTGATGATGACCAGCGCATCAGCGCCTTCCGCACAAAGATAGGGCCCGGAGGTAAACTCCACATCCTTCAGCAGTTTCTCCGCCTCGACGATGCCCGCAGGATCATAGGCGCGGACTTTCGCACCTGCCTCCTGCAGCGCCGGAATGATGTCAAGTGACGGGGCTTCACGCATATCATCCGTGCCCGGCTTGAATGTCAGGCCAAGCACCGCAATCGTCTTGCCTTTAACATCACCACCCATCGCCTTGATAACCTTCTTGGCCATATCATGCTTGCGGCGGTCATTGACCTCGACGGTTGTCTCGATGAGGCGCAAGGGCGTGCCGGCTTCCTGTGCGGTCCGGGTCAGCGCGATCGTATCCTTGGGAAAGCAGGAGCCGCCATAACCGGGTCCGGCATGAAGGAATTTGCTGCCTATGCGATTGTCCAGACCAACCCCGCGGGCGACTTCCTGCACGTTGGCGCCAACACCTTCGCACAGATCCGCCATCTCGTTGATGAAGGTGATCTTCATGGCAAGAAAGGCATTGGCGGCGTATTTGATAAGCTCGGAGGTCCGGCGAGAGGTAAACAGGATGGGCGTCTCGTTGAGATAGAGCGGACGATAGAGCTCACTCATGACCTCACGGGCGCGCGCGTCATCGGTGCCGACGACCACACGGTCAGGACGTTTGAAATCGTCAATCGCCGCGCCTTCGCGCAGAAATTCCGGATTGGAGACCACTGCAAACTCACCATCAGGGCGGGCTTTCCGGATGATTTTCTCGACCTCGTCACCAGTGCCGACCGGCACGGTCGATTTGGTTACGATGACCGTATAACCCTCCATCACGCTGGCGATTTCCTTTGCCGCTGCATGGACATAAGAGAGATCGGCAAAACCGTCACCGCGCCTTGAAGGCGTGCCCACGGCAATAAAGACAGCTTCGGCTTCCTTCACCGCCTGGGTCAGATCAGTATCAAAGCCCAGACGTTCCTCGCGCACATTGCGCTGGACCAGCTGATCAAGGCCGGGCTCGAAAATGGGGATGCCACCGGACCGCAGCATGTCCACCTTTTCCTGATCCTTGTCGATACAGGTGACGTGGTGGCCGAAATCGGCGAAACAGGCGCCGGATACCAGTCCGACATATCCGGTTCCAATCATGGCTACGCGCATGGGGCGTTCCTTCCTATTCCGTGTTGCAGACCGTCTACCGACAAGGGGGCGGCGCGGTCAATGCACAAGCCCTATTTAACACCGGCGCGCAACAGATCGTGAATGTGGAGCAGCCCGGCCGGTTTGTTGTTTTCTACTGCGAATAGCTGGGTGATCTTGACCGGACCAGCGGTCATGATCCGCAGCGCATCTGCGGCCAGTGTTCCGGCATGAACCGTCTTCGGATCGCGCGTCATGACGTCTGCGACCGGCTGGTCAAGCAGATCCGGTCCCATATGGCGGCGCAGATCGCCATCGGTCACCATGCCAGCCAAATGTCCTTGCCCATCGACCACACCGACACAGCCCAGTCCCTTCGCGCTGATCTCGATCAGGGCCTCGCCCATCCGCGCCTCCAGACCTATCAGCGGTATGTCCTCACCAGAATGCATCAGATCGCCGACGGTCGAGAGCGCCGCACCCAATGCTCCGCCAGGGTGATACATCTTGAAATCCTGCGCCGTAAAACCGTGCGCTTCCAGAAGCGCGACCGCGAGCGCATCGCCCAGCGCCAGCATCAGTGTTGTGGACGTCGTTGGTGCCCGCGTTTCCGCGCAGGCTTCCGGGGCATCCGGTACCAGCAGCAGATAATCGCTGGCTCTGGCGAGGCCGGACTCCACCCCGCACGTCATTCCAATCAACGGCGTTCCGAATCGGCGGCAATAGGCCATCAGATCGCCCAGCTCCCGGGTCTCGCCGGATTTGGAGAGCGCCAGAACGGCGTCATCCGGTGTGATCATGCCAAGATCGCCATGGCTGGCTTCGGTCGGGTGAACGAATTGTGCAGGCGCGCCAGTTGAGGCCAACGTCGCTGCTATCTTGCGCGCCACATGTCCGGATTTGCCAATACCGGCGCAGATAATCCGGCCCTTGATGTCTTTCAGGCAATCGACGATCGCGTTGAAACCTTCATCGAGACTGTCGGCCAATTGCCCCAGCCCGTCCTGTTCCAGACGGATAACACGGCGGGCCACGTCCAGCGAATTTGTCTGTGTCATCTGTAAACTGCCTTGATCCTGCCCCGGCATAGCAGAAGGGCGCGCCCTGCGGAAAGGGAGTTTGCTGCCCTTTGGCTTGCTCCTGCCCCGCCCGCGCGCTATCCGGAGCGGTAAAGTCTCAGGAGTTTACATGGCCAAGCTGGTATTGATCCGTCACGGGCAGAGCGAGTGGAATTTGCAAAACCGCTTTACCGGCTGGGTGGATGTGAAACTAACCGCAGAAGGCGAAGCCCAGGCGCGAAAGGCCGGAATTCTATTGGCAGAAACCGGATTTGCACCGAAGCGGGCCTTCACCTCTGTCCTGACGCGGGCCATCCGCACACTCTGGCTGACGCTCGAGGAAATGGACCGGGTATGGATTCCAGTGGAAAAATCCTGGCGGCTGAATGAGCGACATTATGGCGGTTTGACCGGTCTCAACAAGGATGAAACCCGCGAACGCCATGGCGAGGCGCAGGTGCAGATCTGGCGCCGTAGCTTCGATACGCCGCCGCCACCTCTGGATATCACCGACGAGCGCCATCCGTCCCATGACCCGCGCTACAAAGATCTGCCATCTGACCAATTACCCGCGACAGAATCCCTGAAAATCACACTGGACCGTGTGCAGCCTTACTGGGAAAGCACTATCGCGCCTCTGCTGGAGGCTGGCGAAGATGTGCTGGTGGTCGCCCATGGCAATTCCCTGCGCGCCATTGTGAAGCTCCTCTTCCAGATGACCGGTGAAGAAATCGTCCGCATCGAAATTCCGACGGGCAATCCGCTGGAAATCGGCATGGATGGGGAAGGCAAATTGCCAGTGACCGCGCGCTATCTCGATACGGAGCGCGCCCAGCCCCTGCCCGATATTCCTTGAGCAGGCTGACCGGCCTTCGCATGATGGATGCCGCGCTGGCTCTGGCGCGGTCCGGGCTGGGCACTACCGCCCCCAATCCCAGCGTTGGCTGCGTCCTCTATAAGAACGGAGAGATCATTGGGACCGGTGTGACTGTGCCCGGCGGACGGCCACATGCTGAGCGGGTAGCCCTCGATCTGGCAGGCAAGGCGGCAAGAGGAGCGACCGCTTATGTGACGCTGGAACCGTGCGCACATTACGGTCAGACCCCGCCCTGTGCTGATGCGCTGATAGACGCGGGCATCGCCCGTGTGGTGATCGCGTGTTTCGACCCGGATGCGCGCACTGCCGGTCAGGGCGCCGGCCGGTTGAGAGCGGCTGGCCTCATCGTCGAGACCGGCGTGCGGCAGGCAGACGCAGAAGCGCTGCACGCCGGCTTCTTTCACCTGATCAAGCGGGGCTGGCCTCTGATTGCCATTGACGACAATCCAGTTAGTTATGATGCAAGCGTCGAAACCCTTGAAGAGGCTGATGTTTTGTCAGCGCTCCGTGCCTTTGGTGAAAAGGGGGTTACACGGCTTCGGCTGGTCCCCGGCTCGCCTGCGGCAATAGCTGCCATTGCGGCCGGTCTCGTGGATGTGACAGTTCCGGGGATAAACACCCCACGTTAACCCAAATTCGGGATAATTTTCCTTCGTATCAGGGAATTAGAGCCGCCCATGTCGGATCGCGTTCAATACCGCACGCTGGATCAGGCGCAGGTCGATGACATCTGCCGCCGGCATGAGCTGTTATGGAGCGGCAAGCCTGGAGGGGCGCGCGCCTCCTTCACCTATTGCGTTCTCGACAGTCTGATCCTGTCCAATCGCGACCTCTCCGATGCCGATTTTACCGGCTCGACGCTGGTCGGTGCGGACCTTTCAGGCTCGGTGCTTAATTCCAGCAGTCTTTACGGGTGTGATTTGCGCCGCGCCAATCTGCAAGGCGCGTCTTTACGGCGGGCGGACATGCGCGGAGCCGCACTGCGCGGGGCCAATCTGCAAGGCGCGGATCTGTCAGAATGCGATTTACGCGAAGGCATGATCGCGCAGATGGATCGCGAGCGGGGTCTGTCCGTCTTGAAGCACAAATCCCGGCCCGGCGAGATGACAATGGCGAATTTTCAGGGTGCCAATCTTTCGCGCTCGAAAATGTCCGGTTCGTCGGCGCAGCGGGCAGACTTTACCGATGCCGTCCTTCTCGGCACACGGCTGGTACGCGCCAATCTGCGATCGACTGTTTTTTCCGGAGCCAATCTGGAAGGTGCTGACCTTTCCGGTGCCGATCTTACCGATGCCGACATGACAGATGCGGTGCTGGTGGGCACGACGATGACCATGGCGCGGCTGGATAATTGCGATCGCACCGGCGCTTTGACCGACGAACCCGTGGGCCGGAATATGCGAGAACTGGACCGTCCGGTGGAAGAAATGATCGAGGATCATATCCGCTGGTGCGCCAGCGCAGGAAAGGAGGGCCAGCCGTCTTCCTTTGATGATACGGATATGCGGCCTCTGGTCTCCCTCGCTGGCAAGACACTGACCGCTTTTCACGCACGCGGTGCGACGCTTTACGGTCTCGATCTGGAAGGCGCGCAATTGCAGGGCGCGCGGCTGGAACGCGCCGATTTGCGCATGACCTGTCTCAGGGGGGCGGATTTGCGCGGGGCTGACCTGACCGGCGCGAAGCTGAATAATGCCGATCTGCGCGATTGCAAACTGGGCCCCCTCTTGCTGGACGATGACCGTATCCTGCCCGCCTCACTGGCCGCGGCAAAGGTGCGGTATTCTGATCTCAGCGGCGCCGACCTCCGGCGTATCAAGGCGTTGGGAGCGGATTTCTCCTATTCAACGCTTTATGGTGCGGATGTGCGGCATGCACATTTCTCCGGCTCCTGCTTTACCGGAGCGCGGGTCAGCGATTCCTTTCTGACCGATATTGATGCCGCCGATGGCGTCGTTGACCTGAATGCGGCCTGACAGCAAAAAGCGCGCGCCTGAAGGGATCAAGGCGCGCGCTCTGGCTATACGCAGAAGGGTTAAGAGCTAGGCGGCTTTGGTCTTGCCACCTTCAATAACCTTGCGGCTTTTCGCCGATGTGTTGCCGATGGAAATCCGTCGCGGTTTGGCGCTTTCCGGAATTTCGCGGCGGAGAGTAACGGCCAGAAGGCCATGCTTCAGCTCCGCATTATCGACGACCACATGGTCCGCCAGATGGAAACGGCGCTCGAAAGCGCGCTCGGCAATACCTCGATAGAGATAGTTCTGACCATCATTGTCGGACTTGATATCCTTGCGGCCGGAAACCGTGAGCACGTTTTCCTGGACCTCAACGGTCAGATCCTCTTCACCGAAGCCGGCCACGGCCAGTTCAATGCGGTAATCATTCTCGCCCAGCTGTTCGATATTATAGGGCGGGAAACCGGTTGACGGATCGGTTTTCGAGGCAGAATCAATCATGTTCGCCAAACGGTCAAAACCGACGATCGAACGATAGAGCGGGGTGTAATCAAGACTTCTCATAGTCTTATCCTCCTTCAGAAGCGACAAGTATTGCGCCCTGGTCCCAAGCGGGACCGGACAGGTTCCGCACCGGGCTTGATCCGCCATTCAGGCCGGACCGACCGATGCGCAGACCCCGTTATGGCGGCCTGCATGACACGAGGTAGGAATGCGGATCGGCGCTTGCAAGAGGGGCTGGGCTTGTTTACTCGTAGGGGCTGAAATTCTGCAATTCCGGGAGCATCTCATGCAACGCGCACTCTGGTTGGCCGGATTGGCAAGCCTCGTTCTGACTGCTTGTAGCGGAAATGAAGACGTGGCCGGAACAGACATCGAAGCCACCGCTGAAAATACCAGTGAACAAGTCCCGGAAGCGGCCGCACCAGACACGGAAGCCACTGCCGGGGCCGGAACGATTGAATGGGCGCTTGCGGGTGAGTGGCGCGGTGAAAACAGCGCGCGCGACACCTTCCGTCATCCGGTTGAAACGCTGGCTTTCTTCGGCATTGATCCCTCCGGCACAGTGATTGAAATCTGGCCGGGTGGTGGCTGGTATACCGAGATTCTGGCACCGTGGCTGAACGCCAATGGCGGACAGTATGTAGCGGCTCATTTTCCAGCCAGCAGCGAAAGCGGAAACCGCCGCCGCAGCCGCGCCAGTTTCGAAGAGCGATTTACCGGATCAGACCTTTTTGGCGATGTCGTGGTCCGTGACTGGGGTCCTGGTGTTCAGGCTCTGGGTGGTCCGGCTTCCGCAGATGCCGTTCTGACATTCCGTAATATTCATAATTGGATGCGGGGCGGATTTACCGAACGTGCGTTTGAGGATTTCTATACCGTTCTGCGGCCCGGCGGCGTTCTCGGCGTGGTCGAACACCGCCTTCCCGATACGCGGGAACAGGACCCGCTGGCCGGATCGGGCTATGTGCAGGAAGCCTATGTTATCGCCATTGCGCGCGAGGCGGGCTTTGAACTGGTGGACCGTAGCGAGATCAATGCCAATCCCGCCGATACGGCCGATCATCCCAATGGCGTCTGGACCTTGCCGCCAGCCCGGAGTGGCTGGGGTTCAGCGGGCTTTGATTCAACGCCCTATGCCGCGATAGGCGAGAGTGATCGTATGACTCTTCTGTTCCGGAAACCGGAGACGGTTCCAGTCGAGGCCGGGAACGAAGACGGTTAGGCCGCGTTCAGTTTTTCAATCGCCTGCGCGTGGAGTTGCGGCGTTGCTGCAGCCACCAGAGCGCCGGTGCTGAAATCCGCCTCGCCCTGCCAGTTGCTGATCATACCACCAGCGCCTTTCACCACCGGTATGAGCGCATGAATGTCATAGGGTGACAGGCCGGATTCGATCACCAGATCGATACATCCAGCCGCCAGAAGCCCGTAGCCATAGGCGTCCATGCCATAGCGTGTCAGCCTGACGGCTTCACGGATGGCGGTGAATTTACCGGCTTCCCGGCCCTGAAACAGATAGGGGTCGGTGGTGGTGAGAATGGCCTCGCCGAGCTTGGTTACCTCTGAAACTTGCATGGCATGGCACCCATTGAGGGTGAGCAGTTCGGCTCCTTCAGGATGTCCTGAAAACCGCTCGCCTGTATGGGGCTGATCGATCACGCCAAGAACCGGAACATTTTCTTTCGTCAGAGCGATCAATACCGTCCAGGCCGGGGTGCCGGCGATGAAACCGCGCGTGCCGTCGATCGGATCGAGTGTCCAGGACCAGCCATTGCGGCTTTCCCGCTGCGGGAATTCCTCGCCCAGAACACCATCGTCCGGGCGTTCAATATTGATAATGCCGCGCATCACCTGTTCGGCGGAGCGGTCTGCAATCGTGACCGGATCAAATCCTTGCTCCGCCTTGTTCTCGACCGGCGTGCGGCGGCGGAAGTGCGGTAAAATGGCGGCACCGGCAGCATCTGCCAGCCGGTGCGCAAATGCGAGATCGTTTTCGGGATTACGTGCTGTCATGGCGCTGACCTATCAGGGTGATCAGCTCTTGTCAGCTGCCAAGATTTCAAGCCGCGTCGTTGGCGGCTTCCGCTGGTTCAAGTGACTTGGCCAATTCCAGCAGGCGCTTGCGGGGACGTTCTCCCAGCCGGTAATAGGCGCGGACCAGATCCATGGTTTCTTTCTGTGACAGAACATCAGCGGCCATAACGTCGGGATCGTCAGTCTTTTCTTCATCCGGTACCAGACCTTCATAGAAATACTGGGCCGGGACATCTAGTGACCGGGACAGCTCGAACAGGCGGCTGGCACTGACGCGATTGGCACCGCACTCGTATTTCTGGATCTGTTGAAAGCGGATGCCGACGGATTCAGCCAGCTGTTGCTGGGTCAGCCCCAGAAGACGGCGGCGGCGGCGAAGCCGCTTGCCAATGTGAAAATCAATCTCGCTCGTCATGATGTTGGCTCCGGTAATCGCTTGTTGACCTACGTCCCCTCGACGCATTCGCTTTAGAGGGGAGCAAAGGCCATGCCGCACATGACACAAAGACATTTAGGCACATTATTTCAGAAGCTTATATGACTTTTATGACCATTTTTCCTGCACAAGCGAGCGCAGAACAGCTTCGATTTTCTCCCGTGTCGCGGGAAATGTGCCGGAACGGGTCACTGTTTCTTCATTCAGATAGAGGCCGCGATTGATTTCGATCTGAATGGCATGGCGGCTCTGATCCGGCTTTCCATAACAGGCCGTCGTATATCCGCCGGCATAGGGCCTGTTGCGGCGGACGACGAAGCCCTGTTCACGGAAGGCCGCTTCGACTGTCGCCATAATTTCACCACCGCAGGCACTGCCATGGCGATCTCCCAACACGATATCGACGCTGCCTGCGGCAATGGCCGGCATGGAATGGAAATCCAGCAATATGGCGTTGCCGAAAATATCCCGGGCGGATTTCATCTCGACATCAATGGCCCCATGATAAGGACGGTAATAATCGGCAATGCGTTTTTTGGCCTCAACCCCGGCCAAAGGTCCCTGATAGAGGGCATGCCCGCCAGCGCTGACCCGGGGGATGATGCCCAGACCTGCCTGAACATGCGGCGTGGCTGCTCCGGGAGAGACAGCCATATCCGGAAACAGCACGGGGTCGAGTTCTTTTGTGGACCGGTTGGGGTCGATAAAAACGCGCGGAAAAGGCGCTATAATACTGGTAATCCCGAGCCCGGGGGCGGCTGCGATCAGACTGTCGACATAAGCGTCTTCCGACCGCCGCAGCTGGTCCAGCGGCAATACCGACTGCGCCAGAAGATCAGGCGGATAGGTACGCCCGCTATGAGGTGAGGCCGCCAAGAGAGGTGAACGGCGTTCGGCCGGGCGGTGCACAATGACCGGTTCCGAGATCCGCGCGATCACCGCCGGAGACTTGTCCATGGCCTGAACAGGCAAAGGGGAGGTGAAACGCGCCATTACCGCACAATGGCGAAAGGTTGGCATTGCGGTCAAGCTTTTCACACGCGGTCTCTGCGCATGTTCAGCGGACTTTTACCTTAATGCGCTAGAAGCGTATCAGGAAATGGATTGGTGGAGTTCCAGGAATGGCAAAAATCCTTTTGGCGGAAGATGATGGGTCCATGCGCGACTTTCTGGCCAAGGCCCTGAAGCGGGCCGGTCATGATGTTGTGGCCTGTGCCGATGGTGATGAAGGCCTGTCGGTCTTCGAAGCAAACAAGGACGGGTTTGACCTGCTTTTGACGGATATCGTCATGCCCGGCATAGACGGTATCGAGCTGGCACGGCGGGCCGCCGAGCTGACACCCGCGCTGAAAATCATGTTCATTACCGGTTTCGCGGCCGTCGCCCTCAATCCAGGCTCTAGCGCGCCGTCGAATGCGAAAGTGCTGTCCAAACCCTTCCATTTGAGGGAGCTGGTTGATGAAGTTGACCGCGTCATGGCGGCCTGACCGTCTCAACAACCCGACAAACAAAAAGGCCCGCTCCAACGAGCGGGCCTTTCCGGTTTCAAGCTATGGTGCTTTACCGTGCCGGGTTTTGCGGCGTCGGCATGCCACACTCATTCGCCAGCCAGCCTGTAAGCTCTGTGTAGAGGGTCACCTGGTTGTCGTAATTAAGCGTGTTCGAGAAGTGGTCCGCTCCTGGCAATTCGACATAGCGATGCGGAATGCCATTGCGTTCCAGTGCCCGGATCATGAACTGGCTCTGATATTGCGGAACGCGCTGATCAACCTCGCCATGGATGATGAGCAGCGGGATGCGCATATCTGAAGCGAATTCACTGGGCGACATGCCGGCATAGCCTTCATCAATCAGCTCGCTCTGAATGCCGCCACCGCCGAAATCACGCTGGATGACATCAAGATCGGAGACGCCGGCACCGGCAATTGCGCAATTATAGACTGGAGGCTGACGGACGGCAGCTGCAAAAGCTGCATAACCGCCATAACTCCAGCCGAACATGGCAACCTGATCGGATTCGGCAAGACCGGAATCGACGAGGTAACGCACGCCATCATCCTTGTCGTCCGACATGGTGATGCCCCACTGACCCCAGCTGCGCAGCCAGTGATCAATGCCGTAGCCGAGTGACCCCCGATATTGAGGCTGCATCACCATATAGCCGCGATTGGTGAGCACAGTCGTCCATTCATCAAAGGCCCGTGTTTCGGAAACCCAAGGCCCACCATGCGGCATGACGACGAGGGGATAGGGCGCTTCGCCGAAAGGCGGCAGGGTCAGGATTGCCGGAATACGCAGGCCGTCGCGGGCTTCATAGGTGATGAATTCCTCACGCCCGAACGCAGCGTCCAGCAATTGCGGGAAGGAGCGGCCGATCACCACGGGTTGGCCATTGGCGATATAGTAATAGACACCCGGCTCCTGAGCGGATTGAGAGAAAACAAGCATCTGGGCGCAATTATTCACGCAATTGACAATTGTATTGCGTGTGTCCGGGAAGGCGTTGTCGACGACCGCCTGCAGGTCCGCCATTTCCTGGCTGATCCACGCATACTGGCGTTCACCATCGGCGTAGAAGCTGAAGCCGGCCAGTTCAGGTTCGCGATCAATGTGGGGCTCGAAACGCGACCCCAGTATATCGACATCCTCTCGTTGATAAATGGTACGGATATATTCACCATTCCGTAAATCCATGATGTGTGCGCCAACCGTGTTTTCGCCATTATGAGCGAGCACATAGGCGCGATAATCGCGGTCCGGATCAAAGCCAACGACATTGATGCCCGTCTGGCCATAGGTGTCGTACTCGGTCAGAGACCAGCGCATGACTTCACGCCATTCCGGATTGTCGGGATCCGGGCGCCAGAAATAGATGACTTCCTCATTGGCACGATCCAGTTCGGTTGCGAAACGCGGATTGCCTTCCTGATCCAGAACATAATTGCCGAACCGGCTGCTACCGCGCAGTATCCGCGACTGCCGTCCGGTGCGGACATTATAGCGGTAGAAATCAGGTGTGCTGACCCGGCCGATCGAGCGGCCGCGCAGATCTTCTACCGTGGTGTCCGCATCGAGACCTGCTGTGCGGATGATGATATGATCCGGATCATCGGCCATGCGGCGCACAATCTGGAAATCATCATTCAGGGTACGGAAACCGCCCTCACCGGACCAGTGAACAATGGCCTGCCTGAATTCGAAGACGCCCTGATTAACGCCTTCAATCCGGTTGCGGACCTGTTGCCGGAATCTGACCAGCAGATATTCAGGTGCGATCCAGCTCACGCCTAGGATTTCCATACGGTCAGCCCCCAACCGGACCGGTGCAGCGGAAAAGTCGGACGTTGAATAAACCTCGACAATATAATTCCCGTCACGGGCGGTCAGCCGGCGCATGGCGATATGCTCACCATCGGGCGACAAGCCGACATTCGCCACGGCTGGATAGGTTGCGAAATATTCGAGCGGTACGACTTCGCCCTGAACGGCATGGGCCGAGCCCGCGGCCATCAAGCCGGCGATGGCTCCCATAACGAGTTTACGCATCATCTTTTCCCCTGAGGCTGTCTTTTCCCTGCGGTTAATTAGAGTGCGCAAATTAGATGCCAAGGGCAAGGCCCGGACAGGCGTGATGCGCAGCTTTTCTTAGGATCAGGACCTGTTAATTTGACTGAAATGGCGGCCCGGGATGACAAGAGATGCGAGGAAAAGCCCGAAGCGCGGGGCCATTCCCCCGGTCGAGGGCTTTGACACAGCAGGTCGATGTCAGTGTGGCCGTCCTTCGGACCGGGCGGATCTGCAGGTCCTGATCCTAAATGATGGCATAAAAAAAGCGGCCCCGGATGTCTCCGGAGCCGCCCGTTTTCAGTGTTGTTGCCGTTTTTAGAACGACTTGCGTACGCCGAGGAACCAGCGGCGGCCGCGAAGGTCGTGGCCGATACCGATCGGCACATTGCCGATGGCGAACACACCAGCCGGGTCCACAACCGGTGGCTCTTCGTCGAAGACGTTCTGGATACCGAAGTTGATGACCCACGTATCGGGTGTCCAGGAGACACTCGCCGTATGCACGTAGTAGTCATCGGTGAAGTAAACCGGCGTCCCGCAGTTAATGAGACCGGTCCCGGCCGCATTGACTTCGCGGCAGGTCTGACCAGTGGTCCCCGGATTATTTTCTTCACCACCGCCAATGTAGCGGGTCAGCCAGGTGAAGCGCCAGTTATTCTGATCGAGCGCGACACGGACAGAGCCTGTCCAATGCGGTGCTTCGGTCTCACCTGCGTTATCATCCGGCGTGCCCTGAACATTGAAGACCTGCTCGTTCAGGCGCGTGGCGCGGAGGTCGGTTGTGACACCCCAGCCACCAAACCACGGGATTTCATCCTGATAGAGTACGTTGAAATCCACACCCTTCGAGTTGATCGTCCCAATGTTGATGAAGGAGGCATCAATGAAGTCGAGGAACCCACCCGCGCCCCGTGTGATACGGTTACAGAAGGCGGACTGGAAGCCCGGGATCGTGTTGTAGCAATCATTGACTATGAAGCCGGCGCTTGGCTCGTTGACCGAGTCGCTGACGACGATGTCATAGTAAGTGACTGCGAGTTGCAGATCGAAAGCGCTGAACCAAGGCTGTTCTGCCACGACACCCCAAGTCTGGGACCGGGACGTTTCCGGATCCAGCAGAGTCGTCCCCCCAGAGGCCGTTTCAACTGATGAGGTCGGCAACAAGTTGGCCGCGAGACCCAGAGTGGTCGGATCAACCCCACCGGCCTGACAATTGGCAATCGTGATCTGTGACCGAGTGTCGAGATTCGGATCATAGATCGGTGGTGTGGCCGGATTGTTGTCGTGGTCGACGCGTGCCGCTGTCGGAACGACGCATGGGTCGCTGACAGTGGCAAAGCCGGTCTGGCCCGCCAGGAACTGCTCGCGGGCATTCGGCGCGCGATAGGACGTGCCGTAGGACCCGCGGAAGTTCAGCCAGTTGACCGGACGCCAGTTCCCCTTGATGGAGTAGGTGGTATCCGTGCCGTAATTGCTTTCATCCGTCCAACGGCCCGACAAGTTGATCGTCACTTCTTCCGCGAAGCGGCGGCCACGGATCGGCTGGAATTCCGTTTCTGCGAAAACTTCCCACAGATAGCGGTTACCGGTTGCGCCCTGGTCTGCGGAGCGGAACGAAATATCACCACGACCGAAAACATCATCTGCCTGTGACTGAATGGTGTCACGGCGATATTCGAAACCGAGGACGAGCGGCACGTCCGAGCCATTGCTCAAAGTGAACAGATTGCCTGACGTTGTACCGCCAACCATCAACTGCTCATAAACGGTCCGGATGGTTGCTGGTGCCAGAAGGTAATCCATTTCGGCTTGCGACAGGACACCGCCACCTTCCTGATAGATGGAAGCCTGGAACAGATTGACAGGAACACAAGGTGTATTGCTCAGACGCTCATCACCGAAGGCGCCCACATCGTTGTCCGGAAGACCGTCACCGTCCAAATCAATACCACAAACTACTTGGCCAGTCGGAAGACGGAACGAGGTGTTCAGCGACAATTGCAGGCGGTCATTATCAATACCGACAAAGCGCTGATAGCCTTCCGAACGGGCATAGCTCGTATAAAGGTCATAGTTCCAGGAATTGAAGAAAGGCAGATCGCCGCGGAAACCGAGGACCGAGCTGATTTGCGTGATATCAGCTTCGGTGCGGTCCCGTTCCCCGAGGATGCGGATGATCGGCACAACATCAAGATTACCGAAGTTCACACCGAAGACGGTTCCCAGGCAGTTCACACCATCAGGGTTGGACGTCTGATTACACGGGTTGAACGGGTTATTGGCTGGAACGGTCGGGAAGAAGCCCGGATTGCCCGAATTGATCGTCGACTGGCGATTGGCGGTGAGCAATTCATAATAGGCCGAGGTGTTGCTACCCCAGCTGATGTCGTGCTCGCCATAGCTGTAGAAGCTCCAGCGTTGCTGCTCTGGAATGAAATCATTCTGATTACGGGCGGCAGCCGTATTCTGGTTGTAGAACGGCGACGCGAAATCGAAATCAGAGGTGTATGGTCCCGGCTGACCTTGCAGACGCGCCAGGCTCCAGACGTTGGTTCCGAGCGGCGGGGTGCCGCCAAGATTGGATTCCGAGAAATTCGGAACACCGATGTTGGAGAAGCCCGGCGTGTAATAGACCGAGCCGAACCCGACCGGAATGAAAAGACGGTTGATCAGGCTGGTATTACATGAAGCATTGTCGCCGGCGAACAGGCCGACATTGCGGCCATTATTGATGTCACCCGGTTGAGCCCCCGTGAAGTCCCAGGTCGAGACATCGACCGTGCGGATCACACCGTCATTGCCGACTTCGTAGTTGCGCGGGCAGCCGCGGGTAAAGTCGCGGTCACCGAGCAGCTGGGCCTCTGTTTGTGAATATTCAAAGGCAAAGCCGGCAAAACCGCGGTCAGAGTTGATGCCCCAGGCGGCTGCAAACTGGGTTTGCTCACCCCCACTGTCGAACGGGTTGGTGCGGTTGAATTCAACCTCGACGCCTTCGAAGTCCTGACGGAGCACGACGTTAGCCACACCGGCAACAGCGTCCGAACCGTAGATCGAGGAGGCACCATCCAGAAGCAGGTCGATGCGCTCGATGATCAGACCCGGGATCAGTGTGAGATCCGGGCTGGTCGGCGCGCCACCGATACCGGCCGGCGCCATACGGCGGCCATTGATCAGCGTTAGTGTCCGCTCCGCATTCAGGCCACGCAGGTTCAGCTGAACCGAACCCGGACCATTGTCGAGAACGAAACCGATGAATGTGGTGTCGATCTGCGTACCGGTGGCTTGCGATTGCGCCTGCAGAATGTCTGCCGCGTTCACAAGACCGACTTCGCGCGATACTTCGCCCGAAATGACCTGAACTGGCGAAAGCGAGTTGAATTCAGAGCGCTGAATACGGGAACCGGTTACAATAACCGTATCCTCGTCTTCCTCTTCCTCAACTGCTTCTTCATCTTCTTCGACGTCCTGCGCATACGCAGTCGCCCCGGCCAGACCCGCTGCCGCGAAGCCTGCCAGAATGGTTGAGCGCAAAAGCCGCTCGCGATCCCAGAAATTGCTCACTGTCATACCCCTTCATGACTTATTTAGTTTGGTTCACCGCGACAGAACAGACACCGAGGCAAACGCGCACAGCCGGAAAGTGGCTACTTTCCTGAGCGCACTATCAACTCCTCCCCCACGCCCGTAAAGCGGCCGCCCCATCTTTGCCGTATTTCCACCGGGAATGTTGCATAAAAGTCATACGACTGTCAGACGCCCGTCATTTCAGCGCAGGATGCAGCTTCGTCTTGCATCCGGACCGGAGCAGGGCTAATAGCTCGCCTCCCTTGGTGGACGGGCGCGTAGCTCAGTGGGAGAGCACTACGTTGACATCGTAGGGGTCGCAAGTTCAATCCTTGCCGCGCCCACCATTTCTTCAAATTTGTCTGATACTTGCCGGTCCATGCGTGATTGCCGCATTGGCAGGGCTGCGGCCATGCCTATGTTGGAAGCGAGCTGCATGAAGGAAGAATGCCATGTCTGACGCCCTGCTGGCCCGACTCGACAGGATTTCCGACCCGGGCAGCGGCAAGGGACTGGCTGAGGCCGGGCGCCTCGATGGTGCCGTCATCGACAAGGGTGTGGCCACAATTGTGCTCAAGGCGGACGCAGACGAGGATTCGGCCGCACTGAAAGCCGAGATCGAATCGGCAGCGCGTGAGCTGGACGGTGTGAAGCGGGTCCGCGTGATCACCACGATCCAGCGCGCTCCGGGCAAGCCACACGCGCGACAACGGCCGGTCAAGGCGGCAGCGGATGCTCCCCGACCGGCGAAGCGGATCATCGCCGTCGCTGCCGGCAAGGGCGGGGTCGGCAAATCCACGGTCGCGGCCAATCTGGCGGCCTCGCTGACCAAGCAGGGCCAGAGCGTGGCCATTCTGGACGCCGATATATACGGCCCTTCCATTCCGCGGCTTTTCGGCCTGCGTGATATCAAAGGGCTTAAAAAGGGTGACAAGGGGATAGAGCCTGCCCAAGCGCATGGCGTGCGCATCGTCTCCATGGGCTTCCTGACCAAGCCGGGCCAGCCCGTCGTCTGGCGCGGCCCGATGGTGCAGGGGGCGATCCAGCAATTCCTGAACGAAGCCGATTGGGGCTATCCGGACGTGCTGATCATCGACATGCCGCCCGGCACCGGCGATGCTCAACTGGCCATTGCCCAAACCATTGCCATTGATGGTGTGGTCATTGCCTGCACGCCGCAGGATCTGGCGCTGGATGATGCCCGCAAGGCGATCGCCATGTTTGAAAAGACGCACACGCCGATCCTCGGGCTGATCGAGAATATGAGCGTGTTTCTGTGCCCGCATTGCGGCGAGGCCAGCGAGATTTTCGGCCATGGCGGCACACGTGCCGAAGCCGAAGCGATGGGCGTGCCCTTCCTCGGGGAAATTCCGCTAACCATCGAATTGCGGGAGCGCTCGGATTCCGGCGAGCCGGTGGCCTTTGGCAAGGGGCCCGTGTCTGATGCTTTTGCGCGCGCATCAGAAGCGATGCTGGTCTCGGCCGATGAGGTCCGCAAACCGGCACCGGACATCGTTTTAACAGATTAAGCCAGTGCCCAGTCCGGCGGGGTGATCCCACGTGGCGCATCCAGGCCGAAAACATCTGACAGAACGTACGGCGATAGCGCTTCCTGCGGCGGGCCATCGGCAATAATACGTCCCTGATCCATGACCAGAACGCGATCCGCAAAGCGGCTGACGAGTTCCAGGCTGTGCCCGGCAAAGACGGTGCAGACGCCCCTTCCAGCTTCAGCTTTCAGAACTTTCATCACGGCGAGCTGGTGACGCGGATCAAGCGCTGCGCCGGGCTCGTCAAGCAGCAGGGTTCCGGCATTCGTGGCCAGAGCCCGCGCCAGCAGGATGCGTGCTTTCTCGCCGGAGGAGAGTTCGTCAAACCGCCGCTCTGTCAGCCCGTCTGCGCCCGCGCGCTGGACGGCCTCTTTGATGAGTTCACCGTCTTCCTCAGTGAAGCCGTGCAGCGGTTTGAGGAAAGGATAGCGCCCCAGCTCCACCACGCGGATGGCGATCAACGGCCAGGCCAGACGTGAATCGGCGGGAAGATAGGCGATGCGCCGGGCGCGCTCGCGGTCTGCAAAGCGTTGAAGGGCCACCCCGTCCAGCCGGACCTCTCCGTGAACCGGCGTCACCAGCCCGGCCAATGTCTTGATCAGGGTCGACTTGCCCGCCCCGTTAGGCCCGGCAATGGCCGTCAATTCGCCGACAGCAATCGACAACTTGCCCGTTTCAAACGCGGTTCGAGCACCATAGCGGCAATCCACATTGTCCAATTCAAAGCGGGCGGTCATGGAGCCAGCCTCCCGGTCTGCCGGATGAGGTGGAAGAAGAAGGGTACGCCGAGGATCGCCGTCATCACACCCAGATAAAGCGGAACGCCATCGCCGGATATGAGGCGGGTGGCGGCATCCGCTGTCATCAGCAAAGCGCCGCCGCCCAGCGCCGAAGGCATGAGCAGCCGTGCGGGCTCGTGCTGAACCAGCGGCCTGATCAGGTGCGGTACGACCAACCCGACAAAGCCGATGGCTCCCGCAACCGCTACAGCCGCCCCGACGGCCAGAGCCGTGCCTGCAATCAGACGGATTTGCAGATCCCGCAGATTGACGCCCAGCGCCCGCGCGCCGTCCTCGCCGATGCTTAAACTGTCGAGATCCCGCGCCGTGGTCAGCAATATCGCCACGCCCGCTGCGATGAGTGGCAAGGCGATCTGGACTTCCGTCCAGCTGGTATTGCGCAGCGAGCCCATCAGCCAATAGGCGATTTCCGACAAGGCCCAGGGATTGGGCGAGAAATTCATCGCCAGCGCGACCATGGCATTGGCCAGCGCGCCAACGGCCACGCCCGACAGGATCAGGCTGGTCGCCGTTGCGCCGCGCCCGGCAATGAAGAGGAGCGCGCTGCCGCCCGAAGCCGCCCCGGCTATCGCCATCACGGGCAGGACAAGGGCAGAGAGCGTTGAAAAACCGAAATAGAGCGCCGCCACCGCCCCCATACCCGCGCTGGCCGATACGCCCACGACCCCGGGATCGGCCAGCGGATTGCGGAAATAACCTTGCAACGCCGCCCCCGACAGTCCCAGCGCCGCGCCGACCAGAAAGCCGAGCGCGATGCGGGGAAGACGCAGCTCGATCAGCAGAAGATGTGCGGTTTCATCGCCCGCGAACAGCGCGGCGAGCGGAAACCCGTCAACGAGCAGGCCGGCAAGGCCTGCCAACACACAGCCCCCCGACAAGATCAGCAACAGGCGGGTATCCTTCATGACCCCCGCCCCGCGCCGTCGAGTGCCTCCGCGATCTGCTCGGCGGCCTCCATCAGGGCCGGTCCCGCACACGACCAGACTGCTGACGGAATATCGATCCGGGGGGTGTCCTGCAGCATAAGCCGGAACGCCGAATGGCGGGCCCCGGTATTGTTGCGCGTGACATAGCCATCGACGAAATAGCTGGTGATGATCAGGTCCGGGTCCACGCGAAAGACCCAAGCCGCATCAGCGGCCAGCCAGCCGACCGCGCCTGCGTCAGCCGCCGCATTCCGTCCACCGGCCATGCGGATGGCTTCATCGACCAGCGTTCCCGCGCCTGCCGCCCCGCCGGTGACACTGAGATAAAAGACGGAAGGTTGGCGGGCGCGGTTTTCCGTCCGCGCCGCAAGAGTTTCGCGCCGTGCGTCCAGTTCTGCAATCAGGGCGTCAGCCCGTTCGGCCTCATCAAGCGCCGCCCCGATACTGCTCAGATTGCCGGTCACGGTGTTCCAGTCCTCACCCCATTGCAGGCTGATATGGGCAATACCCGCACGATCCAGAAAGCGGGCCGCATCACCCGCGCCTGACGGGCCGAAGACCACCAGATCAGGCCGCAGCGCGATCAGGCGCTCTGCTTCGTTTGTGGCTCGCGGCAGGTCCGGCGCCCATTCCGGAGCGCCGGACACAGCCTGCCCGGCCTGCCAGGAGACCGCGGCAACGGCCTCCTGATCTGCAAGCGCGAAGACATAGGCATCGGCGCACAGATCAGCCGAGACAATCCGCGAGGGGGTGTCTGCCGCGCTAGCGGCCGAGACGCAGGCCCACAAACAGGCCGCGGCCTTCAGATGCATATCCGAAGACATCCACTACCTCCTCATCACTCAGATTTGTGCCGCGCAGATAAAGCTGCGCCGCGGGAGATACTTGCCAGCCAATACGCGCTGACAGCAATGTATAGGCCGGCAGGGTGACGGTCGTGAAACTGCCAAAGTCGGTGTCGAGCTGATTACCTGTATGATCCGCCGCGAAACCCGCCTGCCAGCGATCCCCGGGAGCCCGCCAGTTGACTGCAAGGCTTCCGGTAAATTCCGGCCGCCGGATTTCGGGCCGGCCGTTTTCATCCGATTGCTGGAACGTGGCGGCAGCAGATAGGGAGAGCTGATCGGTCAGGCTGGAATCGCCCTCGAATTCCAGTCCAGAGCGGTGCGACTGTGTTGCGCGATTGCGGGCGGTGGCTGGCGAGATACTGAAATCGGTAAAAATTTCATCTTCCAGATCCGCCTCGAACCACGTGACCGACAGGCGCGCAACCTCCCCCAGAGCCTGATCCCAACCAATCTCCCAGCCGCGTGACCGCTCAGGTGCCAGATCCGGATTGCCGGTGAAAAAGCCGGGGAAGAAGCCGAAGAGTTCGTAGATGCCGGGATTTTTGACGCCTTCACCAAAGCTGGCGCGAATCCGGCCGCCAATCCCGTCGAAATGCCAGGCCGTGCCGATTCGCCAGGTCGCGGCATCCTCGAACCGGTCATTCCAGTCCTGACGGATGGAAGCCGACAAGCGCACCGGACCGCGCACGAAGCGGTAATCGAGCGCAGCGGCTGTGTTTTCGATCCGGGGCGATTGATTGGAACCCGCTCCAGCTCCGGCAAAACTCGTGAAGCTTTCGCTCTCGAATTCGACAAGGCCGGTGAGCTGGTGGGCGGCGTGACCCATCTGCCAGTTCAACGTAGGTTGATAGAAGGCCTGCACGCGGGCCGCTTCGGTTTCACCGGTAAAGGCGGCATCTGTGAAATTCGCCAATTCATCGCGTGTGGTGTTGAGCGCAAAATCATGGCGCAATCCGAACCGCTGGAGTGTCAGCCTTCCCCCAATAGCAAATTGCTGACCCGCGCTGCGCTGGTTGGTGTTGTCCAGCAAGCCATTGAAATCAGAATCGGAATCAAATTCGCTTTCAAAATCGGCAAATCGCGCAGTCCATTGAATCGACTCGTTTTCCGCGAGCGAAACCGCGCCTGATCCAGAGATAAAAAAGCGTTGATAACCATCTTTTTCGCCACCAAGACCAGAGACATCAATGCCCTCGGTTTGCAGGTGCGAGGCGCTGACGCCGCCGCTGAAGCGGCCTTGCTGAGCTGAGGCCCTGACGCCCGCGAACAGGGTGCCAAAGGAGCCTGCTTCGAACTGGGCAAGCGCACCCTCTTCTCCGGTAGACCCTGCGGTGCGTATATTGATGACGCCGCCAATCGCATCGGACCCCCAGAGGGCAGATTGCTCGCCGCGAAGGACTTCCACGCGCTCCACGCCAAAACCCGGTGCATGGGCAAAATCATAGCCGCCGGTCAACGGCACGGAGGCTTCGATGCCATCAATCAGCACCAGCACATGATTGGCTTCCGAGCCACGCACGCGAAGATCGGTCAGACCGCCCGCCCCGCCAGACCGGGACACTGCAATGCCGGGAACCGACCGCAAGGTGTCGGCCAGCGTCAGCCCGCCACGCAGGGCGATGTCATCTTCGTCCACAAGGCTGGTGGCCGAGGTGACATCTTCCGCCAGAGCCGGGATACGCCCGCCAATGACGATGATGGTGTCATCAACAGCCGATTGCGCGAGTGCAGGAGGAGACAGGAGGAAAATCGCGGCGCAACTGCGCCGCAGAATGGATTTCAAAAGCATATCAAACAACTCCGGTGTCGGCCGCGCGAAATGTCCCGCGGCCGGGTTTCAAGGAGTCGCTGCAAACGGATAAACCGCGCCATACCCACGTGATCCCGCACGGGTGGACGAGCGACGGCACAGGCAGGTCTTCCGGCTCACGGATCAATGCGGCAGCTCACGTCTTCCCGGGTTTCCCCAGTGACTTTGTGTGAGACCACTCACCGTTTACGGCTGCGGGCACAGCGGGGGACTTTCACCCCACTTCCCTATCAAGGCCTTGCGGCCACCTGTACGATGCCGTGATTAGCGCGGTCCGGAGGGTTTGCCTAGAGGCCCGCTTCGGCAAGGCGCTTTTCAAAGGCCCGCAGCTTGGTCCGGGCCTTGCGCCATTCCCACCAAAGGAAAGCGATTTTCGGCCCGTCCACCAGATAGCGTTTCCACATCCGGGACGGTTCTTGTGCCAGACGGTGCAGCCATTCCAGACGGGATTTCTGCATCCAGACCGGAGCGCGTTCTGCCGCCCCGCCGAGGAAATCCAGAGACGCGCCGACACAGAGGCCGATGCCCTTGCAATCGCCACGGTCCTGACAGGCCTCGGCGATCATTTCCTGCTGAGGCGAGCCGACGCAAAGGAAGGTGAAACGTGACGGATTATCAGCCACAAACTGCGCGCATTCGGTGATGGCTTGCGGATTGTTGCGCAGGCCCATGGGCGGTTCATGCCAGCGCACATCGCGCAGGCCGTAACGGGCCTTGACGTTTTCAACGACCTCTCTGGTGCCGCCAATAATGGTCACAGGTTCGTGACGCAAAACGACATTTTCAAAGAGGGTTTTGGTCAGATCCGAGCCCGGCGTGACATCGACCTCCTCACCCGACAGAGCGGCGATGAGTTCAAGCACCCGGCTGTCGCAAACGGTCAGCCAAGCCTGGGCATAGAGCGGGGCCAGAACACCGTCACGGCGCAGGCGCACCAGATGATCCACATTCGGCGTCACCACAAACTGGAAGGGCGCGTCGGGATCACGTTCCGCCAGCCGCAGCACGGTGGTCGGAAAATCGATATTGTCGAAGGCCGAATTCAGAAACCAGACATGGCGCGCGCGGGCGCGCCGTTCTGAACCATCCCGATGCGTGCTTCGCCGTGACATTAACGCTATTGTCCCGTTTCGCGCCAGATTGCGCGGTTTCGAGACCTGTCACTGCAAGCCGCGCGCCGGGTCATGCCCGTCCGGATCGTCCGTCCCGCCTATGGTTTCTGCCGGGTTAACCGCCGCGTTTCAGACGTCTTATGGCGAAGCGGGCCGGGTGAAAGGATTCACGGCCCAGCCGCTCCAGGGGTGAGGGCTCGCCGCAGAGATCGGAGGCCAGTGCTTCAGCCAGAAGCGGGGCATGGGCAAAACCGCGCGAACCGAACCCGGAGAGGCAAATGGCGGGATAGCGAGACGTCTCCGGTGACGTTTCAGGCAGGGGCCCGCCCCGGGCCCATGACCGCCAGTGCGCCTCGAAACCGGCCCCGGGGATGGCGCCATAGACGGGCAGGCGGTCCGGTGTTGTGGCCCGGATGCCGGACCAGTGTTGCGGCGGGCCGGAGAGCCCCGACGCGATCTCCGGCAGGCGGTCCTTCAGATCGGCCAGCAATCGCCCGGCGGACTCATCCGAATCGCCGCGATCATCATCCTTCTCATGGGTTGCGCCGATCAGCACACGGCCCTGCGGGGCCGCGGAAACATATCCACCCCAGACAATCGGGTGAGGCGGCGCCGGACCCCGCCGCGTAACCACACGCCCGGCGCTCTGCCCCAATCCTGAAAGTGCGGTTTTTGCGCCCCTGCAATCAATGATAAGCGAAGCTTCCAGCATGCGGCTGGTATCAGTGATCACCCGCGTATCGGCGGCCAGGGCACGTACCACGGCTCCTGGATCGAACCTCCCGGAGCGTGCCATCCACAGACCGTCCGGGCTGATGTCGTAGCCTTCGCCCATGGCGTCTGCAATGGCGGAATAGCGGGTCCTGTCTTTGCCGTTTTCCAGCAGGCGCAACGCGCCTTCCGGTTCGAATACACCCAGTTCCGAATAGAGCTGCCGGGCATATTCGAATGCGGCCAACGTAGCCCTGACCTGTGGCCGGTCGGCATTTTCCAGCCGTGGTGTCAGAAGGCCGGAGGGTGCGCCCGATGCGCCGCCCGCAAGGCCGTCCGGATCAAGGATGATAGCCTCCCGCCCGCGCTTTCGCAGCGCGTGGGCAAGACTCGCTCCGGCAATGCCACCACCCCGGATCACCACAACGCCGTCCTGCGGCAGGAGGCGGGGGAAAGGGGTTGCCAAGGCCGCCGGGGGCGCACCCTTGAAATGGGCCTCCAGACGCTCGCGCTTGCGGCCAAAGCCGGGCCTTTTTTCAACGTCGAAACCCGCTGCCTGAAGCCCGCGCCTGACCGCACCGGCGACGGTAAAGGTTGCAGCACGGGACCCTGGCCGCGACAGGCGCGCCAGTTGCGGCCAGAGGGGTTCAGCCCACATGTCTGCATTGTTGGCCGGTGCAAAACCGTCGAGAAACCAGGCGTCGACCTCCGCCTCGATCTGCGGCAGGGCGCTGGCGATATCCTCCTGGAACAGGGTCAGGGTGATGCGGTCCTCATCAAATCGCAAACGATGCGGGCCTTTCAGGGGTTGTGGCCATTTGGCTAGCAGCTGAGCTGACAGCGGTGCAAGTTCGGGAAAGGCAGAAAGCGCGTGGCGAAGACCGCTGGCGCGCAGTGGAAACTTCTCGATCGAAATAAAATGGAGCCAGCCTTTTGTGGGCATTGTCCGGGTCCAGAGCTGCCAGGCGGCAAGGAAGTTCAATCCTGTGCCAAACCCCAATTCGGCAATGGTGAAGCGGGACTGGTCTTGCCAGCGCCCGGGCAATCCGCACCCAGTCAGAAAGACCGCGCGGGTTTCCTCAAGTCCCCCCTCGGCAGAAAAATAGATATCATCGAAATCCGGCGCGACGGGACCGGTCTCGCGCCAGTCCAGCCGGGGCGGATCGCAATAGAGTTTCACAGGATTTTCGCGAATTGAGCAAAGGCCATAAGGTCCTCAGGCCATGGCCCGAAGCCATCGGATTCGTCAAAATGCCCGGTGTCACCTGCAACCGCAAAACGCGCCGACCAGGCCTGCGCCCAGCGTTCTGCTTTTTCCACACCGCAGGCAGGGTCATTGGAGCTGGCCAGCACAAAGGCCGGACAGCCGAGCCGGTCCAGCGGTACAGGTGCAAACCCATGACCGGGATAGGCCTGCTCCATCTCCGGACGTTCCCAGTCCGATAGCCCAACAAGAAAAGCCCCAGCGACCTTGCCTGCCTGCCAATCCCTTGCTGCATGCGCAACGGTCAGCACGCCGACAGAATGGGCGACAAGAATGACGGGTTTTACCGCTACGCGGATCTCTGATTTGAGCCACGCTGTCCAGGCAGAGCAGGCCGGATGATCCCAATTGT
>Ga0066644_10000322_pt1 | contig 30942 bp, 25 predicted proteins | sample CryGeyCG2114_020_FD_62735 | JGI IMG/M metagenome (GOLD analysis project Ga0066644, IMG submission 62735) | Groundwater microbial communities from aquifer - Crystal Geyser CG15_big_fil_post_rev_8/21/14_0.20 | ecosystem: Environmental > Aquatic > Deep subsurface > Groundwater | place: USA: Utah...
GGCTGCCTTCTTGGCCGGGGCCTTTTTAGCTGCGGCCTTCTTGGCAGGGGCCTTCTTCGCCGCAGGCTTCTCTTCGGCCTTCTTGGCCGGCGCCTTCTTTGCGGAAGCCTTCTTGGCCGGAGCCTTCTTGGCCGGAGCCTTCTTCGCAGCGGGCTTCTCGTCCGCCTTCTTCGAGTCGGCCTTCTTGGCTGCCGCCTTCTTGGCCGGAGCCTTCTTCTTCGGCTTCTCTTCGGTGGTCTCTTCGGCCTCGATCGCGGCTTCGAGTTCCTCGCGCGTCACTTCGCGGTCGGTGATCTCGGCCTTGTCGAAGAGGAAGTCGACGACCTTGTCTTCATACAAAGGCGCGCGCAGCTGTGCGGCGGCCATCGGCTCGGACTGGACGTACTGGACGAAACGCTCGCGGTCTTCGGCGCGGTACTGCTGGGCTGCCTGCTGGATGAGCATGTTCATCTCGTTGGCATTGACCTCGACGCCGTTCTTCTGGCCGATTTCCGACAGTAGCAGGCCGAGGCGGACACGGCGTTCGGCGATCTTGCGGTAGTCGTCCTTCTCGCCTTCCATTTCCTTCAGCATGGCTTCGGAATCGTCCGACTGCGCGGCTTCCTGCTGGAGCTGGGCCCAGATCTGGTCGAATTCGGCGTCAACCATGCCCTGCGGCACGGCGAAGTCATGACCCGCGGCCAGCGTGTCGAGAAGCTGGCGCTTCATCTGCGTGCGGGTGAGACCTGCGGTTTCCTGCTCGAGCTGGCCACGGAGCAGTTCCTTGAGCTTGTCGAGGTTTTCGAGGCCGAGGTTCTTGGCAAACTCGTCGTCGATCTTGGTGTCGGTCGGCACCTTCACCTGCTGGACGGTGACGTCGAACTGCGCTTCCTTGCCCTTGAGGTTTTCAGCCGGGTAATCTTCGGGGAAGGTTACGGTGATGGTCTTCTCGTCGCCGGTCTTCACGCCGCTGAGCTGTTCCTCGAAGCCGGGGATGAACTGGCCCGAGCCGATCACCAGCGGGGTGTTCTCCGCCTTGCCGCCTTCGAATTCGACCCCGTCGATGCTGCCGACGAAATCGATGATCAGCTGGTCGCCATCGGCCGCCTTCTTGGTCTTGGCCGCATCCTTGTAGCTCTTGTTGTTCGACGCGATGCGCTCGACAGCTTCCATCACCTGCTCGTCGGTCACCGGAACCGTCAGGCGTTCGAGTTCGAGACCTTCGACTTCGGGTGCCTCGATTTCGGGCAGCACTTCGACTTCGATGTTGAGCGTGGCATCCTTGCCTTCCTCATAGCCTTCCTCGAGCTCGACCTTGGGCTGCATCGCAGGGCGCAGCTTGTTTTCGGCCATCACCTTGTCGACCGATTCGCGGATCATGTCGTTGACCGTCTGCGCGTGGAGCTGCTCACCGTGCATCTTGCGCACCAGATTCGCCGGCACCTTGCCCGGGCGGAAGCCGGGCATCTTCACCTGCGGGGCGATCTTCTTCACTTCGCTGTTGACGCGCTCGTCGATTTCCTTGGCCGGAATGGTGACGGTGTAGGCGCGCTTGAGGCCCTCGTTGGCGGTCTCTTTGATCTGCATGGGTTGAAACTCGTGACTTTCCAAATGCGAAAATGCGATGGGGCTTTGCGCCGGGCGAAACTGGTGCGGGCGAAGGGACTCGAACCCCCACATCTTGCGATACTGGTACCTAAAACCAGCGCGTCTACCAGTTCCGCCACGCCCGCTAACCCGAACGAAGCTGCGCGAGAGGCGCTAACCTTCGCGTGTAGGCGCGTGCCTCTAGTAGAGAGCGAGAGAATGCGCAAGCGTGGCAAAACGCGGGAACCCGCATTGGCTTCCCGTGCGTTCCAGAGTGGAAAGGAACCGTCCCATGGCAACCCCACCCGACCCGCGACCGGACACGATCGAGCCCGGCTCGCCCGACGAAGTACCGCCCGCTGCCCCGCCTAACGAAGCGCCGATGGAGGATCCGCCGGGCTTCGAACCGCCGCGGCCCGACTTCGACGAACCGGACCGGGGGCCGGACGAAACGCCCCCGCCGCCCGATTGAACTTGCCCGCGCGCGCATGCCGCATTATCGGCGCGCGCCATGAGCGAAGAAACCAAGAGCCAGACCCCGCCCGACCACCTTTCGGTCAATCCTGGAAGCGAGCATTTCGATGTCGAGGTGCTGAAGCGCGGCGTGGGCATCCGGTTCAAGGGCAAGCAGCGCACCGATATCGAGGAGTATTCGATTTCCGAAGGCTGGGTGCGCGTCCAGGCAGGCAAGACCGTGGACCGTCACGGCAAGCCGCTGACGCTCAAGCTCAACGGACCGGTCGAAGCCTGGTTCGAGGATCTCGGCGACAACCCGCCCGTCGCCAAGGCCGACTGATTACTTCGCGAATTCGGCGAAGGCGCTGAGAAAACGCCGCGAGGTTTCCTTGCGCGCCGGCGCCATCGCGATCTGCGGGCGCGGCTGCGAGCGGCGGTCTCCATAGATGAAACCCGAAACGGGCCAGGCGGTCGTACCTACCGCGCCGAGCGGGGCGTACCACACGCGGACCTCGCTCCAGTCGTTGGCGGGAGAGACGTCGATCGCCAGTACGTCCTTCTCGATCTGCCCCCGTCGCCCGTCGATCGGCGACCAGTTGGCGTGGTCGAGCAGCACGCGGCGCGAATCGAGAATACGGCTGACGGTTGCAACATGACCCAGCGGCATGCTGCGGGTCTGACGGAAAGCCATGACCGCGCCCACCCGCGGAGCCTGGCCCGTCGCATAGCGCCCCTGTGCCTGGTCCCACCAGGTATGGGCATCGCCGTAGAGCTGGATCCCCGACACTTCTCGCGCATAGGGCACACATTGGAGGTAGGCATCCAGTTCGGCGCCATTGCCGGCGAAGCTGTCGAAATCGCCCGCCATCGCCGGAGTGGCGCAGGCGAGCAGGGCGAAAGCGGCAAATTCCTTCCTCATGGCGGCAGAAATATGCCGCCTGATCTTGCCGCCGCCCTTCGCATTAAGGTTAACGCGATTTAACCAAGTCGAGCGCGATGCTTGCAAAGCCGCGCGCGAAGCGCCACTTGCCGCGCCATTATGGTGCCCTCCTCTTCCAAGCCCACGGTGATCATCATCGGTCGGCCCAATGTCGGCAAGTCGACGCTCTTCAACCGGCTCGTCGGCAAGCGCCTGGCGCTGGTGGACGACCAACCCGGGGTCACGCGCGACCGCCGCTTCGGCGATGCGACGATCGCCGGGCTCGACTTCCAGGTGGTCGATACCGCCGGATGGGAAGACGAGGACGCGGAAAGCCTTCCCGGCCGGATGCGCAAGCAGACTGAGGTCAGCCTGGAAGGCGCCGATGCGGCGCTGTTCGTGTTCGACTCGCGCGCAGGGCTCACTCCCCTCGACGAGGAAATCGCGCGCTGGCTGCGCGAGCAGGAAGTGCCGGTGGTCTTGGTCGCCAACAAGGCCGAAGGCAGCCAGGGCGATGCCGGCATCTTCGAAAGCTTTGCGCTCGGCTTCGGCGAACCTGCCGCGATCAGCGCCGAACACGGCGAGGGTATCGCCGACCTCTTCGACCACCTCTGGCCGATCATCGGCGCCAAGGCCGAAGCCGCCGAAATCGAGGCCGAGATCGACGAAGACGATGAGGAAGCTCTCCTAGCCGGGCCGCTCAAGCTGGCGATCGTCGGGCGCCCCAATGCCGGCAAGTCGACCCTCATCAACCGCTTGCTGGGCGAGGACCGCCTTCTGACCGGGCCCGAGGCTGGGATCACCCGCGATTCGATCGCGGTCGACTGGGAATGGCGCGATCCGCGCAGCGGCGAGACGCGCGAGATTCGCCTCATCGACACTGCCGGTATGCGCAAGAAGGCGCAGGTGACCGACAAGCTCGAGCGGCTATCGGTCGCCGATGCGCGCCGGGCGGTCGATTTCGCGGAGGTCGTCGTCCTGCTGCTCGACGCGACGCGCGGCCTCGAATCGCAGGACCTCAAGATCGCCAATATGGTGCTCGAGGAAGGGCGCGCGCTGATGATCGCGATCAACAAGTGGGACGTCGCCGAAGGGGCAAGCGCGCTCTTCAACGGCATTCGCGAGGCGCTCAACGAGGGGCTGGCGCAGGTGCGCGGCCTCCCGCTGTTCGCAGTAAGCGCGAAGACCGGCAAGGGGCTCGACCAGATGCTCGGCGCAGCCTTCGAACTGCGCGAAGCGTGGAGCCGCCGCGTGCCGACCGCAGCACTCAACCGTTGGTTCGACGATGCGCTCGAGGCCAACCCGCCGCCGGCGCCCAAGGGCAAACGGATCAAGCTGCGCTACATTACCCAGGCCAGCATCCGCCCGCCGCGCTTCGTCGTCTTCGGCACGCGGCTCGACATGTTGCCGAAAAGCTACGAGCGCTATCTGGTCAACGGCATTCGCGACAAGCTCGGCTTCGATGCGGTACCCGTCCGCGTCGTGCTCAAGGCTCCGAAGAACCCCTACCAGAAGGACTGAGGCGCATGCTGCTCGACATCCTCGCAGGAACGGGCGCGAGCGACCTGATCGAGCGGACCAGTTCGAGCTTGCGGGTCCAGCAGGTGGTTCAGCTGAGTCTGGCGCCAGCCTTCCTCCTGGCCGGGATCGGGGCGGTCATGAACGTCATGACCAACCGGCTGATCTGGGTCGCCAACAAGATCGAGCGCATTCTCGAGGCCGGCGAAGACGGCGACATCGAAGCCATGCGAGCGGAACTGCCGGCGCTCGAACGACGCCGGATCCATGCGCAGCGTGCCGTCATGTTCAGTACCGCATCCGCTCTGGCGATCAGCGTGGTCATCGTGCTGCTGTTTGTCAGCGCCTTCGTGGAGGCCGCGCTCGGGACGCTAGTGGCGGCTAGCTGGGTGATCTGCATGGGACTGCTGGTCGCCGGTCTGGGCTCGTTTCTGATGGAAACACGCACCGCCGCCCGGCGCAACCGCGAGCGTATGCGCGAACGGATGCGCGCGCGCGGAGCTCCCTCGACCAGTTCCTGACCGCTTCGCGACCAAGCGACGGGAATTCCGCGACGAAACGTCGAAGCGCTTCGCTGCGGTTCATCTCCGCCCCGCGATATTCCTTTGGCGGGGCAAGGAGGTAAGCATGAGCAGACTGCGCGTGGCGTTTCACTGTTCGGCCGAGCTGGAGAACGAGACCTTCGCCCTCGAGGCGCTGGACATCGCGACTGCCCTGACCGTTGCAGACATCAATCTCGGCAGCGGCGGTGCCGAAATCTGGGAAGGCGACCACCGACTCGCCCGTCTGGCGAAGCTGGGCGGCGAACATGCGACTTTCTGGCGTGTCGGCTGAACCCGGTTAGCCGTCTTCCCCCTCGCCCGCCGGTTTGCTGTTGAGCTGGACGTAGTTTTCCAGGCCCATGCGCGCGATCATGTCGAATTGCGTTTCGAGGAAATCGACGTGTTCTTCTTCGCTTTCGAGGATTCGCTCGAAAATCTCGCGGCTGGTGTAGTCGCGCACCTCTTCGCAATGGGCGATGGCGTCTTTCAGTAGCGGGATCGCTTCCATCTCGACTGCGAGGTCGGCCTTGAGAATTTCTTCGACCGTCTCGCCGACCTTCAACTTGTGAATCGCCTGAAAATTAGGGAGCCCGTTGAGGAACAGGATCCGCTCGGCGAGCACGTCGGCGTGCTTCATCTCGTCGATCGATTCGTGCCGCTCGTATTCCGCTAGCTTGGTCACGCCCCAATCGGCGAGCACGCGATAGTGGAGCCAGTACTGGTTGATCGCCGTCAACTCGTTGGTGAGCGCCTTGTTGAGGAACTCGATGACCTTGGGATCGCCTTGCATGACCCGGCCTCCTTGCTGCTGAACTGGGCAAGGCTATGCGCTTCCGCACGGGCGTTTGGCAAGGGGGCGAGCAGCGAAAATTGGCGGAATTCCGCCAGTTGCGAGCGATTTTCGTTAGCGGATCGTTATGCCGCCGCAGGTACCAGACCGAATTCGCGCTCCTCCCGCAGGATGTCATCGGCCTCGTCGAGGCAGGTACCGCAACAGGCCGGCTTGCCCAGTGCGGCGTAGCACGCCTCCGCATCGCCCGAAACGTGGCGCGCGGCGCGGCGCAGCTCGCTTTCCCGGATGGCGTTGCAGATACAGACGTACACTCGAAAACTCCTGCGACTGATTCGCATAAGCATATCTAGTGAGAACCGTTCGCATTAGCAAGCCCAGCCTTCACCGACGCAACGGAAACAGGCGACGATAGGTGAGGCAGCGCCAGAGCCACTCGAGCGGCCCGAAGCGGTACCGATCGAGCCAGGGTTTCGACCACAGCAGCATGAGCGCGCAGGCGGCCAGGGCCACGCCATAGAGTTCGCTCCGGCCAAGTTTCGCGAACAGGCCGCCAGCCCAGCCGTGAAACAGCAACAGCATCACCACCGAGGTGCCGAGGTAATTGGTGAAGGCCACCCTACCCGCCGCCGAAACCCGCCCCACGAGCGGGCCGGCGGCGCGCCGGCCCCACAATGCCAGCAAGGCAACCAGGCCGAGAACCGCTACGCCCCGCGGCAGCATCGACCACCCCACGATTGCGGCAAGCGTCCCGTAATAGGTCAGCCCACCGGATTTCGCCCACAATGCCACGGGCACGGTTAGCGCGGTTCCCGCCAGCAGCAGCACCCAGCCCCAGCGGCGCTGGCGGCGGGGGTCGAGGCGCCCGTCGAACAGGCCATAGCGATAGGCGGCCATACCGATCAGTATCAGTGGCAAGGTCTCGAACCAGGTCATCAGGAGATTGAAAGGCAGGTCACCGGCATGCGCCGAGGCATTGTGTTCGACCCAGCCCGTGTAATCGCCTCCGGCAATCAGCTCTGTCTCGAAGCGGCCGTCGGCCAGACTGGCCTGCTTTTCAGCGTCGAGGCCTTCGGCCATCTGCGAATAGGCAGGGCGCTCTCCAACCGCGGTATCGGCCACGATGGGGAGAAATCCGACGAAGCCCCCGTAGAACAAGGCCCCGCCGATATAGCCGAGTACGCCCAGCACCAATTGGTGAAGCCGCGGCAGGCCGACGAATAACAGTGCGGCGGCTCCGGCACAGGCGTAGAGAAACAGGATATCGCCGCGCCATAGGAAGAAGTAATGCACGAGGCCGAACAGGCCGAGCCAGAACAGGCGCTGAAGCTGTAGCCAGACCCCCTGCCCCCGCGCCCGGGCCCTCTCGAGAAAGAGGTACATGCCCGCCCCGAAGAGCAGCGTGAAAAGACCTCGCATCTTCCCGTCGATCAGGACCAGTTGCGCAACCCACATCCAGTCTTCGGCCGTGCTGTGCGGAACCGCAAAGGCCGCCGGGTACAGATAGGCGGTCATCGGCTGACCGAAGGCGATGACATTCGCGACCAGGATGCCCATGACCGCAAGCCCGCGGATGACATCGAGGCTCGCGATGCGGCCGCCGTCGGCCATGGCGATCGGGCGGACGCTTTCGCCCTCAGCTACCGTACGATCAGCCGCCTCGCCGTAATCCCGCATGCCGCCGCATTAGCGCAGGCTGCGTCAATGCCAAGCCGGTTGCTGTCAGCGCGTGACGAGGCAATCCTGACCGCTGCGCTTGAGCGAGGTGCAGGCGGCGGTTGCCGCGCCTTCGCTGGCATAGCCATCCACGAGGAGCCGCGTCAGCCTGCCAGACTTGAGCAGCAGGCGGCTGCGCCCCGCGATTTCCGGTCGCCCTGCAAGCTTGGTCCACAGCCGCTCGGCATTGCCTGGCACGCCGAAAGCGCCAAGCTGGACTTTCCACGGACCGCTCGACGGCGCGACGCGGGCAGCGGTGGCAGAGGGGGTGGGTGCGGGCGCGGGCGCGGCGACATCCGACACACGCGGTGCGGCGACCGCTGCGCGCGATGGCGCCACCTCCGGCTGGCGGGCGATCACCGTGGGCTGTTGGGCGGGCAGCGTATAGTCTGCCCCGGCCGTCTGCGACTGGGCCGCGTTGCCGGCAACGCGCGGGGTCCCGGCTGGACGTGCGACCGGCTGGGGCGGAGGCGTGGTGACCACGGGCCCGGTCGGCGAATTATTGCCGAGTGCAAGGTCGGCTGCGGCCAGCTGACGCGCGCGCGCCGCATCGGCCTCGGCCTTGAGCGAGGCCGCGAGCGGCTGCGCCGCCTGACGATCCTCGAGCGGAATATATTCATCCATCTGCGCGAGCGCACCGCGCGCCTGCGGCAGGCCGGCGGAGTTGGCCAAGGTCAGCAGCGCATAGGCGCGCCGCCAGTCCTTCGCCACGAGGTCGCCGTTGAAATGGGCGATGCCGAGCAGGTACTGCGCCCGCGGGTCGCCCCGTGAGGCCGCAGCCGAAACATAGGGCATGGCCTCCTCGCGCGCGCCGCGCTGGAACAACAACAGCCCGTAGTTGTCGGCGGCCTTCACGTGCCCCTGCACCGCGGCCTTGGCATAAAGCGCTTCGGCCTGCGCGAGATCGGTATCGACCCCGCGACCCAGGCGATAGGCCTGCGCCATATTGAACTGCGCGTCGGGATCGCCTTCGGCGGCCGGCCCTGCCCATTCGCGCACGGCGGTGGCGAAATCGCCATTCGTCCATGCGTCGACGCCTGCCTTCACATCCGCAAGCGCCGGTCCGGACACCAAGGCCGATACAGCCATCGCTCCGGCTGCCAATCCCGCTTTCGCCCAAAGTCGCATCGCCAAAATTCCCATGCTGCCCGCCGGCGGACGCGCCGGTTCAGCGCCATCCTATAGTAAATCGGCAGTTAGCAAAGTGTTGCCGCCGATATGGCAGCCGGCCCGCTGCATCAATGCGGTGCCGGATTAACCCTAAATTAGGGGTAGTCTGCGATTTCCATGGCAAGACCGCGGTCGATGATCGCAGCTTTGTGAACTGGATACTGGCGCAAACCAGGGGGACCAAGTCTTGCGTGTATTGGCATTGGCATCGCAGAAGGGCGGATCGGGCAAGACCACGCTCTCGGGACATCTGGCGGTTCAGGCGCAGCGCGCCGGCGCCGGCCCCGTCGTCCTGATCGATATCGATCCGCAAGGATCCCTCGCCGACTGGTGGAACGAGCGGGCGGACGAATATCCCGCTTTTGCGCAAACCACCGTCGCCCGCCTCGCCAGCGATCTCGCAATCTTGCGCCAGCAAGGTTTCAAGCTGGCCGTGATCGATACGCCACCGGCGATTACCATGGCGATCCAGTCGGTGATCTCGGTCGCCGAGCTGATCGTCGTCCCGACCCGACCAAGCCCGCACGATCTGCGCGCCGTAGGCGCCACGGTCGACCTGTGCGAACGCGCGGGCAAACCGCTGGTCTTCGTCGTCAACGCTGCCACACCCAAGGCCAAGATCACTTCGGAAGCCGCCGTTGCCCTGTCGCAGCACGGCACCGTCGCCCCGATCACCCTTCACCATCGCACCGATTTCGCGGCCTCGATGATCGACGGTCGCACGGTGATGGAAGTCGATCCCGAAAGCCGCAGCGCCGCCGAAGTCACCGCGCTGTGGAAGTATATCGCCGACCGTCTGGAAAAGAATTTCCGCCGCACGGTCTTCGCCGCGCCGCATTCGCAATCCGCGATTCCCGGCATCCACCGTCCAGTCGGCGGCTTCGGTCGCCGCGTGGCCCAGTAACCCCGGAAGGGCGGAGGCAGCCGGATGTCTGACGCCAATTTCGCTTCGCTCTCCTCGACCCTTCTGGCACGCAAGGGTGGCGCGAAGCCGGCCATGCGTCCCCAGTCGGGGATCATCGGCCCGGTCGATGGCCGCGAGGCTGCAGCCAATCTCGAGGATCTGGGCTGGAACGACATGGGTGACGCAGAGCCGGAACCGCGCAAGCCTGTTGCCGCAACGGAAAACATCTTCGCCGTGGCGCCGCCAGCAAGCAGCGAATCGCAATCGCCCAACCAGGTGCGCGAATCGCTGACCCGTATCCAGGCCCAGCTCGAAAAGCCGGCAGACTCGACGCCGGCGCCGCGTAAACCCGCCAAGATGCAGGGCAAGCGGGCGGCCTTCACGCTGCGGCTCGATCAGGAGCGCCACCTCAAGCTGCGTCTCGCCTGTACGGTTCGCGGTCGCAGCGCACAGCAATTGGTGACCGATGCACTCGACGCACTGCTCGCCGAAATGCCCGAGATCTCGAGCCTCGCTGCCCAGGTGCAGCAGGGCACCAAATGAATTTCGACGACGCACTTACGCCTTCGAAGGGGGTTAGAATGAGCACCGAGACGAAAGCCAGAACCAAGCGGTTCGTCCAGCTCGCCGTTACCACTGCGCTGGCGAGTACCGCGCTCACCGCATGCACCGGCAAGACCGCACCGAGCCATGCCTATTCGGCCGAGCATGCCGCCGTGGCGCTGAAGAAGGGCAAGACCTCGAAGGCCGTCCAGCACGCCGAAGCAGCCGTTCTGGCGAGCCCGCGCGATGCCTACAGCCGCACGCTGCTCGCCAATGCCTATCTCGAGGACGGTCGCTTTGCGTCGGCCGCCACGACCTTCGCCGAAGCGATCGAGCTGGGCGACACCGCACCGCGTACCGTGGTCAGTCACGCCTTGGCGTTGATAGCCATTGGCGACCACGTCGGCGCGCGCAGCGCGCTCCAGCGGTTCGAGGCGGCGCTCGACCCGGCCGATTTCGGCCTTGCCATTTCACTTGCCGGGCGCCCCGACCATGGCGTCCATGTGCTAAGCAATGCGCTGCGCGCAGGCCAGAATACGCCTAAGGTGCGCCAAAATCTCGCCTATTCCTACGCGATGCAAGGCAATTGGCGTGCGGCCCGGGTGATGGCGGCCGAAGACGTCCCTGCCGGCGAAGTTGGCGACCGCATGGCACAGTGGGCCGCGTTGGTCCGCCCCGAAGCCTTCACCATGCGCGTCGCCAATTTGCTTGGCGTCACGCCGCAGGCCGATCCGGGCCAGCCGCAAATGCTCGCCCTTGCCAACCATCCGAGCGTCGAGATGCTCGCCGCGCAGAATAGCGATACATCGGAACCCATCGCGGCTCTTTCGGCAGGCGAATATGCCTATGCCGAGGAACTGCCGCCCGTCGCGCCGACGCCGGAGTACGACGATAGCGGGGATGCCGCGCTGGCCGATGCCGCACTTGCGCCGGCCCTCGCCCGCGTGCGCTACGTTTCCAACGAAGTCGCCCAGCCGACACCGGCCAAAGCCCGCACGGTCGCCCCGCGCGTCGCGGGCGCTGACGCCCCCGTTTCCGCGCCTGCCCAGCCGAGCATTGCCGGTGGCGAGTATAACGTCCAGCTGGGCTCGTTCTTCTCCATGTCGGACGCGCACGAAGCCTGGAAGACCTTCCAGAAACGCTATCCCGAGCTCGGCGATGCCGAGCGCGTGATCACCAAGGCCCGCGTCAACGGCAAGATCTATTACCGTGTCGCCGCGGCAGGCTTTGCCAGATCTTCGGCCCAATCGCTGTGTCGGACAGTCAAGGGCAAGGGCGGCGGCTGTATCGCCTATGCCGCCAGCCGGCCGCTGCCCGGAGCCCTCGGAGTCGTGAATTCGGACGTTCGGGTCGCAGCGCGCTAGGAAATATCCGGCGCAGCCCAACGTACCATCGAGTGCCCCGTCCGGAGCGATCCGGGCGGGGCTTTTCGTACGGGCTAACGCTTGATCGGCACGCCGCCCTTGTAGAGCTGGGTGACCCGCCCCTGCGTCGGCTGGCCGTCGAAAGGCGTGTTGCCGGCGGTCGCCTGCATCTTGGCGCTCTGGATGATCCACGGTCGGTCGGGATCGATAATCGCGACATCGGCTTCAAGTCCCGCCTCGATCGAGCCCGCCGGAATTCCCAGCAGCTGCGCGGGCGCGTGGGCCAAGAGATCGAAGGCACGGGGAAGATCGATCAGCCCGTCGCGCACCAGGGACAGCGTCATCGCCAGGAGCGTTTCTGCCCCGGCCATGCCGGGTTCGGCATCGGAGAACGGCAGGCGCTTGTCTTCCGGTCCGCGCGGATCGTGCCCGCTCGCAACGACGTCGATCGTCCCGTCCGCGAGCGCTTCGCGGACGGCCTGGCGGTCGTCCTCGCAGCGCAGCGGAGGCGACAGGCGGGCGAAGGTCCGGAAATCGACCGTCGCAAGATCCGAGAGCATGAAATGCGCTGGCGTGACGCCGCAGGTGACGGCCACGCCACGCGCCTTCGCCGCGCGCACCTGGTCGAGCCCGGCGCGCGTCGTCACCTGACGAAAATGGATCCGTGCACGTGCCATTTCGGCCAGTGCGATATCCCGGGCAAGCGCGATCGCTTCGGCTTCGGCGGGAGCGCTCGGCAGGCCGCGGCGCGTGGCGATCTCGCCCGCGCTGGCCACCGCGCTACCTACCAGTGCGGCGTCTTCGGCATGGGCAATCACCACCATGTCGAGCATGGCGGCATACTGCAGCAAGCGCAGCATCACGCCCGCATCGGCGATCCACTGGCGCCCGGTGGCGATGCCCCGCGCGCCCGCTTCGCGCATCAGCGCCAGCTCGGCGATCTCGCGCCCTTCGAGGCCACGGGTCGCCGCCGCAAGCGGATGAACCCAGAAATCGGGCTTGCCGCTCTTGGCGATATGCGAAACGCGGCTTGGCAGGTCCAAGGGAGGCGACTGATCGGGCATCAGCGCGGCACGCGTGATACCGCCGAAATGGAAGGCGGGCTTGTCGATCGCGAAGACTCCGAGATCGATCAGGCCGGGCGCAACAAGCATACCCCCGGCATCGACCGCCTCGTCACCATCCTGCGGCGGTCCGCCAACCGCCTCAATCGAACCATCCACCAGCCGCAACGACGCGCTGCGCAGGCCCCTGGGCGTGACCACCTTGCTCCCGGTGATCGCAAGTGGGCGAAGCTGCTTCATGCCGCATCTCCCCAGCCAGCGGCTCCGCGTGCGCGACGGGTGAGCACATCGAGTGCCGCCATCCGGATGGCAACTCCCATCTCGACCTGCCGCGTGATGATCGATCGGTCGATCATGTCGGCCACCTCGCTGTCGATCTCTACGCCGCGATTCATCGGCCCCGGATGCATCACGAGTGCATCCTGAGCAGCCCTTGCGAGACGTTCTTTCGTCAGCCCGTAGAGGTGGTGATATTCGCGCGCCGAGGGGATGAACTGGCCACTCATCCGCTCGGTCTGCAGCCGCAGCATCATCGCCACATCGGCCCCATCGAGCGCGGCGTCGAAGTTATGGAACACCTCGGCGCCCATCGCTTCGATGCCGACCGGCATGAGCGCCGGCGGGGCGCAGAGACGGACGGTCGCCCCGAGCGCCTGAAGGCAAAGCAGGTTCGAACGGGCGACCCGGCTGTGCAGGATATCGCCGCAGATGACGATGGTCAGTCCGGTAAAATCCTCCGCTGCAGCGCCGCGTTCGCGCAGCGCATGGCGCAGTGCGAGCGCATCGAGCAGCGCCTGCGTCGGGTGCTCGTGCTGACCGTCGCCCGCATTGAGTACGGGGCAATCGACCTTGTCGGCAATCAGCTGGGTCGCCCCGCTCGATCCGTGGCGAATGACGATCGCATCGGCGCGCATGGCATTCAGTGTGATGGCCGTGTCGATCAGCGTCTCGCCCTTCTTCACGCTCGATTGCGCGGCATGCATGTTGACCACGTCCGCACCCAGCCGCTTGCCGGCGATCTCGAAGCTCAGCAGCGTGCGGGTCGAATTCTCGAAGAAGGCGTTGATAACCGTGAGCCCCGACAACAGGTTCTCGTGCTTGGTCGCCTGGCGATTGAGCGCGACCCACTGTTCCGCCTCGTCGAGCAGGAAGAGGATTTCGTGCCGTTCGAGCTGGCCGATACCGATGAGGTCGCGGTGCGGGAACGCGAGGCCGCCCGCCGGATAGCGGGCCGCGTGCGGCGGGTTTGGCGTCGATGTCATTGAGACCACGCCCTTAGTCGAGCAGCCTGTGCCGCTCAAGCGCTTTCCGGTGGCAAAGAGCCGCGCGCTTCCCTAACTCCGGGTAAGACAGGAGATTTGACGCATGAAATTCGCTGGCAAGGTCTGGCGCCTCTTGGTGGGCATCAAGGACGGGCTCGTACTCGTCTTCATGCTGCTGTTTTTTTCGGCGCTCTTCGCGGTGCTGACCGCGCGCCCAAGCCCGGGGGCGGTGCGCGAGGGTGCATTGCTGATCGCCCTCGACGGGGTGGTGGTCGAGGAACGGACCGAAATCGATCCGATCGAGGCGCTGCTTTCGGGCGAGGCGCCGATGGGCGAATACCAGGCGCGCGACCTGGTCCACGCCCTCGACGAGGCCGCAAGCGACAAGCGCATTTCGGCAGTTGTGCTCGATCTCGACCGCTTCCTCGGCGGCGGACAGGTCCATCTGCAGGAGATCGGCGAAGCGCTCGATCGCGTGCGCGCAGCCGAGAAGCCGGTCCTCGCCTATGCCACTGCCTATACCGATGATGCCATGCTGCTCGCCGCGCATGCGAGCGAGGTCTGGGTCAATCCGCTGGGCGGAGCCGTCGTCGCCGGCCCCGGCGGCGAGCGGCTCTACTACGCCGGATTGCTCGACAAGCTGAAGGTCAATGCGCGCGTCTACAAGGTCGGCGAATACAAGAGCGCGGTAGAACCCTACAGCCGCAGCGACATGTCCGAACCGGCGCGCGAGAACGCCCGTGCGCTCTATGAAACGCTGTGGGAGGAATATCGCGCCAATCTGAAGAAGGCGCGCCCCGGCGCCGATATCGCGCGGATCACCAATCAGCCGGTGGAGTGGATCGCCGCAGCGAAAGGCGATCTTGCGACCGCCGCCTTGCAGGCTGGCCTGGTCGACAAGCTCGGCAGCCGCGCGGACTTCGACAAGCGCGTTGTCGATCTGGTGGGCGAGGACGACTGGGGCACCGGTCCTAACGCCTATCCGCACACCGATCTCGCAGTCTGGCTCGAGGACCTTCCCCTCCCCCAGCAGGGCAAGCCCATCGGCGTGATCACCGTTGCTGGGGAAATCGTCGACGGCGATGCCGGGCCGGGCGTCGCCGGCGGCGACCGGATCGCCGGCCTGCTCGACGAAGCGCTCGAAGACGATCTCGCCGGGCTCGTCGTTCGGGTCGATTCGCCCGGCGGATCGGTCCTCGCCAGCGAAGTCATCCGCGAAGCGATCCTGCGACAGAAGGCGCGCGACATTCCCATTGCGGTTTCAATGGCCAATGTCGCGGCCAGCGGCGGTTATTGGGTGTCGACTGCAGCCGACCGGATTTTTGCCGAGCCCGAAACCATTACCGGCTCGATCGGCATATTTGCCGTGGTGCCGACCTTCGAGCAGACAGCCGCGATGGTCGGGGTGACCAGCGACGGGGTGCGGACCACGCCGCTTTCGGGCCAACCAGACTTCATTGGCGGATTCACGCCCGAAACCGATGCGATGATGCAGGCCTTCATCGAGAACGGCTACGAGGACTTCCTCTCCCGCGTGGGCGAGGCGCGCGGCATGACCCGCGATCAGGTCGATGCCGTGGGCCAGGGGCGCGTGTGGGACGGTGGCACTGCGCGCCAGCTGCGCCTCGTCGACGAATACGGCGGTATGGAGGAAGCGCTGCAATGGACTGCCGCACAGGCCGGCCTCGGCAAGGACTGGCACGTACAGTACCTCGGCACCCAGCCTTCCACCTACGACACGCTGCTGCGGCGCTGGCTGATCGGCGATGGCGAGGAAGGCAGATCGGGCGGCGACGTTTTCGCTCGCCTGGCCCAGGGACAATCGGCGCTCCTGACGCAGGTCTCCGCCGATGCGCAACGGCTGCTGGGCGCCAGAGGCGCGCAGGCCTATTGCCTTGCCTGCCCGGCACCGGTGCCTGGACGAGCCAGCGCGAATGCCCCCCACGGATGGCTGGCGAAGGCCGTCGCCCTGCTCTTCGGCTAGGGTGCTTGCCACGCGCCGATTCGCACAGTAAAGGCGCGCCCCTGCCCTGCCGCTGCCTCGCCAGCGGCGCAGCCGGGCGGGCGCGTAGCTCAGTGGTAGAGCACACCCTTCACACGGGTGGGGCCGCAGGTTCAATCCCTGCCGCGCCCACCATCTTTTCAATGGCTTGGAAGAGATGGCCCGCGTCTACATCAAAAATATAGATAGCATTGGTGATTCTTGGCGAACATTCGCGCTGCTAGCTGCTCGTTGAGGCTTCGCTTGCTTGCTCGCTCAGTTCGCTCAATCTTCCGCGGGCCGACCATAGGGTTATCGCTCTTTCACTATTGGCGGGCACATATTGCCTCCCTGAAACGAGAGATAGCATGACAGCCCACCAACCGGGCCTTCCGGCCAAGGCCATTGGCCTCGTTGAATCCAAGAATCTCGATGGATCTGCGACGCTCTTCGCGGATTTCGCTTGCCTCCGCCAAGGTCTCTCACGGACCTACATGATCGACAGCGACAGCGAAGATGCCGCTTGTGGGACAATGGACGCCGGCCGCGGGGTGGCGCCCCGTCGCGGTAACGATCCAAGCTCTATGAGACCTCCCCACTAAGAATCCCATGCCGCTCCCTGACGTCATGCGATCGCTTCCAATCCCGCGTTTCGCACGGATCTCGCTCGCTCGGCGGCCGAGACATGCTCCTTCACCGCCACGAAGCTGTCCGGGGTGACCGAGATCGAATCGATCCCGCACTCGACGAGGAAGCGCGCGAATTCGGGATCGTCGCTCGGTGCCTGTCCGCACAGGCCCACCTTCGTACCGTGCCGGTGGGCTTCCCCGATAACGTGGCGGATCATCCATTCGACCGCCGGATCGCGCGCATCGAACTGGTCGGCGAGCAATTCGGAATCGCGATCGATACCCAGGGTCAACTGGGTCAGATCGTTGCTCCCGATAGAGAAGCCGTCGAAGCGTTCCGCGAACTGGCCCGCCAGCACGATGTTCGAGGGAATTTCAGACATGACGTATAGTTCGAGCCCCCCCTCCCCGCGCGTGAGGCCTTCCTCGAGCATCACCGCGAGCACCCGGTCGGCTTCCTCCAGCGTGCGGCAGAAGGGGATCATGATCGCGACATTGGTGAAGCCCATAGTCTCGCGCAAATGCCTGATCGCGCGGCATTCGAGCGAGAAACCGGGACGATATCTCGGCGAGGAATAGCGTGCGGCCCCGCGAAAGCCGAGCATGGGGTTTTCCTCCACCGGCTCGAACTGGGCGCCTCCGATCAACCCGGCATATTCGTTGGTCTTGAAGTCGCTCATCCGCACGATGACCGGCCTCGGGAACTGCACCGCCGCTATCCGGGCGATACCCAGCGCGAGTTGGTCCACGAAATAGTCGCGCCGATCTGAATAGCCTTGCGTCATCCGGGCGACCTGCTCCCTCGTCGCGGCGTCTTCGAGCGTCTCGAAGTGCGCGAGGGCCATCGGGTGGATCTTGATGGAATTGGCAATGACGAACTCCATTCTCGTCAGCCCGACACCATCGCTCGGCAGTTGCCACCAGCGGGCCGCGGCTCCCGGATCTGCGAGGTTGAGCATGATCTGCGTCTGCGTTTCGGGGACGGTGGACAGATCGACCTCCTCGACCGCCACTTCGGCTGATCCGGCATAGACGACGCCCTTTTCGCCGCCGATGCAGCTTACCGTGACGTCCTGCTCCGATTGCAGGACCTCGGTCGCGTTGCCCGTGCCCACGACTGCCGGGAGGCCGAATTCGCGGCTGACGATGGCGGCATGCGATGTGCGTCCGCCGTGATCGGTCACGATGGCGGCCGCGCGTTTCATGACCGGTACCCAGTCGGGATCGGTGGTCGAAGTGACCAGCACCGAGCCATCGATGAAACCGGCAATGTCGGCGGCACTTTCGATGAGGCAGACCGGGCCCGTCGCCGCTGCACTGCCGATCGCCAGCCCGCTGAGCAATTCCTCGCCGGTTCGCGACAGGCTGTAGGTCTTGAGCGACCCGCGCGGCGCACGCGAGTGAACCGTTTCAGGACGTGCCTGGAGGATATAGAGCCCGCCATCGGCGCCGTCCTTGCCCCATTCTATGTCCATGGGGCGGCCGTAATGATCCTCGATCAATGCCCCCCAGCGTGCCAGCTGCAGCACCTCGTCATCCGTCAGGACGAAGGCTTTGCGCTCTTCCGGGCCGGTCTCGACATTGACGGTGGATACGCCGCTTTCGCTGGAATAGACCATCTTGACCTTCTTGGCGCCGCGCCGCCGAGCGATGATCGGGCAAAGCTCCGGATTTGCGAGCAGCGGCTTGAAGACCTGCCAGGCATCGGGATCGGCCACGCCCTGGACCACGTTTTCGCCCAGCCCCCATGCCCCGTCGATCATGACGACATCGGGAAAGCCGGTGTCGGTATCGATCGTGAACATTACGCCCGAACACGCCTCGTCGGCGCGGACCATGCGCTGCACGCCAACCGACAGCGCCACCGAACCTTCGGCAAAGCCTTGGGCGGCCCGGTACGAAATCGCCCGGTCAGTGTAGAGCGATGCATAACACCGCAGGCACGCATCGAGCAGCGCGCCCTCCCCCGAGACGTTGAGGAAGGTTTCCTGTTGCCCGGCGAAGCTTGCTTCGGGCAGATCTTCCGCCGTGGCGCTAGACCGGACCGCTACGGAAGGCCGTTCCACCCCCGTGTCCACCGCCATCTGCGCGTAGGCGCTGCAGATCTCCTCGCGCAGTTCAACCGGCCATTCTCCGTCGACGATCGCAGCCCTGATCGCCTTGCCGGTCTGCGCAAGATCGGCCTCGCCGGCAGCATGCGCGGCGAAGAGGTCCGCGATCACCGCGACGAGTCCGTTGTGGTCTAGGAAGAGACGGAACGCGGAAGCAGTCGTGGCGAAACCAGCTGGCACCGCGACACCGCCAGGGACGAGTGCGCCGATCATCTCTCCCAGCGAAGCGTTCTTCCCCCCGACCACCCCGACATCGGCCTTGGAAACCTCGGCGAGATCCAACACCAGCGCGGCGCTCATATATCTTCTCCAACTGTCTCGCACTTCTTGACCCGGCAAGGACGGCGCGATGGGTACCTTGCCCCCTTCCGGCATGAGCCCCTACAGCCACCCATTTTCACGCAGCATCGGGCGGATGGGCAGCGAGATGGCCGAAATCGAGGACGCTCTGGTCGAAGGGCGGCCACGACCGCCGCGCCATTAGCCTTGTGCAGCCCGCGGCGCGAAGCGCGGATATGATCGGAAACCGGCTCCGCGCTTAACCCGTTCTCGATGAGATCCCCGATCTGGCTGCTTACCATTACGACCTCCGAGCAAGAGAAAGCGGGAGCGTTAATCCCGCGTCTGGATCGAGGATGAAGTCGGGGTGGTGAGGCGCCTATACGGAACCCACCGTAACCGCAGAACTCCGGACAGTTACTGATGGAACTGATTTACTGGAACTTGCGAGTTGAGCCGATCATGCTGGCGAACACTCCCACCTGCCGAGATGGCGTTTCGTGACATTTCTGCCGGTCACCGTTCTGATCCTCATATTCTGCTTTGCAGCGGCGGCAGTGTGGTGGGCCGGGACGCGCCTGCCGCGCTATGTTGTGGCGCTCAGCGACAAGACGGGGCTCGGGCAGGGTTTCGCGGGGATGCTCGTCCTCGGCGGGATCACTTCCTTGCCGGAGCTGGCGACCGCGACGACGGCGGCAGCCATCGGTGCGCCACTTCTTGCCATGAACGATGTTCTCGGCAGCGCTGCCTTCAACATCCTTCTACTTGCCCTTGCTGACATGATGCTTGGACCTCGTCCGCTGACATCTGTGGTCGCAAGACCCGTGACCCTGATCCAAGGCGTGTCGGGAATGATGGTGCTGGCGCTAATCATAGCTGGCATAACCGCCGATGGGCACGCGCCCACCGGCGGCTCCTTCATCTGGCCGGGGCTGATCTTCGTCGCTGCGGTGGCTGCCATCAAAATCGCCGACAGGGCCGAGCGTCGGCCCATGTGGCAGGTCATAGGCCGACCCGAACGCGTGTTTTCCGAGGCAGTCAAGCAAGGCGACATCGGATGGCACCGCCTGTTGGGCTGGCTCGCACTGCTCGCGATCATCATCCTTGCTGCCGGGGCGACACTCGCCGCCACCGCGACACAGATTGCTGACCAGACCGGGATGGGTAACAATCTGATGGGTTTTCTCTTCGTCTCCGCAGCAACCTCGATGCCCGAGCTTTCCGCTATCATCGGGGCAATCCGCCATAAACGATATGAGCTCGCGATTGGCGAGGTGTTTGGCTCCAACCTGTTCAATTTCGCGCTGATCCTGGTGATCCACATCGTTGCGAGTAGCCCACCGGTGTTGGAGCTGGCCGGTCCGTTCGAGGCCATGGCAGCACTACTCGCGCTCTTGATGTCGGGCGTCTTCGTCCTCGGCTTGATTGAACGGCGCGATCGGACGATTTTTCGCATGGGCGAGGATTCAATCGCCGTTATAGCGGTCTATGCGGCGGGGCTTGCCTTCCTGCTCGCGGTCTCGCCGGGGAAATGACCGCCTTCACGCAATGAACGTGTCGTAAACTAGCAGGGTTCTATTGCTCGCAGCGCTTTACGCCGTCCTGAGTTCGCCTAGTGCCTCCCGCGGTGGAGTCCCGATTCAAGCAAGGATGCGAAATCATCTTCGGCGGCAATCGCCGAGCACGTCCTACATTATGTGTCGACACCGCGATCCATGCCCTACGCGAGGTCGGATTCGAAATCTACGGGGGTGAAGTTCTGGTCCTTATTCGCCCCTCGGGAGGCGGGCTACCCGTGCTATTGGATAGTGTTGGCAAGCTAGACTGGCTGAACTTGGGCTCATCGTCGAATTGCGATGTCGATTTCACCGTGCTGACAGATGCGCGCCACACGCTTCCGGCGAGCGAGCAATGGGTTTCGTAGTCCAATTCCCGAATCATTTCCCCTTGCTCACTGCAGAAGAAGACCTCCGGCTGTCGCCAGGATGTTGGTGAGCCCCGACATGGCAGAGTAACTGGCCACCACCTCTTCAGGAGGCTTGGAGGACGCTTACCTAACTGCCCCGCGCGATCATTGATCGCCCGGATATTTCACGTGCGGGCCTATGCGCTCGGCCACTTCCCGTGCTTCGAAGGCGCGCGAATTGCCCTCAGGCATCGATCCATCGCCGAGCCTCACCTCGGCGATCGCCTCGAACCGTTGGACTTCACGAATGTCGACATGGTCGGTCCAGAAGGAGTGGCCGTAATAGGGATACCATGCACGCCAGCCGGCCGCCCCGTAGTAGCGCCAATAGGGGCGCCAGTACCCATAATACCCATCGTACCAGGGATCGTAGAGCGGATCCCTGCGACTCATGCGCTCCACCTCGTGTTCGAGCACTCGGTCCTCGATCACGAACCAGTCGTACCCCCGCTCAAGCGTCAGTTCGGCTGTGCGGAACAGGAGATAACTTTCCACTTGTTCGCGCGAGGTAAGCGAATTGCCAGCAAAGGATATTCGATAACGGTCTTCGCCGATCTGTTCATCGCTGTAACCGCCTGCGATCCTGTTGGCGGCCGAGATCGGCTGGTAAGGTGTGCTGCTGGAGACGCAGCCGGTCGTCATCAGCAGACTTGTAGCGAGCGCCGCCATCATGGCTTTCAGTAGAATGCGGGGCATCGAGGTTCTCCTCGGAAGCTGGCTTTGCCCGCATTTTCGGTTCGGCCGAGCACTCACTCCATAGGTAATGTTCCGGTGACTTCGCGCAGCCGCTGTCGCTGGATCCACCATTTCGCGGTCTCGGTGACCATCAGGACGACAAGCGCGGCGACTAGGCTCTGCATCACCACGTCAAGACCGATCGGGCTGACACCGAGTAGGCGCTGCGTAAACGGGATATGCTGCGCGGTCACATGCAGCAGCAGGGCAGCGGAAAGCCCGGTGAACAGCCACCCGTTCTCGGGTGGATGCCACCGCCAGAACGGCAGGTGGAGGTTGCGCACGCTGAGCAGGAAGGCGTTCTGGAACAGCACGACCAGGAAAAGCACGGCATTGCGTGCTTCGTCCACACTTGAACCCGCAGCGAGGTGTTCTCCCATCATCCAGACCGCCGCCAGCGTCATCACCACCGTACCGGGCAGCATAAGAACGATGGCATCCCTGTCTACCAGCGCGGCAAGCTTGCTATTCGGCGCGCGTTGCAATTCGTCGCCCTCGCCCTTGCCGAAGCCCAAAGTCACATCCTGGAGGCCGTTGGTCACGAGGTTGAGCCACAAGAGTTGGACAGGTGTCAGCGGCATCGGCAGGCCGGCGGCAACCGCGGCGATGAACATCATGATTTCCGCCACGCCGGTGGCCAGCATGAAGATCACGATCTTGCGAACGTTGAGGAAGGTGACCCGCCCCTCCTCAACCCCGGCGACGATGGTGGCGAAATTGTCGTCGGCGATCACCAGGTCGGATGCGGCACGGGCGACATCGGTCCCGCCGCGCCCCATCGCCACGCCGATGTCGGCTGCATGAAGGGCCGGTCCATCATTCACCCCGTCACCGGTCACCGCGACGATGTGGCCGCTGCGTTGCAGCGCCTTGACGATCGCAAGCTTTTGCGCCGGTTCGATCCGCGCGAAAATCTCCGCATTGCCGACTGCATCGACGAATTCCGGGCTGTCTTCCTGCAGCCGGGCGAGCTGGGACCCGGTGACGACCCTTTCCTCGCCTTCGTCGAGACCCAGTTGCCGCGCGATGGCCATAGCGGTGACCGGGTGGTCCCCGGTAATCATCCGCACCGAAATTCCCGCCTCGCGGCAATGCGCGACCGCTTCGACCACACCGAGGCGCAGCGGATCGGACAGACCGACGAATCCCAGCAGCCTCAATCCGTGCAAGCGGTTCGAGATGGGTCCTGCGCTGGGTGTGGAGCGCGCATCGGCCAGCACCAGCACGCGGTATCCCTCGCTCGCGAGCCCTTCCGCCAGTTCGAGCGCATCCTCCGAGGCATCGGCGCACATGGGCAGGACCGTTTCCGGCGCGCCTTTGACCACCAAGCGGCTACCGCCGGGAAGGTTGGCCTCGACTGCGGCAAACCGGGCTGCCGGCTCGTAGGGGACGATCGCGAGGCGCTCGATGCCCAGCAGTTCCTCGGGATCGTTGCCGGTCTCGTGGGCTAGGTCGAGCAGCGCGATGTCGACCGCATCGCCGACCGGGCTGCCCGTGTCGGTCAGATGCGCCTCGTTGCAGATGGCTGCGGCTGACCCGATTTCGGCGAGGCGGTCGCGCTTCTCTCCATCCAGCCATTGCGCGCGGTCGAAATGCGTGCCGTCGGCCAGCACCACGCGGTTCACGGTCAGCCGATTGAGCGTCAGTGTCCCCGTCTTGTCGGTGGCAATCAAGGTACACGACCCTAGGCCCTCGACGGCAGGCAGGGCGCGCACGATGACGTTGCGGTCGGCCATGCGGCTGCCTGCGGCAGACAGGGCCACCGTGACTGCGATCGGTAGGCCTTCGGGGATCGCGGCGACGGCGAGCGCGATAGCAAGCAGCACGATCTCGCGCCAGCCCCCGCCTTGAAGCGCCAGCAGCAGGGCGAGCAGCAGGATCAGTGCGACAGTGGCAATGGCAATGCGCCGAGCGAGCCGCGCCATCCTCCTGACGAGCGGGGTCTCGACGGCGCTGCGCGCAACATCGGACAGCATCGATCCGATACCCGCGAGCAGGGTCGCCCCTGCGGTAGCCGTCACGACACCGGCTCCCCTCCCCTCGACGACCACCGTTCCGGCATGCGCCATGTTGCGCCGGTCGCCAGCCACCGTTTCGGCGTCGAGGACGAGGTCTACATCCTTGGCTACCGGCATCGATTCTCCGGTCAGCGAGCTCTCGTCGATCTGCAGGCCGTTTGCATCCACCAGCCTCAAATCGGCCGTCACTTTCATGCCGCTTTCCAGTTCGACGATATCGCCTGTCACGATTTGCGCGGCGGGTACCTCCTGCACCACCCCATCGCGCCGGACCCGGGCCACCTGCGGCACGAGATCGCGCAACGCGCGCGCCCCGGCATCGGCCTTGAATTCCTGATAGCTGCCGACAAGTGCGTTAGTGGTCAGCACACCGAAGATGAAAATCGCATCCCACCGGTCTCCAATCAGGAGCGACAGGACGCCTGCGACGATGAGGAGGTAAATGAGCGGGCTGGCGAACTGGCGCAGGAAGATGCCGAAGGGCCCCACCCCTTTCGGTTGGGGAAGCCGGTTCGGCCCGTTCTCGGCAAGGCGCCGCTCAGCTTCCAGCTTGCCGATCCCGACTTGCGCCGAACCCAGATGACCGAACGCCTCCGCCGTCTCGAGCGCGTGCCAGACCGGATCGGCGCGGGAGGGTTCAGGCACGATGGCAGGACATCTCCTGGCTGAATGGAGCGCGACTGATACGTGGGTGGGACAGTCGGACTGGCTATTGGGAGTTAGAAACTGAACCTATCATCCGGGGCGCTCCATTCGTAGATTTCCTTAAGCAACCTGACCCGAATGAAATGAGGGAGTTAATGGATCATGGCAGATGCTCGCAAGCAATCGAAGAACGAGTATTCCACGAGATCATCTATTAGATGAGCTGTCCTCACAGGGCGCGGAAAGGGTTGTAACGAGAAACGTAAGGGCATGAAATGCTTTCGCTAGTTTGCAAGGGTTATGGCACTACGCAGTGACGATCCTGACAATACGGTCGGGCAGAGAAATGACGGCTCGTAAAAATTCGCTTCGTTGCCGGCGTTACCAAGCTGGTGGAGCGCGGGAAGGCGGACGACATTTACATAGCTACCTCGGGGGTCGGGGAAATCCTCTCGCCGCGGCCGATCCGGCCCCAAGCAGCCCGCGTCGGCGACCTGGTCCTCGTCAGCGGAGACATCGGGCGGCACGGCATGGCGGTAATGGCCGCCCGCGAAAGACTGGGGTTCGAGCCGCCGATAAAGAGCGACTGCGCGCCACTCGCCGGACCGGTTTTCGCGCTGCTCGATGCCGGGATCGACGTCCACTGCCTGCGCGATTGTACGCGCGGCGGGCTAGCCACGGCGCTCATCGAGATCGCCAATTGCTCGGACGTTACGATTGCGATCAGGCAGCGCGACATTCCGGTTTCTCCACCTGTTCGCGGCGCCTGCGAAATCCTCGGGCTAGATCCGCTCTATGTCGCCAATGAAGGCCGTTTCGCGGCCATCGTCGCCGCAGGGAACGCCAAGCGGGCATTGGCCCTCCTCAATCGGCACGGCGAAGACGCGGCAATCATCGGCAAGGTGGTTGCCCGCCACGGCGGTACCAGCCTGAAAATGGAGACGCTCGGCAACGACCTTGCCCTCGACCTCCAGACGGGCGAACAACTGCCGCGAATTTGCTGAGACGGCGCGGCCTGCCCGAGAGGCCGGGATTTGAGCGTTCTTACTGCGGCGATCCGATATCGATGCGCTCCAGATGTTCGGGCACGCGCACCTCCCAGCCCAGTTCGTGATCGATCCGGAAGCGCAGCGCATCAGCGGCCTCGGGTTCGCCGTGTGTGACGTAGGTCATGCGCGGTGGGCGCGCTTTGCCCATCCATTCCAGCAGCTCGTCGGCATCCGCATGGCCCGACAGCCCTTCGAGCTGGATGATTTCCGCGCGGATCTGCCTTTCCACTCCGAATATCCTGATTTCACGGCTGCCCTGCGCCAGCGCTGCACCGCGCGTGCCGCCGGCTTGGAAGCCGGACAGCACAATGGCATTCTTCGGGTCCTGGCCGAAGCTTATCACGTGGTGGAGAATGCGCCCGCCGGACAGCATTCCGCTCGCCGAGATGATGATCTTGGGTTCGGTGTTTTCGTTGAGCGCAATCGATTCATCGACACTGCGCACGCGGATCGCCAGTTCGAACATGGCCTTGCACTCGTCGCGGCTGATCCTGTGTTCCTCGTGAAAGCGGTTGTAGATCGCTGTCGCGTTCACACCCATGGGCGTGTTGAGATAGACCGGGACGTCGGGGATCTCCCCGCGAGCCTTGAGGCGCGATAAAAGCAGCATGACCGCCTGGATGCGCCCGACCGCGAAGGCGGGCACGAGGATCGTCCCGCCCCGACCGACCACACGGTTGATGACTTCCGCCATCTCGGCAGCCGGATCGCTATCGGGATGCTTGCGATTGCCATAGGTGGATTCGACCACGAGGATGTCGGCCCCTGCAAAGGGCTCGGGATTGCGGACTATCGCGTCCTTCGATCGGCCGAGATCGCCGCTGAAATGGATCGTTCGCCCGCCGACCGTGAGCCGCACCGAAGCGGCCCCGAGGAGATGACCGGCCGGTACGAACCGGGCGGTGATATCGTCGGCGATATGCAGCACTTCGTCGAACGCCACGGGCTTGAAGCGATCCAGCGCGGCCTTGGCATCGTCGACCGTATAGAGGGGCAAGGGTTCGCGGTGCTTCGAATAGGCCTTGCGGCGGGCGTAACGCGCCTCCTCTTCCTGCAGGTGTCCGCTGTCGGGCAGCAGGAGCTCGCACAGCGCAATAGTCGAAGGCGTGGCGTGGATCGTGCCGCGAAATCCGCGCCGCACCAGCGCGGGCAGATATCCCGAATGATCGAGATGCGCATGGGTCACGAGCACGTCGCTGATCGTCTCCGGTGGAACGGGAAACGGGTTCCAGTTGCGCAGCCGCAACTGCTTGAAGCCTTGGAACAGTCCGCAATCGACCAGGACACGGCGACCCGCGCTTTCGACCAGGTATCTCGAGCCGGTGACCGTCCCAACTGCGCCGAAGAACGAGAGCGCCGTCTTATCCGAAGCCAACAGATGCTCTCCAGTCGCTAATATCAGCCGGCCGCTTCAACGTTAGGCAGGCCACTATGGGGCAACGCATGTCAGTGCCGGATCAGCAGCGGTAACCGACAATCCGTAAGCATCGATCGAGTAACACCCCCAAAGATTTGCTCCGACAACCGCCTCCTTCCATAGGCTCCCATGACGATCATGCCCGAACCGCGAGTTATTGCCGCATCGCGCAAGGTCATAGCAGTGTCTTTGGTGCTCCCGTCAATTTCTACTACCTCGCAGGAAATACCGTGACGCGAAAGGTAATTGCCCGCCTCGACGGCAGGAACTTCACCGCTTGTTCTCTTCCTTTGCTTTCCTTCAGATACCGTGGCGATGAATGCGCGTTTGATTGACTTCAGAAGTGGCACGGCTGCTTTCATTGCGTGCGAAGCCTCGGGCGATCCGTCCCAAGCGATGAAGGCTGGCCTTTCGAGCTCCAAGCGCCGGCACTCATCGGGAAGAACAAGCACGGGGCAATCGGCGGAAAGCGCAAGCTCCCCGGCAGTAAAGGACGGGGCCTTGCCATTTGCCTGTGGCTCCCGCTCCCCTACGAGCACAATGTCCGCCAACGTAGACCGTTTGAGCAACGCCAACGAGACAGGCCCGGCCTCCTCTATCCAGTCCCAGGATACGTCTTCGTTGGCTAGGTCTGCTTCTGTCTCATTGCGAAGCTTCGTGGCTTCTGCGCGCCATATCGGAACCAGCGCGGCGAAAGCAGCTCCGGCGGAGTCCGTTGCTAGAGCCGCCTCGTAAGGCATCGCGTTCACCAGAGTCAGGTGGGCATCGAATTGCCGCGCAAGGTCGAGCGCCAAATCGAGCCGTCTCGAGTGACCCTCGTCGGGAAAAGCGTTGAAAAGGATAGATTTCATGACAGCTCTCCATTCACGGAAGATGGCTTTGGCACTGAGATCTTCGCTCACGCGAGGCATCTGTCGGCGAGTGCCGCCGGCATCACGCGTTAATTTTCGGAACCATTCTCCTAGGTCCATCGGGAAGGGGAAGATGATGGTCGAGCTGTTCTGCTCGTTCGCGAGCACGTTGAGCGTGGACAGATAGCGCAACTGCATCGCTTGTGGCGCCTTGGCCAACACGCGCGCAGCGTCGAGCAGTCTGGCGGCCGCCTGGTGTTCACCTTCGGCATTGATGATCTTCGCGCGCCGCTCGCGCTCGGCCTCTGCCTGCCGGGCAATGGCGCGGACCATGGATTCATCGATATCGACATGCTTAATCTCGACATTCGCAACCTTGATGCCCCACGCATCGGTGTTCTTGTCGAGAATTTCCTGCAAGTCCTCGTTAAGCTTGTCGCGTTCGGACAGCATTTCGTCGAGTTCGTGCTTGCCGAGCACCGATCGCAGCGTGGTCTGAGCCAGTTCGCTCGTTGCTTCGGCGAAATTCTCGACCTGGATGATCGCGCTTTGCGGGTCGACCACGCGGAAATAGACGACCGCGTTCACCTTGACCGAGACATTGTCCTTCGAGATCACGTCCTGTGTAGGCACGTCGAGCACGATGGTGCGCAGGTCGGTGCGCACGATCTGCTGCACGAAGGGGATCAGGATTATCAGCCCGGGCCCGCGCACGCCGGTGAAGCGGCCAAGGGTGAAGACCACGGCGCGTTCGTACTCGCGCAGGATCTTGATCGCTGCCCAGAGGAACAGCACCACCAGCGCCAGGAGCGGCGCGAAGAACCCGAAATCCATGATCGGCGACAAGTTATCCATCGGTTCGGCCCTCCAGGGCGTTGTGTGTTGCGACAGTCATTTCGAGGCCCTTCATCTTGGTGACGACGACCTCATCGCCCGCGGCGAGATTGTCCGCCCCCCTCGCATTCCAGCGCTCCGAATGGACGAAAACGTGTCCCTTCCCGCCCTGCCAATCCATCACCTTGGCCGAGGCGCCAATCAGCTCTTCCGCGCCCGTCACGATGCGGTGCCGGAACGAGGCGATCCCGGCCCGCGCGACGAAGATCACGAGCACCGCGCTGAATACGCCAAGCGCCGCGATGAACGACCGGTCGAGCTGGAATTCGGGCACATCGGTGTCGAGCATGATCGTCGCACCGAAGACGAAGGCGACGACCCCTCCGATCCCCAGCACGCCGAACGAAGGTGCAAAGGCCTCGGCCACCATCAGGCCGATGCCGAGCACGATCAGGGAAATGCCCGCAAAGTCGACCGGCAGTGCTGCAAGCGCGTAGAGCCCGATAAGCAGGGAGATCGCGCCCACCGTCCCCGGCACAAGTGCACCGGGATTGAGAAATTCGAAGATCAGCCCGTAGACCCCTATCATCAACAGCAGCAGGGCGATGTTGGGGTTGGTGATCGTAGCCAGCACCTGCGTCACCCATGTCGCCTCGAACTCGCGCAGTACGAGTCCTTGTGTGCGCAATTCGATTTCCTCGCCCGCCACCACGACCGTCCGGCCATTTAGCTGTTCGAGCAACGAGCCGACGTCCTCGGCGACGATGTCGATCACATTTTGCTCCAGCGCCGCATTGGCGGAAAGGCTCGCCGCGCCGCGCACCGCCTCCTCCGCCCAATCGGCATTGCGACCGCGCATTTCGGCGAGCGAGCGGATGTAGGCGACCGCATCGTTCACCGCCTTGCGGTCCGAAACGCTGGCGGGTTGAGGCTCGCCCTGCTCCTCGTCGGGAGACTGCTCTGGCGCTGTCGGAGCGCCAATCTGGATCGGGGTCGCAGCCCCGAGATTGGTGCCCGGCGTCATTGCGGCGAAATGGCTGGCATAGAGGATATAGGTGCCTGCAGAGGCCGCGCGCGCGCCACTCGGATGGACATACGTCACGACCGGGATGTCCATGGCGAGGATATCGCGAATTATCTCGCGCATCGAGGTGTCGAGCCCGCCCGGCGTATCCATTGCAATGATCACAAGCCGGGCATCGCTATTCCGCGCTTCGGCCAGCCCGTCGCCGAGATACGATGTAGAGGCGGGCCCGATTGCTCCTTCGATCCGCATCATCACCGCCTCACCGGCATGATCGCTGGCCGAAGCCGAAAGGGCAAAGCCGCCCAACAATGCCAGCAGGGTTAGCCCAAAAGCACGCCACCAGCACGGCCTCGAGAGAGCGTGAGCCGAGCCCCCACTCCTATTCGAATTGCCATCAACAAGTGCCTGCAGTCGCAACCGAATTCTCCACCATGATCGAAGTATTGCGACATAATGGCTGATGCCACGAAATACGTATCTTCCCCGATCACAGGCTTGGCGCCAGTTTGTCAGGTTCGAGATCAGCGGTTGGCTGACAACACACTCACTGAGGATGTTCGCTTCCCCAGGCATTCCACCTCAGACTGGAGCGACAAGCTAAGCCCTCAAAGATCGTCCTCAGCTACGTGCCTTTGCCTCGCCCACCATTCTCCCCGCTACATTTACACCGCAGATCCGGTAAGCGGGCTAGCTTTCAGACAGCACGTCCTCGACTGCCTGGGCGGTCGTCGGCACGCCATGTCGGCTACGCCGGAGATCAAAAGCCACCGCCTTGAGTATCGCGACCGCCATGATGGCGACCACGAAGCTGAAGGGCAGCGCGCCGATGATCATGGTAATGCGAATCGCGTCGATCCCGCCGAGGATCAGCATGCTGCCAACCATCAGCGCGAGGGCCAGCCCCCAAAACAGGATGTGGCGCCGCCGGCTCCCTTCGCTCTCGCCTGCGCCGTTGATCGTGTTGACGATCAGGATCGCGCTGTCGGTCGAGGTGATGAGATAGGTCAACAGCAGGATCACGACGAGGCCCGAAGCAATCATCGCCACCGCCGGATTGAGCAGCACCGCCAAGGTGGCGTAGAGTTGGTCCGAGATACCGGTGTCGAGGATACGCCCGCCGGCAATGCCCCTCAGTTCGAGGTCGATTGCGGTACCTCCGACCAAGGCCATCCACACGAAACACATTAGCGAGGGGACGAGGATGACCCCGAAAACGTATTCGCGGATCGATCGCCCCCTTGAGATGCGAGCGATGAACATGCCGACGAAGGGCGCGAAGGCGATCCACCATGCCCAGTAGAAGACCGACCAGTCGAGTTGCCACTGCACCAGCGCATCGCCGATTGCCCCCCCACTCTCGAACAGCGTGAGCGAATTGGGCACCAGCGTCCGCAGGTAATCCCACAGGCCGACGCCAAGCACCTGAAGCCCATAGAGGCCCGATCCCACGATCAGGAACATCGCCAGCAGCAGCGCGGAGAGCGCCATATTGAGATTCGAAAGCCACTTGATCCCACGCCCCACCCCGGACAATGCGCTGAGCGTCGATGCACCGACGAGTATCGCTAGCGCGACGACTACTGCCG
>Ga0066644_10000325_pt1 | contig 30725 bp, 27 predicted proteins | sample CryGeyCG2114_020_FD_62735 | JGI IMG/M metagenome (GOLD analysis project Ga0066644, IMG submission 62735) | Groundwater microbial communities from aquifer - Crystal Geyser CG15_big_fil_post_rev_8/21/14_0.20 | ecosystem: Environmental > Aquatic > Deep subsurface > Groundwater | place: USA: Utah...
GAAGAAGGCTCCGGCCAAGAAGGCCGAAGAGAAGCCTGCGGCGAAGAAGGCCCCTGCCAAGAAGGCCGCAGCTAAAAAGGCCCCGGCCAAGAAGGCAGCCGCGAAGAAGTAAGTCCGGTCATTCCGGCATCACGCGAGGGGCGGTGGATTGCGGTCCGCCGCCTCTTGTCGTTTCAGCCTTGAGCCCTTTCGCCGATTTCCCGGCGTGGCTGGTCAGGCGAGAGCGATTCCATGTTCGGGTCCTGCCCCCGATGGATGTGGGCCCTGCGGTACTCCACGTGCCGGATGAATGGACCGGCGACGATGCCATGCACGACGATCGAGCCGAGTATCGTGAAGCTCACCGTGGCCCACAGCACGTCGATCTGTCCAAAGGCTCCATGGTTCTGGCCATAGGCGAGATAGTAGATCGAACCCATTCCGCGCACGCCCAGAAAGGCGACCGCGAGCTTTCCGATAGCGGGCAGGTCGCTGTTCATTTCCGCCACCATCCCGGAAGCGGGACGAACGATGAGGATCAGCGCGAGCCCGACCAGCGCCGCGGGCCAGGTCAGCGCTTCCAGCACGCCGCTAGCCAGCATCGCGCCGAAGCCGAACAGCACCGCGACTAGAACGATCTGCTCGATCTGGTCGATGAAATGGTGGCTAATCTTGTGGTAGCGGCTCCGATTTTCGCGCTGCCGGGCGGTGACCGCACCTACGAACACTGCGAGAAATCCGTATCCTTGGAACAGTTCTGCCAAACCATAGGCCAGCATCAGGGTGCCGAGGACGATCAGGCCTTCGCTGGTCGAATAGACCGGGTCGGCCGACCTTTCGCTGTCTTCATCGATGTCCGACATGGGGGCGTCGGCCTCTCGCTCGAACACGTACCAGGCACCGATGCGACCCACCACCCAGCCGAGGGCGCAACCAGCAACGATCCGCCATGTCAGATCCAGAGCTGCCCATTCCAAGGTCCAGCTACCCAAGGCCGTCATTCCGACAGCCGCTATCGCGAGGTGTGTGAAGGGGAAGGCAAGCCCGTCATTGAGGCCGGCTTCGGCGGTCAGGCTGAAGCGGACATCATGGCGTTGATCCTCGCCCGGTGGCCCGACCTGGACGCTGCGCGCAAGTACGGGATCGGTGGGCGCCAGCACGGCGCCGAGCAGGAGGGCGCTTGCGGGCGCCAGCCCCAGCGCCCACCACCCGAGCAAGGCCATGGCAAAGATGGTCAACGGCATGGCAATTATGAGTAGAGGCCAGATCTGCCGCCAGTTGGCCCAACTGACCGGCCGGTCGATGGCGATGCCTGCCGCCATAAGAGACGCGATGACGATGAATTCGGTCGCGTATTCAAGCGTCATCGCATCGAAACCATCGACCGTAGGATTGAAGTGCGGGAGCCCAAGCGGAAGCGACCAGATGGCAAATCCTGCCGCCACATAAACGATCGGCAGCGAAAGCCAAATTCGCGCCAGCCAGCGTTCTATCGTGACGGCAAGGGTCAGTCCCGCGCCGAACACCACGAACATCAGAATACGCGGATCGATTTCCAAGGACCTCTCCCTTGCCCAACATAACGCGCTGAGCTCGGGAGAGGTCCTCCGAAGCTAGAAATCCCCGCTCACGGTCAAGCGGAAGATCGGGCCGATCCGGCGGTCCTGATTTTCGTGGAACAGTACATCGCCGTCGGGACGCGGGCTGTCATAGACCGTGCGTCGCCAATAATTGCGCGCGCCGAGTAGATTGCTCGCGCGCGCCTGTACCGTCAGGCCGAGCACATCCTTGTGTTCGATGAACAGCGAGCCGAACACCGGCCCCTCCCATTCGCGCCCGTTCTCGTAACGACGCGAGTAGGGCGCCTGGTCATAGTGGCTGAGATTGGCACCCCAGGCCCAGTCGCTCGACGGGATGTCGTGCCGGAAGTCGATGTCGAAACTACCTTCCTGGTCGTAGGAAAACGGGCGGTCGAGTCCAGTGAAGGGGTCGGTGACGCTCATGAAGCGCTTGACCACTTCGGCGTCGATCCGGGCGCCTTTGAAGCCGATCGGGTCGAGATTGATCGTCGCATTGGCCTGCAGATGCAGCCGCTTGGCATCGCCGATATTGCCGCGTGCCTCGCCCCCGTTGGCGAGCGGGAAATAGTCGATGAAATCCTGGAACCAGGCCTGGCGCGCCTGGAGCTTGATCGATCCCCACGGGCCCAGCTTCTTGTTCGCCTCGAGTTCGACGTTCCAGCTCTGGTAGGGGACCAGTTCGTTGTTGCCGCCGTTCTCGTTGTCATCGTTAAGCGAGACCGAGGCGAGGAAGTCGCCGAACGATAGCTGGCTGACACGGCGGGCCACCGTCACCGATACATCGAAATCGTCGGACGGCTTCCAGGTCGCGGCAAAGGAGCCCTTGGGCCGCTTGAAGCTGCGTGAATTGGCCGCCGATCCGGTCTGTTCGATCTTGGAGAATTCCATCGCCCCGATGAGCTGGACCGAGAGCGTCTTCGAGATCGAGCGCGAGAAGCTCAGGCTGGTCTCGTAGCGATCTTCGGTCACGCCGCCAGTGCCCTGCGGGAAGGCTAACTGGCGGAATTCGCCATTGGGCGCGAGCTCGAACAGGTTGGAGCGGCGGTCAAGCCGGTTGAATGCCGCTTCGCCCGACAGCTGCCAATCGGCATCCCACAGCTTCCAGCCATATTCGAAGCGCCCGATGCGCTCGCCCGCGCCATTGGTCTGTTCGAAACGAAAGCCGGTGGCGGCTCTGCCGTCGGAGAAGCTGTCGACCAGCGTCGCGGTGAAGTTGTCGCGTTCGTACCGTTCGAGCCCGATCAGTTTCATCGTCCCCGGTCCGAGCGGGAACTGCAGATCGCCACCGATCTCGTACTGCGGGCCATCTTCATGCGCACGCGAATCGCGGGTGCGAACCGGACCGGAGACGGGCGTCGCGATTTCGGGCTCGCGGCGCCAGAAGAAGTCCTCGCCATAGCTGAGATTGAGATTGGCGAGCACGTCGCCCCCAAAGTCATACGCAAAGGTTGTCGACAGCTTGGGATTGTCGAACTTGCCCGAGAATTTCGAGTACTGCTCCTCGATCAAGGCGCCCTCGCCGTCGGTGATGAGGACGGGGCCGTCGGCACCGAAGCGGTTGTTGTCGTTCGATAACGACACCGAGTAGTCGAGCTTGCCGCTGCTGCCGGTAACCGAAATTTCCCCGCCATAGAGCTGGGCTTCGGTGTTGTGCGGACGGAATCCCGTGACCCAGCGGAACTGCCCCGACGCCCCGCTGGTGGTGTAGACCACATTGGCAACCTGCCCCGTGAGGCCCGGAATGCTCGTCGCATTGCCATCGAGAATCTCGATCCTGACGACGTCGGCGGCAGGAATTCGGCGCAGCTGGTCGCGAACGCTTTCGGACTTGCTGGAGAAGCGTTCGCCATTGACGATCACATTCTGCGTCGCCTGACCGAGCCCGCGCTGTCCCTGGTCATTGCCACCGCTGATCGAAAAACCGGGAATCCGGTTGACCATGTCGAGGGCGTTACGGGGGGCGAACTGGGCGAAAAAGGGAGGCTCGAACACCTGTGCTCCAGCGGTCGGGGCCGGCGCGGCGGGCACGCCTTCTTCATCATCCTGGGCACAGGCGGGGGCGCTTGCCGCGGCAGCCAGGGCAAAGGTAGATGCGGCCAGGGTAAGCCTGCGAAAGGTCATGAAAACGGGTTCTCCCAAGGGTCTCTCGGGTCGAGCGTTTACGCTTGTAACCGAAGACGCCAATTCCGCCTCGACCGGGGGTGATCGTCATCCGACCAACGGTTTGCGACCCCGGACGGGCGACATCGGGTGGCCGACGGGAAGCAAGCGGACGCCGGTTTTTGCAACGAGCGACATATCTGCGGCTTTCGAAGGTTAAAGCCCTTGAACATCGCGGACGGCATGGCGACATAGGCGCCCGATTGACCCGACAAGAGGATTCTTCATGATCGACCTGTTCGGCAGCGATGCCCACGGCGCCCAAGGCCAGTTCACCCGCGACCCCGCAACCGGTGCGCTCGTGCCCGTGGTCGTGGAGCAGACCAGCCGCGGCGAACGCAGCTTCGACATCTTCAGCCGCCTGCTGCGCGAACGTATCGTCTTCGTCACCGGGCAGGTGGAGGACGGCATGGCGTCGCTCATTACCGCGCAGCTGCTATTCCTCGAAAGCGAGAACCCCTCCAAGCCGATCAGCATGTACATCAATTCGCCCGGCGGCGTGGTAACGGCCGGCATGGCGATCCACGACACGATGCAATACATCAAGCCGCGCGTGTCGACCGTCTGCATGGGCCAGGCCGCCTCGATGGGCAGCTTCCTGCTGGCAGCGGGCGAACCGGGCATGCGCATCGCCCTGCCCAATGCGCGTATTATGGTTCACCAGCCTTCGGGCGGTGCGCGCGGCATGGCCAGCGACATCGAGATCCAGGCGCGCGAGATCCTGCGCATCAAGAAGCGCATGAACGACCTTTATGTGAAATATACCGGCCAGAGCCTCGACGATATCGAGAAGGCGATGGACCGCGACACCTTCCTCGAAGCCGATGAAGCGATGAAGTTCGGCATCGTAGACAAGGTTTTTGAAACCCGCCCCGAATCGGAAGGTGGCGACGCCGAGGGATCGGGCGGCGCGCCCGACTGATCCGGTGCTCGGGTCCGCGCGCGGGACCTGTACCCGCGCGGGACTGTTACAAATTTGTCGTAGGAATTGAGCAACCTTGCCGCTTCAGCTTGTGGCAAGGGGTCTGCGCTACCTATGATATTGACCCATGTCTCGTGCGGCCTAAAGTCGGAATTCTGCCGGCGGCCACGCGGGAAAGACGTTAGGATATGACCAAGTTGAGCGGTACCGACAGCAAATCGACCCTGTATTGCAGCTTTTGCGGCAAGTCGCAGCACGAGGTGAGGAAGCTCATCGCGGGCCCGACCGTTTTCATCTGCGACGAGTGCGTCGAGCTGTGTAACGACATCATCCGCGAGGAAACCAAGGCCGGGCTGACCGGCAAGAAGGAAGGCGACGTTCCGACGCCGGCCGAAATCTGTGCTACGCTGGCCGATTACGTCATCGGGCAAGACCGCGCCAAGCGCGTGCTTTCGGTCGCGGTGCACAACCACTACAAGCGTCTGAAGCACGGCGCCAAGGCCGGCGATGTGGAGCTGGCCAAGTCGAATATCCTGCTCGTCGGCCCGACCGGTTCGGGCAAGACGCTGCTCGCGCAGACGCTGGCGCGCACCTTCGACGTGCCCTTCACCATGGCCGATGCCACCACGCTGACCGAGGCGGGTTACGTGGGCGAGGACGTGGAAAACATCATCCTCAAGCTGCTCCAGGCTTCCGACTACAATGTCGAGAAGGCACAGCACGGCATCGTCTATATCGACGAAATCGACAAGATTACGCGCAAGGCTGAAAACCCCTCGATCACGCGCGACGTCTCGGGCGAAGGCGTGCAGCAGGCCCTGCTCAAGCTGATGGAAGGCACCACGGCTTCGGTCCCGCCGCAGGGCGGCCGCAAGCACCCGCAGCAGGAATTCCTCCAGGTCGACACGACCAATATCCTGTTCATCTGCGGCGGCGCCTTTGCCGGTCTCGACAAGATCATCGCCGACCGCCTGCAGAAGCGCTCAATCGGCTTCGGCGCACATGTCGCCGATCCCGACAAGCGCCGAGTGGGCGAGCTGCTCGAAAAGAGCGAGCCCGAAGATCTGCTCAAATTCGGCTTGATCCCCGAATTCGTCGGCCGTCTGCCGGTCATCGCGACGCTGCACGATCTCGATGTCGATGCGCTCGTCACGATCCTGCAGGAACCCAAGAACGCCATCGTCAAGCAGTACCACAAGTTGTTCGAGCTCGAGGATGTCGAACTTACCTTCACCGACGAAGCGCTGCGCGCGATCGCCGAGCGCGCGATCAAGCGCAAGACCGGTGCACGCGGCCTGCGCTCGATCGTCGAGGCGATCCTGCTCGACACGATGTTCGACCTGCCCGACCTCGATGGCGTCACCGAGATCGTGATCGACAAGGACGTTGTCGAGGGCAAGAAGGAGCCGATTCAGGTCCACGGCGGCAAGAAGGACGAGAAGGAAGCGGCTGCCTGACGGGGCGCTTCGTTTCCTATCCGACGCGATTATGGAAAGGCCCGCCGATTCCGGCGGGCTTTTTCGTGCAGCCTCAGCAGCACGCGACGCAGACCGCCCGACTGGTTTCGATCTGGAACGTGGAATGACCGATGCGGTGGTGGTGATCGAGGTCCTGCGCGGCTTTGGCGAGGAAGGAGTCGCCCGGATGGCCGCCGGGCATGACGAGGTGGACCGTCAGCGCGGTTTCGGTGGTGCTCATGGGCCAAATGTGGAGATCGTGCAGCGCCTCGACCCCAGGGAGGGCGGCGAGGTAGGCGCGTACGTCGGCTTCCGAAATTCCCTTGGGTACCGCGAGCATGCTCATGGCGACGCTGTCTTTCAGCAGCCCCCAGGTGCTCCAGGCGATCACGAGCACGATGGCCAGGCTGACGACCGGATCGATCCATGCTTCGCCGGTCCAGATGATCGCGAGCCCGGCGATCACCACGCCGAGGCTGACCAGCGCATCGGCTGCCATATGCAGAAATGCGCCGCGTATATTGATGTCGTGCTGGCCGCGCATGAACAGGGCCGCTGTACCGGCATTGATCACGATGCCGATGCCCGCGACGATCGCCATGGTCTCTCCCTGGACCGTGGCGGGTTGGGCAATTCGATGGAGCGTTTCGAACAGGATCGCACCGATGGCGACCAGCAGCAATCCGGCGTTGAGCAGTGCGGCGAGGATGGTCGAGCTTTTGAAGCCATAGGTGAAACGCTCTGACGGGGGCTTCTTGGCGGCGGCGCTCGCCCCCCAGGCGAGCAGGAGCGCGAGGACGTCGGAAAGGTTGTGTCCGGCATCGGCGATCAACGCCATCGACCCGGAAATCCAGCCGTATATCGCCTCTATCACGACAAAAGCGGTGTTGAGGACGATACCGATCAGGAAGGCATTGCCGAAATCCGCCGGGGCGTGGGCGTGGCCATGCCCGTGATCATGCGTATGGCTGTGACCCGCTCCCATAACCGTGCTCGATCACTCCGATTGCGACATCCGTTTGGGTTCGCTTATCGCAAGGCCCCGTCACGGGGCAAGAAAAACAATTAAAACAGCAAGATACGGAATATCATCGCGAATACACAATATATCATATCGAAACGCGTGGCGCTTGCAACCCATTGTTATCCGGGGCCTTACCGTTGCTATTGGTAGAGGCAGGCGTCCAGCCCGTCGCGCCGCACCTGGCCGATGCGCGCGGCGATTGTGTTGCCGTGCCGTGCCAGCCAACCGCGCGGGTTCTTGACTGAGCGCTGTTTCGGCAGTGGCAGTGCCGCCGCCATCCTGGCCGCCTGCAGCGGGGTGAGCGAAGCGGCGGAAGAACCGAAATAGCGCCGGGCCCCTGCCTCCACGCCATAGGTCCCGATGCCTGTCTCGGCCACGTTCAGATAGACCTCCATGATCCGGCGCTTGCCCCAGATCTGCTCGATCAGAACGGTGAACCAGGCTTCGAAGCCCTTGCGGACATAACCGCCGCCTTGCCACAAAAACACGTTCTTCGCGGTCTGCTGGCTGATGGTCGATCCTCCCTTGATCCGGCCGCCGCGGGCATTGTTCTCGATCGCCTTCTCGATTGCCTCGCGGTCGAAGCCGTGATGCGTGCAGAATTTGCCGTCCTCTGCCGCGATCACCGCGCGCACCATGTTGCGATCGATATTGGAGAGCGAAGTCCAGTCCTTGGTGATGCCATTGCCGTCGAGCAGCATGGTCGCGGTGACCGGAACCGGCACGAATTTGAACAGCAGTACCAGCGCCAGGCTGAGGCCGAGGAAGCCGACCAGCGTCTTGAACAGGAAACGGACCACCCAGCGCATGAAGGCGCGTCTAGCCGGGCCCGGTCGGCTAGGCAATCTGCCAACTTGCGGAGCACGGCTGCGCGTGCTTTTCTCGCGTTCCGGCCAAGGGGCGCCGGGGGGGAGTAATTCATGCGCAAGGCAATTTTCGGTCGGGCAGCTTCGGCCGCGACTTTGGCACTAACGGTGACGCTTTCGGCCACGCCGGCGGCGGCGGATCCCGCTGCGGTCAAGCAGGCCGTGGAAGCCGACTACGACAACCATCTCGAAGACCTTTTCATCCATTTCCACGCGCATCCGGAACTGTCCTTTCTCGAGACCGAAACCGCCAAGCGTATGGCGGCCGAGCTGCGCGCTGCGGGCCTCGATGTGACCGAGGGTGTCGGCGGGACGGGCGTCGTTGGCATGGCGCGCAATGGCGACGGACCGCTGATCCTCCTGCGCGCCGATATGGACGGGCTGCCGCTGCCCGAGAAGACGGGGCTCGACTATGCCTCCACCGTTACCCAGACGGGCCAGGACGGGCAGGACTATCCGGTCATGCATGCCTGTGGGCATGACGTGCACATTACCTCGATGGTCGGAACGGCGCGCCGCCTGATGGCGATGAAAGACAAGTGGGCTGGCACACTGATGTTTATCGTCCAGCCGGCGGAAGAGCGTGTGGGCGGGGCGGAAGCGATGCTCAGGGATGGCCTCTACGACCGGTTCGGAAAGCCCGACTATGCGCTCGCCTTCCACGTTTCCTCGGGGCTCGCGACAGGCAAGATTTCCGCCTCGGAAGGCATTCAATATTCGAGCGCGGATTCGGTCGACATCATGGTTCCCGGCGTCGGCGCGCATGGGGCGAGCCCGCATATGGGGCGCGATCCGGTTTACATCGCTTCGCAGATCGTGACGGCGCTCCAGTCGATCGTCAGCCGCGAAACCGAACCCCTGAAGCCCGCCGTGATTACCGTCGGGACATTTCATTCGGGCACCAAGCACAACATCATCTCCGACCGCGCCGACCTGCAGCTGACCGTGCGCGCCAACGACGAGGAGACCCGCGCCCAACTGCTCGCCGCGATCAAGCGGATTGCCGTCAACATGGGCAAGGTGCACGGCCTGCCCGATGACTTGCCGGTCACCGTCACCGTGTCCGAGGGCACGCCGGTGACGAACAACGATCCCGAACTAGCCCGCCGTCTCAATGCGGTGATGAAGCGCGACCTTGGCGAAGACGTGTTCGAGCCGTGGGAGCAGAAGGGCATGGGAGCGGAGGATTTCGCCTATTTCGTTGCCGAGGAATACGGCGTGCCTGGCTACTACTTTGCCGTTGGAGGAACGCCGCAGGCGGCCTTCGATGCCGAAGATGCCGGCGGCCCCCCGGTCCCTTCGCATCATTCCCCGCTGTTCAAGATCGCACCGCGCGAATCGGTGACGCTGGGTACCGAGGCGATGGTTGCCGCGGTGCTGGATCTCGCGCCCGCGCCCTGAGCGATTGCCAACAGAAAGGCCGCCGGGCTCCAAGCGGAGCCGGCGGCCTTTTCCTGTCCGTTGACGGGGCGATCAGGCGACGCCCGGCAGCAGCCTTTCGCCCGCGATGGCCTTCATCGCCTTCTGCAGCTTTTCGAAGGCGCGCACCTCGATCTGGCGGATGCGTTCGCGGCTGACGTTGTAGACCTGGCTCAGCTCTTCGAGCGTCTGCGGGTTTTCCGTCAGTCGGCGTTCGGTGAGAATGTGCTTCTCGCGGTCGTTGAGGCTGTCCATCGCCTCGACCAGCATGTCGTGACGTACTTCGGATTCCTGCGCATCGGCGACCAGTTCGTCTTGCAGCGGGGTATCGTCGGTCAGCCAGTCCTGCCATTCGCCCGAACCTTCCTCGCCATTGCGCATCGGCACGTTGAGCGAGCCGTCGCCGCCCATCAGCATGCGGCGGTTCATATTGACCACTTCCTGCTCGGGCACGCCGAGATCGGTGGCGATCTTCTTCACGTCGTCGGGGTGGAGATCGGTGTCTTCGTAGGCGTCGAGGTTCTTCTTCATCCGGCGCAGGTTGAAGAACAGCTTCTTCTGCGCGGCGGTGGTGCCCATCTTCACGAGCGACCACGAACGAAGGATGTACTCCTGGATGCTCGCCTTGATCCACCACATGGCGTAGGTGGCGAGCCGGAAACCGCGATCGGCTTCGAACTTCTTCACGCCCTGCATCAGGCCGACATTGCCTTCGGAAATGAGATCCGACACCGGAAGACCGTAGCCGCGGTAACCCATGGCGATCTTCGCCACGAGCCGCAGGTGCGAGGTCACTAGCTGCGCCGCAGCTTCGGTGTCCTGATGTTCCTCGTAACGCTTGGCGAGCATGTATTCCTGCTCTTGCGTCAGCACGGGGAATTTCTTGATTTCGGAGAGGTAGCGGTTGAGGCTCTGCTCGCCGCCGAGCGCCGGAACGCTCAAAGTTTTGGTATTGCTCACTTGTACCCTGACCTTTCTAGTGTCGACCTCGTTCGTCGGACCCCTGATGGGCATCCGACCTTCGGGCCACTATGGTTACGTATAGCGGACACGGTCCGGATTGCACACGTCTTTCATCGATTTCAACGAGCGGTTTGATCGATGAGTTCCCGCATGTCGGCGGGCAATTCGGCGCAGAAATCCAAGGTTTCAGCGCTGATAGGATGTTTGAATCCCAGCCGCGCCGCGTGCAGCGCCTGGCGGCGAAAACCGAGTTCGTCGAGCAGCGACCTGAGGGCCTTGGGAGTGCGTCCATAGACAGGGTCTCCCAATAGCGCATGACCGATTGACGCACAGTGAACGCGGACCTGGTGCGTGCGCCCGGTTTCGAGCCGGCATTCGATCAGCGCGGCATGGTCGAGCCGTCGTAGCGTTTCGAAATGGGTCACCGCAGGTTTCCCGCGACTGGCATCGTCGGGCAGGACGGCCATCTTCTTGCGGTCCCTGTCCGATCGCCCGATCCGGCCCGCAATCGTGCCCGAGGGCGGGTTGGGGTGCCCCGCGCAGACAGCGAGATAGCGGCGGATAATCGAATGGTCTGCGAACTGTTTCGCCAGCCCTTCATGCGCGGCATCCGATTTTGCCACCACCAGCAAGCCGCTGGTATCCTTGTCGATCCGGTGGACTATCCCGGGCCGCGCCACGCCGTTGATCCCCGAAAGCTGGCCCTTGCAATGGTGAAGCAAGGCATTGACCAGCGTCCCGTCGCGATTTCCCGCGGCGGGGTGGACGACCATGCCCGCAGGCTTGTTCACGACGATCAGGTGTTCGTCTTCGAACACCACGTCGAGCGGAATGTCTTGCGGTTCGGCGGCCAACGGCTCGGGTGGTGGCAGGGCAATGACGAAATGCATGCCGGCTTCGACCTTGGTCGAACCGCTTTTGGCGGGTGTTCCGCCAATCTCGACAGCGCCGTCCGCGATAAGGCCCTTCACCCGTTCACGCGACAGGCCCGTTGCCTCTGCGAGGGCCTTGTCGAGGCGCGCTCCCGCCGCCAGCGTTCCTGTGATGATTTCGCCCTGTGCCATGCTAGGGCCATGGGCGATGCCGGTCCAAGTCTCAAGCGATGTCATCGTCCGCCTCCTCGTCGAGGCGGCATCCGCACATCCGGAAGAATGCTGCGGTATCTTGCTGGGCGATGGCCAGGCGATCACTTCGGTCGTGCCCGCCGCGAACGTCCACCCGGAGCCCGAACACCATTTCGAGATCGATCCGCAAGTGCTTGTCGATGCCCATCGAGCGGCGCGTCAAGGCGGACCGGGTGTCCTCGGCTATTACCACTCGCACCCGAACGGGCGCACCGAGCCTTCCCCAGACGATCGCAAGAAGGCCGCGCGCGACGGGGCGATCTGGGCGATAATCGCGGCGGGACGAATCACGCTGTGGCGATCGGGGGATGCGGATTTCGAGGCGCTTCCCTATGAGCCCGCCCCCCGCTAAGACCCTGACCCGTCATTCACCAACCGGAACCCCAATGGACGACCGCCAATCGATCGATCTTGCCGCGATGCTATGCTCGCGCCTGTGCCACGACATGCTCAGCCCGGTAGGGGCGCTTTCCAACGGGCTCGAGCTGCTGGCGATGGAAACCGATCCGGAAATGCGTGCGAATGTCATGCAGCTGCTCGAACAGAGCGCGCAGATCAGCACCAACAAGCTGAAATTTTTCCGCCTCGCTTTCGGCGCTGCGGGCGGATTCGGGGAACGCGTCGATGTCGAGGAACCAAAGGCGCTGGTCGAGGCGCTGGTGGCCGACAAGGCGAAGATCGCGATCAACTGGGCTCTGGCCGATGCCACGCTGGCCAAGCCGGCGGTCAAGGTGCTGCTCAACTTCGCCCAGATCGCGATCGATTCCCTGGTCCGCGGGGGCACGCTCGATATCGGCGCCGAACGTCGCGACGGGGCCTGCGAGATCGTGGTGCGTGCTACCGGCTCGAAAATCGCCTTCGACGAGACCATCGGCAAGGCGCTCGACGGCTCGCTCGACCGGTCCGATCTGAGCAGCCGGACGGCGGCGGCGCATATGATCCACCTCCTCGCCAGCGAGAGCGGCGGCGGGCTCCAATATCACCGGGGCGCAGACGCGCTGGTGCTCGGCGCGGCCTTGCCCGAAGGCGAGGGGTTGATCGGTTGAGCTCTGATTTCGGCAAGCTTGGCGAGGGCCTTCCCGCCAGCAAGGACGAGTTGGTCGACCGCGAGGTGCTGTCGCCCAATTTCGACGAGCGCAGCACCCCCATTTCGATGGTTGTGATCCATTACACCGAGATGGAGGACAAGGGCTTCGCCATCGAACGGCTGTGCGATCCCGAAGCGAAGGTTTCGGCGCACTACCTGATTGGCGAGCAGGGCGAGGTCGTACGCCTGGTTCCCGAAGAAAAGCGCGCCTGGCACGCCGGGCTATCCTATTGGCGCGGCCACAAGGACGTGAATTCGGCGAGCATCGGCATCGAGCTCGACCATCCGGGGCACAAATACGGCTATCGCGAATTCAACGAGGCGCAGTTCGAGGCGCTGGTGCCGCTGGTGGCGCGGATGGTGAAGCGGTACGATATTCCGCGCGCCAACGTGGTCGGCCATTCCGATGTCGCCCCGGCGCGCAAGATCGATCCCGGCGAACTTTTTCCATGGGACCGGCTCGCCGAATACGGCTTGTGCCTGCCGCGTCCGGCAAAGCTCGAGCGGGGTGATCCGTTCGACAACGATGCGGCCTTCTACCTCGGGCTCGAGCGGTTCGGCTACGATATCACCGATGGACACAAGGCCGTGGAAGCCTTCCAGCGGAGATGGCGCCCCGAGAGGATCGACGGCGAAATCGATGGCGAAGTGCGTGCGATCCTGTTCCAGCTTTTGCTCGATCGGGACCGCGGACACACGCGCTAGCCCGGGAGTTGTTCGCCCTGTCCTGCCGGGGTGAAGGGCATATCGCTGCGACCGAGCAGGTATTCATGCATTCTTTCGACTGCGACGCGCGCGTTGATCCCCAGCAGATAGCGCACGTTGCGAAGGTCCTCGTCGAGCGGTGATCCGGAATCCTCGCCTTCGCACATGAGCGCCAGGTCCCACCCGTCGAAGAGGCGCTCTTTCACGGCCACCAGGTCGACGAGCTTCACCCGCGCATGCCGGAAGTCGCAGCAGATCCGTTCGAAGGTTGCCTCCACCGTGTCGCTATCGCCTTCCAGAATCTGGATGAACTGGCCCTCGACGAAGACGAGCAATCCGGTGATCCCGACTTCGCTGTTCCGAGCCGCGGCCTGCCGCGCGATCGCGGCAACCTGTTGTTCGACCGTCAGCGCGGCGGGCTTCAGGCGTGATTCGCTCGTGTAGAGTAACCTTCGGATCGGCATGATACCCTCGCGGAACTAGGCGTTGACGATGTCGGCTTGCCTGCCGGTTTGGGCAAGGAAGGCAGCGGAAGCGATCGGGCGCCCGGTGAGGAAGCCCTGCACCTCGTCGCAGCCCTGCTCGCGAATGAATGCCAGCTGGGACTCGGTTTCGATCCCTTCGGCAGTGATCTTCATGCTGAGGCTCGAGCCGAGCTGCGTGATGGCTCGGACGATCGAGACGCTGCCGCTGTCGTCGGGCAGTTTCTGGATGAAGCTCTTGTCGATCTTGATCCGACTGATCGGGAAACGGTGCAGATAGCTCAGAGAAGAATAGCCTGTTCCGAAATCGTCGAGCGAAATTCGCACTCCCAGCTTGCGTATCTGCGTGAGCGTGCGCAGCGCCGCCTCGTCATTGTTGAGCAGTGCGGTTTCGGTGATTTCGAGCTCGAGCCGTCCGGGGGCGAGACCCGAATCGGCCAGCGCCTGACCGACTGTCTGGGGCAGGAGCGGATCGAGCAACTGAACCGGCGAGACGTTGACGGCCAGGTCGATGTCGTCGGGCCATGTCGCGGCATCGCTGCACGCCTGTCGCAGCACGTCGGCACCGATCCGCGAGACGAGGCCCAGCTCTTCGGCGATGGGTATGAATTCACTCGGGGGAATTTCCCCATGCTCGGGGCAGGTCCAGCGCAGCAAGGCCTCGGCCGAAGTCATCTTGCCGTTCACCGAGGAGAAGACGGGTTGATAGACAAGGGTGAACTCGTCGCGCATGCACGCCCGCCGCAGGGCTGCCTCGAGTGAACGACGACGCTTGATCGTTTCCATCAGCATCGGTTCGAACACGCGATAGGTGTCCCTCCCGTTATTCTTCGCGGAGTACAAGGCTATATCGGCATGCTGGATCAGCAATTCGGGGGTGGTGCCATGCTCCGGCGCGAGCGCCAGGCCGACGCTGCCGCTCAGCTCGACGACATTGCCCTGGATCACTATCGGGCGCGAGAGGATTTCGGTGATACGTTCGGCGATGGCGGTAATCGTGTCCCGGTCCGAAGCGTCGAATGCGATCACTGCGAATTCGTCGCCACCGATGCGCGCTACCATGTCCTCCTCGCGTACGGCGGTTCGGAGCCGACTGGCGATGCGCTGGAGTACCTGGTCGCCCACCGGATGGCCTAGCGTATCGTTGATCGGCTTGAACCGATCGAGATCGACGATCATTAGCGCGAAAGGCGAGTGATCCTGCTCGAGCAGTTGGCATTGGTCGTGCAGCGCCTCGGTGAACTGGTGGCGATTGGCGAGGTTTGTGAGCGCATCGTGCATTGCGATGTGCGCTATCCGCGTCTCTCCGTCTGAATTGGTCCGGCGGTCCAGCAGGTAGGTCGAAATGCCCGTGCCGATAATCAGCAGGCCGACCATTCCGATTGCCGCTGCCATCGCGGCGAATGCTTCGCTGTCGGGCCCCCGTGAATAGCCGTCCATTGCAGACACCGAAAAGCCGGCCATTCCGGCAAAATGCAAACCGACGATAGCAACCACAAGAGAGATGCCCGCCGGCCATGCCCGGTGACGGGCGTCGTCCTCGCGCAGCAACCGGATGGCGAAGATCGAACAGGTGATGGCAATCACGAGCGAGGCGAAGACGTAGCGCCAATCCCAATGGACGATGCCGTCCACGCGATAGGCGAACATGCCGACATAATGCATCGCGCCAAGTGCGAGGCCGATCGTCGCCCCCCCGATCAGAGGTGCAAACCGTGGCATGGGGACCGAAGCAAGCATGAGGCCGAGGCCGATCCCGCCCACAGCGATCAGTGCGGAGACGACGGTGAGGGCACCGTCGAGAGAAACTGGCGCGTGTGGCTGGTAGCCGAGCATCGCGATAAAATGCGTCGCCCAGGTGGCGGCCCCGGCCGTAACTGCGGACAGGAAGCACCAATGCACGCGGGCGATGCCGTCTGCGATCAGAGTTCGCCGAAAGAGCGTCGTCGACACCATCGAGCCGGCGATGCACATGAGTGCCGCCAGCACGACAAAGGCGAGGTTGTGGTCGTCCACGATGCAGCCGATGATTCGCATGCAGTCCTCGAGTAACCGCCCACGAACCGCCGCAGGACTGATTTCGCCTAGGGAATAAAGGTTAATGAAATCACCGTGGTGGGGGAGCGGAAGTCACGGGTGCATTCGAATTCCCAAGCGGTGGGGGCTGCATATGGCCCCGGTAACCGGTGCTTGGCGATTGAAGAGCATGCCGGCCTGCACGCCGGGGAAGTGGGTTACGGTCCGGGCGCGCCCGCTTTCTCGCTCCCGATTGCCTCGACTGCGAGCCCGAAACTCAGCCTGCTTCGATTCTCCCAGGTGTGGAAATTGATCTCCGTCAAAGCGGGAGGCAGGCCGTCTGCTAGTCGAGCCGAACAAAGGAGAATACGGAATGGCACACACCGAGTTCAAGGATTGGCCGGCGATCGGCGCAAACCTTATCCCGGCGATCAAGGAACTGCACAAAGGCGCGCCCGGCGTGATGAAGGCGTTTCGCGAAATGGGCGCCGCGGCGCATCAAGGCGGTGCGCTTGACGCCAAGACCAAGGAACTTCTCGCGGTGGCTATTTCGGTCGCTGTAAGGTGCGACCCGTGCATCACTTACCATGTCGAAGGTGCGCGCAAGCATGGCGCGACGCGCGAGGAAATAGCCGAAACCATGGGTCTGGCAGTCTACATGGGTGCGGGGCCCAGCGCGATGTATGCCGCGCAGGCGCTGGAAGCCTACGACCAATATGCCGACAAGGCAGCCGGATAGCCTGTACGCTTCCCTTTGCGGTTGGCCGCGCCTATATCGGCCACGCCAGGGGGCCGGGCAGCCGCGTGCCGCGAGGTACGAGGAAAGTCCGGGCTCCACGAAACGAGGGTGGCGGGTAACGCCCGCCCGGCGAAGCGCCTTTCGGGGTGCAAGCCGAGGGAAAGTGCCACAGAGAGCATACCGCCGATGGCCCGCACGCGGGTTCAGGCAAGGGTGAAAGGGTGCGGTAAGAGCGCACCGGGGCGGCGGCAACGCGGCCCGCATGGCAAACCCCACCCGGAGCAAGGCCGAATAGGGGCGGCGCGTCCGCGCGAGCGGGCAGGTGCGTTTCGCATCGACCGCCCGGGTTGGCTGCTGGAGCCGCGGAGCGATCCGTGGCCTAGACGAATGGCTGCCCCCGCGCGGCTGGTGTGCAAGCATACCGCGTGCGGGACAGAACCCGGCTTACAGGTCCCCTGGCATATTTTCCACGGTGGTCAGCAGCGACGTCTTGGGAGGCGTTTCCTGCGGTACCACCTGACCTTCGACCTCGAGTCCCTCGAACGGGCGGCACGCTTCCTTCATCTTGTCCGAATGGAGGTGGACCTTCATCATCGGATCGGCATTGCTCCAGTCGGTGCGGGGGTCGTCGCGTACGACGCACAGGGCGCGCCAGGCGATCGGGAGTTCCTCGAGCTGTTCGATCGTCGGTAATCCCTCGACGAGGACTTCGCGCCCGGCATAGGTTCCCTTGGCAAAGCCGACGAATTTGGTTTCCGTCCCGCGAATGTGGATTCGGTCGGTCCCGGCATCGATGCGGGCAAAGGTATCGAGCCGGATCGAGAAGGCAGCCCAGATCGAGACGCCGATCAGAAGCACCAACGCAATCATCGTGGCGACGACGGTCCACTTCGCGGCGGGGTTTTCGAGGCCTTCGGAATGATCGAGGGGCACGAGAGTACTCCTTGGGGCAAGTAAGGACAAAACGCAGAACCGGGCCAAATCGCTCCCGCCGACGGTTTGCGGAAACGCCCGATCGGTGGTGCTCGCTAGGCGAATTCCCTGTGCATCACCATGATATTCCCGTCCACCTCCTGCGCCTGGATGAAGCGGCGATCGTCCGCTTCGAGGACGAGCGAAGTCAGCTTGCCGGTGCGAAAGGCTCCGGTGTCGATTCCGATACGGTATTCGGTGCTTTCGACGTCGTCGAAGATCGTGTGGCCGTGGACCACGACATGGCTGAGTGGTTCGCGGTGCTTGAGGAAGCGATCGCGGATCCAGCGCAGATCGGAGCTGCGCTGCTCGTCGAGGCTAAGCCTGGGATTGATCCCGGCGTGGACGAAGACATAATCGCCTGCGACGACGATGTCCTCCATCTCGGCAAGGAACTTGCGGTGCTTCTTGGGCACGAGTTCGTGCAGCTCGTCCTGCAGTTCCTTCATCGTGAGCTCGTTGTAGCGCTTCTTCTTGATCCCGTAGCTGAGCACGGTCTCCTTGCCGCCATGCTTGAGGAAGTGACGCAGCATTCCCTTGTCGGTGAAGCTTTCGAGAAACATTTCCTCGTGATTGCCGGCGATGTAGCGCACCTTGCGCCGCTTGCCCCACTGGCGCGCGGTTTCGATCACGCGGGCACTTTCGGGGCCGCGATCGACCAGGTCGCCAAGCAGAACGACAGTGGATTCGGCCGCTCCGGCCTGCCGGTCGTCTTCCTCGATCGCCAGGATGAGCTCGTCGAGAAGGTCGCATCGGCCGTGGATGTCGCCGATGACGTAATACCTCTCGCCCTCCGGCACCCGGGGGCGCGGCGCGCTCGGCACGTCTTTCCTGAAAAGTCTCGCGAGGTTCAGCATGGAAATCTTGGACAATCTCGGTTCGTAAACGGGGGATCGCCAGCAGATAGGCCCAAGCCGCGGCAGGGGCAACAAACGCGCGCGGGACACCTTGCTGCAGTTGCGAAAAAGGCACAGCTTTTGTTGCGCATGCGAAAACTATGCGTCGCTATCTTGCGCAAACGGGCCAATCCATGCAGGTTTATGACCGTATCCGAACCAGAGGCTTTGCAAAAATCGCCCGGTCGGATTCGCAGGTGGGACGAAGCGACACTCGCACAGGAGTTTGTAATGCTCACGTCCTTTCGCGGCCTCATGGCCGTTTCGCTCGCTGCGGCGGGCCTTTCTCTCGCAACGCCGGCGATGGCCCAGTCCGAAGAAGACAGCGGGTTCAGCACTTCGGCCAATGTAGCGCTGACCACCGATTATCGCTTTCGCGGCGTCTCGCTGTCCGGAGGTGACCCGGCCGTGCAGGGCGGCTTCGATGTTGCCCACGACAGCGGCTTCTACATCGGCACCTGGGCGTCGTCGATCAAGGGTGGTCCGGCCTACGGCGATCTCGAGTTCGACATCTATGCCGGGTGGGGTGGCCAGTTGAGTGATGCGGTCAGCGTCGACGTCGGTGTGCTTTACTACATCTATCCGACCGAGGATCTCGGTCTCGATACCGACTATATCGAACCCTATGCCTCGGTCGGGGTGAACTTCGGTCCCGCCGAGGCGACCTTCGGGGTTGCCTATGCGCCCAAGCAGGATTCGCTCGGCGGGACCGACAACCTCTATCTCTATACCGATGTCGGCTTCGGACTGCCGGGCACGCCGGTGAGCCTGAGCGGCCATCTGGGCTATACCGACGGCGCGCTTGCACCGCCGCTGCTCGCCGGCACCACCGACGATACCGGCCTCGATTGGTCGATCGGCGCCAGCGTGACCCAAGGAAAATTCGAAGTGGGCGTCGCCTATATCGGGGTCGAGGGGCCGTCGATCGATGGTTTCACCGACGATGCCATCGTGGGTACGATCTCCGCCAGTTTCTGAAAATTCGCTGTCTGGAAATCCGTTGGGGGGTGCCGTGGCGGCGCCCCCCATTTCGTCAGTCGAGAGCAAAGTCGACCGTGGTGACCACGCGGACCTTCTTGAAGGGCGTGTCGCCGATCCCCCAGCCACCGGCCTCGCCATCGCGGGCCTCGATCGAAAAATAGCCCTGTGTCGCCTTGCGAATGCTGCCGACATCGGCACCGCTATCCTTTGCGAACTGTTCTGCCGCAGCGCGGGCGTCGCGCGTGGCTTCGGCGACCATCTCGGGCTTGATCGCGTTGAGACCGGTGAACGTGTAGCTGATGCCCGAGCCATCCTCGAGCACCACACCCTTGCGGACAAGTTCGGCCTGTCGCTGGACCGCGCGCTGCGCACGCGCGATGTCCCTGGTGCGCAGGACGCTGCGCTGGCGCACGGTGTAGAAGACCGTGCCATTGTCGGTGTAATTCGACACATTCACGCCAGCCGGGGTCAGTTCGGCTGCGGGAAAGCCCAGGTCCTCGAAGAACTGGCGGACCGCTGCCGCGTCGCGATCGGTGCTCGTCTGGGCAGTGCGCAGATCGGTGGCGGTGGAGGCGAAGGACAGGGTCCATGTCGCGAGGTCGGCGGTTACCTCGCGCTCGGCCAGCCCGCGGACGGTGACGCTGCGTTCGGCGGCCTTCATCCGCACCAGCCCGTCACCCAGCACGAATCCGCCGACGACCAGCCCGATGGCGAGGATCCCCGCACTGGCGAGCCAGCGCCTCAGGGTAGAATCCACCGGCTGCACTCTCCGGTTATCGGTGGTATCGGCTTCCTCACGCATCTTCGCACTCCTCTCTTCCCTGTTCCTCCCGGACCCGGATCTAGGAAATCAGCGATGAACCGTGCTTTAATAGAGATGAATGGAGTTTACCTTGACCAGATACCTGCACAGCATGATCCGCGTAACCGACCCCGAGGCCACGGTGGCCTTCTTCCGGCTGATCGGTCTCGAGGAAGTGCGCCGGTTCGACAACGACAAGGGGCGTTTCACTCTCATCTTTCTCGCGGCGCCGGGTCAGGAAGGCGTGGCCGAGGTCGAACTGACCTACAACTGGCCGCCCGAAGACGGCAGCGCTCCCGAAACCTATGACGGGGGGCGGAATTTCGGCCATCTGGCCTACCGCGTCGAGAACATCTACGAGACCTGCCAGAAGCTCGTCGACGCGGGGTACACGATCAACCGTCCGCCGCGCGACGGGCACATGGCCTTCGTCCGCACGCCCGACGGTATTTCGATTGAGCTGCTGCAGGACGGTTATCTCGATCCCCGGGAACCCTGGGCGAGCATGGAAAACACCGGCAGCTGGTGAGACCCGGGGGTCAGTCCAGATAGGGTGACCTGGCATCGTCGGGATGCGTCGTCGTCAAGCGCAGGATGACGAAACCGACTACCGCCGAAATCAGCGATCCGAGCAGGATGCCGATCTTGGCCTCGTTGATCAGCAGCTGCTGGTCGGCGAAGGCCAGCCCGCTGATGAACAGCGACATGGTGAAGCCGATCCCGCAGAGGATTGAGACGCCCCAGATCTCGGGCCAGCTCGCCTGGTCGGGGCGGGGCGCGAAGCCGAGCTTGTCTGCTGCGAGGATGGCCAGGAATATGCCTACCTGCTTGCCCAGGAACAGGCCTGCGGCAATCGCCAGCGGCAGCGGCGCAAGGACCTGTTCCAGACCGAGGCCGGCAAAGGGCACGCCGGCATTGGCGAAGCCGAAAACCGGGACGACGAGATAGGCGCTCCACGGGGCGAGGCTGTGCTCCATGCGCTCGACCATGGTTTGGTCGTCTGGTCCGACCATGGGAATGCACAACGCCGCGACGACGCCCGCGATGGTGGCATGGATGCCCGAGTTGAGCACGCAGTACCACAGCACCAGCGTCAGCAGGATGAAGGGTAACATCCGCGCCACCTTCATCCGGTTGAGCACCATCATGGCGGCGACGACTGCGGCCGAGGCGGCAAGCCAGCCGAGCTTGATGTTGGCAGTATAGAACAGCGCGATCACCAGCACCGCGCCGATATCGTCGACGATCGCGACGGTCAGCAGGAACAGCCGCAGCGACGCAGGGACGCGATTGCCGAGCAGTCCGAGAACACCCATTGCAAAGGCGATATCGGTGGCGGCCGGAATGGCCCAGCCGCGAAGCAGTTCGGCATTACCGCCGGCGATGCCGACATAGACCAGCGCCGGCAGGATCATGCCCGCCGCAGCGGCCAGGATCGGCAGGCGCCGGGCCTGGGCGCTGGATAGCTGGCCCTCGATCCATTCGCGTTTCACCTCGAGCCCGACGACGAAGAAGAACACCGCCATCAGCCCGTCGTTGATCCACAGATGCAGGTCGTCGAGCTTGGCGATCGGCGTCCACGAAAGATGGCCGTAGAACAGCGCCTCATATTCGCCTGCGAGTGGCGAATTGGCTGCGATCATCGCGGCGGCCGCGACCAGGATGAGCAGGATGCCGGCCGAAGCGTCGCTGACGAACAGTGCGCGGACGGGGGCGAAAACGAGGCGGAATGCGGAGGGACGTTCGGTCATCTTGAGCCGCTCTTTTTCGCAAAGCCGCCCGCGTTGCAAGTCTTGAGGTATCGGAGTAGTCAGAAAGACGGGGGGTGTCGCGTGTTTTTCTGGGGCTTCACGCTGGCGGAATGGTTCGTGCTTGTGCAGCACGAGCTGTTGCTGTTCGCCGCTGCCTTCTTCGCCCTAGGCATGATCGACGAATTTGCGCTGGACTGCCTCTATGTCTGGTTTCGCCTGACCGGGCGTATCCGCACGCAGCACATCGACGAGATATCCATCGCAATGCCCGCGGGGCTCGCCGGCCGCGCCGCAGTGTTTGTCCCCGCATGGCAGGAGTCCGCCGTGATCGGAGCGACATTGACCCATATGCTCGATGTATGGCCACACGAGGATCTCGCCGTCTATGTCGGCTGCTACCGCAACGACCCGGCGACGGTGGCCTCGGTGGTCGCGGCGGTCCGGGGCGATCCGCGCGTCCGCCTGGTGGTTCATGACCGGGAAGGGCCGACTTCCAAGGCGGACTGCCTCAACCGGCTCTATCTGGCGATGGTGGAGGACGAGCGCCGGGCGGGATGCGATTTCCGCATGATCGTGCAGCACGATGCCGAGGACATGGTCGATCCCGCGGCTCTCGACCTGCTCGATGCAGCCCTGTGGCACGCGCATTTCGTGCAATTGCCCGTCATTGCCCTGCCGCAGCGGCATTCCCAGTGGGTCGGAACGCACTATTGCGATGAGTTTGCGGAGTCGCACGGCAAGACGCTTGTCGTCCGGGATGCTCTCGGTGCCGCCATTCCCGGAGCCGGGGTCGGTTGCGCAATCGCTCGCGGTTCGCTGGCGCTGCTTGCCGATCGTGAAGGCGGCAAGCCTTTCGCCGAGCAATCTCTGACCGAGGATTACGAACTCGGCCTGAAAATCGCCCAGGCCGGTGGGAAGGGGCGGTTCCTGCGCGTCCGCGGCGCCGATGGGCGACTGATCGCCACGCGCGAGTTCTTCCCGTCGCGGCTCGACACGGCGGTACGACAGAAGACGCGCTGGATGCATGGCATCGCGCTGCAAGGCTGGGACCGCCTCGGCTGGACGAGCCAGCCGGGCGAACTATGGATGCGACTGCGCGACCGGCGCGGGCCACTGGCATCGATTCTGCTCGTGGTCGCCTATCTGCTAGTCTGCATGATCGCCGCCGGAGTACTGCTCGAGCGGATGGGCATCGTGAGGCCGCCGCCGGCCTCGCCTCTGCTGACTGGTTTGCTGTGGGTGAATTTCGTCGGCCTGGTCCTGCGCTTCGGCGCGCGCGCCGCCTTCACCACACGCGAGTTCGGATGGCGACAGGGCTTGCTCGCGATTCCGCGGACCTTCGTCTCGAACGTGATCGCCATCATGGCGGCACGCCGCGCATTACGTGCGTATTTTCGTACGCTTCGCGGTGCGCCCGTGGTTTGGGACAAGACCGAGCATCGTGACCATCCCGTGTTTCTCCGTGCGATGGGGAGCAATACATGACCGCTGGCCTCGACCGCCGCGAGGGACAGCCGGTCCTGTTCCTTGGTTTGTTACTTGGGGGGTGGTGCCTCTTGCGGGTTCTCACCTGGCAGAATCCCTGGCCCGATTTCGAGCTGCCACCGATGCTGCCGTTGGCGCATACCGCTTTCCCGGTTCCGGATACTGGCGCGATGGGGGACCGTCGCCTCAGCGAAGGCGAGGCTGGCAAGTTGAATCGATCCCTGCCCGACCGGACCGCGCAAATCGTCGCATCGACTGCCGTCTTGCCACCAGAACCAACCGCGCCGCTTCCCGATACCGCCGCACATTTCGATACCAGTCGTCGCGGGGTGGGGCACAATCTCCTTTTCGCCGCCGGCATGGCAAACCTGCCGATGCCGCGCAGCGTTTCGGCTGCGCTCGATACGCATCCCGGCAGCGCGCGTTCGATCGCCAAAGCGCCTCCTGCACCCATGGCTTCGCCGTGGCGTCTCGACGCATGGCTCTTGCTGCGAGACGGTCCGGCACAGCTGGCCGGTGGTGGCGACCGCCCCGCAAGCTACGGTGCGAGCCAGCTGGGCGCGATCCTTGCCTACCGCCTTGCGCCCGGCGGCGCGGCACGCCAGCCGGCAGCCTATGCGCGCATCGCTCGCGCGCTGGTCGACGACGGGGACAGCGAGGCAGCCCTGGGCTTGCGTGCACGCCTATTGTCCGGGGTTCCGCTCAGCCTCCATGCCGAGCTGCGCGTGACCGAGAGGCCCGGCCGCGGCCCGGAAATCCGCCCCGCAGCCTTCCTCGCCGGAGGTTTCGATGCACTCCGCCTACCAGCACGGATGACCGCGCGCGGCTATGGCCAGGCGGGCTATGTCGGCGGAGATTTCGCGACCGCCTTTGCCGATGGCGCATTGGTCGCCGAACGCGAAGTCGCCCGGTTCGACCTCGCAACCGTTTCGCTCGGGGCCGGCGCCTGGGGCGGCGTACAGCGCGGCGCGGGACGTTTCGATGTGGGCCCCAGCGTGACGGTGAAACTGGAACTCGGCGGCGCTCCGGCACGGATCGAAGCCGACTATCGCTGGCGCGTTGCAGGCGGGGCACAGCCGGGAAATGGCGGCGTGGTGACGCTTTCGACCGGCTTCTGACATTGTTCAGCTTTTATCCGCCGCGGGGCTGCGATAGGGCGCAGCCATGGACGTCTATCTCCCCATCGCGAACCTGTCCGTAAACGGACTGTGGATCGTCGCGCTGGGGGCGGTGACAGGTGTGCTCTCGGGTCTGTTCGGCGTCGGCGGCGGTTTCCTGACCACGCCGTTGCTGATCTTTTCCGGCATCCCGCCCACCGTCGCCGCGGCATCCGCCTCGACCCAGGTCACAGGCGCGAGCGTGACCGGCGTGCTGGCCCATGGCGGGCGCGGCGGTGTCGACTATCGCATGGGCGCGGTCATGGTCGGTGGCGGGATCATCGGCTCGGGCTTCGGCGCGCTGTTGTTCCGCTTTTTCCGCTCGATCGGCCAGATCGACGTTGTCATCAGCGCACTCTACGTGATCCTGCTAGGCAGCATCGGCCTGCTGATGGCGCGGGAATCGGTGCAGACTCTGCGCGGGACCGCCAGCACGCAGGCACCGCGCCGTCGACACCATCCACTGGTCGCCAGCCTGCCGCTGCGCTGGCGCTTCTATCGCTCGGGCCTCTACATCTCTCCGCTCGCACCGCTGATCGTCGGCATGGTGGTGGGCATGCTCACCATGCTGATGGGGGTGGGCGGCGGATTCATCCTCGTGCCCGCCATGCTCTACATCCTCGGGATGAACGCGAATGTCGTCGTCGGCACGTCGCTCTACAACATCCTGTTCGTCACCATGGCGACGACGATGATGCATTCGCTGACCACCAAGGCGGTGGATATCGTACTGGTCTTCCTGTTGCTGCTCGGCTCGGTCACGGGGGCGCAGATCGGCTCTCAGATCGCGGTCAAGGCCAAGCCCGAACTGCTGCGCCTGATCCTCGCGGCGATCGTCCTGGTGATCGCTTTCCGCATGTTCCTCGGCCTGTTCTACCGGCCCGAGGAAATCTACACGGTCTACCCGCTGTGAGGGCGCTGCTGCTCCTCCTCTTCGCCGTCGTGCTGATGGGCCAGCGCGACCCGATCCTCGTGCCCGAGGTGAGCCAGCACGAAGTGCAGGTGCGCCAGGGATTTACCGGGACCGAACTGCTGCTGTTCGGCGCGGTGCTCGACCCGCAGGGCCGCGCGGCGGGCAGCGATTACGATATCGTGGTCGTTCTCAAGGGCCCCTCCGAACCCGTCCGTCTGCGCGAGAAAGAGCGGTTTGCGGGTGTGTGGATCAATGCCGCGAGCAGCGACTTCCGCTCGGTCCCGTCCTATTTCGCAGTCGCTTCCTCGCGGCCCATCGCGGAGATCGTCGACGAGAAGACGGCGGCGATCTACGAGTTCGGCACCGACTACATCCAGCTTTCGCCCAGTGGCGTGATCGATCCCGACGAACAGGCCCGTTTCAAGGCCGGGCTGGTCGATTTGAAGACCCGCCAGCAGCTCTACAAGCAGGATTTCGGCGGCGTTCAGATCAGCCAGCAGGTGCTCTACCAGTCGCGCATATCGCTTCCGTCGAATGTCGCCACGGGCGCCTACACCGCCGAAACCTTTGCCGTGCGTGACGGACGGGTGATCGCCTCCGCGCTGGCCGAGGTCGAGGTGAAAAAGGTCGGTTTCGAGCGGATCGTCGCCGATTATTCGCAGAAATGGGCGCTGGTCTACGGCCTCCTGGCGGTGGCGTTGTCGGTCGGCATGGGCTGGGCTGCCGGGCGCCTTTTCGCGCTCATCTGAGCCCTTCCCCAGTGCGCTGTTGACCACATCTTAAGCAGTTTGCGGCAGGCAGGACCCGTGCGCATGAGGCGCGCGCAATGTGGGAAACAGCCAGAGCATGACCGATTTGGGCCACCCCAATTTCCGCAGTTTCGATCCTTCGAAGGAGGCCGGCGCCGAGCCGCCCCAGCCGCGGAGTGTTTCGCTGCGCGATCGCGTGCGGCGAAGCGCGGAGAGCGCCGCCCCTGCGATCTCGCCCTCGGGTTATGTCCACCAGCCGCCGCAGCCGCCGATTGCCGATGCCACGCCGTCCCCGGCGCCGCAGCACAGCCGGGCCCCCGCACCCCGCGATGAGACCGCGCCGCCTGCTGCCGACCTGCCGGTCGAAGGCCCACACGCCGACGGCCAGCCCGGGGTGAGCGAAACTGCGGCCGAAGCCCCGACGCCGGATCGACCCGTCGAAGAGGGCAGCGACTGCGCGACGCAGCCGATCGGCGTGGTGCTCGAGATCGCCGGATCGAGCTCGCAGATCGCGATCGACGTCCAGCGGCTCAACGAATGTGCCGAGGATGCCGATCCCTCGATCGCCATGGCCGGCCAGGTCGGCTCGCAGATCAAGATACGCGTCGGCAACAACTGGCTGCTCGCCAGCGTCCGCAACCAGCGCCAGGACCGCCAGGCCGGCTCGATCCTCGCGCATATCGATTTTCTTGGCGAGGGGATGGAGGAAAAGCTGACCGGGAGGCTGCATGCCTTCCGCCGCGGCGTGACCCGCTATCCGGTGCCCGGGGCGATGGTCTATCCCGCGTCGACACATGACCTCCAGCAGGTCTACGCCAGTGATGGCCGCAGCGCGGTCACCATCGGCAAGGTCTATCCCACCAAGGACATCCGCGCAGGGATCTACGTCGATGCCATGCTGGGCAAGCATTTCGCACTGCTGGGTTCGACCGGTACGGGTAAGTCGACCAGTGCCGCGCTGATCCTGCACCGCATTTGCGAGGCCGCGCCCGAAGGGCACATCGTCATGATCGACCCGCACGGCGAATATGCCTCGGCCTTCCGCAACACCGGCGTGATCCTCGACGTGTCGAACCTGCACATGCCGTACTGGATCATGAACTTCGAGGAGCATTGCGAAGTACTGCTCACCAGCAGCGGCAACGATCGGCAGGTCGATGCCGACATTCTCGCCAAATGCCTGCTCAAGGCGCGCCAGAAAAGCCGGCTGGCCGAGAGCATGGGCAAGATCACCGTCGATTCGCCGATCCCCTACCTGCTGTCCGATCTGTCGAACGAATTGCAGGATGCCATGGGCAAGCTCGACAAGTCGACCAATTCGGCGCCCTATATGCGGATCAAGACCAAGCTCGACGAGGTCAAGGGCGATCCGCGCTACCAGTTCCTGTTCTCGGGCATGCTGGTGGCCGACACGATGAGCGATTTCATCTCGAAGATCTTCCGCATGCCTTCCAACGGCAAGCCGATCTCGATCATCGACGTCTCGGGCGTGCCGTCGGACATCACCGCCACCGTGGTCGCCGTGCTCAGCCGGCTGGTGTTCGACTTCGCCATCTGGGGCCGCGAGGAGCGCACTTCGCCGATCCTGCTAGTCTGCGAAGAAGCGCATCGCTACGTCCCCAACGAGAAGAACGCCGACGGCAATTCGGTCGGCACGATCCTCAGCCGCATCGCCAAGGAGGGCCGCAAATACGGCATTAGCCTCGGCCTCATCACGCAGCGTCCCTCGGACCTCGCCGAAGGCGTTCTGTCGCAGTGCGGCACGATCATCGCCATGCGCCTCAACAACGACCGCGACCAGGAATTCGTCCGGGCGGCGATGCCCGAAGGCGCGCGCGGCTTCCTCGATGCGATCCCCGCGCTGCGCAACCGCGAGTGCATCATCTGCGGCGAGGGTGTCGCCATCCCCATTCGCGTCAGCTTCGACAATCTCGAGGAAGCCAAGCGTCCGGCCTCCGAAGACCCGAGCTTCATCGATCTGTGGAGCCGCTCGGGCGGCGAGGAGGACATCGTCCAGCGCACCGTGAAGCGTTGGCGCTCGCAGGGGTAAGAGTCCTTGTATTGTGCACCGACCTCCGTCGTTGCATCCTCGCTAGACGTGCAGCAAGCTGCTCCCGCTGCGGGCGGGCGGTCGCCCTTGCGGGCCCTCCGCTGGGCCGGTTTCATCGCCAACCCTTCAGCCGCAAGAGCACCGAGCTGCCAGGCGAGGCATGGCCGACCGATAGCCTGAAGGCCCGGACGGACCCGCCGACGCTTGAGGCCGAACAGATTACGTCCCCCGCGTATCGCCGAACAGGTGGATGTGCAGGCGGTCGCTCATCCGGAAACCGTGTTCGACGCAGAGCGGGGCGAGCCATTTCTCGCGCGTGCGAAGCGTTTCGCTGTCGGTCCCCTCGGGCATCAGGAAGACGTGGCCGGGCCTGAACCGGTAGCGCTCGCGCAGTGCAAGGACTACGTCGACATCCGAGGGCTCGGCGATCACGAATTTGAACCAGGCGCGCGGGTCGGTGGCATAGGCGTCGAGCCGCTCGGGCAGCAGGGCAAGCGCGGCGGGATTGCCACTATGCGCCAGCTTGGGGCTGACGTTGAACTGGTCGATGCGGATGTCGAGCCGCGCGGGCGCCTTGGTGGTGCCGTTGGTCTCGATCTCGACGCTCACATCGGGCAGCAGCTCGAGCAGCCGGGCGAGGGCAGGGGCCTGCAGCAGCGGTTCGCCGCCGGTGATGACGAGGCGCTTCTGGCCGAGCGTGGTGATCCGCGCGGCCACTTCCTCCTCGTCCAACGTCACCTGGTTGGCCTTGCGGTCGTATTCCACGCCGTCACGGTGCGGGCGCTCATCGCCGTCGAAATGCCAGGTATAGGCGGTGTCGCACCACACGCAGGCGAGGTTGCAGCGCGACAGCCGCACGAAGGTGCAGGGCGTGCCCGCGCTCGGACCTTCGCCCTGGACCGAGGCGAAGATTTCGGGTCCGCCGGTGTCGTCGGTGGCGAGGACTAACGGCATCGATTGTGCTCCACGGGTGACGAAGGTGACACGGTGTAACCTTCGGTCACGAACAATTTCGACATTGGAACCAAGAGCTTACCTGCTCCAATGGCGAGCGGACGGACAGGGTGGTGGAGGCGAAGATCCGATCGCCCGGCAACGCGCGGTTCGACCGAACCGGGTGATTGGAAGCGATTGCCGCCAGAAGGGAGGTAGTTCCGGGCCATTGCCGTGCTCATGACACAAACGGGGCGTGTAGGAAATTGTCGCCCTTGGTCACTCCATCCGTCGCCCCGGCCTCCGAGCCGGGGTTGGGCTTTCTTCGCGTCAGGCACAAGGCCGAGCGAAGAAGCCCGACCCCGCATCAGGTCCGGGGTGACGGGGAAGGGAAGGTCATCCGGATAGCGTCAGCCCAAGCGCGCCAGTGCGGCTTCGAGCCGGGCGATCTCGGCCACGTGATGCGCATGATCGGCGCGCGCTTTCTCGACCGCTTCGGGCTTGGCGCGTTCGACGAAATTCGCATTTCCGAGGCGGCCTTCGAGCGATTTCGCTTCCTTCGCGCTCGCGGCGAGTGCCTTTTCGAGCCGCGCCTTCTCGGCATCGATGTCGATCACGCCTTCGAGTGGGATGACGAAGTCGTCCTCGCCCGCAGCGATCTGCATCGCCGCGCCGGCGGGCGCTTTGCCGAAGGTCACCGGCGTCAGGCGCGCAAGCCGCTCGATCGCGGCGCCATTGGCCTCGACCACGCGCTTGCCGAGCGGCGAAGGGTTGGCGACGAATGCCGCCAGCTTCGCGCCCGGCGCAATGCCGAGTTCGTTCTTCGCCGTGCGCGTGGCGCTAGTCAGCGCGATCACCCAGTCGATCTCGGCCTTGGCCTCGGCATCGACTTCGGCCTGCGGATCGGGCCATTGCGCGGTGATCAGCGGGTAGTCGGGGCGGTCGCCCTGCTTGCTCCACAGCTCTTCGGTGATGAAGGGCATGAAGGGGTGCAGCATGACGAGAATCTGGTCGAGCGCCCAGCCGGCGACGGCTTTCGTTTCGTCGTCGAAATTGCCCTTGATCAGCTCGATATACCAGTCGCAGAAGCGGTCCCAGACGAAGTGGTAGATCGTGTTCGCGGCGGCGTCGAAGCGCAGCTCTGCTAGCGCGGCGTCGAGTGCCTGCTTGGTCTCGACCACCTCGCCGACGATCCAGCGGTTGACCGCGTGGCGCGCTTCGGGCGCGGCCACGCTGGTGCTCGCCCCGATCCCGTTGGCCTGGCAGAAACGCGTCGCATTCCACAGCTTGGTCGCGAAATTGCGATAGCCCTCGATCCGCTTGTCATCCATCTTGATGTCGCGGCCCTGGCTTTCCATCGCCGCCATGAAGAACCTGAGCGCATCGGCGCCATACTGGTCGATGAGGCCTAGCGGGTCGACGACATTGCCCTTGGACTTGGACATCTTCTGCCCGTCCGCCGCGCGCACGAGGCCGTGGAGGTAGAGCCGCCGCCACGGCACCTCTCCCATCA
>Ga0066644_10000328_pt1 | contig 30560 bp, 24 predicted proteins | sample CryGeyCG2114_020_FD_62735 | JGI IMG/M metagenome (GOLD analysis project Ga0066644, IMG submission 62735) | Groundwater microbial communities from aquifer - Crystal Geyser CG15_big_fil_post_rev_8/21/14_0.20 | ecosystem: Environmental > Aquatic > Deep subsurface > Groundwater | place: USA: Utah...
CACCCAGGTCCTGGCCCGGGCCGAGGACGGCGACGCGGGCTATTCCCTGGAGTGCGAACCCCATCCGGCGACCGACGGCCTGCTGGCCGCGGCCGGGACGCTGGAGACGGCCCTCGCAAGGCTGGGCAAGCCCATGGGCGAGCTGATCGAGCGCCTGGCCGCCAGGCTGGACGACGAGGCCGACAGCCTGGACACCCAGACCCGCAACCGCGTCGAGTCGGTGACCCGGTCGCTGGAGCGCCGCGGCCTGACCCAGATATCCGCCTGGCGCGACATGCTGAAGGCCCTCGGCAACGAGACGCCCGAAGCCTTCGTCGACTGGTTCGCCGTCGAACGCCAGTTCGGGCGCGAGGTCGACGTCGCCTTCCACCGCCATTACGTGGACCCCATGGTGCCCTTCGCCCGCGACGTGGCGTCCGAGGCCCACGGCGTGCTGGTGACCTCGGCGACGCTGCGCGACATCACCAGCGACGACCGCGACCCCGACGGCGACGGCTGGCCCCAGGCGGCCGCGCGCACGGGCGCCAGCCACATGGCGCGCCCGGCCGTGCACGTCGCGGTGCCCTCGCCCTTCGACTACGGCAAGCAGACTCGCGTGCTGATCGTCGGCGACGTGAACCGCAATTCGGCCGACCAGGTCTCGGCCGCCTACCGCGAGCTGTTCACGGCGTCGGGCGGCGGGGCGCTCGGCCTGTTCACGGCGATCAATCGCCTCAAGACCGTGCATCAACGCATCGCCGGGCCGCTCGAGGACCTCGACATCCCCCTTTACGCCCAGCATGTCGACCCGCTGGACACCGGCACCCTGATCGACATCTTCCGGGCCGAAGAGGACTCCTGCCTGCTGGGCACGGACGCCGTGCGTGACGGAGTCGACGTGCCGGGACGGTCGCTGCGCCTGATCGTGTTCGACCGGGTGCCCTGGCCGCGCCCGGACATCCTGCACCGGGCCAGGCGAAACGCCTTCGGCGGACGCGACTACGACGAGGCGTTGACGCGGCTCAAGCTGAAGCAGGCGTTCGGGCGGCTGATCCGCCGCGCGGACGACAAGGGTGTGTTCGTGATGCTGGACCGCGCCCTGCCGTCGCGCCTGGCCGCCGCCTTCCCCGAGGCGGTGGAGATCCAGCGCCTGGGCCTGAGCGAGGCCGTCGCCCAGGTTAAGGCCTTCCTTTCGCGGGAAGGGGAAGGCGGTTAGGGCCGCAGCGCGTCCGCGACCTGCGGCAGGGCGAAGAAGGCGCCGATGGTGACGACGGCCAGCAGGGTCGAGAACAGGGTGGCCGAGGACGTGCGCCGGATGTAGACGTTCTGCTGCTGCGCCAGGACGAAGCAGCTGGCCCCCGTGGGCAGGGCCGCCAGCATGACCAGCACGACCAGCCAGTCGGCACGCACGTCGAACACGTAGGCGCCCAGCAGCCAGGTCACGGCCGGGTGGACCAGCAGCTTGATCGCGACCATGACCGAGACCTCGCCCATGCCCTCGGCGACCGGCTTGCCGACCAGGAACAGGCCGAGCGCGAACAGCGCCCCCGGCGCGGCGGCGGCGCCCAGGACATTGGCGTAGGTGTCGACCGGCACCGGCAGCCTGAGCCCGCCGAGCGACCACGCCATGCCGATGGCGCAGCCGATGAACAGCGGGCTTTTCAGAAGCCCCCACAGGGAATCGATGAAGACCTTGGCCAGCGCCTGGCCCGTATCCTTGCTTTTTCCGGCGACGATCAGGACCTCGGTCACGGCGATGAACACCAGGGTCTGGAACACGGTGGCGATGGCCGCCGGCAGCGCCGCATCGGTCCCGAAGGCGACGATGGCAAGCGGGATGCCCATGTAGCCCGTGTTGGCGAACACCGAGACCATGGCGAACAGGGACGACTGCGACATGTCGTTCTTGAACGCGCGGCGCGACAGGAAATAGGCGCCCGCGAAGGTCACCGCGTTGCCTCCCAGGTAGGCCAGGATGAAGGGCCAGTCGAAGATCGTCGCGGCGTCGACCCGGGCCATGGAATGGCCGAGCAGGACCGGCAGCGCCACGTAGTAGACGAAGCGGTTGAGGGCGTCCGTCGAGGGCGCGCCCATGACGCCCATGCGCCCGGCCAGGAATCCCGTCAGGATGATGGCGAACACGGGCAGGACGACGTTGAGGACGGGTTCCATGGAGGCTCCGGCTGGGATGCGGGGACTTGACCGGCGAACGGCGGCCCTCCCATAACGGGTGCGCTGATATTTTTAAAGGATAAAGGGAAGGAAGCGGGATGACCAACCTTGCGGGAACGACCATCGGCGTCATCGGCCTTGGCCTGATGGGCAGGCCCATGGCCCGCAACCTGATGAAGGCCGGGGCGAAACTGGTCATCCACAACCGCTCCCAGGGCGTGGTCGAGGACTTGGCCCGGGAGGGCATGACGCCCGCGCGCACGCCCCGGGAACTTGCGGAAAAGACCGACGTCGTCATCTGCATGCTGTCGGACACGCCCGCGCTGGAGACCGTGCTGAGCGGCACGGACGGCGTGTTCCAGGCCCCCGTGCAGGGCAAGCTGATCGTCGACATGGGCACGTCCAAGCTTTTGGTCACCCGCATGCTGGCGGCCAAGGCGCAGGAGAAGGGCGCCGACTACCTGGACGCGCCGGTGTCCGGCGGCACCCTGGGCGCCGAGGCCGGCAACCTGACCATCATGGCGGGGGGATCGGACTCCGCATTCGAGCGCGCCCTGCCGGTCCTGCGGGTCCTGGGCGCCAAGATCACCCATGTCGGGCCGACCGGCGCCGGGCAGGTCGCCAAGGCCGCCAACCAGGTGATCGTGGGCCTCAACATCGGCGCCGTCGCCGAGGCCCTGTCGCTGGCCCAGGCGGCGGGCGTCGATCCGGGCAAGGTCCGCGAGGCCCTGGGCGGCGGCTTCGCCGACAGCCGCATCCTGGAGGTCCACGGGCTGCGCATGGTCGAGGGCAAGTTCACCCCGGGCGCGCGCTGCCCGATCCAGAGGAAGGACATGGACCAGGCCCTGGAATTGGCCGAACACCTGGGCATCGAACTTCCCGCCACGGCCCTGTCGCGCGACCTCTACGACCGGGTGATCGCGGCCGGCGACGGCGACTTGGACCATTCGGGCCTGATCCGCGCCATCCGCCCCGACTGGCCGGTGAACGAACGTTAGACCGCCCGCACCGCCTCGGGCCGCGCGGCGACCGGCAGAGTGAAAGTCACGGTGGTGCCTTGTCCGGGCGCGCTGGCGATGCGGATTTCGCCGCCCTGAAGTTCGATCAGCGATTTGGAGATGGACAGGCCGAGCCCCCAGCCCTTTTCCGTGGTGAAGGGGTTTTGGCTGCTTTTCGAGAACGGCTCCAGCAGACGCCCGATCACGTCCGGATCGATCCCGAGACCGGTGTCGGCGATCGCGACGGCGACGACGTTGCCTGACGGAACGGCCGAAATCGTGATACGGCCCGACGACGGCGTGAACTTGATGGCGTTGACGAGAAGGTTGAGAAACACCTGCTTCACCGCGCGCGCGTCGGCGTGCACGAGCGGCAGGTCCTCGGGCATTTCCAGGTCGATGCCGATGTCCTTCTCGTAGGCGCGCATCCGCGCCGCGTCGACGCATTCGCCCGCAATCCCGACCAGGGAGACCTCGCCTGGGTCGTGCTGGCCGGCACCCGCCTCGATGGCGGAAACATCCAACAGGTCCTCGACCAGGGACAAAAGGTAGGTGGCGCTGGAATGGATATCCTTGGCGTACTCGCGGTACTTGCCGGCGCCCGGCGGCCCGAAGTACTGGCCGTGGAGGATATCCGAAAAGCCGATGATGGCGTTGAGCGGCGTGCGCAGTTCGTGGCTCATGGTCGCGAGAAACCGGGTCTTGGCTTGATTGGCCTCTTCGGCGAACTCCAGGGTGTCACGCAATTCGTTCTGCACCGCCTTTTCCGCGGTGATGTCGACCATGATGGTGAGAAGCGCCTTGTCCCTGCCCGCGCCCAGCAGGATGGGAATTTTGTGATTGAGCAAGGCCTTGCGGCCCACGGCGGGAAATGTGCGCATGACCTCCTCGATGCTGACCTCGCCGGTTTCAAGAACCTGCCGGTCCTTGTCCGAGATGGCCCGCGCGTCCTCCTCGGGGAATACGTCCCAGATGACCTTGCCGGCGAGGGCCTCCGGCGTCGAGCCGACCCAGGCCGCATAGGTCGGATTGGCCAGCAGGATCACGCCGTTGCCGTCCTTGAGCGTCAAGCCGTTGGGCGTGTTGTCGATGATCGCCTGCAGGCGCGCCTCGCTGACGGCCAGAGCCTCGCGGGTTTGGATGTGTTCGTCGATCGCCTTGAAGATACCGCCCAGCACCGCCGTGGCCGGCGAAAACGTCACTACGATGGGGATCGCCACCGTGTTCAGGACCTCGTCGACGACAGCCTCGGGAAGCCACGTGAACAGCCCGATTTCGACGAGATGAACTGCCAGGCCGAACAGGAACAGCGTCAACAGGTTCAGCGGGATCAGTCGACGCTTCAGCGCGAAATGAAAGGCGATGCCCAGCCCGACGCTGGCGACGACCACCGCGACTCCGACGGGCGCGCCGCCGCCGCCCAGGTGTATCCGGAAGCCGGCGGCAATCAGCCCCGCGACGGCGCCGGCGAGGGGCCCGCCGAACATCCCGGACAGGCTGAGAATGACCGACCGGGGGTCGAAGATCACGCCCGGCGAGATGACGACCGGGGACTCCATGCCGATGACGCAGACCGCGCCGAACAACAGGCCGGAAAGGACTTTTCCGGCGGTCTCTTCATTGGGCCATCGTTGCGCGATGAACGCGTAGAGAAGGCAAAGAGACAGCAGCAACGAAGCCGCTTTGGCAAATTCGGCGACCATCAGGGCATCAGACTATCGCAAAAGGAGGCGGGTGTTCATTAGACCAAAAGTGCAGTCGTCTGAATATAGCGGGCTCTCGGAGACGGTGCATTTCCCGCCGGATGCGCAAAGTATATGCATATAATTTAATCACAGGAAAATTATAGCATATTTTTTATTCATTTTGGCAACGGGCGCGCCACTGTGCCCTGCGAATGCCGCCATCTAATCGATTGCGTTTAAATGAGAATTTCCCACGGTGCCGAGCTGGCACAAGACTTGCTGTTTACACATGCGAATTGCCGGCCACAGGACCCGCAGGCGCCCGCCGCGAACAACAACAGGGGCAACCAAGAAGACGACGATGCGTGTGATGCTGGTAACGGACATTCCCGATGCGCTGGACGCCGTCACGGCCCACGCCCAGGGATCGGATGGCGCGGCGCACGAGGTCGTCGCCCTTGCCGCCCCCCACGACACGCTGGCCGACAAGGCCCGCGAGGCAGCTCCCGACGTTCTTGTGGTGCACGTCGCCAAACCCGACGAATTTCCCTTCGCTGACCTGCAGCGCCTAAGCGAGTCGCAGCCCCTGCCCGTCATGTTCCTGGCCGACGACGAGCGGCCGGAGATCATGGCCCAGGCGTCACGCGCCGGCGTCAACGCCTACCTGCCCGTGGAGGCGGGGTTGAAGGCCTTCCCGACCCTGGCCGAGTGGACGCGCGCCCAGTTCCTCATAATGCGCGAGTTGAAGAAACTGTTGAAGGAGAAGGAAGACAAGCTGGCCGACCGCATCGCCATCGAGCGGGCCAAGGGAATCGTCATGAAGCTGAAGGGGCTTGAGGAAGACACCGCCTATCACGAGATCAGGAAGCTGGCGATGAAACGGTCCCAGCCCATGCGCGTCGTCGCCGAACAGATCATCGACACGGAAAACCTGGTCTTCTGCAAGGGATAACGAAGGAGACGCCTCGGCCTCCGGGCCGGCGTCGCGACAAGGAATTCGAAACACCGAGTCCATCTCCTTTCAAGACGGACTTGGCGAAGGCGGCGGGTCGGTATCGACAGCCACTCTCTCCTCAGGGGCCCGCCGCCTTCCTCCCCTCCGCCGCAAATCCCGTCGGCCGTTACCCGCTTGAACCCTCCCCCTCGAACAGGATTTCGGCCAGGGCCTCGGGGCAGACGACGAAGGGCGAATGGCCGCAGTTCATGCGCCAAACCCGGCGCGCCGGCAGAGCCGCCAGCATGGCGTCCTGAAGGTCGGGCGTGATGGCGAGGTCGCCGCGGCAGGAAACGTAGTCGCGCGGCACCCGCCCGAAGTTCTCGGCCGACAGCGCGAGGCCCTGGCGGAAGATCGCCATCGGCTCGGGCCGAAGCTTAGGGAACACCCGGTCGAGGTCCTCCCCGGACGCGTCCTGGTAGAAGGCATCCCGGGTCGTGTCGCGGTCGACGGCAAGGCAGGGAACGCCCTCGTGGTCGACCTTCAGGGCCCGTGCGCGGGAACCCTCGTCGCGGCGCGCCCAATCCAGGATGCTCTCACCCGGCCCCGGCATGTAAGCCGTCAGGTAGACGAGGCGCGTGAGCAGGTGCGGCACCCGCTCGGCGGCCTCGGCGACCACCGCGCCGGCCATGGAATGGCCGAGCAGGGAGACCGGGCCGCCCACGCCCTTGACCGCATCCGCGACGCGGTCGGCGTAAAGGGTCAGCGAAAGGTCGGCCGAGGGCGTCTTGTCGGCGCCGTGGCCCGGCAGGTCGGGGGTCAGGACCCGGGCGCCCCAGGCCTCCAGGACCGGCGTCAGCCGCTCCCAGCACCAGGCGCCGTGATAGGCGCCGTGGACGAGGACGAAGGTGGCCGCCACGGGCGCCGCACGCCCTAAAGGGCGACCAGGTCGAAGGCGACGCTGATGCGCGTCCCCTCGCCGTCGAAGGGAATGGTGCGGTGGAAGTAGGCCGAGGGGAACAGGTACATGACCCCTTCCTCGGGCGGGAACAACTGCAGGTGCGGCTGGTGCCTGAGCGTGAACTGCTCGGGCGCCTGGAAGAACTCGATGAAGCCGTTGGTGTCGCCGGGGTCCGTAACCTGCTGAGGGAGCTGCGGGTAATAGACACCCGACAGGAAGCCCGACGGATGGATGTGCGGCATCTGGTGGCCGCCGGCATTCATCTCGACCGCCCAGACGGTCAGCGAATATTCGTCGGACCAGCGGGTGAACAGGGGATGGGGGTTGTTTCGGTGGCGGCGGCGATAGACCCGCGCGGCCTCGGCGATCATGTCCTTGAAGTGGCGCATGGGCCCCCAGGGCTCGCACACCAGGCTGCCGGTGTGGCGGCCGGCGACGGTGGCGTGGCTGGGCGGCGACGGCACCAGGGACGGATGGCCAAGGATGTGGCGCACCATCTCGCGGTTGAACTCGGCCATGGAGGCGAAACCGTCGGGGCACAGGGGCCGGTGGCCCATGATCAGGTTCGGCGGCAGATAGGCCTCGGCCTCGGCGACCCGGCCCATGTCCGTCATCACGACGGCCCGGTAGGCGAGCATTTCCGGATCGCCCGGCACCTTGGCCAGGCGTTCGTCGCAGACCTCGAGCGCCCGAGCGTGGTCGCCCGCCTGCAGCAGCGCATCGATCAGGTTGATCCGCGCCAGGCGGTGACCCGGCTCGGCCGCCAGGATTTCCTCATAGCCGGCGCGCGCGCCGGCGGCGTCGCCCGCGTCGAGCTTCAGGGCCGCGGCCTTCTCGTCCAGGTCGGCCGAGCGCACGCCCTTGGCCGCCGCCCGGTCGATCAGGTCAGCCGCTTCGTCCTTGCGGCCGTCCTGGATCACCGCCGCGATCAGCCCGGCCCAGGCGGCTGCATCGCCGGGGGTCCGCACCGTGAGGTCGCGGAAGGCGGCCTCGGCCCCGTCGCGGTCGCCGCTGTGCATCAGGGCCTCTGCGCGCTGGAAGACGAACACGGGGTTGTCCGGAAAGCGCCGCATGCAGCCTTCCAGGAAGGGGATGACGGTCTTGTAATGTTCCGTGCCGAGCATGGCCTGCGCCAGATTCTCCCAGGCCGACTGCCAGTCGGGATTGGCGTCGCAGGCGGCCCGCAGGTGTTCGATGGCTTCGGTCCACTGGTGGCGGCGCAGGCAGAGGGTCCCCAGGTTATAATGCACGGGGGCCGAACCAGGCTGCAATGCGAGGGACCGGCGATAGGCCGGCAGAGCCATCCGGTTGACGCCCAGGCGCTCCGCCGCATGGCCCATCATGGCCCATTGCGAGGCGTCGAGACCACGTCGCGCATCCAGGCGCGCGTACAGTTCCAGCGCCAGGTCGTCGGCCCCCGCCTGGTATGCGGCCGCCGCCCCCAGGGCCAGAATTTCGGCGTCGGCGCGGCCGGTCACGGCGGCCTGGTAGGCGGCATTCGCCGCGTCGACCAACCGTCCGTCGTTGATCAGTCCTTTGATGCCGCCGGCGCCGGCACTGATGGTCATGCGCTGAAATCCGACCTGCATGGATTGCCGTTTCCCGATGTGATCCGCGAGACCTGCGGACCGTAGCAAACTTTCGCGTTCGGCCATATAGCCGAGGCGGGGCGTGGTCCATGTTTCGCGCAAAACCGCCGTCACGCCGCCGGGTCGCCCCCGGCGGCATTCGGGTTTTGCGACGGAAAAAGGGCCACCCTTTCGGGCGGCCCTCTCCAATCACGCGTGTCAGGCTGGATTAGAAACCCATGCCGCCCATGTCGGGCATGCCGCCACCGGCGGGCATCGGGTCCTTCTTCTCCGGCTTCTCGGCGACCATGGCTTCCGTGGTGATCAGCAGGCCGGCGATGGAGGCCGCGTCCTGCAGGGCCGTGCGGACGACCTTGGTCGGGTCGATGATGCCGGCTTTCAGCATGTCAACGTATTTGCCGGTCTGGGCATTGAAGCCCTGGGTCTTGACCTTGCCTTCCAGCAGTTTGCCGGCGACCACGGCGCCGTCGAAACCGGCGTTCTCGGCGATCTGACGGATCGGTGCCTGCAGGGCGCGGCGAACGATGTCGATGCCGACCTGCTGGTCGTTGTTTTCCGGGGTCAGCTTCTTGAGCGCGTTGACGGCATAGAGCAGGGCGACACCGCCGCCCGGAACCACGCCTTCCTCGACCGCCGCGCGGGTCGCGTGCAGGGCGTCGTCGACGCGGTCACGCTTTTCCTTCACCTCGACCTCGGTGGCGCCGCCGACGTTGATGACGGCCACGCCGCCCGCCAGCTTGGCCAGCCGTTCCTGCAGCTTCTCGCGGTCGTAGTCCGAGGAGGTTTCCTCGATCTGCGCCCGGATCTGGTTGCAGCGCGCCTCGATGTCCTTCTTCTTGCCGGCGCCGTCGACGATGGTGGTGTCGTCCTTGGTGATGATGACGCGCTTGGCCGTGCCCAGCATCTCAAGACCGACGTTTTCCAGCTTGATGCCCAGATCTTCGGAAATCACCTGGCCGTTGGTCAGGATGGCGATGTCTTCCAGCATGGCCTTGCGGCGGTCGCCGAAGCCCGGCGCCTTGACGGCCGCGACCTTGAGGCCGCCGCGCAGCTTGTTGACGACCAGGGTGGCCAGCGCCTCGCCCTCGATGTCCTCGGCGATGATCAGCAGCGGCCTGGATGCCTGCACCACCGCTTCCAGGACCGGCAGCAGCGGCTGCAGCGAGGACAGCTTCTTCTCGTGGATGAGAATGAAGGGGTTGTCCATGTCGCAGGTCATCTTGTCGGCGTTGGTGATGAAGTAGGGCGAGGTATAGCCGCGGTCGAACTGCATGCCCTCGACGACGGTCACGTCCGTGTCCAGGCCCTTGGCTTCCTCGACCTCGATGACGCCCTCGTTGCCGACCTTCTGCATGGCCTGGGCGATCATGGCGCCGATCGAAGCATCGCCGTTGGCGGAGATGGTGCCGACCTGGGCGATCTCGTCCGAGGTCTTGACCTTCTTGGAAACCGCCTTGACGTCGGTCACGACGGCCTCGACGGCCATGTCGACGCCGCGCTTGAGGTCCATCGGGTTCATGCCGGCGGCCACGGCCTTGACACCCTCGCGCACGATGGCCTGGGCCAGCACGGTCGCGGTGGTGGTGCCGTCACCGGCTTCGTCGTTGGTCTTGGAGGCGACCTCCTTGACCATCTGCGCGCCCATGTTCTCGAACTTGTCGGAAAGTTCGATCTCCTTGGCGACGGTGACGCCGTCCTTGGTGATGCGCGGCGCGCCGAACGCCTTGTCCAGGACCACGTTGCGGCCCTTGGGACCGAGCGTCACCTTGACGGCGTTGGCGAGGGTGTCGACACCCTTCAGCATGCGATCGCGGGCGTCGGTCGAAAACTTAACTTCCTTGGCAGCCATCTTCTCTATCCTCTTGATTTAATCTCTTGCGGAATCCCGGCGGACAATCCAGCGGCCTTAGCCGATGATGCCCAGCAGGTCCGATTCCTTCATGATGATCAGCTCGTCGCCGTCGATCGTCACTTCCGTGCCCGACCACTTGCCGAACAGGACCTTGTCGCCCTTCTTCACGTCGAGCGGCGTGATCGAGCCGTCCTCGTTGCGGGTGCCGGACCCGACGGCGACGATCTTGCCCTCCATGGGCTTTTCCTTAGCCGTGTCGGGAATGATGATGCCGCCCTTGGTCTTTTCGTCCTGCTCGATGCGCTTGACCAAGACCCGGTCATGCAGAGGCCTGAACTTCATTGTCTGATCTCCGTCAAAATATGGAAACAAAAGGGTTTTTCGCGTTTGTTAGCACTCGACCCCAGTGAGTGCCAGCGATGTAGTCCGGCGGCGCGCGGCTGTCAAGGGTGTTGGGAGGATTTGCGAGCGGAATCGGCCTGATTTTCCGTAGCCGACGCGGTCCGCAGTCATCCTGCGCGAACGAAGATCACGTTGACGTCGGTGTTTTCCCGCTGTTGGCCGCGCCGGGCCTCCGCGAACCCGGCCTCGGCCAGCAGGGCCGGAATTTCCGCGTCGTCGGGGGCGATCTCGATCAGCACCGACTTGACCGTCCCGCTTTTCAAGATGCCCATGGCGCCCCGGATGATTTGCGGCTCGATGCTGTCGACGTCGATCTTGATATGCCGCGGCGGTGGGAAGCCGTAGGTCTCGACCAGGCTGTCGGCGGTGAGCGCGAAGGCGTCGACGGCGATCTCGGCCCGGGCGAAGCCCAGGCGGGACAGGCCGCTGTCGTAGAGCGACGACCCCGAGGTGCCTGCCTCGAAGGAGGGCATGTAGAACCGCCCGCGCCCGTCGCGGTCGCTGAGCCCCAGGCAATGGGCCGCAACGGCCTCGCCGACGCCGTTTTCGACCACGTTGCGGGCCAGACAATGGAACGAAAAGGGATTGGGCTCGAACGCCACGGTCGAAATCCCGCGCTTGCCCGCATAGACCGCATAGGGGCCAACGCTGGCCCCGATGTCCCAGTAGTGATCGCCTGGCTGGAAGCTGTCGATCCATTCGACCGTTTCCGGCTCGCGCACGAAGGCGTGGCGGGCGAAATAGAGGGCGTCCTTGCCGGGCGTATAAAGCGTAATGGGACCGAGCGGCGTCGCCACGGGGACCCGCGGCGTCACCGCATCGGCCAGACGCGCCAGGGTCGCATAGCGTGGCCAGCGCGACATGGGGGCCGCCAGGCCCTTGACCAAACCGGCCAGGAACGCGGAATAGGTCTTGCTCATGATATGCTGCGTTCCGTCGCCCCCTGCGCGCGGTCGGCGCCGCTCGCGTTTTCCCTATCAAGAACGCGAGCGTAGATGCTTTCCAGCCGGGCGACCACGGCTTTCCGGCCGTAGGTGGCAAGGCAGGTTCCGCGAAGCGCCGCCCGGTCGAAGGTTCCCGCGCGTTCCCGCATGTCAACGAGCGCCTTGGCCAGCGCCGCTTCGTCCCGGGGCGGCGCGACGATGCCGGTTTGCGGGATCAGGATGCCCTCGGGTCCGCCGCACGCGGTGGCGACGACGGGCGTGCCCTGGGACAGCGCCTCGATGACCACGACGCCGAAGGTTTCGACGAAACTGGGCAGCACGACCGCGTCGGCGCCGGCCATATGGCGGCGCACCTCGTCCGGCGGCATCACGCCCAGGACCCTGACCCTGCCCCGCAGGCCAAGGCCGTCCGCCAGGCGTTCCAGCGGCGCGCCGTCGCCGGAGCCGATGAAATGAAGCTCCGTCTGGTCCGCCGCCGCGTCACCGCGCGGAAAGGCCCGGGCGAAGGCACGGATCAGGCCCTCCTGGTTCTTTTCCGCGGAAATGCGGGCGACGCACAGGAACACGAACGGCCCGCCCCGGGGCCGGTCTTCCGGCGACGCCTGCTCGAATGCGGGGGTCAGGATGTTGGGTACCACCGTCACCGGCCGCGCCCGCGCGCCGTACTGATCGACGATGATGTCGCGAAGCTGCGGGCTGACGGCGAGCCGCGCATCGGCGGCGCCGAGCACGTCCGCGATCAGGCGTTTCTGCCACCAGCGGAGCCTGCCCTGGGCGAAGTCCGTGGAATGTTCGGTCAGCACGAAGGGGATGCCCGTGCGGGCGGAGAGGCGTCGCGCCAGCACGCCGCCGTTGAGCGCCGCATGGGCGTGCAGGATGTCGGGGCGGCCCTCGGCGGCCGCGTAGGCGTCGAACAGGCGGCGTCCCGCCGCCGCGAAGGTCAGCGCATCGCGGAACGGCATCCGCGGCAGGCGGTGCAGCACATCGACCCGCCATACGCGCACGGGTCCATCGTTCTCGGCGCGGATACGGTTCATTTCGGGCAGCCGTCCGGTGCGGCGGTCGCGCAGGCCCCAGAGCTTGGGATAGATCACCCCGACCTTGTGCCCGGCGGCGGCCAGCGCCTGCGCCTGGTCGCGGAAGAAGGATCCACCGCCCGCCGATCGCTGGTACGAGTACCACGAGGGAATGATCAATACATGCATGACAGCCCCCCCGGCCGCCAGGGCCGCCCGTGCGGGTTCAATCGGCGGTGGTCGGATCGGCCCCGCCGATTTCCTCATCCAGTTCCTCGTCCAGCACCTTGCCGTGGCGGTGACGGCGGTAAAGATAGACGCCGAGGATGCCCGACAGCACGAACAGTCCGGCGGCAAGCGCGATGTTGGCCGCCGGGTTGACCTTGATGCCCGTGCCGATGAGGGCGAAGATCAGCGTCTGCGGCAGATAGCCGATGGCCGAACCGGCGAGGTAGGGCAGGCCCGGCACGCTGGTCACGCCCGCCGCCAGGTTGGTCAGGACGTTGCTGCCGACCGGCAGGAAGCGGATCAGCAGCGTCATGGTGAACGGGTTTTCGGCAAGGAAGTCGTCGATACGCTTGACCTTCCCCGGGAACCGGCCGGCGACCAGGTCGCGGCCCAGGAAGCGCGCGTAATAGAAGCTGACGACGCAGCCGGCGACGGTCGCCATGATCGTCAGGGCCGTGCCCTCGACGATGCCGAAGGCATATCCGCCCAGGAAGGCGATAAGCTGGCGCGGCATGCCGACCGCCGTGAACAACCCGCCGGCGGCGACGAACACCAGCATGCCCGCCGCGCCGCGCCCCCGCACGTAGGTGTCGATCCAGGTTTCGTCGAGATGGGCGTCAAGCCCCGTGGCCCGGATCAGGATCACGACCCCGATCAGCGTCAGCAGCAGGGTGCCGCCGCGTAATGCGAACCTCACGCTCATCCGCCCGAACCCGTCACCGCGCCGCGGACGGGCGTTTCCTCGACCACCTGGGGCTTGGAGCCGCGCCGCTGCAGCCACATGACGCCGAACAGGTCGACGATGCCGACCCACAGGCGGTTCCACACGCCGTATTTCGAGGTGCCCCGCTCGCGCGGACGGTGGTTGACGGGTACCGACATCACCCGCCCGCCCAGGCGGATCATCAGGGCCGGCATGAAGCGATGCATGTGGTCGAAGCGCGGCATGTCGAGGAACGCCTGGCGGGGAAACACCTTTAGACCGCAGCCCGTGTCAGGCGTGTCGTCCTTGAGCAACCCCGCGCGGATGCCGTTGGCTATGCGCGACGACAGGCGGCGGATGGCGGTGTCGCGCCGCTTGGCGCGCAAGCCCGCGATCATCAAGCGCTCGCCGCCGCCTTCCGCCTTGTATTTCTCGACCAGGGCCGGAATGTCGGCCGGGTCGTTCTGGCCGTCGCCGTCGAGCGTCGCGATCAGGGGGGCGCGGGCGTGCTGCACTCCGGTCCAGATCGCGGCGCTCTGGCCGCAGCAGTTGACGTGGCGCAGCACGCGCAGTTCCGGCACGTCCTTGGCCAAATCCGCAAGCCTGGCCAGGGTTGCGTCCGTGCTGCCGTCGTCCACGTAGACGATTTCATAGGCCACGCCGCCGCCCAGCGCCGCGCGGATTTCGCCAATCAGGGGGGACAGGTTCTCCGTCTCGTTGTGCACGGGAACGACCACGGCGAGGGCCGGGAGAGCGGTGTCTTTCAAGGTGCCGGTCATGAGGAAACTTCGCGCTTTTCCACCGTCGCGCCGCCGCCGCCCAAGGGGGCCGCGGCACGCGCGACCGCTTATTGCACCCGCACAGGCAAAGGTCAAATATCTTGCAATCCGGCCGCCTTCCGCCCAAGGGTGGCCCGACGGCGCCGGCAGGCGCCGGAACCGCAACGTCACCGGAGGAGGCGCCCATGACCGGCGGTCACGGCGGCGCGGAGCCGAACGGCGGACCGGCCCTGCACCGGGAAGCGGTCCGGCCCGAATGGATCGACTACAACGGCCACATGAACCTGGCCTATTACCTATTGGCGTTCGACCACGCGACGGACGCCCTGCAGGACGTCGTGGGCCTGGACGCCGGCTACCGCGAGGCCACGGGCGGGTCCGTGTTCGTCGCCGAGGCCCATCTGACCTATGCCAGCGAAGTCATGCCGGGCGAGGAGATACGCATCCGGACCCGGGTCCTGGACGTCGACGGCAAGCGCCTGCACCTGTTCCACGAGATGTTCGCCGGCCCCGAAAACGCGCAGGAACCCGGCCGTCTGGCCGCGACCAGCGAGTTGATGATTCTGCACGTCGACTTGGCCGACCGGCGCACGACGCCGTTTCCGGCGCGGGTTCGCGAACGCCTTGAGGGCATGAAAGCGGCGCAATCGGCCGTTCCGCCGCCGCCCCAGGCCGGACGCCGTATCGAAATGAAGAAAAAGATATGAACCCGGCGGGCGGGTTATGTTAGAAACTAGCCATAATAATTGTCCGCCGGCATTCGATGAACGACGGTCGTCAACGAAGGTGAGAACGGCGTCCCCGCAACCTGTAGAAGGCAGGCCCGTTGTCCGACGAAGAAAAATCCCGGAGCAACCCCACCGCTTACGCCAGATCGGCGCTCCAGATGATGGAGAAGAAGGGGATACCGCCCAAACCGAACAATTTCGCGGTTTGGTACCGGTATTTCTCGGGCGCGTATCCGGAGCTTTCCCGCACCCTGGACGTCATTCTTGAGGCCGGCCTGCCGTTCACCGAGGAACGCAACGCGGAAATCTACGACCGTTTCCTGGGCGTGACCCTGGACGAGGATTTCCTCAACGACGCAACGCTTCGCGTCGAGACCGAACTCAAGAAGCTGATGCACTACCTGGAAGAGGCCGGCACGGACGCCCAGACCTACGGCGACACCCTGTCCGTGGTGTCGGGCGAACTGGCGGCCGATGACGAGCGCAAGGACATCCGCGCCGTCCTTGAAACGGTGATCGCCGCGACGCGCACCATGGAGGAGCGCAACCGCGTCCTGGAAAGCCGACTGAAGGATTCCGCCAACGAGATCCGTGACCTCAAGGAGGATGTGGAATCACTGCGTCACGAGGCGATGACGGATGCGCTGACCGGCGTCGCCAACCGCAAGCTGTTCGACGAGGAAATCCGCGTCGGAGCCGCCGAGGCCATGGACCTGGGCACGCCGCTGACGCTGTTGATGATCGATATCGACCACTTCAAGTCCTTCAACGACACCCACGGGCATCAAGTCGGCGACCAGGTGCTGCGGTTCGTCGCGCGGATTATGAAAAGCTGCGTGCGGGGCGAGGACCTGACCGCACGCTACGGGGGCGAGGAATTCGCCATCGTGCTGCCCAACACCACGCTGGTGAACGGCGCCAAGGTCGGCGAGCACGTGCGCCTGCAGGTCTCCAAGAAGGCGGTCATCAACCGCGCCACGGGCAAGAGCCTGGGCACGATCACCGTGTCGGTGGGCGCCGCCGAGTTCCAGCCGGGCGAAAGCGTCGAAAGCCTGATCGAACGGGCCGACGAGGCGCTCTACCTGGCCAAGCACAACGGCCGCAACCGGGTCGAATTGGCCACCGCCCGCGCCAAGAAGGCGCCAGGCGCGCAGCCGGCCCATACCTGAATCCGGTCCGTCCGGACCGCACCGGAACCGAGAGGATGCGCGGGGTATCTCGGAACCGTTTCTTGACAAACCGGCCCCGGAAGGCCATCAGGCCCTGAAGTCCGGGCATTTCCACCGGCCCGGACGATGTTGCCGGCGGCAACCGGCGCCGGCCGGCGGACAAGCGGATTGCAAGGACCATGGTCCCGTTGACCGACCGCATCCTTGACCACTTTCCCGACCCGACGATCCTGTTGGACGCGCGGCGCGCGGTCCGTTTCGCGAACGCCGCCGCCCGCGACCTCCTGGACATCACGCGAGTGGGTCAGGACCTGGCCATGTCGCTGCGCCATCCCCGTGTGCTGGAGGCCGTCGACCAGGTCCTGGGCCGGGCCGAGACCCGCGCCGTCGACATTACCCTGCCGGGCGTCACGCGGCGCAATTTCGAAATGTACGTCGCAGGGTTCTTGCCCGCCGCGGATGCGAATGGTATCGGCGCGGTCCTGGTGCTGCGCGACCTGACCACGGCGCGGCGGGCCGAACAGATGCGCGCCGACTTCGTGGCCAACGCCTCGCACGAGTTGCGCTCGCCCCTGGCGGCCCTGCTGGGCTTCATCGAAACGCTGGAGGGTCCCGCCGGGGACGACGAGGAAACCCGCCGGCGCTTTCTCGGCATCATGCTCCGCGAGGCCAAGCGCATGGCGGGGCTGATCGACGACCTGCTGACCCTGTCGCGCGTCGAGATCAACGAGCATGTGCGCCCCACCGCCCCGGTCGACATCGCCGGGGTGCTGCTGAACGTGACGGAGGCGCTGAGCCATCAGGCCAAGGCCGCGAACATGCCGATCCGAGTCAACTACGGCAGCAACCTGCCGGCGGTGCACGGCGAGGCCGACCAGCTTTTCCAGGTATTCCGCAACCTGATCGAGAACGCCATCCGATACGGCGCCAAGGGCGAGGCCGTAGATGTCCGCGTCGAGCCGGCCGCGCGCATTCCCGGTACCGGCCGCGCGGGCATCGCCGTCAAGGTCACAGATCACGGCGAAGGCATCCCGGAAGAGGCCATTCCCCGCCTGACGGAACGATTCTACCGGGTCGACAAGGCGCGCTCGAAAAGCGTCGGCGGCACGGGCCTGGGCCTGGCCATCGTCAAGCACATCGTCAACCGCCACCGCGGCCTTCTGGCCGTGGAAAGCGAACCGGGCAAGGGATCGACCTTCACGGTCTACCTGCCGGCCGAACAGCCCCGCCAGGGCCTCCTGCCGGGAAACGGCGAGACGGTAGCCATCCCCTCGTCCGATGTGTCATAAACCTGTGACAATTTGATTGCCGCCGCCCGCGTTTCCGGCGTATGCCCTAGCCCGCGCCGCGCGTCCGTTTTGCGCCCAAACGTCCAAACGCCCGCCGAAAGCAAAATTCCCGCCCCATGTATAAAGAGACCCTAAGCAAGGACCTGGGCAAGCTGGCAGCCGTCGAGCACGCGACGCAGGCGCTGTCGCGCCGGTTCTCGCGCATCGGCTGGGCCCTTCTGTTCCTCGCCATCACGTCGAACGTGGCGATGATCGCCACCGTCGGGATGGACCACCAGCTGTTCATCGTCGCTGCCGGGGTCATCGGCGGCTACATGGCGCTGAACATCGGCGCCAACGACGTGGCCAACAACGTGGGTCCCGCGGTGGGCTCGCGGGCCCTGCCGATGATCGGCGCGCTGATCATCGCCGCCGTGTTCGAATCACTGGGCGCCGTTGTCGCCGGCGGCGACGTGGTCAAGACGATCTCCAAGGGCATCGTCGACCCGGCGCAGATCAGCGACCCCGACATCTTCATCTGGGCCATGATGTCGGCCCTGCTGGCCGCCGCCCTGTGGGTCAACCTGGCGACCTGGCTGAGCGCGCCCGTATCCACCACCCACGCCGTAGTCGGCGGCGTCATGGGGGCGGGCGTCGCCGCCGCCGGATTCGGTGTCGTCGACTGGAGCGTGATGGGCGCCATCGCCGCAAGCTGGGTCATCTCTCCGGTCATGGGCGGGATCATCGCGGCGGCGTTCCTCGCCTTCATCAAGTTCAACGTGATCTACCGCGAGGACAAGATCGCCGGCGCCAAACGCTGGGTGCCGGTGCTGGTGGCGCTCATGGCCGGGGTGTTTTCCGCCTATCTGGTGATGAAGGGCCTGAAGAAGCTGTGGAAACCGGGGCCGGAGATCGTCGCCGCCATCGGCTTCGGAGTCTACGTCGTGACCTATGCCGTCGTCCGCCCGCTGATCCGCCGCAAGGCCGAGGGCATGGAGAACCGCAACAAGTCCGTGCGCTCGCTGTTCACGCTGCCGCTGATCTGCGCCGCAGCACTTCTGTCCTTCGCACACGGCGCCAACGACGTGGCCAACGCCGTGGGACCCTTGGCGGCCGTGGTCGACACCGCCGCCACGGGCGGCACCCACGGCAAGGCCGGCATTCCCAGTTGGGTGCTGTTCGTGGGCGCCGCCGGCATCACCATGGGCCTGTTGCTGTTCGGTCCCAAGCTGATCCGCACGGTGGGTGCCGAGATCACCAAGATGAACCCCATGCGGGCCTATTGCGTGGCGCTGGCGGCGGCCATCACCGTGATCGTCGCCTCGGCGCTCGGACTGCCCGTGTCGTCGACCCATATCGCCGTCGGCGCCGTGTTCGGCGTCGGCTTCTTCCGCGAGTGGATCACCGGGCGCAAGACCCACATCAACCACGGCCGCCATAACAGGGAGCCGGAGCCCGCCCAGACAGCTGACAGCGACGCCGCCGAACGCACGCGGCGGCGCAGGCTGGTGCGCCGCCAGCATTTCATGACCATCTTCGCCGCGTGGATCGTCACGGTGCCTTGCGCGGCCCTGCTGGGGGCGGGCCTGTTCCTGCTGTTCGCCTGGACGTTCTCGTAACCGGGCGCGCGAGCGGGCGGATCGGATATCACGAAAAATAGCGAATTTCCGCCGTTTTTCATGGGCCGATGTCATAAAATTGCAACAAGCATGTCATATGAACGACGTGTCGCGGGCCTAGGTTGTGCGGCGATGACATTCGGGGGCGCGCCTTCCGAAGTAACGGACAACCCAGTATCCCTTCACGACACACGTAGGAGTCACCCATGTTTCGCAAGTCGCTTGCAGTCGCCGCCGTTGCCGGCATGGCCCTGTCGCTGGCCAACGCCGCCGAGGCGCGCGATCAGATCCGGATCGTCGGTTCGTCGACCGTGTTCCCGTTCTCGACCGCAGTCGCCGAACAGTTCGGCAAGACCACCAAGTTCAAGACCCCGGTCGTCGAAAGCACCGGTTCCGGCGGCGGCCTGAAGCTGTTCTGCGCCGGCATCGGCGCCCAGCACCCGGACATGACCAACGCGTCGCGCCGGATCAAGAAGTCCGAAGTCGAGAATTGCGCCAAGAACGGCGTCACCGACATCGTCGAGGTCAAGGTCGGCTATGACGGCATCGTGCTGGCCAACTCCAAGGTTTCGGCGCAGATGAAGCTGACCCGCAAGCAGCTGTACCTGGCGCTTGCCAAGGACATTCCGGCCGGCGAGGGCAAGCTGATCCCGAACCCGCACAAGACCTGGAAGGACGTCGACGCCTCGCTGCCCGACATCAAGATCGAGGTTCTCGGCCCGCCCCCGACGTCGGGCACCCGTGACGCCTTCGCCGAACTGGCGCTTGAAGGCGGCTGCAAGTCCTTCGGCTGGATCAAGGCCATGAAGAAGCAGGACAAGAAGAAGTACAAGGCGATCTGCCACTCGATCCGCGAGGACGGCGCCTACGTGGAAGCCGGCGAGAACGACGTGCTGATCGTGCGCAAGCTGGAAGCCAACCCGAAGGCCTTCGGCGTGTTCGGCTACTCCTTCCTCGACCAGAACGCCGACAAGATCCAGGGTTCCCTGATCGACGGCAAGTCGCCGACCTTCGAAGCCATCGCCGACGGCTCCTATCCGGTGTCGCGCCCGCTGTTCTTCTATGTCAAGAAGGCGCATGTCGGCTCGATCCCCGGCATGAAGGAATACGTCGCCGAGTTCACCTCGGAAAAGGCCTTCGGTCCCGACGGCTACCTGGCCGACAAGGGCCTGATCCCGATGGGCGACAAGGAGCGCAACAAGTTCCGTGAAGACGGCGCCCAGTTGCGCAACAACATCGACCTCTAAGGTCGCCCGGCGTTATCCCCCGGAAGGCGCCGTCCTTCCGGGGGTCGCCCGGACCGGCGGGCGGCCGATTTAAAATAAATTCATTCGTTTATCGATTTTCGACCCCGGCCCGGATTTCGGGCACCTCGATCCAAGGACCAAGAAGCGACATGAGCTTCCCCGTTTTATTTGGCGTCCTCGCGGTTCTTACCCTTTTCGGATTCTTCCTGGGCCGGTCGCGCGCCATGGCGACCGCCGGCGGTCAGATCCGCAACCTGCATTCGCTGCCCAACTACTACGGCTACTACATCGGCCTGTGGTGCGCGGTGCCCGGCTTCCTGCTGCTGATCGGCTGGATGGCGCTCGAGACGACGGTCCTGGACGGCATGCTGGTCGCCCATCTGCCCAAGCGCATGACCGACGTGCCGGGGGCCGAGCTGTCGCTGTTGCTCAACGACATCAAGAACCTGGCCCACGGCGACGTCACCAGCCGCCAGGTCGTCGATGCGGACCTCAAGGACGCCGCCGCCTTCTACGGCCAGCTCAAGGTGTCGTCGAAGATGTTGCTGGCGGCGCTTCTGGTGGTGCTCGCCTGCGGCGGCATCCTGATCGCCCGCGGCCGCATCGCGCCAGAATTGCGCGCGCGCAACAGCGTCGAGCGCGCCGCCATGGCGATCATGATCATCTGTTCGACCATCGCCGTGCTGACGACGTTGGGCATCATCCTGTCGCTGCTGTTCGAATCGCTCAGATTCTTCGAAAAGGTCCACCCGCTCGACTTCGTGTTCGGCCTGGAGTGGAGCCCGCAGACCGCGTTGCGCAAGGACCAGGTGGGGGCGACCGGCCTGTTCGGCGCGATCCCGCTGCTGGCCGGCACGCTGCTGATCTCGTTCATCGCCATGTGCGTCGCGGCCCCCGTGGGCCTGATGGCGGCGATCTACATGTCCGAATACGCGCCCGCCAGGGTGCGCGGCACGGTCAAGCCGCTCTTGGAAATCCTGGCCGGCATCCCGACCGTGGTCTACGGCTTCTTCGCCGCCCTGACCGTGGCCCCGTTCTTCCGCGACTGGGGTCTGGAGTTCGGCCTGACGATCTCGTCGGAAAGCGCGCTCGCCGCAGGCGTGGTCATGGGCATCATGATCATCCCCTTCGTGTCGTCGCTGTCCGACGACGTGATGTCGGCGGTGCCGCAGTCGCTGCGCGAAGGCTCCTACGGCCTGGGCGCCACCAAGTCCGAGACCATCAAGCAGGTGATCCTGCCGGCCGCCCTGCCGGGGGTGGTCGGCTCGCTGCTGCTGGCCGCCTCACGCGCCATCGGCGAGACCATGATCGTGGTCATGGCCGCCGGCCTGGCCGCCAACCTGACGGCCAATCCCTTCGAGGCGGTGACCACGGTCACCGTGCAGATCGTCACCCTGCTGGTCGGCGACCAGGAGTTCGACAGCGCCAAGACCCTGGCCGCCTTCGCGCTGGGCCTGATCCTGTTCTGCGTCACCCTGGTGCTGAACATCATCGCCCTGACCATCGTCAACAAGTATCGAGAGCAATATGACTGACGCGGCACCGAACCCGAACGGCGCGGTGGGCGGCGGGCTTGCGGCCCGCAACGCGGCCGAGGCCGTGCGCAGGAGCCTGAAACGCCGCTACGCCGCGGAACGCCGGTTTCGGATGTACGGCATCCTGGCGGTGGCCTTCGCCGTGTGCATGCTGGGCCTGCTGTTCACGACCATCGTGTCCAAGGCGGTCCCGGCCTTCACCCAGACCATGATCAACCTCGAAGTCACGCTGCACGCCCAGGACATCGACCCCCAGGGCACGCGCGACCGCGAGACCCTGGCGACCGCCAACTACCGGAGTATCGTCCGCCGGGCCGTATTCGACCTGTTCCCCGACGTCACCAGCCGCCGCGACAAGCGCGCGCTGTTCGACATGATCAGCCCGGGCGCGGTGTTCGCCGTGCGCGACCTGGTGCTGGCCAACCCCATGCTGATCGGCGAGCGCGTGACCGTGCGGGTCCCCATGTCCGACGACATCGACCAGTTGAACAAGGGCGCCATCCGCAAGGACGTCCCCGAGGCCGAACGCCGCGTCAAGGACAAGCAGATCGCGTGGTTCGAACGGCTGGAGAACCGCGGCGCGATCGAGACCGTGTTCAATTCGACCTTCTTCACCGCCGGCGACAGCCGCGAGCCCGAACTGGCGGGCATCCGCGGGGCGGCCATGGGTTCGTTCTTCACCATGCTGGTAACGCTCCTGGTGTCGTTCCCGCTGGCCGTGGCCGCCGCGATCTACCTGGAGGAATTCGCCCCGGTCAACAAGTGGACCCAGACCATCGAGGTCAACATCAACAACCTGGCCGCCGTGCCGTCCATCGTGTTCGGCCTGCTGGGCCTCGCCGTGTTCATCAACTTCCTCGGGATGCCGCGCTCGGCCCCCGTGGTGGGCGGCCTGGTGCTGGCGCTGATGACCCTGCCGACCATCATCATCGCCGCCCGCTCGGCCCTGAAGTCGGTGCCGCCGTCGATCCGCGAGGCGGCCTACGGCCTGGGCGCCTCGCCGCTGCAGGTCATCGCCCACCACGTGCTGCCGCTCGCCATGCCGGGCATCCTGACGGGAACCATCATCGGCATGGCCCAGGCGCTGGGCGAGACGGCGCCGCTTCTGATGATCGGCATGGTCGCCTTCATCGTCGATGTCCCGCACGGCGCGCTCGACCCGGCAACCGTGCTGCCCGTGCAGATCTACCTGTGGGCGGACTCGCCCGAACGCGCCTTCGTCGAGCGCACCTCGGCGGCCATCTGCGTGCTGCTGGGCTTCCTGATTTTGATGAACGTAAGCGCGGTGCTGCTGCGCAAGCGGTTCGAGAGAAAGTGGTAAGGATCACTCCATGAACCAGAGCATCCCCCAGGAAACGTCCGGAGACGCCCCCGTGACGCAATCCGACGCCGCCGGCATCAAGATCGCGGCCCGAGGTGTCAACGTCTTCTACGGCGAGAAGCAGGCCCTGTTCGACGTCGACCTGGACATCAACGCGAACGAGGTGACGTCGCTGATCGGCCCGTCGGGCTGCGGCAAGTCGACCTTCCTGCGCTCGCTCAACCGCATGAACGACATCATCGACATCTGCCGCGTCGAAGGCGGGATCACGCTTGACGGCGAGGACATCTACGACAACCGCATAGACGTGGTGCACCTGCGCGCGCGGGTCGGCATGGTGTTCCAGAAGCCCAACCCCTTCCCCAAGTCGATCTACGACAACGTGGCCTACGGCCCGCGTATCCACGGCCTGACCAATTCCAAGACGGAATTGGACGAGATCGTCCATACGGCCTTGCAGAAGGCCGGCCTGTGGAACGAGGTGAAGGACCGCCTGGACCAGCCCGGCACCGGGCTTTCCGGCGGCCAGCAGCAGCGCCTGTGCATCGCCCGCGCCGTCGCCGTGTCGCCCGAGGTGATCCTGATGGACGAGCCGTGTTCGGCCCTCGACCCCATCGCCACGGCGAAGATCGAGGAATTGATCGACGAACTGCGCGACAATTTCACCATCGTCATCGTCACCCACTCCATGCAGCAGGCGGCGCGCGTGTCGCAGCGCACGGCCTTCTTCCACCTGGGCTACCTGGTCGAAGTCGACGATACGGAGAAGATGTTCACGAACCCGTCGGACGAACGCACCCAGGGCTACATCACGGGCCGTTTCGGCTGATCCGACGGGGCGAGGGAGACCGCACGACATGAGCAAGGAACACATCGTCAAGTCCTTCGACGAGGACCTGAAGAAGCTGGACAACATCATCGCCGAAATGGGCGGCCTGGCCGAGGTCCAGTTGGCCGACGCCGTCGAGGCGCTGATCAAGCGCGACACGGAACTGGCCGACAGCGTCATCGCCGGCGACAAGAAGATCGACGCCCTTGAATCCGAGATCGACAACCAGGCGACCACGACCCTGGCGCTGCGCCAGCCCATGGCCGACGACCTGCGCGCCACCATCACGGCGCTGCGCGCGGCCAGCCTGATCGAGCGCATCGGCGACTATGCCAAGAACATCGCCAAGCGTTCGGTGGTGCTGTCGCAGTCGCCGCCCCTCGGCCCTGCCAAGAGCATCGCCCGCATGGCGACGCTGGTGCAGGGTATGATCAAGGACGTGCTGGACGCCTACGTGGCGCGCGACGTGGACAAGGCCGAGGCGGTACGCGCGCGCGACGCCGACGCGGACCTGCTGCACACCAGCCTGTTCCGCGAGATCCTGACCTACATGATGGAAGATCCGCGCACCATTACCTCGTGCACGCACCTTCTGTTCGTCGCCAAGAACCTGGAACGCATCGGCGACCATGCCACCAACATCGCCGAACTGGTGTACTATCTTGTGAAAGGCGTGCCGCCCATGGACGAGCGCGAAAAAAGCGATGCATCAAGCTTCACCGTCGTCGACCTCGACGGCGACTAGGCTCAAGGGCGCGGGCATCATGAGCACGAGCATTCTCATCGTCGAGGACGATCCTTCCCTGGCCGAACTGGTGCGCTACAACCTGGCCAAGGAAGGCTTCAACGCGGTCGTCGTGGGCGACGGCGAAACCGCCGTCGTCGCGGTCGAGGAGGAGGACCCCTCGCTCGTCATCCTCGACTGGATGCTGCCGAACCTGTCAGGCATCGAGGTGTGTCGCCAGCTGCGCCGCAAACCCGAAAACCGCAATCTGCCCATCATCATGCTGACGGCCCGCGGCGAGGAGGCGGACCGCATCCGCGGCCTCGATTCCGGCGCCGACGACTATGTGGTGAAGCCGTTCTCGCCCAACGAGTTGATCGCACGGGTGCGCGCCGTCCTGCGCCGCGCCCATCCAGAGGAATCGGGCGAGGTGCTGTCCTACGCCGACCTGACCATGGACCTGGAGGAACACCGGGTCTATCGCGGCGACGAACAGGTGCGCCTCGGCCCCACTGAATTCCGCCTGCTGCGCGTGTTCCTGGAAAAGCCGGGGCGCGTCTATTCCCGCGAACAGCTTCTCGACCGCGTGTGGGGCCGGGACATCTATGTCGAATCGCGCACCGTCGACGTGCATATCCGCCGATTGCGCAAGGCGCTCAACTCCGAGGGCCGCCCGGACCTGATCCGCACCGTGCGCTCGGCCGGTTACGCGCTCGATTCCTCGCCCGATTGAACCCAGGCCGCTGAAAGACGCGTATTGCCGTAGAGACCTGTTTAACCTTCTCGCCCTATCATTCGAGCGGGAAGATCATGGTTATCTCACGCTTCAAATACGCCCGGCTTCTGCTCGCGGCCCGACGGGTCATCCGTAACGACCATCTGATCCTGATGGTCCTGGCGCTTGTCGTCGGCTGCGCGGCGGGCGCCGCCGTCGTCGCCTTCCGCGAGACCATCGATCTGGTCCAGTTCCTGTTCTACGGCACGGGCCACGCGCGCCTGACGCCGCACGCGGCCGGGCTGCAATGGTGGCACGTGCTGCTGGCCCCCGCCGTGGGCGGCCTGATCGTCGGGATTTTCGTCCACCTGCTGCTGCCGAACCGGCGGCCCCAGGGCGTCGCCGACGTGATCGAGGCGGAGCAGCTTCACGGCGGCTGGATGTCGTCCCGGGTCGGCCTGCTGTCGGCCATCGCCAGCGCGATTTCGATCGGCGCGGGAGCCTCCGTCGGACGCGAGGGCCCCGCCGTGCACCTGGGCGGATCACTCGGCGCGTGGCTGGCCCGACGCCTCCACCTCACCCGCTCGCTGAACCGCACGCTTCTGGGCTGCGGCGTCGCCGCCGCCGTCGCCGCCTCGTTCAACGCGCCGCTGGCCGGCGCCCTGTTCGCCAACGAGGTGGTGATCGGCCATTACGCGCTCAAGGCCTTCGCACCCGTGGTGGTGGCGTCCGTCGCCGGGACCGCCATCTCGCGCCATTGGTTCGGCAATTTTCCCGCCTTCGCGCTGGTCGACAATCCGCTCGCCTCGTTCTGGGAGTTTCCGGCCTTCATCGGGCTCGGCGTGGCCAGCGCGCTCTGCGCCATCCTGATGATGCATTCCATCGTCGTCGCCTCGGCCCTGGCCAAGCGCACGCCCATGGTGCCCTGGCTGAAACCCGCGGTCGCCGGCCTGTCCGTCGGCGCCATGGCGCTGGTGGTGCCGCAGGTGCTGGGCGTCGGCTACGGCGTGACCGAGGACGCCATGCTGCACGTCTACGGTTTCGGCACCCTGCTGGTCATCCTGGCGTGCAAGATACTGGCCACGGCGATCAGCCTGGGATGGGGCTTCTCCGGGGGCGTGTTCTCGCCGGCCCTGGTCGTCGGCGCCGTCGCCGGCGGGGCCTACGGCATCGTCGCCACCGCCATCTTCCCGGATCTGTCGTCGGGCGTGCCCGCCTATACGGTGGTCGGCATGGGCGCCGTCGCCGCCTCGGTCCTGGGCGCGCCGATTTCCACCACCCTGATCATCTTCGAGATGACCTCCGACTACACCCTGACGCTGGCCGTCATGGTCACCGTCGTGGTGTCGTCGGAAATCTCGCACCATTTCTATGACCGCTCGTTCTTCGTGCGTCAGCTCCGCGAGCGGGGCGTCGACCTGAGGGAGGGCATCGAGTCGGAAGTCATGCAGACCATCACCGTCGATGCGGTGATGCGGCGACAGGTTTCGACCGTCGGCATGAGCACGGATCTGGATACCCTGCGCCGCCTGCTGCAGGATTCGACCGTGGGCGAACTGTTCGTGGTGCGCGACGACGGCGCGCTGCACGGCACCGTGACGCTCCAGGATCTGAGCGAGTTCGCGTTCGACCACGACCTGGACAGCCTGGTCAACGCGGGCGACGTGGCGCGGCCCAATCCGCCCGTGCTGACGCGCCACGACGACATCGAAACGGCCGTGGCGCTGATGGACCGGGTCGGCGAGATGGTGATCCCCGTACTCGAGCGGGAGGGCGACCGGGTCCTGGTCGGCGCGGTGACCCATGACGACGTGATGACCGAGTTCAACCGCGTTCTGATGGAACGCCGCCGCGAGGAGCTGGGGCACGAATAGCCGCAAAACCCGAGCGGCAGCGAAGGTCGTTTTGCACAAATCAACGTCGCGGGCCTTGACTCGGGCCGCTCGGGATTTGCGTCAGTGCGTCATCCTGAGCCAGTCGTAGCGGTCGAGCGCCTTGATCGTCACTTGGCGGATTTCCAGGTCCTGGGCGTCCTTGGGCAGGACATCGATGACGATGTCCGATCCCGGCCCGCCCTGGGACCAGATGCGGCGGTAGAACTCGGCCATGCCGGTGACATGTTTGCCGCCGGCACCCATGATGATGTCGCCCGGCCTGATCCCGGCCTGGGCGGCGGGCCCGTCCTCAGCCACCCGCATGACGACAAGCCGCCCGCGGGCCTCGGCCGGGTAGATCCCGAGCCAGGGGTTGCGCGGCCCGGGGCCGCGCCCGGTCCTGATCATGACGTCGAGGACCGGTTTCAGGGCGTCGATCGGGATGAACATGTTGCCGGGCAACTCCTCCTCGGGCCCGGCCGCGTCGTTGACGACCAGGGAGCCGACGCCGACCAGTCTGCCGGTGAGGTCGAACAGGGCGGCCCCGCCGAAGAAGGGGTTGGGCGGTGACGTGAAGATGGCGTCCTCCAGAAGGTATTCCCAGTAGCCCGCGAAGTCGCGGCGCGAGACCACCTGCGCCGGGGTGATCGGCTGCGGCCCGCCCATGGCGATGGAGACGACGCCCGCCCCTTCGGCAAGGTCCGCCGAAGACCCCATTTCCGCCGCCGGCACGGCCAGCGGCGCCCGGGCGCGGACCAGACCGAACCCGGTGTCGTGGTCGTAGGCGACCAGGGACGCCGGGCGAACGTCGCCGTCCTGCAGGACCAGTTCGGCCCTCTCCGCCTCCAGGATCAGATAGCCGATGGTCAGGACCAGGCCCTGGCCGTCGATGACCACGCCGGTGCCCATGCGCTCCGTCCCCAGGGTCGGGGCCGTGCGCGCGTGGTCGGGAACGAAGGCGCGAATGCCGACGATGGAGCCGAGGATGCGGCCTGCCGTGGCCTCGGCCTCGGGCGCGGCGGCGGAACGGCCCGCCGGAGCGGCGGCCGAAACGGGCCCCATGGCGGCCGCCAGGGCCGTCAGAACAAGGAAGATGGCGCGAACCCGGGCTCTTACCGTCATGGCGCGTCCCCTTGGCGAGGTCGGTCAACACCGCCTGCCGGGCATGATAGCATCGCCCGTCCGCCCGGGCTATAAGACCGGTATGTCCGATCCTTCCCCAATGTCTCCCGCGCCGTCCCCGGCGCCCGCTCCCTACCTCGCCGGCCTCAACGAGACCCAGCGGCAGGCGGCCGAGGCCGTGGACGGCCCGGTGCTGGTGCTGGCCGGGGCCGGCACGGGCAAGACGCGTGTGCTGACCACGCGCCTCGCCCATATCCTGATGCAGCGCAAGGCGCGGCCCTGGGAGGTCCTGGCCGTGACCTTCACCAACAAGGCGGCGCGCGAAATGCGGGAGCGGGTCGGCCGCCTGGTCGGCGCACCCGTGGAGGGCTGGTGGGTCGGCACGTTTCACGCCATCGGAGCCCGCATCCTGCGCGCCAACGCCGAACTTGTCGGGCGCAAGCCCAACTTCACGATCCTCGACGCCGACGATCAGGTGCGTCTGGTCAAGCAACACCTGGAGGCCATGGAGATCGACGAGAAGCGCTGGCCGCCGCGCATCGTTTCGGGCGCCCTCCAGCGCTGGAAGGATCGCGGCCTGACGCCGGACAAGCTGCCGGAGGAAGAGGCCCAGTCGCTGTGCGACGGGCGCGGGCTGGAAATCTATCGCGCCTATCAGGACCGGCTCGAGGCGCTGAATGCCTGCGATTTCGGCGACCTTCTGCTGCTGTGCCTGGAACTGTTCCGGAACCACGCGGAGGTGCTGGCCAAGTACCAGGCCCAGTTCCGCTACATCATGGTCGACGAGTACCAGGACACCAACGTGGCCCAGTACCTGTGGCTGCGGCTCCTGGCCCAGGCGCACCGGAACATCTGTTGCGTCGGCGACGACGACCAGTCGATCTATTCCTGGCGCGGCGCCGAGGTCGGCAACATCCTGCGTTTCGAGAAGGATTTCCCCGGCGCCACGGTGGTGCGGCTGGAGCGCAACTACCGCTCCACCTCGCACATCCTGGCCGCCGCCTCGGGCTTGATCGCGCACAACGACGGCAGGCTCGGCAAGACCCTGTGGACCGAGGAGAACGAGGGCGACCCGGTGGTCGTGCGCGGGGTGTGGGACGGCGACGAGGAAGCCCGCGTGGTCGGCGACGAGATCGAGCGCCTGCAGGGCGCCGGCCACAAGCTGAACGAGATCGCCGTGCTGGTGCGCGCCGGCTTCCAGACCCGAGAGTTCGAGGAACGCCTGATCACCCTGGGCATCCCCTATCGCGTGGTCGGCGGGCCCCGGTTCTACGAACGTCAGGAAATCCGCGACGCCATCGCCTACCTGCGCGTCGTCGCCCAGCCCGCCGACGACCTGGCGTTCGAACGCATCGTCAACGTGCCCAAGCGCGGGCTTGGCGATGCGACGTTGCAGGCCCTCCACCTGCACGCCCGCGCGCGCGGCCTGGCGCTCACCGCGGCGGCGCGGGAGCTGTGCGGCACGGACGAGCTGAAGCCCAAGGCGCGCCAGACCCTGACCGCCCTGCTTGGCGATTTCGACCGCTGGCGCTCGCTGGTGTCCGTGACCGACCACGTGGACGTGGTCAAAACCGTGCTGGACGAAAGCGGCTACACGGACATGTGGCGCGACAGCAAGGCCCCGGAGGCGCAGGGGCGGCTCGAGAACCTGAAGGAGATGGTCGCCGCGCTGGCGGACTTCGACAACCTGGGCGGGTTCCTGGAGCATGTCAGCCTGGTCATGGAGAACGAGGAGAACGTGAGCGACGACAAGGTCTCGCTGATGACGCTGCACAGCGCCAAGGGCCTGGAGTTCGACACCGTGTTCCTGCCCGGCTGGGAGGAAGGCCTGTTCCCGCATCAAAGGGCCTTGGACGAGGGCGGCCTGGCGGCGCTCGAGGAGGAACGCCGCCTCGCCTACGTGGGCCTGACCCGGGCGCGCAAGCGGGCCGCCGTTTCCTTCGCCGCCAACCGGCGGGTCTACGGCCAGTGGCAGACGGCCCTGCCGTCGCGCTTCGCCGACGAACTGCCGCCCGAGAACGTCAACCGCCTGCAGGAGCAGGGCCTCTATTCCGGATCCGGCTACGGCGGGCTGACCGACGCGACGGCCTTTCCCGGGGCGCTGCGCCGGCGCGGGCCGCGCGCCGCGCGCTTCGCCGCGGCCGGCGCGGACGGCGACTGGCGCGTG
>Ga0066644_10000329_pt1 | contig 30507 bp, 30 predicted proteins | sample CryGeyCG2114_020_FD_62735 | JGI IMG/M metagenome (GOLD analysis project Ga0066644, IMG submission 62735) | Groundwater microbial communities from aquifer - Crystal Geyser CG15_big_fil_post_rev_8/21/14_0.20 | ecosystem: Environmental > Aquatic > Deep subsurface > Groundwater | place: USA: Utah...
TCGCCACCGATGCCACGATCCACGCCAATCTCGATTCGAGCCAGCTGACCGCCGCCGCGCTCGAAAACGGCGAAGGGCGCCGCGCGAAGCATGGGCCGCTGGTGGTGGAAACCGGCAAGCACACCGGCCGCAGCGCGAAGGACAAGTTCATCGTCCGCGACGGTGAGACGGAAGAGACGGTGTGGTGGGACAACAACGCCTCGATGAAGCCGGAACATTTCTCTGCGCTCAAGGACGATTTCCTGGCCGCGCTGAAGGATAAGGACGCGCTCTACGTCGCCGATTTGTTCGGGGGCTCGCAGCCGGAATACCGCGTCAATGTGCGCGTCATCAACGAGCTCGCCTGGCACAACCAGTTCATCCGCACGCTGCTGGTCCGCCCGACCGAGGCCGAACTCGACGGTTTCGTCCCCGAGTACACGATCATCGACCTGCCGACCTTCCGCGCCGACCCCGAACGCCACGGCACGCGCAGCGAAACCGTCATCGCGGTCAACCTGTCGGAAAAGCTGATCCTCATCGGCGGCACCAAATATGCCGGCGAAATGAAGAAGAGCGTGTTCGGCATCCTCAACTACCTGCTGCCGACCAAGGGCGTGATGCCGATGCACTGCTCGGCCAATATCGGCCCCGACGGCAAGAGCGCGGTGTTCTTCGGTCTTTCGGGCACCGGCAAGACCACGCTGTCGGCCGATGCCAGCCGCACGCTGATCGGTGATGACGAGCACGGCTGGTCGGACACGGCGGTCTTCAATTTCGAAGGCGGCTGCTACGCCAAGATGATCCGCCTCGATCCCGAGGCCGAGCCGGAAATCTACGCCACTACCAAGATGGAAGGCACGATCCTCGAGAACGTCGTGATGAACGATGCGGGCGAGATCGACCTCGACGACAACAGCCTCGCCGAGAACACCCGCGGCGCCTATCCGCTGTCCTCGATCCCCAACACCTCGGCCGAGAACATGGGCCCGCCGCCGAGCAATGTGATCATGCTGACCGCCGATGCCTTCGGCGTGCTGCCCCCGATCGCGCGGCTGACGCCCGACCAGGCGATGTATCACTTCCTCTCGGGCTATACCGCCAAGGTCGCCGGTACCGAGATCGGCGTGACCGAGCCGCAGGCGACCTTCAGCACCTGTTTCGGCGCCCCCTTCATGCCGCGTCACCCGAGCGTCTACGGCAATCTCCTGAAAGAGCGGATCGCCAAGGGCGAAGTCCACTGCTGGCTGGTCAACACCGGCTGGACCGGCGGCAAGTACGGCACCGGGCACCGCATGCCGATCAAGGCCACCCGCGCCCTGCTCAACGCCGCGCTCGACGGATCGCTCAACGACGCAGAATTCCGCAAGGATCCGAATTTCGGCTTCGAAGTGCCGGTGAGCGTCGAAGGCGTCGACGACGGTATCCTCGATCCGCGTTCGACCTGGGCCGACAAGGACGAATACGATCGCACCGCCAGCAAGCTGGTGCAGCTCTTCGTCGACAATTTCGAACCCTTTGCGGCGCATGTCGACCAAGGCGTGCGCGATGCGGCGCCGAATACGGCAGTCGCCGCCTGACCCGATCGGCTTCCCCAAGGGGGAACCCACCAGTTGGAGAGGAGGCCCCCGGCCGCGGAAACGCGGACCGGGGGCCGAAAATTCCGGGACCGTGGCGAGCGGGCCTCCAGCCGCGATCAGTCGCCCTCGTCCTCGCCTTCGTCGCCGTCCTTCTTGCTGGCGATCGCCGCGAGCGCATCGGTCAGGTCGACCACGCGGCGCGGGCTCCATTCGGTACCCTCCGCAACCTCGTCGAGTTCTTCGAGATAGTGCTGCGCCTCGCGCGCCATGCGCCCGCCGTGGGGGTTCGCCGCGACCGGGCCGAGCGTGTTGCGGGCCAGCGCGATCTTGCCCTCGCGTGCCTGCATCAGCCCCGCATTCATCGCCAGGCTGCGGTCGAAGGGCGAGAGCTGTGCCGCGCGTTCGAGCGCATGGCGGGCGACCTCGTTGGGAGCGACGCCGCGTTCGACGAAGCTACGGTAGTAATAGATCAGCGGTAACGGGTGATCCTGTTCGAGCCGGTTGAGCGCCGAGAAGGGCTGCATCGCGGCGGCATAGGCGGCCTCTTGGTCGTCGGCCTGCTCCGCCTTGCGAAACAGCGCGAACCCTTTCTGCACCAAGGCGTTCTTGACCGTGGCGTCGATCGCCAGCGCGGCATCGGCGGCAGCGATCGCCGCATCGTCGTGGCCGGCGTCGAATTCGGCTTCGGCCAGCGCGGCGAGCACGCCGGCATCGTCGGGAAACCGCGCGGCCACTTCGCGCGCATCTGCGAGAATGCCTTCCGCTGTCTCATCGTCCACCCCGCGCTTCGAGCGGATGATCACGGGCAGCATCTCGTCCATTCCCGCGCTCAGCCTCTCCACGGCGACGGGCCGGATGGGGAGCATTTCGGGCTGCAGGACGAATCCCAACAGCTTGCGCTTCTTGAGATAGGCATCGAGCTCGCGTTCGAGCACGTCGAGATTGCCGAAGGCGCTGACGGCGGCCTCGCGCGATGTCTGGCCCGCGGCAATATCGCGCGCGTATTCGAGCAGCTGGTTTTTGCGGACGGGCGAAAAGGTGAGGTAGTGGTAGAGCGCCCAGCTGCGACCGTAGAAATTGTCCTCGGGGTTATTGCCCCCGCGGCTTAAATTGCCACGGTCGAACAGTTCCTCGATCGGGACATCGGGTGCCAGCGCCAGTTCGTAGGCGCGATGGTGCGCCGGCAGGCCGATGCGCACTTCGCCGCTGCGCGGGAAGCGGGCCGAAGCGAAGAATTCGGCACCGCCTTCGTCCATCCACCGCGGCATGGCGAAGCGTGAGCTGCCGATCAGGAAATGATGTGCATATTCGTGCAGCAGCGTAATCATGGAAAAATCGAGCTCGCCTGAGCTTGCCCGGACGTCGGGTACGAAAGCGACCGAGCTACCCGCGCGCGGGATATAGAAGCCCCCGACATTCCGAATTCCGGCCAGCTTGCGGATCTTGCGCGAGCTGCCGACGGCATAGATCGTCACGCGGTTCGACGGGCTCGGCGTCTCGAGCTCGCGCCCGGTGATGAAAGACATGGCGGCGTGATAGCGCTCGAGCATCTCGGCGAAGCGCGCGACGTCCGTGGCGCTGTCATCGGCATAGATGACGAAATGTTCGCTGTCCGCACGGTGCCAGTCGGCCTGCGCCGGCACGGCGAGCGAAAGTGCTGCAATCGCAGCGATAGATCTCAGCATGGTTGCGACCCCCGTCTGTCTAGCGAGGCTGAGACTAACCGGGGCTCGCGAAAAATCTATGACGAATGCGTCATCCGCGTGTGCTCGATATAGCGCGTGATGGTCTTCTCCAGCACGTCCATCGGGACATTGCCGCCGAGCACGACGGCATCGTTGAAGCCCTTGAAATCATAGGCAGTGCCCAATTCGCGCTGCGCCCGGGCGCGCTGGTCGACGATCCGGCTGTGACCGAGCTTGTAGCCGGTCGCCTGGCCCGGCCAGCTGCAATAGCGATCGACTTCGCTGTCGACCTCGGTCGGCTTGTTGCCATTGCGGGTGACGAAGAAATCGACCGCCTGCGCGCGGCTCCAGCCCTTGGCGTGGAGCCCGGTGTCGACCACCATGCGGCAGGCGCGGAAGGCGAGGCTTTGCAGATAGCCCAGCCGCCCGACCGCGAAGCCGTCGTAGGCGCCGAGTTCGTCGGCGAGCTGTTCGCCGTAAAGCGCCCAGCCCTCGCTGAACGGGTTGAAGGCGAGAATCGAGCGGATCAGCGGCAGGCGGTTCGAATATTCGCCCTCCCACACATGACCGGGGATGGTCTCGTGATAGGTGAGGTCGGCAAGATCGTATTTACGGTGCAGGTCGGTGGTCCGCAGGTTGATCCAGAAGCGGCCCGGGATCGTCCCGTCCTTGCTGCCCGCACCGCCATAGGCACCCGGTGCGCCGACTTCCTCGGCCGGCGGGATACGGCGGACCTCGAGATTGGGATCGACCAGCGTATGGAAGGCGCGCGGCATTTGCGCCTTGATCCAGTCGATCCGCTCGTGGATGAATTCCATGATCTCGGCGCGGCCCGCGTCGCCTGCGGGAAACTGGTAGCGCGGGTCCGCGGCGAGCGCCTGCATGCGTTCGCCCACCGAGCCGCTGGCATAGCCGATATCGCGCAGGATCGGGTCCATCCGCGCATGCAGCGCCTCGAGTTCCTCGAGTCCCTGCCGGTGGACTTCATCGGGCGAGAGCCGCGTGGTGGTGCTCGATCGCAGCGCCCAGTCGTAGAACTGCTCCCCATAGGGCCGCGCGGCAATGCCCGGGGCGTCAGTTGCCACCGCGCGTTCGGCACGCAATTCCTCGAGCTGGCGGGTCAGTGCCTCGGCGATCGGCCCGCTTTCGAGCGTGAGCGCGCGATTGGCATGGCTCTCGGGCATCCCCTTGGCCGTGAGCTTGGCGCGCAGATCGTCGGCGAACAGCTCGCCCTTGCCGGCGCTGGCGATGGTCTGTTCCATCTGGCGGATCGCCTTGTCGAGCAGGAAGGCGGGCGGAACCACACCCATGCCGCGCGCGGCACGGATGCGTTCGACTTCGCCCGCGAAACTCGCCGGCATCTGCTCCATGCGCTCGATATAGGCGTCGGCATCGTCGCCATTCTCGACCTTGTGGTTCGACTGCATGAAGCGCGGCAGCGCGAGATATTCGCCGACGTTCTGGATCACGACATAGGGCGCCGTACGCCAGTTGCCGACGGGCGTGTCGCCATAGGGCAGGGCGAAGCCGTCGAGTGCGAGATCATAGGCGCTCTCGACCACCTCGAGGCTGGTCAGCGTCGCATCGTCGAGCCCCTCGCGCGGGAAAGCGCGGACGCGGGCGAGATCCTGGCGCAGCGTCGCGGCATAGGCCTGCTGCCCGGCGGGCGACTGGTCCTCGAGCTTTGCGCGCAAGTGGTCATGCGCGCCGGTATCGACGCCGAGCGCGGTAGCGCGGTCGGGTTCGTGTTCGAGCAGATTGTATCCCACGACTTCGAGCAGCCGCTCGGCACCGATGGCCTGCGCGCGGGCGAGCGCTTCGGGGCGCGCGGAAACCCCGCAGCCGGTGAGCGCGAGGGCGGAGGTGGCGCCGAGCCCGGCAAGGGCCTGGCGACGGGTGATTTCGAAGCTGGTCTGGGTCATGCGCGCGGGTGTGCGGTCCGTGCGCATGCCTGTCAAATCAATCGAGGAATTCTGCGGGGACCTTGCCGCCATTGGTTGCGAGGCCGTTCATCACGCGCCGGTGAAGCCAGATGTTGTCTTCCGCACTGCCCGCATAGTCCTCGCGACCCATCTCGCTCGCAAGCGCCTTGCGTGCCTCGTAATCGGAGTCGATGCCGAGCAGCTTCATCAGGTCGACGATCGAGGTCCGCCAGTTGAGGCTGTCCGCGCCGGGCATCGAATCGAGGTGGTTTTCAACGTCGATGACCGGCTTTGGCCGGGCCTCGATGACAGGCGCGTCGGTCGTGCCATGGCCGGCCGGCCGTGTCCGGGGGGCTTCGCGTGCTTCGGCCTTCTTGCCGAAGATCGCGTCCTTGATCTTGCTGAAAATGCTCATGGGATCGTCTCCTTTGCCCCAGTCGAACGGGTGAAGGATGACCGTGTTCCGGCGAGGAGGCTTGCCGCAGGAGCGCAATCGGTTAATGCGATCGCATGCTCGATGCCGTGCTCTCGATCACCGTCCTCGCCGCGCTGCTGCTGCTCGTCGGAGCCTTCTTCCTGTGGCGCCGCACGGGCAATGCGAAGAACGCGCTGCTGATGGTGCTGCTGGCGGCGATCGCGCTGGTCAATGTGGCGATCTGGACGCTGCCCGATGCGGATGGCGAGGCCCCGCTCGACAAGCTCGAGCAGGGCACCCGCTGACCCGCGCCTAGCGCGGCAATTCCCACCGCACCGCGCTGGAATAGCTGCCGGCGACCGGCTCGCCATTGACTCCGCGCGCCGGTTCGAAGCGTGCCCGCTTGGTGACCAGCGCACAGGTTGCCTGGTCGAGTTCGTCATGGCCGGTCGAGCCGGTAACGGTGCAGCCGGTGACCTTGCCGTTGGCCGCGATCTCGAGCCGGAAGCGCGCAGTCCCGGTCAGTTCGCGCCGCGCCCAGCTGGGCCGGTAGTCGTCGTCGCTCAGCCAGCGCGCCGGGTCGTTGCGCGGCTTTGCGGCAACCGGATCGAAGCCCGGCTGCGGCACCGGTCTGGGCAGCTCGCGGCCGAGCCCGGGCTGCGGCGTCGGCAGCGGAGGCAGGACCAGCGGAGTGGTCGGAATGGTCGGTTCGACGGGGGCGATGTCGAGCTTGGGCTTGGGGGCCTGGACCAACGGATCGACCGGTTGGGCCTCGCGGGGCTCGACCGGATCGGTGGGTTCGGGCGGCGGGGGCGGATCGATCGGGATGTTCGTCGCGTCGATATCGTTGATGATCTCGGGCATCGCACCGCTCACGGTCAACCCGGCGACGAGCGCCGCTGCAGTGGCCGCATGCACGCCGACGACCGCCGCCATGCTGGCGGGGGAAGGCCTGCGGGTCTGGTCGATATAGGACATGGGTTGTGCTCCTCTTCCAACGCGGGAGCCGTTCGGGCGACTCTCCTGTTGGCAATGTTACAACGTAACATACACGAGGCAAGTATTTTCGCGTTGCATTCCGCAACCTTGCAGCGATGGGGAGTTAGCGCAGGCGCCGGGTGGCCGGCGCGATCACTTGATCGGGCAGGACGGGTCGAGCCGGAAATCGAGATAGTTGTCGACCGACTTCATCAGTTCGGCCTGCTCGTTCTCGAAGAAGTGGTTGGCGCGGGGGATTTCCTCGTGATGCACGGTGATGTGCTTCTGCGTGCGCAGCTTCTCGACCAGCTTGGTCACCGCCTGCGGCTGGACCACCGTGTCCTGCGCGCCATGGATGAAGATGCCGCTGGCGGGGCAGGGCGCGAGGAAGGAGAAGTCGTACATGCTGGCGGGCGCGCCGATGCTGATCCAGCCGCGGATCTCGGGGCGGCGCATGAGCAGCTGCATGCCGATCAGCGCGCCGAAGCTGACGCCGGCGACCCAGGTCACCTGCGCTTCGGGATGGACCTGCTGCACCCAGTCGAGCGCGCTCGCCGCATCGGACAGTTCGCCGATACCATTGTCGAAGCTGCCCTGGCTGCGGCCGACACCGCGGAAGTTGAAGCGCAGCGTGGCGAAGCCGCGGTTGACGAAGGTCTTGTAGAGCCGCTGGGTGATCTGCTCGTTCATCGTGCCGCCGCCCTGCGGGTGCGGGTGGAGGATCATCGCCACCGGCGCGCGCGGGCGCGGGGCGGGGGAGAAACGGCCTTCGAGACGGCCTTCGGGGCCGGGAAAGATCACGGTCGGCATGGGAGGTTTACCCTGGTCGAAATTTTCATGGGCTCGGCCCCCGAGAGGGCTTGCGCGAGGTTGCGCGCTATATAGGGTTTGTTGCCCAAATCGCAATCATTTCGAGCATGTCCCATCGCGAACCGCATCTATCTCGATCACGCCGCCACCAGCCCGCTGCGCCCCGAGGCGCGCGCCGCTATGGACGAGGGCTTCGGACACTGGGCCAATCCGAGCAGCCCGCATGCCGAGGGGCGTGCCGCGCGCAGGCTGCTCGAGGACGCGCGCGAGCGGGTGAAGGCGGCGCTCGGCTGGAAGGGCGAGGTGGTCTTTACCTCGGGCGCGAGCGAGGCGGCGGCGCTGGCGTTGCAGCACGCCCAGGCCGGGGCGCGGCTTGTCTCGGCGGTCGAGCATGACTGTATCCTGCAGGCGGCCCCCGATGCCGAGCGCTTGCCTGTGCGCAGCGACGGTGCGCTCGATCTCGAAGTGCTGACCGAAGCGGTGCAGCGCGAGCGCCCGCTGGTCATTGTGCAGCAGGTCAATTCGGAAACGGGCAGCCGACAGGATGTGCCCGCCATCGCCGGGATCGTCCACCAGGCGGGCGGGCTGCTGCTGGCAGATTGCGCTCAGGGGGCAGGCAAGATGGCCCTGCCGGAGGGGGCGGACTTGGGAATCGTCTCGGCGCATAAATTCGGCGGGCCGATCGGTGTCGGCGCGCTGCTGGTGAAGGATTACGCCATGCTCACCCCCTCCGGCGGGCAGGAGCGCGGCTATCGGCGCGGGACCGAGAACATGCCCGGCGTGCTCGGCATGGCGGCGGCGCTGGAGGCTTGCAGCGATCGCTATGTCGATCCGCAGGTCTTCGAACCACTCGAGGTCCTGGCCGACGAATGCCGCAAGCTCGGCGGCACCTGGCTCTCGGATCGGCTCTCCGATCCCACCCCCTATATCCGCGCCATCGCCATGCCCAACATGAGCGCCACTGCGCAGGTCATGCGCTTCGACATGACGGGGATCGCCGTGTCGCAGGGCAGCGCCTGTTCGAGCGGGACGATGAAGACCAGCCGGGTGCTCGAGGCGATGCAGGTCGAACCCGACGTGGCTGCGAACACGATCCGCGTCTCGCTCGGCTGGAACACGACCCGCGCCGAGGTCGAGCGTTTCTGCGAAGTCTGGCTCGACCTCGCGCGGCCGCGCTGATCGGTTTTTCGCGCGAAGACGCCAAGACGCGAAGGCGAGCGCCGCAGGCCTTTGAATGTTTGCACACGAAGCCACGAAGCCACGAAGAAGCTGTTCGCGCCGACACCTTCGTGCCTTCGTGGCTTCGTGTGCTCTAAAACGGCGGCTTCGCCGCGGACTCATCCGCTTCGCGTCTTCGCGTCTTCGCGTCTTCGCGCGATCAAGACCGCCTGCAAGATGGAGCTTTCCTACTTCGCCCGCAGGCGTCAGAAATCCCCAATGGCCTCCCAAACCCCCGATAGCCTGCTTTTCGCGCCCCACACCCTGTCCGTCCGCCACGGTTTGGGCCGGGAAAGGCGCGATTTTGCAGCGGATTGCCCCCTCCGCGCGAAAGTGACGGGGTGTCACCTTCGTCACTTTCGGCCTATCGAGGGTGTGGCATGATCTATCTCGACTACCAGGCCACCACCCCGCTCGCGCCCGAGGCGCGCGATGCCATGTTGCGCTGGCTCGACGGGCCTGGCGGCACCGGTTTCGGCAATCCGCACAGCGCGCACCGCATGGGTCGGCAGGCCAAGGCAGCGATCGAGCTGGCGCGCGACCAGGTCGCCGCGTTGTTTCCGCCCAATGGCCGGGTGATCTTCACCTCGGGCGCGACCGAGGCGATCAATCTCGCGATCCGCGGGTCGCGGCCGAGGGGCGAAGAGGGCGGCACGGTGTCCTATTCGGCGATCGAGCACTCGGCGGTCGGCGATACCGCGCAGGATGCAGGCAAGAGCCACATGCTCAACGTCGCCAGGAACGGCCAGTGCAATACGAAGCAGGACCTGCCCGCCGACACGCGGCTGGTCTGCGTGATGCAGGTCAATAACGAGATCGGGACCATCCAGCCGACGGTGGAATGGCTTCGCAAGGCCAAGGAAAACAACGCGCTGTTCCTGTGCGATGCGGTGCAGGCCTATGGCAGGATCGAGCTGACCGGGGCAGACATGATCGCCATCTCGGCGCACAAGTTCCACGGCCCCAAGGGTATCGGCGCGCTGTGGCTGCGCAATGGAGTGGACCTGCATGAGGTACAGACCGGCGGCGGGCAGGAAATCGGCCTGCGCTCGGGCACCCTCAGCCCTGCGCTGATAGCGGGGATGGGCGCCGCGGCGGCCGAGGCGAAGGACCGGATGGAGCAGGACCGCGACCATGTCGAAAAGCTCTGGAGGCGCGCGCGCGACCTCTTCGCCGACTGGACGTTGAACGGCAGCGAGGAGGCGCGCTGGCACGGCAATCTCAACATCCGCCGCAAGGGGCTCGATGTCGCCCGGCTGATGAGCGACGTGCGCGACGTGATGTTTTCCGCCGGCAGCGCCTGCGCCAGCGGCTCGGGCCGCCCGAGCCATGTGCTCAAGGCCATCGGCCTCAGCGACAAGCAGGCGAAGAGCTCGATCCGCCTCGGCTTCGGGCGCTACACCACGCTCGAGGACATCGAACAGGCGGCTGGCAAGATCAATGCCGCAGCGGAGGCGCAGGGACTGTGAAGATCGAATTCCTCACCGCGAAAGGCGAGAGTGTCACCGCCGAGGCCGAGGCGGGCGACAACCTCCTGCGCGTGGCGCAGGCGGCGGGCCTCCCGCTCGAGGGCACGTGCGAGGGGCAGAAGGCGTGTTCGACGTGCCACGTGGTAGTCGCCGCCGAATGGTTCGACCGGCTCGAGGAAGCGAGCGAGGAGGAAGAGGACATGCTCGACCTCGCCGCCGGCGTGGCGCGCACCAGCCGCCTCTCCTGCCAGATCGACCTCACCGCGGAGATGGACGGCCTGACCGTGCGGATCCCCGCCGAAAGCCACGATATGCGGCGGGGGTAGGTTCGCGTCATCGAAAGACATTTGAAGGCAAGAAACAAGACGCGCGAGGCAGCAATTGCTTATACATGACCGGCTCCATTGTAGAGGAGCGGGAAAATGGGGCTGATAGACGGCAAAGTTGCGATAGTTACCGGGGCCAGCGCTGGCATAGGAAAAGCAGCCGCACTGTTGTTTGCGAAAAATGGTGCATCCGTCGTTCTTGTTGCCCGACAGCAAGAACGTCTGACCCGTGTCGTACAGGAAATCAGGGATCAAGGGGGGCAGGCGCACGCCATTGTTGGGGATGTGGTTGACGAGGATCTACATCAAAAAGCTGTGGCGACCGCTTGCGACCGGTTTGGTGGTGTACACATAGCCTTTAACAATCCCGGTCTGGTGGGCGCCATGAAACCTTTGGCAGAGATTGAGATCGGGCAATGGTCAGACGTTCTCAGGGTAAATCTGACTTCGGCATTCCTCGCAGCAAAAGCGCAAATTCCTGTGATGCTAAAACAGGGTACGGGATCACTCATTTTCACCGGAAGCTTTGTCGGTTGCAGTGTAGGCTTACCAGGCATGGGTGCCTATGCGGCAGCCAAATCGGGCCTGCTGGGGCTCGTTCGGGCAATCACAGCGGATTATGGCGCCACCGGAATTCGCGCCAATGCCCTGCTGCCGGGGGGAACCGCGACAGACATGGCCGGAGATGCATCCCAGCGCGAGTGGGCGGCACAGCTCCATGCCATGAAACGTATTGCGGATGCGGAAGAAATTGCTCAGGCGGCGTTATTTCTCGCCAGCGATATGTCGAGTTTCGTATCCGGATCAGCCCTATGGGCGGATGGAGGCAATGCTGCGGTAAAGTTATAACCTCTGTCTAAGCAATTGAACTATAATCATATGCATCGCATGAACAGCCAAGCCCCGTCGTGAAAGCGCGGCGGGGCTTGGGAAGATACAAATGGTGCAGTCATGCCGTTTCCAGATCGCCGGCATCTGCTGTGGCACCCAGCTTTTCGATCAGCGCCTTGCTGAAAGCGGGGATGTCGTCGGGGTTGCGGCTGGTGATGAGGTTGCCGTCGGTCGCGACTTCCTGGTCGACCACATTCGCGCCGGCGTTCTTCAGGTCGGTGCGGATCGAGGGCCAGCCGGTCACCGTCTTGCCGTCGATAAGGCCCGCCTCGGCGAGCAGCCACGGGGCGTGGCAGATCGCGGCGATGGGCTTGCCCGCCTTGCCGAATTCGCGGACGAGGGCGATCGCGCGCTCGTTCATGCGCAGGATGTCGGGGTTCATCTGCCCGCCGGGGAGCAGCAGCGCATCGTAACTTTCGCAGCTCGAAACTTCGTCGACCGTCGTGTCGACCTTGATGGCGTCGCCCCAGTCCTTGTCCTTCCAGCCGCGGATCATGCCTTTCTCGAGGCTGACCACCTCGGTGCTGATTCCGGCCTTTTCGAGATTGGCCTTGGGCTTTTCGAGTTCGGACTGTTCGAAGCCATCGGTGGCGAGGATCATTACGCGCTTGGTCATGAAGGGTCTCCTGTTGTTTGCGGTTACCCCCTTCAACGCCTCCGCGAAACGCGCCGTTCCGACCCGGACCACGAAGCGAGGCAGCGGCGAGGCGGATCGCGCAATTCCGCGCTTCCCGGCCGAAAAACGGTCCGAAATGGATGTGGTTGGGCTGGACAACGCGCGTCCTTGCCGGACAGTTCGGGCATGAGCAGAGGGGGGCTTGCATGATACTTGGCGACAGGCAGGTCAGGGACAGGGACGGCAACCGCTATACGCTGCACCTGAGTGTCGATGTGCAAAGCGCCATACTCAACGATGGCAATGTCGAGACGAGCGTCACCGCCATTCGCCATGTCGATGATGGCGAGGATATTGCGCTGACCGCGCTGGTGCGTCTGGAATCCTTCGAACTCAGGATCGCGATCGGCCTTCCCGAGCAGGGCCCGATCTACATCGACATCGAATATTTCGAGGGCTTTGCCGAGCGCGAGGGGGCCGAAGTCGATCCGCTCGACGATGTCGAGGCAGGCGACGCGCTCGAGCAGGCGGCGCAAGACCTGCTGGCGGGCGCCGGCGTGGACGAGGCGATCGAGGCCGCGATCCAGCGTATGCCGGTTCCCGAACCCGCCTTCGGCTGCCTGATCAAGGCCGGCGTGAGCACTACTGTCGGTCAACTGATCCGCTGCCACAATCGCCACCGCAGGATCGAACAGCGCGGCAACCGCGCCTGGCAGATCGTCAAGTGCCTCGGCGTCAATGCGCCGGGGATGACGATCAAGGCAACGCTGCGAACCTTGGGGTGCTGGCTGACGCTGGGTATCGTCTGACGGGCGGGAGCCGCCAAAAAACATGCCAATATCTGTCCCGGGGTATCTCGTGCCGACGGGGCAGTATTGCTAGTCCGGTGGCATGTCCGCGACCGATATCACCGATTCAGACCCCTTCGACGCAATCGTCGACGCGCCTTTCGACAGCGCCTTGTCCGAGCGCTACCTCGTCTATGCGCTGTCGACGATCACCGCGCGCTCGCTGCCCGATTTGCGCGACGGGCTGAAGCCGGTCCATCGCCGCTTGCTGTGGGCGATGCGGCAATTGAAGCTCGACCCGTCCAGCGCCTTCAAGAAATCGGCCCGCGTCGTCGGCGACGTGATCGGCAAGTACCACCCGCATGGCGATGCCAGCGTCTACGATGCGATGGTCCGCCTCGCGCAGGATTTCGCGCTGCGCTATCCGCTGGTCGAGGGGCAGGGCAATTTCGGCAATATCGACGGCGATAATGCCGCCGCCTATCGCTACACCGAGGCGCGGCTGACGCGCACTGCGCTGCGGCTGATGGAGGGGCTCGACGAGGGCACGGTCGACTTCGTCCCGACCTACAATGGCGAGGAGCAGGAGCCCGAGATCTTCCCCGGCCTGTTCCCCAATCTGCTCGCCAATGGCGCCAGCGGCATCGCGGTGGGCATGGCAACCAATATCCCGAGCCACAACGTCGCCGAGATCGTCGATGCGACGCTCGAGGTGATCGACAATCCGCATGTCGAACACGCGCGGTTGATGGAGCTGTTCAAGGGGCCCGATTTTGCCACTGGCGGAATCCTCGCCGAAAGCGCCGAGACGATCGCCGCAGCCTACGAGACCGGGCGCGGGTCGTTCCGCGTGCGTGGCCGCTTCCATGCCGCCGAGGCCGAGAAAGCCGAGGATCGCGAGGCGGGGATCGAACGGCTTGGCAGCGGGCAGTGGCAGCTCGTCATCAGCGAAATCCCCTACCAGGTGGCCAAGGGCAAGCTGATCGAGCAGATCGCGCAGGCCATCGCCGACAAGAAACTGCCGATCCTCGAGGACGTGCGCGACGAGAGCGACGAGGCGATCCGCATCGTGCTCGTCCCGCGCAGCCGCAATGTCGATCCCGAACTGCTCAAGGAGAGCCTCTACAAGCTGACCGATCTCGAGACGCGCTTCGGATTGAACCTCAATGTGCTCGATGCCGGTCGCACGCCGATGGTGATGGGGATCAAGGAAGTCCTCACCCACTGGATCGCCTGCCAGATCGACATCCTCCAGCGCCGCAGCCAGCACCGGCTCGACCAGATCGCGCGGCGGCTCGAACTGGTCGAGGGCTACATCATCGCCTTCCTCAATCTCGACCGCGTTATCGAGATCATCCGCACCGAGGATGAACCCAAACCGGTCATGATGGCGGAGTTCAAGCTCACCGACCGCCAGGCCGAGGCGATCCTCAACATGCGCCTGCGGTCCTTGCGCAAGCTCGAGGAGATGCAACTCCGCAACGAACGCGACGAGCTGCTCAAGGAACAGGACGAGCTCGAAAAGCTGCTTGCCAGCCCGGCCCGCCAGCGCACGCGGCTGAAGCGCGATTTGAACCAATTGCGCAAGGAGTATGGCGAGCATACCGCGCTCGGCGCGCGTCGCACGACGATCGAGGAGCCCGCCCCGGCGGTCGAATTCAGCATGGATGCGATGATCGAGAAGGAGCCGGTGACGGTGATCCTCTCGCAAAAGGGCTGGGTGCGCGGGGCCAAGGGGCACCTGCCGCTCGACCAGGACTTCAAGTACAAGGAGGGCGACGGGCCCGCCTTCGTGCTCCACGCGCAGACCACCGACAAGCTGCTGCTGGCGACCGACAAGGGCCGGTTCTTCACGCTCGGCGCGGACAAGCTGCCCGGCGCGCGCGGCTTCGGCGAGCCGGTGCGCAACACGCTCGACATCGATGCCAGCGCGCAGATCGTCGCCGTGATCGTCCACAAGCCGGGCCAACGGCTGCTGCTTGCCGCCGATACCGGCAAGGGCTTCGGCGCGACGACCGACGAGCTGCTCGCCGAAACCCGCAAGGGGCGCCAGGTAGTCAATCTCAAGGGCGATGCGAAGCTGATCGTCGCGCGCCCGATCGCCGAGGGGCACGACCACGTCGCCTGCGTCGGCGACAATCGCAAGCTCGTGGTGTTCAATCTCGAGGAACTGCCCCAGCTCGCGCGCGGGCAGGGGGTGACGCTGCAGCGCTATCGCGACGGCGGGTTGTCTGATGCCACCACCTTCACGCTTGCCGAGGGGCTCAGCTGGACGATGGGCGGCAAGGAAGGCCGCACCCGCACCGAGGGCGAGATGTGGCAATGGAAGGTCGCGCGCGGCGGCGCCGGTCGCATGCCGCCGCAGGGCTTCCCGCGCGACAATCGCTTTGGCTGATCGGGGGCTCTAGGGCCCGTCGCCCTTCAACGCGAAAGGCCGGAGACGATCGCTCGTCCCCGGCCTTCGTGCAACCCGTCCAAGGGTAAGGCGGATTATTCGCCGGTGCTGGTCGCCGAGGCGCCGGCCTGGGCGGCCATCGCAGCATCGATCTGGGCATTGGTCAGCAGCGCCATCAGCATGCCGTTGGCGTCGGCGGCGAAGTGTTCGCGCAGCAGGGTGATCTTGTTGGTTTCGTCGCCACCGCGAGCGATGATGACGTTGTCGCCATTGATTTCGAGCACAGTGCCGAGCGGCGCATGCTGGGCGGTCATGGCTTCGGCGCCGACGACCAGAGCGGCGTCACGCGCGGCGATGGCCTTCTGCTTGGCAGCCTGGAGCATGCCCAGGATCTGCGCCTTGGTCGCGTTGAGCGATGCACCCTTTTCGCCGGTGCCGAAGGCATTGGCGGGAACCGGGGCCTTCATGCCGTCGACGACGAGGATCGCGGTCGCGCCATCCACGCGCTCGACCGTGCCGATTTCCGCACCATCATTGCCGTAAACGGTCGCGCCAGCGGTCACGGAAGCCGAGGCTTCCTGGGCAGCGGCCATGGTCGGCAGGGCAGCGGCGGTGGTGGTGAGGGCGACGGCGGCAAGCGCCAGCTTCGCGGTTTTCATGTGGCAACTCCAAGACTTGTTATTCGAAACACGCGGCTCTCCCACACGCGAATCGCGCGATCGAGCCGACCAAACTGGAAAGAGCGGGCGAAAGTGGAATTCAACGCCACCCGCAAGTCCCCCTGAGAGAACGGGGTGCTCTATCTCACGGGTCACGGTTTTTTGCAACCGCGAGCCCTTTATGCTGCATTGCACCTTAAGCCAGGCTGAAGCTGAGCCATGGTGCGCGTTCAGCGGGCGGCGAGTTCTTCCTCCAGCATTTCCTCGACGCGCTCGCGCGGGGGAAATTCCTCGGCCACCCAGCGTTTCTCGATGCGCTGCAGCATGCGCGCGACTTCAGGCCCCTTGTCGACCCCGCGTGCGACGATCTCGCCACCCTTCAGCGGAAAGACTGGCGCTTCCCACGCGCGGATGGGGGCCGGATCGGCATGCGTGAGAAGCAGGCGGTCGATCGCGCAGTCGCGGCCGACCTCGTAAGCGAGCGCCTGCGGATTCTCGCCGTCACGCATGCCGCGCTTCGCCACGCAGACGAGCCGGTCGCGCTGGCTGCGCGACAGGCGCAGCCGTGCCGAAACCGCCTCGGCCACCGGCGGGACCGCCGGCAGCAGGGCAGCCAACCGGCGCATCGCATCGGGTTCGACCGCTGCGGCCTTCTCCGCCTCGACCAAGATGGCGAGCTGCTCGACCTCGCGCGCGCCGCTTTCGGGCAGCACTTCCTGCAGCACGCCCAACTCGCGCATCTTGGCGAGCGTCGCGGCAGGATCGGGCAGGGCGAGAAGGTTCCGCATTTCCCAGCCCACGCGCTCGCGACTGAGGCCTTTCAGCGTCGGGGCGAGCATGCTGCAGGCACGGCTCGCCTCTTCGTCCCATGCGTCGCCGAAGCGCGTTGCGAAGCGGAAATAGCGCAGGATTCGCAGGTGATCCTCGTTGATCCGGGTCGCGGGATCGCCGATGAAGCGTACTCGCCGGGCCGAAAGATCGTCGAGCCCGCCGAAATAATCCGAGATTTCGAGCGTTTGCGGATGCGCATAGAGCGCATTGATGGTGAAATCGCGCCGTGCGGCATCGTCTTTCCAGTCCTGCGAAAAGGCGATGGTCGCGCGCCGCCCGTCGGTCGCGACGTCGCGCCGCAGCGTGGTGATCTCGACATTGCCCTCATCGAGGATCGCGGTGACGGTACCGTGATCGATCCCGGTGGGAATGGTGCGGATGCCGGCGTCCTTGCAGCGGTCGATCACGGCTGCGGGCAGGTGCCGCGTCGCCGCGTCGATATCGTTCACTGGATAGCCGAGCAGCGTATCGCGCACGCAGCCGCCGACCCAGCGGATGTCCTCGGCGCCGAGCGCCCGCACAAGCAGGGCGAGGCTCTTGCGCTGGGTCCACTCGGTTGCAGGCAGGCGCTCGCTCATCCGCGCGCCTCCAGCCACGCGACGCGGCGCGACAGGTTCCAGCAGATCGCCGCCGTCACGCCCCAGATCCGGTACCCCTCGTGATCCATCTCGAGATATTCGCGCATAGCCCCTTTCCAGAAGACCTCGTTGCGGCTCCATTGCGATGCATCCATCAGCTTGTCGAGCGGGCAGGTAAACCAGCTTTCGACCTCGCGCGGGTCGGGACGGATCGACAGGTCGTGCGGCACCGTGGCGAGGACCGGAGTGATATCGAAGCCGGTGCCCGTCTGGTAGCGGTCGGTGGTGCCGATCACACGCACCTGTTCTGGGGTGATGTGCAGTTCTTCCCACGCCTCGCGCAGCGCCGCCTCGATCGCGTCCTCGCCATGGTCGAGCTTGCCGCCGGGAAAGGCGACCTGGCCGGGATGGTCGCGCATGGTGCGCGGCCGCTGGGTCAGGATCACCGTCGGTTCGGGCTGCTCGGTCACCGCGATCAGCACCGCGGCATCGGCAGTGCGCGCGGCATCGGCGAAGCGGCGGTCCGACATCAGCTCGCCGACATCGCGCGCATGGCCCTGTTCGAAGAGCTGGGTCAGCCGGTCGAAGACGGCACTCATGCTGGCAGCAGCGAGTAGGTTTCGCCGCCGCTGGTCACGGTCCAGTCGTCTCCGTGTTCGAGCGCGATGCGGGCGAGCTGCTCGTAGGTCGAGCGGTTGAGCCGCGCCTCGCATCCCCGGCGGACATGGAGGTAGATCGCGGGCTGGTCGGCATCGCCTGCGGCGCGGATGGAATGGCCGGGCCCGGCGACAACCAGCTCGTCGGTGTTGATCCGGAAGGCGAGGTCGCCTTCGACCACGCTTACATCGGTGGCGATGAAGCAGGCGTCCTCGACCTCGATGCTCAGCTTCTGGTAGGGAACGACCAGCCAGTAGCTGCCATCGTCCTCGCGGTTCAGCAGGCCCGCGAAGGCACGTACCATGCCGGGGCGCTTGATCGGCGAGCCGTCGTGGTACCAGGTCCCGTCGGCCGCGATGCGCATGTGGCTGTCATCGACATTGTCGGGCGACCACTCTTCCACCGGCGGGAGCTTGCGTGCGGCGACCGCCTCGGCGATCTGTGCGAGTGACATTCCGGCGATTTCGGGGGGCGGGGTGTAGGGCACGGGTCGAGCGATGGCAGATGTCTCGCCTCGCCTCAATACCGCGTCGCCCCTGCGCAGGCAGGGGCCTATTCCAGCCTCCCCGGCACGGGGAGGGAGACCAGCGAAGCTGGTGGAGGGGCAGGCCCCAATGATCAAGACTTCAGCGGTGCGGATCAGGGTACGTGCCCCTCCACTCCGCGCCGCTACGCGTCTCGCGGTCCCCCTCCCCCGTTGGGGGAGGCAACCCACGGCCCCAGCATGCCCTCGGCAGGCAGGATCGCCGGATTGCCCGTGCGTGCCAGCAGGCGGCGCTGGTCGAACGGGCCGGGACAGTGCCAGCCGCCGGTATGCGCGGCGGTGAAGTCCCAGCGGTCGTAATAGTCGGGATCGCCGATCATCACCTGCGGCAGCGGGGCGGCGCCATCCTCGAACCCTGCATCGATCGCGCCGAGGCTGGCGGCCATCAGCGCCTTGCCGAAACCTTCTCCCTGCCGCCCCGGCATGACCGCCACGGGGCCGACCATGACCATCGGATGCGCCCGCCCGCGCGGATCGGTCAGGGCGACGGGCCAGCACTGGATCGTGCCAGCCAGATAGTCCTCGTCGTCGAGCGCGGCGAAGCTCAGCGCCTCGAGCCAGTCCATGCCTTCGCGGATGCGATAGGCGGTACGCGCGTGGCGCCCCTCGCCGAAAGCGGCGTCGAGCAGGTCTTCGACCAGGTGTGGGTCGATCGCGGCAAGGGGAACGAGCGTGGCCATGGGCGCGCGCCGATTAGGGGCGCGCGCGACCCGAGTCGATCAAAAATAACTAGCCCGGGGTAAGCTTCAGCAGGCGTCCGCCTTCGCCGTCCTCGATCACCCACAATGCTCCGTCGGGGCCCTCGGTGACCCCGCGGATGCGCTCGCCCATCGAATAGCGCGCCACCTCGTATGCGCTTTCGCCGTCGATGCCGACGCGAATGATGGCGTTGGACGAAAGGCCGGCGATCAGCGCATCGCCCTGCATGCCGGGGAACATGTCGCCGCGATAGAAGATCATCGATCCCGGCGCGATCACCGGCGTCCAGGTGATCGCCGGGAGGGCATAGGCGTCGCTGGTGTCGTTGTCGGGGATCGGATCGCCATTGTAATGCATGCCGTCGGACACGCGCGGCCAGCCGTAGTTTGCGCCCTTGCGTACGACATTGAGCTCGTCTCCCCCGCGCGGGCCGTGTTCCATGTCCCACAACCGACCCTGCGGATCGAAGGCCAGGCCGAGGATGTTGCGGTGGCCCCAGCTCCAGATGTCGGCCCGGGCACCGTCCTGTCCGGCCAGCGGATTGCCGCTCGCCGGGGTGCCATCGAGATCGAGACGGACGATGCTGCCGAGATTGTTCGACGTGTCCTGCGCCGGATCGAGCTTCTGGCGGTCGCCGCTCGCCACGAACATGTGCTTCTGGTCGGGGCTGAAGGCGATACGGTGCGAATAGTGGCCGCGCCCGGTGACCTTGGGCGCCTGCCGCCAGATGACATCCAGCCCCTCGATCGCGCAGCTGCGGCGATCCGCACACGACAGCGTGCCGCGCCCGACCACCGCGCCGCGCGTATCGCCCTTTCCGGCCTCGACCCAGCTGAGATAGATCGTGCGGCCCGACAGCGGGGCGTCGGCCTCACCTGGCAGGAAAGCGACGTCGCCCATGCCGCCCTGACCTCCGTAATCGACCTGGGGGGCGCCGGTGAACGACAGCGGAGTGCCGCTGGCGGCGTCGTAGCCCTTGAGCCCGCCCGCCTTCTCGGTCACCACCACGATTTCGGTCCCCGGGATTACGGTGACGGCCCAGGGTTCTTCGTAGCTGGCGATCTCCTCGATCGCGAAACGGCCATCGAAATCGGCGGCGGCCGCTACCGTCGGGCTCGAGGCCGGCTGGGTATCCACATTCGCGGCATTGCCGCAGCTTGCGAGGCCCAGGGCGAGCGTTAGGGTGGCGGCGAACTGCGGAAAATGGGTCATGTTGAGTGCAACTCCCGAAACTGGTCTGGGTGACGTGCCGCTCGTCGTCGGCGTGGACGAGGCCGGGCGCGGTCCCCTGGCTGGGCCAGTAGTTGCAGCCGCGGTGGTGCTGTGCAAGCCATGCCCTGCGGGTTTGGACGATTCAAAACGGCTTTCGTCGAAAAAGCGCGGCCAGCTCGAGCCGGTGATCCGGGCGCGCTGCGCCTGGGGGCTGGCGGTGGTCGAACCCGGGGAGATCGACCGGATCAATATCTTCCAGGCGACGATGCTGGCAATGACGCTGGCGGTCGGGCGGCTGGTCGAGACGCTCGGCCGCGAACCCGACGCGGTCCTCGTCGACGGCAACATGACTCCGCATGGGCGCCATGCGGACTGGCGCTGGCCGCTGGCGCGCGCGATCGTCGGCGGCGACGGCAAGGAGAAATGCATCGGCGCCGCGAGCATCCTCGCCAAGGAGCAGCGCGACCGGCTGATGCGCGCGGCGGCTGAGGCGCATCCGCATTACGGCTGGGATCGCAATATGGGATACGGTACGCCCGAGCATATGGCCGCGCTGCGGGCGCATGGGCCCACACCGCTCCACCGGAGGAGCTTCGCGCCCGTTGCGCAGGTCGACATGTTTGCCGGGGAAGCGGCCTAGGAAGAGGCGCTCTCGCGCTCGGCGGCCTTCTGTTCCTCGAGCTTGCGCCGCTGGTGGGCGACATCGCGCGCCTGCTTGGCCAGCGCCTGCCACGTCGCTTCCGATCGCAGGGCGCGTTCGCGCACGTTGGCGAGCGTCGCTGCTTCGGCCTCGGCGGCAGATTCTCGTGCGCGGGCCGCATAGAATTCGTAAGTCTGGCTTACCATTGACTTGCTCCGCCTTGATGGTTTCGGAAGCCGCGTGCCGTATCCTGCGGGACCCGGCACGCGGCCCGTGAAAGTCAGTCGGCAGCCGAAAGGTTGACTGCGCTGGCCTTGCCGTTGCGGCCGGTCTCGATCTCGTAGTTGAGACGCTGGTCCTTATCGAGCGTGTGCATGCCGGCGGCCTGCACCGCGCTGATGTGGACGAAGCTGTCGTCCGAACCGTCGTCGGGCTGGATGAAGCCGTAACCCTTGTCGGTGTTGAAGAACTTCACGGTTCCGGTCTTGCTCATGATGGTTCCTTTCAAGAACGCGAGAGATTGCCGCGCCGCGACATGCGGTGCGGTCGTGCGTCAGATCGTCCGATGAAAGGAAGTCGTCGTCTGGTTTGCGCCGGGACCCGCGAAGGCCAGCGGCGGTCGTCAAAATTCGAAGTCCGTCGCAAATTTCGACGTCAGCGGCGGCATGCTAGCAGCTGCGGCCGCAAAACCCTAACGTTTAAATCGGCACTGCAATTGAGTCCTCCGCGCCACACCGCACCATCTTGAGTCCGTGGATTCGGCGCGGACTCAATATCTTGTGGCGGACACCTTCTGTTCTCTCTGCGCTTCGTCCGGCGCGCGGGGCGCCGCCCCATTTTCGTGCTTGACCCCGACTCCGTTTGGACTCACCCTGTGGATAACTCAGGACAGGGAAGCATATCATGGGGGTCATCACGACCGCGAAGAGTCGCGCGAAAGCGACTGTAAAACCGGCAGAAACGCCGAAAGAACTGCTGCCGCTCGGGCGCATTCTCGATGGCGACTGCGTCGAGGCCATGCGCTCGCTTCCCGATGCCAGCATCGATCTCGTCTTCGCCGATCCGCCCTACAATCTCCAGCTCGGCGGCGACCTCAACCGCCCCGACGGCAGCCATGTCGATGCAGTGACCGACCACTGGGACCAGTTCGACAGCTTCGCGCTCTATGACCAGTTCACGCGCGACTGGCTGACCGAGGCCAAGCGGGTCCTGAAACCCGACGGCGCGCTGTGGGTGATCGGCAGCTATCACAACATCTACCGTGTCGGCGCGATCCTGCAGGACCTGGGCTTCTGGATCCTCAACGACATCGTCTGGCGCAAGTCGAACCCCATGCCCAATTTCAAGGGCACGCGCTTCACCAATGCGCATGAGACGCTGCTGTGGTGTTCGCAGGGCGAGAAGGCGAAATACCAGTTCAACTATCGTGCGATGAAGACGCTGAACGACGAATTGCAGATGCGCAGCGACTGGGTCCTGCCGATCTGCAACGGCGGCGAGCGGCTCAAGGAGGGCGGGCACAAGGTCCACCCGACGCAGAAGCCCGAGGCGCTGCTCTACCGCGTGCTGCTTTCGACCACCGAGCGCGGCGACGTGGTGCTCGATCCCTTCTTCGGCACCGGCACCACCGGCGCGGTGGCAAAGCGCCTCGGTCGCGAGTGGATCGGCTGCGAACGCGAGAACCTCTACCGCGACGCCGCCTACAAGCGGATCGAGAAGGAACTCCCGCTCGACGAAAGCGCGCTCACCACGATGCAGTCGAAGCGCGCCGCGCCCAAGGTCGCCTTCGGCTCGCTGGTCGAGAACGGCTATATCGCGCCGGGCACGCAGGTGTTCGACAAGAAGCGCCGCTGGGTCGCCACCGTGCGCGCGGACGGCTCGCTCGCCTATGAAAAGCAGACCGGCAGCATCCACGGCCTCGGCAAGGAGCTGCAAGGCGCGCCGAGTTGCAACGGCTGGACCTTCTGGCACTACGAGAACGGCGGCGAGGTCAAGCCGATCGACGCCGCACGGCAGCTCTACCTGCTGGCGGTGGAGGACTGATCGTCACCTTCAAGTCATGGTGATCGCGGACCTTTAGGAAAGATCGGCAGAGCGATTAGGTTTTGATCTCCATCTGGGGTAGGATGGCCGTGCCACCCGCAACGACTCCGGCTGCCGGGTGTCCGGAAGACAGGGTCTTCCGCCGGTGGGGGAACGCCATGCTCAAAGCGGTCAATGATGTGCAGGCGAAAGTCCTGGATGGCATCGGGCACGGCGATGCCCCGGAGGAAATTCTGGCAGTCCTGTGCCGAGCCTTCGAGGCGGCGGCTCCCGGCAGGATCGCCGGCGTCACCGTTCTCGATCGCTCCACCACGACGTTCGAGCCGGGAATCTTTCCGTCTCTGGCGACGGCGTTCGGCAATGCGCTGGCAGGCATCAAGGTGGCGGACAAACCCGGGAGCTGTGCCCTCGCGGTAGCCGAAGGTACTCCGGTAGAGGTTCCCGACGTCGCGCATGACGATCGTTTTGCCGACGAATGGCGCAGCTTGATGCTCGAGCACGGTTTGCGGGCGCTGGTGTCCGTTCCGGCCGCTCAGCGCGATGGTTTGGTACTGGGGACATTCGTCGTGGCGCATAATGCCGCGGCGATGAATGCGCATGATTGGTCGCTGGCCGAAGAATATGCGAACCTATGCGGGCAGGTGCTGGCCTACCGCCGTGTACGCGCCGGTCAGGATCTTATCGTCGGCGAATTGCAGCACCGGGTCCGCAACCTGTTCGGGACCGTCGGGGTACTCGTTTACCAGACGCTCAAGGCCAACCCCGATCCGGCCAGTTTTCGCCGCGTGCTCGATGGCCGTCTGACAGCCCTCTCCCGCGCACATGCGCTGGCCCTCGAATCGGTCGACAGCGACCTGCGCCACATCCTGGTGGACACGCTCGCACCCTATTCGATCGACCATTCGGTCGAGATAGAGGGACCGCCGATCAGATTGACCCAGGAGGCAGCCATGGCTTTTTGCCTGGCGACCCATGAATTGGCCACCAATGCGGCGAAATATGGCGCGCTTTCGCAACCCGGCGGCGGTCTGCGCATCGGCTGGAAATTCGCTTCTTCCGCCGACGACCAGCGATTCCTCTTCGAATGGAGCGAGCACGATGGCCCGCCCGTCCGCCCCCCAGATAGGCAGGGGTTCGGCCAGCGAACGATCCAGCGTACGCTGGCGTCGGCCTTCGATGGTCACACACAGCTCGATTATGCACCCGCGGGTTTCCGAATGACACTGACCGCGCCCCAGTCGGTCCGGCTGGGTAAGCTGGTGAACTGACCGCGGCACCCCGTGCGAAACGCTTGCACGGGGTATCTGCGCGGGGCTGCGCAAGCCTTATCCCTGTTTCCCGGACAAGCGGTTCACTGGACGAATCCCGCACCTGCCCATAGAGAGCGCCGCGATGGCGCTCCTTCCCCGCAGACCCGACTTCCTCTCCGGCAAGATGCCGCGGGAACTGGTCAGGGCGGACGATTGGCATCGCCGCATCGCCATGCTGGTATCGGCGGTGCTGATCGGGCTCGCCGCGCTGTTCTTCGCCCGGCTTGGCGATGCGGCGCAGGCGCTCTTCCTCTCTGTCCGGCAGGACTGGGTCTACCTGCCGCTGGTGCTCACCCCGCTGACCTTCCTGGTCGCCTCCGTGCTCACCCGGCGTTTCGCCCGCGAGGCGCGCGGCTCGGGCATTCCGCAGGTCATGGCGGCAAGCCGAAAGCCGATGGGGCGCACCGCGCGGGCGCTGCTCTCGCTGCGCGCGGCGATCGCCAAGATCGTCCTCACCGTGGTCGCGCTGCTCGGCGGGGCATCGGTCGGGCGCGAGGGGCCGACGGTGCAGCTCGCGGGCGCAATCATGGTCGAGGTCCACCGGCTGTTCCGCCTGCGCGTGACGCCGGGCGTGGTCATCGCGGGCGGCGCGGCGGGCGTCGCGGCGGCTTTCAACACCCCGCTCGCGGGGATCGCCTTCGCCATCGAGGAACTCGCTGTCGCCTATGAACAGCGGCTCGCCGTGCTGGTAATGGGCGCGGTAATGATCGCCGGCCTGACCGCGCAGGGGCTGGCGGGTGATTATGTCTATTTCGGCCTGCTCGAGGGCAATCTTCCGATCTCGAGCGTGCTGGTCGCCGCGCCGCTGGCGGGGCTCATCGGCGGGGTTCTGGGTGGGCTGTTCTCGCGCCTGTTCCTGATGCTGCGCGGGCCCGACGGGCGCTGGGCGCCGCTGCTCGACCGCTGGCCAATGGTCACCGCACTGGCCTGCGGCTCGCTGGTCGGCCTGTTGATCTACCTCACCGACGGCCATGTCGCGGGCACCGGCTACGAGCCGACCACCGCGCTGCTCGAGGGCGAACAGGGCGATTACTGGTTCGGCCCGGCCAAGTTCGTCGCCGCGCTGGCGACCAGCGCCAGCGGCATTCCCGGCGGCATCTTCGCCCCCTCGCTGGCGGCGGGGGCAGGCTTCGGGCAATTGCTCACGCCGCTGTTTCCGACCGAACAGGCGGGGCTGATCGTGTTGCTCGGCATGGCGGGTTACTTCACCGGCGTGGTGCGCGCGCCGCTGACCGCGGTGATCATCCTCAGCGAAGCGACCGGATCGAGCCATGTCATCCTGCCGCTCTTCGCCACCGCGCTGATCGGCGACTGGGCGGGCAGCATGGTCTGCCGCGACAAGCTCTATCTCGTGCTCTCGCGCGGTTTCCTGACGCCCGAGAAGAGCGAGGAAAAGCCGGCCTGAGCCGCTGTCCTACACGGCCATGCGGCGCTACATCTGTGCGCATGCCCCCGCTTTCGCCCGTCACCAGCCTGCACCTCTGGAAACCCGGAAACGGGCATCCGGCTTTTTTCCGCCTGGACCGTGTAACACCCGGTCCATGTCACGGGACTTGCCCAGCGGCATTCCAACAATGATCCAACAGGCTGCCACCGTGCCGCTCGCGACCGAGCGCTTTACGCTGCGGGGATTGCGGCGATCCGATGCCGCGGCGCTGCTGCCGACGCTGGGGAACGAGGCGCAATGCCGTTATCTGACGCGCCCGGCCTTCACCTCGGAAGACGAATTGTGGGGCTGGCTCGCCGATCCCGACTGGCCTGGGCAGACCTGGATCGCCGAGGATGCCCGGGGCGAAATATGCGGCCGGTTTGTCGCGATCCCTCAGGCGCAACAAGGCCTCGTGGAAATCGGCTACATCACCTGCATCGGCTGGCAGCGGCGTGGCGTCGCGCGCGAATGCATGGAGGCGCTGGTCGCGCATCTGTTTTGCGAGGGGCGTGCGCAGCGGCTGCGCGCCGAAGTCGATATCGAGAACGCGGCGTCGCTGCGACTGCTCGACCGGCTCGGCTTCGCGTGCGAGGCGCTTCACCGGAACTATGAGGAAACGCATAAGGGGATGTGCGATGTGGCGATCTATGGCCTCGACCGCGCTGCCTATCGCGTGCAAAGCGGAGCGAGTGACCGATGAGCGCTAGTCTCTATATCCGCCCGATCGGCTTCGTACCGGGACCGCAGAGCGAGCACGGCAATGCCGTCCGCCTCGCCGGCGGGATGGTTTATGCCAGTCGCTTCGCGGTGATCCTGCGCCGAGATGGCGAGGTGGTCGAACGCTGGCTCGCCGCGCCCGACACAATGGCCGAGGTGCTTGGGCAATTGCCCGATGGCTGCGGCGCCGATGCCGAGGCGCAATGGGGCAATCTTACGCTCGCGCATCCGCCGCTCGAGCTGGGCGCGCGGACCGTGCGGCTCGACCAGCCGCAGGTGATGGGCATCCTCAACGTCACGCCCGACAGTTTCAGCGACGGCGGCGCGCATGACGGACCCGATGGCGCGCGCGCGCATGCCGCGGCGATGCTCGAGGCGGGGGCGGCGATCATCGACGTCGGCGGCGAGAGCACGCGTCCGGGAGCCACGCCGCTGTGGGAAGGCGACGAGATCGCGCGCGTCGTGCCCGCTATCGAGGCCTGCGCCGGCATGGGCGCGGCGGTGAGTATCGACACGCGCAAGGCGGCGGTGATGGAAGCCGCGCTCGCGGCGGGCGCGCACCTGGTCAACGATGTCTCGGGTCTCGCGCACGATCCACGCAGCGCGGAGGTGGTCGCGGCGGCGGGATGCCCGGTGGTGCTGATGCACGCACCGGGCGCGGCGGGCGAGGACCTGCACGAGGGTGGCAGCTACGGCAATGTGGTGTTCGACGTGTTCGATGCGCTGCGCGCGCGCCGCGATGCCGCGCTCGCGGCGGGTATTGCGGCGAAGAACATCCTGCTCGATCCGGGGATCGGCTTCGGCAAGAGCCTCGCCGACAATCTCGCTCTGATCAACGCGCTGCCGCTGTTCCACGCGCTCGGCCACCCGCTGCTGCTCGCCGCGAGCCGCAAGCGGATGGTGGGCGCGCTGTCGAACGAGGCCGCGGTCGGCGACAGGCTCGGCGGCAGCCTGGCGCTGGCGCTCGAGGGGATGCGCGCGGGCGTCCAGCTCCACCGCGTCCACGACGTTCCCGAGACCGTCCAGGCACGCAATGTCTGGCGCGGATTGCGCGACGCCGCGCTGACTGATTTCGGGGACTTGCCTGGCTAGCCGGGCGAGGCTGCGCTTCCCGCAAGCAGCCCGCCGTCGAGCGTGAGCTCGGCACCGGTCATATAGGCGCTCTCGGGCGAGGCGAGGTAGACGCAGAGCGCGGCGACCTCTTCCACCGTGCCGAAGCGCTTGAGCGGGGTGTCGGCGACCAGCCTGGCCATCTTCGCCTCGCGGTCGGGGCCGTCGCCCAGCATCGGCTCCCAGATCTCGGTCAGGATCGCGGCGGGATGGATCGAGTTGCAGCGGATCTGCCAGCCCTGCTGCGCGGCATAGAGCGCGACCGACTTGGTGTGATTGCGCATCGCCGCCTTGCTCGCGGCATAGGCCGCCGCGCCGGGTATGCCGACGAGGCCCGAGCGCGAGGACATGTTGATGATCGAGCCGCTGCCCTTGGCCTTCATGGCACGCAAGGCGTAGCGGCAGCCGAGGAAGCAGCCATCGGTATTGACCGCGTGGACCCGGTGCCATTCGGCGAGGCTGGCGTTCTCCGGGTCGTGCGCCGCGGGGCCGTCCTCGAAGCCGGTTATGCCGGCATTGTTGACCAGCACGTCCACCGCGGGGAATGTCTCGGCGAGGGCGTCCCACGCCGCCTCGCTGGCAACGTCGAGCCCATGCCACTCGCAGCCGAGGTCGGCGGCGGCTTTCCTACCTGCCTCTTCGTCGATATCGGTGAGCACCACGCGTGCGCCTTCGGCAAGGAAGGCCTCGCATACGGCGCGACCGATGCCGCGTGCGCCGCCGGTGACGAGGCAGAGCAGATTGTCGAGTTTGGTCATGACCCCGTCGGGGTTACGCAGGTTACGCTGCGTTGTCGATTCCGAGCTCGGAGAGCTTGCGGTAGAGCGTCGAGCGGCCGATGCCGAGGCGGCGGGCGACTTCGGTCATGCGGCCGCGATAATGGCCGATGGCGAGACGGATGATGTCGGCCTCGATCTCCTCGAGCGGGCGGACGTTGCCATCGTCGGTATAGAGCAGCACGCCGAGCCCGCGCGCGCGGCTTTCGCCGCGGTCGGGATTGTCGCCGAGAAGTTCGGCAAGCTGGGGGAAGCTGTGCGCGGTCAACGCCTCGCGCTGTTCGAACACGCAGGCGCGGAACAGCACCGCCTGCAGCTGGCGGACGTTGCCCGGCCAGTCGTAGGCTTCGAGCAGCGACAGCGCGCTGTCGGCAATCGAATGATGCTTGAGCCCGGGTTGTTCGCCGATCCGGCTGAGGAAATAGCGGGTCAGCGCCGGAATGTCGCCGAGACGCTCGCGCAGCGCGGGCAGGCGGATGCGGGTGGCCGAGAGCTGGTCGAACAGCGCCTGCGAGAAGCCTCCCGCCGCGATCAGTTCCTCGAGCGGGCAATCGCTCGCCGCGAAGACGCGGAGGTCGATGCGGAAGCCGTGCGACGCGCCGGTAGGCCGTACGATGCCGCTGGCCAGCACTTCGGCAAGGCGTTCCTGCTGGTCGACGGGAATGCGGTCGACCTCGTCGAGGATCAGCGTCCCGCCGTCGCACTGCTCGATCAGGCCGGTCTGGCGGTCGAAGGCCCCGGCAATGGCGCCCTTTTCGTGGCCGAAGAGCAACGATTCGAGCGAGGCGGGGGGCATGCCGCCGCAATGGACCACATGCATCGGCGCCTTGGCGCGGGTGCTGGCGGCGTGCATCGCGCGGGTGAGCATGTCCTTGCCGGTGCCGCTTTCGCCTTCGACCAGCACATGCGCATGGCTGCGCGCGGCGGTGGCCGCCTTGGCCAGCGCGGTGCGGAACGGCGCGGCGGTGCCGACCATGGCGTCGAAATCGACCGGGTGGGAGAGTTTCTCGGTGAGCGGCTGGAGCTCGGCCCGCGGCCGCTCGGCGTTCCTCGCGCTGGCGAGCGCCTGGAGCAGGCGGTCGGGGCCGACCGGCTTGACCAGGTAATCGGTCGCGCCCGCGCGCATCGCCTCGACCGCGAGCAGCGGCGAGGTGCTGGCAGTGAGCATCAGCAGCGGTGCCTCGGGTCGTTCAGCGCGCAGGTCGCGGATGAGGTCGCAGGCGGCATCGCCCGGCACCCATTGGTCGAGCAGGATCGCTTGCACATCATCGCCCTCGGGCGAGGCGAGCGTGGCGAGGGCCTCCTCGCCGCTGGCCACCGTCAGCGTGCGCCAGCCTTCGCGTGCGGCAAGCGCGGCCACGAGCCGGCTCTGCGCCGGTTCGTCGTCGATCAGCATCAACAGGCGCGATTGCCGTGTCGCCATGGGGTTATCGGTGCTCCCTTGTGCTCTACGGACGCCAGACCACGCCCTGTATCCCTCGCTTATCGCAATAGGGTAAAGAGCCGATTAAGCGCGGGCCGCAGGGGACGCCGCGATTGCGGGGCTTGAGCGCTGCCGCCCGCCGCGATAAACCCCGGCGCAACACCACTATCACACAGGGACTTATCACCATGGATTCCGCCAACGACATGAAGGCGCATGCCAAGACCTACGGATCCTTCATCGGCATGCTCAAATGGTCGGTGCCGCTGATCGCCATCATCACGCTGCTCGTCGTCATCCTGATTTCCGACTAAGCGCCCGCGGTGCGCATTGCGGTGCTGAAGGAGCGTGCGCCCGGTGAAAGCCGGGTCGCGCTGACGCCCGAAACGGCGAAGAAATTCGTCGCCCTCGGGGCTACTGTCGCTGTCGAGGAAGGGGCCGGTTCCGGCGCCTCCGTGACCGACGAGGCGTACCGCGAGGCCGGGGCCGAAGTGGCCGGTGCCGCGGCAGTGGTGAAGGACGCCGACATCGTGCTCGGCGTCCAGGCACCCGAACCGGCATTGCTCGCGGGTGCGAACCCCGGCGCCTGGGTCGCGGCAACTTTCGATCCCTTCCGCAAGGGCGATCTGGTCGCAGCCTATGCCAAGGCGGGCCTCGAAGCGCTGTCGATGGAATTCATGCCGCGCATCACCCGCGCGCAGAGCATGGACGTACTCTCCAGCCAGTCGAACCTCGCCGGCTACAAGGCGGTGCTCGTCGCCGCGAACACCTATGGCCGCGCCTTCCCGATGATGATGACCGCCGCCG